>Ga0315321_10000400_pt1 | contig 31397 bp, 29 predicted proteins | sample M180m21515metaG_FD_203464 | JGI IMG/M metagenome (GOLD analysis project Ga0315321, IMG submission 203464) | Ammonia-oxidizing marine archaeal communities from Monterey Bay, California, United States - M1 80m 21515 | ecosystem: Environmental > Aquatic > Marine > Intertidal zone | place: USA...
AGGTTAGAGTGTGGGACTCCACTTCCGAGATGCGCTATCTGGTGCTGCCTATGCGACCGCAAGGAACAGAAGGCTGGAGTGAAGAGCAGTTACGGCAATTGGTGAGCCGCAATTCCATGATCGGTGTAGAACTCGCGCGAGACCCAAAAAATCTTGAGAATGAAGATGAGGGGAGCCAGTCTTGAAAGGTGGTCACGATCTTGGAGGAAAGACCGGACATGGTCCTGTTAACGCCGAAGCGGAGTCCGAAGAACCGGTTTTTCACAGCGAATGGGAGCGCCGCGTGTTTGCCCTGACATTGGCTAGCGGTATGTTAGGCAAATGGAACATCGATGAATCCCGACACGCAAGAGAGAGACAACCCGCCGATCGGTATCTCGATAATAGCTACTATGAAAACTGGCTCGAGGGTTTGGAGTCCCTGTTGCAGGAGAAGCAGCTACTTTCCGGGGTGGAATCTGCGGATAGCTCTTCTCTTCGCGTACCGGATGTAGAGGTAGTTGCAAAGATACTCAGCAGTGGTGGCCCATCTGATGTGTCTACTGGTACGCAAGCCAGTTTCAAACCTGGCGACACTGTAAGAGTTCGAAATATGGATGTAGAAGGTCATACCCGTGCGCCGGAATATGTACACGGCAAAACAGGCATCGTGCGCGAGCATATCGGACATCATATTTTTCCCGACCTTAATTCGCAAACAGAGGGCAGAACGAGAAATGATCCGGTTCCAGCGGCACATTTATATTCTGTTTGTTTTTCAGCACAAGAGCTTTGGCCGGAGGGCGGAAGAGATAGTATGAACAGTGAAGTGAGAATCGATCTCTGGGAACCCTATCTGGAGGCAGCAATATGAACAGCGAATCAAAAAGCGATGGGCAGCATTTCCCGCTACAGCCAACAGATGAAGACGGTCCGGTATTCAGAGAACCCTGGGAAGCCCAGGCTTTCTCTCTGGTAATTGCACTGCACCAGCAAGGCTTATTCAGTTGGGATCAATGGGCAACTGCGCTCAGCGAAGAGATTAGCAAGGCACAGCAGCAAGGTGACCCTGACCTTGGTGATACCTATTACCAGCATTGGTTGAATGCCCTGGAGAAAATTTGCCAACTAAATGGCTTGAGTGATTCTCTCGAGATGAAGTCGAGAAAGAAGCTATGGCACTCGGCTTATGTGAATACTCCCCACGGCCAAGCTGTCGAATTAAGTGCAGCAAATTCCAACTCGTAAATTAAGGAGAACAAATTGAATATACAAGTTGTGGATTTGCAGGAACAGGACAAGTCGGCATGGCAGTTGCTCTATCAGGCTTACGCAGATTTTTATCAGGTACCCATGAGTCAGCAGATACTGGACGAAGTATGGAGTTGGATCCACGACGCCAATAGCATCTTCTTCGGCAAGATGGCAAAAAATGAAAACGGTGAAGCTCTCGGTATGATGCACTTCCGGGAAATGCCATCACCTTTAAGAGGCGCACATGCGGGTTTTCTCGATGACCTTTTTGTGAAACCGGAGTTTCGCGGAGAGGGAGTGGTGGACGCCCTGTTCGAGGAATTAAAACGTCAGGCGGAATCCAAAGCTTGGCCCTTTGTTCGCTGGATAACTGCGGACGATAACTATCGAGGCCGTGCTGTTTATGACCGGGTCGCGCAGAAAACTAAATGGCAAACTTACCAATTGAATACAGGCGGCAGCTGGTAATGAAATTTTTCAAGATCAGGGAGCGGGCAGAAAAACGTAAGGGTGGTGCCAAGGCTCTAAATGAGCTTCTTCCCAAAGTTGCTACCAAAAAAGAGCTGGAAAAGTTGGGTGATGATCGCTATCTGGCGATGATGACTAAATGTATTAACCAGGCTGGTTTCAGTTGGAAAGTAATCGAAAACAAATGGCCGCAATTCGAGGAAGCATTCTTCGCTTTCGACCCCAAAAAACTGGGATATCTTTCACCTGAGCAGTGGGAGGCTTATACCAGTGACAGGCGCGTAGTACGTAACTGGCAAAAAATAAGGGCCTTGCAGGAAAACGTTTTCTTCGTCCAGGACGAGGCGAGAAACCACGGCAGCTTCGGAATGTTCATCGCTGACTGGCCAGTTACGGACCAGATAGGTTTAATGGCCCATCTCAAGAAGCATGGTTCCCGACTGGGCGGGCAAAGCGCGGTCTGGTTTTTGCGTCGGGTGGGTAAGGATTGTTTCATACTTTCCCGTGATGTGGTGACCTGTCTAAAGGCCTCCGGTCTGGACATCGCTGAGCAGCCGAGTAGCAAGCGTGATCTTGTTAAAGTGCAGGATCAGTTCAACAAGTGGCATGAGGAAACCGGTTTGCCCATAAGTCATTTGAGTCGAATAGCTGCCTGTTCCATGGGTGAGAATTATCTGGATTAGAATTTCACTTTATCTTCATTTCGACTTCGCTTTTTATCGGGCTTCGCTCTTCATTCCGACTTGGCGTGGTGTTTCATCCGGGAGGTCTTTTTCTAACCGGATTGACCCGTTCCGTGAGATAATTAGCAAATGCTATCCCGACGTAAAACTCTTAAAGCATTGGGTGTGGGTTCGCTTGTCAGCGCGTTGCCTCTGCTAACATTTGCCCAGTCGCCGACCCAGGATTCTGTAGTAGCCAATTCGCTGAAAATTCCTGCTGTACTAGATGGCGATTCAATCGCCAATATCAGACAGTTCCAGCTTTCTCTGCAATCAGGAAGCAGCTCGTTCTTCCCCGGCGTACAAACTGAAACTATGGGAATTAACGGCAGCTATTTGGGCCCGACCATGCGTTTTCGCCGTGGAGAGCAGGTTGCTCTGCAAGTTCACAATCAATTGAGCGAGTCTTCTACCCTGCACTGGCATGGTTTTCATTTGCCACCCAGTGCCGACGGAGGACCTCATCAGCCCATTTCGGCGGGACAAACATGGAATACCGGGTTCGAGGTAGTGCAGTTTGCCGGCACTTATTGGTATCACTCCCATATGCTGCATACCTCGGGTGAACAGGTGTATCGGGGGGTCGCCGGTTTAATTCTGATAGACGATGATGAGCAGCAGGCTGAGCTCCCTTCTGACTATGGCGTGGATGATATACCTTTGGTGGTTCAGGATCGTCGTTTCAACGATGATGGCTCGCTGGCATATATGAACCGTTATGAAGATATGGTGATGGGCATGCATGGCGATATCGTCCTGGTGAACGGTACTCATAATGCCTTTTTTGAGGCAGAGACCCGCAGGCTTCGATTAAGAATTCTGAATGGCTCCAATGCTAGAACTTATCTATTTGCATTCGACGATGACCGTGAATTCAATCAAATAGCTAGTGATGGTGGATTATTGGAACAGCCTGTAGAGATGAACAGCTTGGAACTTGCGCCAGCAGAACGGGCCGAAATCATTGTCGAACTGGCCCCGGCAGATCAATTGAAACTTGTCAGTCTTGGTTTAAGTAATAGTTTTCCGGAATTCGTTGGCGCTATGAGCGAGATGATGCGCGAGCTGAATACACAGCGTTTCGACATATTGCAGATCAATAGCGGGCAAGATTTGCGCGAGAATGCGCAAGTGCCCGAGCAGCTCAATTCTATCTACAGATTGCCGGAAGCGGCGGCTACTAATACTAGAGAATTCCTGCTCTCCATGGGTGCGGGTATGCGCAGTGGTGAAGATCGTGGCCCTGGCCGTGGGATGCGCAACGGTAATGGCGGAGGCTATGGTGGAGGCCACTATTCAATTAACGGTCGCATGATGAATATGAATTATATCAATGAGAGAATTGAGCTAAATACCACAGAGATCTGGGAGATTCGCAATAACTCACCGATGATGCATCCCTTTCACGTACACAACGGCCAGTTTCAGTTGTTGGATAGAAATGGTGTCCAGCCACCAGCCAATGAGATGGGATGGAAGGATACGGTTAGAGTAGATTCGGGGGAAGTGGTGCGCATAATTATGCGTTTTACCGATTTTAGTGATGAAGAAAATGCATACATGTACCACTGCCATATTCTCGAACACGAAGATCGCGGAATGATGGGTCAATTTCTTGTAGTGTGAATTCTAGAGCCGTGATGCTTCTGGAAATGGATGAAAATAAATGAACATTAACGAGCCAGATGGTCAAGTCCCCGCCGATGAGAATTACGGCTTTGAAGACACTTCCTACGAGGCGGCGGGTCAATACGAAGGCATTCAGAGGCTGGTGAAAAGCTTCTATCGGTTTATGGACACCTTGCCTGAAGCCCTTGTAATTCGGGACATGCATAAGGATGACCTGACAGAAATCGATGACAAACTGAGTCACTTTCTGTGCTATTGGCTGGGCGGTCCCCGCAGTTTCGTCGACAAGTTCGGCGCGGTAAGCATTCCCCGTGCACATATGCACCTTGCCGTCGGGGAGGCTGAGAGAGATGCCTGGTTGCTGTGTATGGAGAGGGCCATAGAGCTACAACCCTACAAGCCATCATTCAAAAAATATCTGCTAGAGCAGTTGGCGGTTCCGGCGGAGCGGATTCGCTTAACAAGTCCTGACCCTTAAGTAAAAATCACAACGCTATATAAATCGATACAGAATTCGGAAATACAGATCATGTCAGGCATCGAAATGAGAAAGATGGAAGTTTCTGACTGGTAACCCTATAAAAATTTACGACTGGAGTCATTGCAGGAGTCACTGGACTCTTTTGGCTCTACGTACAAGCGTGAATCCGAATATCCCGATGAGCTATGGATTGAGCGTCTGGGTAGAAATTAAGAAGTTTACACGTCTGTTCTATTCGCAGTAGAGATTTATGGCAAGGCTATGGGTCTAGTAAGCTCCGTTATTCATTCCTGCGATGATGATATTGCCCACCTTTACCAGGTGCGGGTGGGCCCGCAAGCAAGGGGCCACGGAGTCGGCAGGCAGTTGCTGCGCTCGTTAATTGAATGGTCGCAGAGTATTGGAGTAGGCAAGCTACAACTCGGAGTGACTATTGGAAACTCTGCAGCGGTCTCTTTTTATACGAATCACTGGGGTTTGCATCCACCGGTTTAACAGAACCGTTGAGACAGGGCTCTGGTGTAGTGACACAAATAATGATCCTCAATCTCAGCAACTGGATTTCGATTTTTTGGCACTGATCCGGCGTTACACTCGGATTTAGCGTTGCACTTTGGTTTCCAGAATCACCGAAGATTTAGTTCTTACCACACCCGGCATATCAGCGATGCTATCCAGAATTTGATTCAGCTCCTGAGGTGACTCCGCGCGCACGATGGCAATCATGTCGTAGTCGCCGCTGATGGCGTAGAGAGAAGTGAGTTGACTTAATTTGCCAAGAGCTACATAAGTTTCTCCACTTAACTTCTGACTGGCTTCGATAAGCACATGGGCCTTAATGCTACTTCTTTCAAAATCGTCATGAAGAGTTACCGTAAAACCTTCGATGATGTGCTGGCTCTTCAATCGCTTGAGTCTGCTCTGAATAGTGGAGCGTGAAACATCCAGCCGCCGGGCCAATTCGGTGGTTGGCATTCGGGCATCATTTTGCAGCAGAGCCAGCAATCGTTGATCCAGACTATCCAAGGGTTAATCCTCTACTCATTCATTTCTCCAAAACCACCCATTATGACCAACATTCTTATCATAATGACTGAAAAATTTCGCAATGTGTTAATTATAGCTCTACAATCTGACAGCGCAAGAGGCGATGCTATCTCCATATACAGATATACAAATAGACAAACTGGAGACAGCTTATGAAACAGATAGCAGTGGTAGGTGCCGGCAAGATCGGTGAAATGATTGTTGAATTGCTGAGTACCACACAGGATTACGCGGTTACTCTAATCGATGGAAGTGAAGAGCAGCTGGCGAGATTCGAGCCTAGTAGCAAATTGCAGACCCGGCAGCTGGATGTGAGCGATGTGGCCGAGCTGGCCAAAGTGCTTAAAGGGCACTATGCGGTGCTCAGTGCAACGCCTTACTATCTGACAGAAGCGATTGCGACAGCAGCCAAAACTGCAAAACTTCACTATCTTGACCTTACCGAAGATGTGGCTAGCACAGAGCGTGTTAAAAAATTGGCGGAGGATGCTGAGACAGCATTCATTCCTCAATGCGGACTGGCACCGGGTTTTATATCCATAGTGGCAAACCACATTGCAGAAAGCTTCGACGAGCTGCAGAGTATTCGCATGCGCGTTGGTGCACTACCCCAGTATCCAAGTAATTCATTGAACTACAACCTTACCTGGAGCACCGACGGTGTAATCAACGAATACATCGAGCCTTGCGTTGCCATTTCCAATGGTGAGCTTTCCCAGGTTCCGGCGATGGAACAGCTGGAGCACTTCTCTTTGGATGGCATTCGATATGAAGCATTTAATACTTCTGGTGGCCTTGGCACTCTTGCTGAAACACTTACCGGTAAAGTAAACAACCTCAGCTATCAGACTATCCGCTATCCGGGGCACTGTCAGATCATGAAAACCCTGCTTAATGACTTACAGCTTGCTGATCGTCGCGATGTGTTGAAAGATGTATTGGAGAATGCAGTACCGGCAACTATGCAGGATGTGGTGCTGATTTTCGTAACCGTAAGTGGCAAGAAAGATGGCGAACTTCTTCAGGAAAGCTATGCAAACAAAGTTTATGCCCAGGAGATCAACGGCAAATTGCACAGCGCTATTCAGCTAACTACAGCCGGTAGTATCTGTGCAGTACTGGATATGCTTGCCAATGATGAATTGCCCCAGAAAGGATTTGTTAAGCAGGAAAGTATTTCTCTGCCACAATTTTTGGAGAACAGATTTGGAGCTTACTATGACTTGCAGGCTCTTAGTCGGGCAGCGTAATTCTTAAGCCGATAGCTAATATTAAAAAAGCTGTATTGTTTTTACTTTAAGGAATTAGACGGAAATAAATCATGAATGGACAAGACTCTTTCAAGGCAGTTGCCAACAAACTGGGCCTGGCCGAAGCTGAACTGGCAGGTGGAGACCTGAAGGTTTTCTCCCCAAGCGATGGCAGCGAACTGGCCTGCGTAAGCAGCCATTCTGCAGCGCAGGCAGATGAGAAAGTTGCCAATAGCGTTGTGGCATTCCAGCAATGGAAAAAATTGCCAGCCCCGAGAAGGGGAGAGCTTATTCGCCTGTTTGGTGAAGAGCTGAGAAATAATAAAGAAGCATTGGGCGAACTTGTAACTCTGGATTGTGGAAAGATCTATCAGGAAGGCCTTGGTGAAGTTCAGGAAATGATCGATATCTGCGATTTCGCGGTTGGTCTTTCCCGGCAGCTCTATGGTCTGACTATAGCTTCGGAACGACCTGGCCATCAGATGCGCGAAACCTGGCATCCATTGGGGCCGCTACTGGTAATAAGTGCTTTCAATTTCCCGGTCGCTGTTTGGGCGTGGAACACAGCTCTCGCGCTGGTATGTGGCGACAGTGTTATCTGGAAGCCCTCGGAAAAAACACCCCTGACTGCCATGGCTTGTCAAAAGCTAATGGAAAGAGCTATTGCGAAGTTCGGTGATGATGCGCCTGCAAATCTCTGTCAACTGGTTGTCGGTGAAAGAGATGTGGGCGAAGCGCTCGTAGATGACAAGCGCATTCCACTGGTAAGCGCTACCGGCAGTTGTGCCATGGGCAGGCAGGTTGCTCCCCGTGTTGCGCAAAGATTCGGTCGTTCTATTCTCGAGCTTGGTGGTAACAACGCTATCATCGTTGCTCCATCTGCTGACTTGAATATGGCGGTTCACGCCATACTCTTTGGCGCGGTGGGCACAGCGGGTCAGCGCTGCACCACTACCCGTCGATTGTTTGTGCATGAAGATGTCTACGATGATTTGATTGGCGGGCTAAGAACTGCCTATGGAAAGATTCGCATCGGCGATCCATTAAGTGCCGACACTTTAGTCGGTCCTCTCATAGATGAGATTTCTTTCAATCAGATGCAGAAGGCTTTGAAACTTGCTGCCGATGAAGGCGCGAATATCGAAGGCGGTGAGCGAGTGAATACAGGAGATGAACGAGCATTCTATGTGCAGCCGGCGATTGTTGAAATCGAAGGCGAGCAGGCCAATGTGAAGGAAGAAACCTTCGCTCCGATTCTGTATGTATTCAAGTATCGCGATCTAGACAACGCTATTACCCGGCAGAACGATGTTCCACAGGGGCTGTCATCAGCGATTTTCACCACTGACGTGAGAGAGGCAGAGACGTTTATGTCCGCCTCCGGTAGTGATTGCGGATTGGCCAACGTCAACATCGGCACCAGTGGTGCGGAAATCGGCGGAGCTTTTGGTGGCGAAAAAGAAACCGGTGGTGGCAGAGAGTCGGGTTCCGATGCATGGCGTGGATATATGCGCAGGCAGACCAGTACTGTGAATTACTCTACCGAATTGCCATTAGCTCAGGGGATTGAGTTCGAGTTGTGAGATGGATTTGCCAGATGATGTAAAGAGTAAGGCTAGATAGAAGAATTGTGAGTCTTAGCGCGTTTTAGCGGGTCCAGAATTGATATGATCGTGCCGATATAGCTCAAATACAGCAAGCCTTTTTAGCTACGAGTCTTTTATAGTCTCTTACAAGTTGTCTGGAGTAATCTTCATGAAAAAAACCTCACTGCGAACTGTTTCCTGCGCTTTGGTTCTGGCTCTGGTGCTTCAAGCCTGCACCACTATTAATCCATACACTGGTGAACAACAGACCAGTCGAGCAGTGCAATACGGTGCAATCGGCGCTGTGGTTTGTGGTTTGATTGGAGCTGCCGAAAGCGGTCAGCGTGCCCGTAATGCTGCTGCAGGTTGTGGTGCAATCGGAGCAGGCGTTGGTGCTTATATGGATGTGCAGGAAGCCGAGCTTCGGCAAGAATTGGCAGGTAGCGGTGTGCAGGTAATTAGAAATGGCGATCGTCTTGATCTGGTAATGCCCGGAAATGTGACTTTCGATACCAATGAATACGCGATTCGTTCCCAGTTCTACCCGGTTCTGGATTCGGTTTCTACTGTGCTCGCCAAGTACACCGATACCCAGATGCAAATAAACGGTCATACTGACTCTACAGGTGCACTTGATTTCAATTACACACTGTCAGAGCGACGGGCTACGAGTGTTGCGGACTATCTCAGTTCCCGTGGTGTTGATGGGACCAGAATATTTATCAATGGCCTCGGTCCTGACCAGCCCATCGCGAGTAACGACACCTCTTCGGGTCGTGCTTCAAACCGAAGGGTGGAGCTGCAAATCGTAGCAGTACAATCCTGATTCGTTTCAAAGGAGTGCGGCAGTGATTTGAAGAAAGGGCTCAGCAGCGCCCTTTCTTTTATTCTCTATTTCTTTCGCCTTCACATCATCTTCTGATTCTCCATCTCGCAAGAAAATTCCGGTAAACTTCGCTATATACGCCCCGTTTTAAAGACAAGAGCAGGAATAAAAGCAATGACCGACTCCAAGGAAGATCTGGCCGTACAAGCGCTTGAGACTCTAAAAGCCAAGCTCAATCGTGACACTGCAAAAATTAGCTGGAGTGCTCTCGCGGAACATCATCAGAAAGAAGCAGTTATCAGGGTGGATAATTCGCTGGACCTGATTACAGTGGCCGGTGAGTTTGCCCAAGATAATCACAACCAGGTTAAGCAGTGGCTGGATGAAGGCACCATCGGCAAAGTTGGTATCAAAACCGGAGAAAACTGGCTCGAGCAGGATGTCGAGGTATGGGCGGTAGTTATTGCGCCGTGGATTCTGGTGCAAGAGCTAGAAGCCAAAGACATGCCTGAGTTGGTGATTGACCTGGATCAGCCGTAAGCCGGCCCGGAATCACCCGCAGACTAAGCCGCAAATTAAAACGTACCGCCAGTTAAAAAGTACCGTTAATGCTCAGCGTCGCTGATCTTCCCGAAGTGCTGCACTGGTCTTCAATCTCTTCCAAAATTCCTGCAGAAGTGCGGCCTACGAATCGCTGTCGCTCACGACAGAACGCTCCATTGTTAACAAAGCGCTGCACATCCAGACGTACGGTAATATTGTTGAACCCTCGCCACTCTACAAAGGATTGCCAGAACGGATCGCCTGCTGACAGCTCGATATCATCGATGTCGATGCGGGTCCGATTTCCGTCGAACTGGTTATTCCAGCTCAGACCGTAGTTCAGATTGAGACTTGGTAAATCGTGACGAAAGCCAAGACTTGAACGCCCCCGGTTGCTGAACAGGAAACGACGTTCTGTGCCCAGAAAGGGGTCAGTAATCTTGGAGTCCTCGGCGGAAACAGCTGCGGTTACCAGCAGATTGGGCATGTCGATCATGCGCATACGAATGCTGCTGTTGAGTTGCAGGCCATATTTAGTGCCGTCACCGATGTTGCCGTTAGCGCTTTGCAGATTATCTTCCGAGGATGAAACATCGAGACGTTCGATACGGTCATGCCAGTCTTCATAGTAGAGCCGTGCACTCAGTACGCCCACATCGTTCGCCAATCTATATTCTGAATTTAGTTCGTAATTCCAGTACCACTCTTGACGCAGGTTGGCATTACCCGCAGTCACATCGGAGTCTTCATCCTGGTTGTCGGTAGCGGCAACGAAGTCGTTAAAGCTTAATTGCTCGACAACTTTCTCGATGGTTCCTCTCAGCTGCAAGACTGGTGTCAGATCGTATCTGAAATCCATCTTCGGTTTTACAAAGCTGAAGTCACGCTTGTTTGAGACATCTCCACTTTGGCTGATCTCTGAATATTCGTATAGCAGTGAAGTTTCTAGTGACATTCTGGGATTGATAATCCAGTTGTGAATAGCAAAGGGCTCGTATCGAACTTCTTCCACGCTGGAATTGGCGTTCGAAATGTTAACAGCTACTAGACCGCCGTGACTGGCAGACGGAGTACCGGTGCTGCTGGCGATACCCAGAGCCAGATTGGAATCCAGAATGGTTTGTGCGCGTTCGGCGCCCAGTTCCAGATCCTGACCCTGAAGAATATCAAAGGTATAAGAACCGCGAGCGATTCGCTCTCTGGTTGTGCTGCCGGAATCCAGGAACAGATTTTTGCTTTCGCTGCCATCGTCTGCGACATCCCAGCGGTTCCGGGTATTTGCTCTGGTGAAGGAGTTGCTTATAAACAACATCTTGAAGCGGCCGCCGCTGTCGGTGTTGAATTCATAGTCGCCACCGATTTCCCAATTTTCAATTGAGCTGGGGCTGCCTTCACGTTGTCGGCTTTCGATTGATGGCGCGACTTTCAGATCGATAGTTCGCCTGAGCAACTCCGACTCACCTTCACCTTCGGTATAAAGTGCATTGAAGCGGGCGCTACTATCAGCACTGATTTCATAATTGAGATTTGTACTAATAGTAGAGTTGTCACCACCGGTGGTTCTACTTTCCCTGATGATGTCGTTGGGAGAAAAGTCGCCGAGCACAGAATTTTCTTTGCTGAGATTAACGAAATGCACATCGGCGGCATCGGCGCTGATCTGATAATTCAGGCCGCCGGCCTGCCCGCTGTAAGAGAGACTTGCGGAAGGGGAGATGGTGTCATCCTGTGCCTGGTCTGCGCGCAATTCGTACTGCAATGATGAAGAGTTGAAAGACTCGAACAGCACAACATTGATAACCTGACCACTACCTCGCACATCCAGCTCACCGGAAGTGCCTCGAATTATCTCGATATAATTTACCTGGTCGGCGGTAATTCTGCCGAGTTGCCCGTCGGTGCTATTGTTCTTGCCCGCAGTTCTCTTGCCATTGATGAGCACTTCGCTGCCGCCGCTGCCGCTGCCGAAACCACGACCACCGCCACCGCCGCCACCCGGACCGCCTCTGAAACTTCCGCCTCTGCTGCTACCACCACTACTCAAGCCGGGGATTCTGTCCATCATGTCCTGAGCTGTTACCGGAGACCATTCATTAAAATAGGAGGCAGGGTAGCGAACCGTAGATTCGTCACCAATGTTGTCCTGGCCCAGTGAAGCAGGGCTGTAGGCGATGACAGCTAATAGTGCGAAAGCAATGCGAATACTCGCTGCGCGGTTGGTCATTGAATCCATCTCTGAATCGGCTAAATAAAGCGGTGGAGTATTGCATAGCTGCATGCTGCTTACTGTGACAAATTGTGGGAATTGAGCCTGTTTTCGGCCCTTAATCTGGTTTCCCGCCGGTCCAGTTGGTGTATGCTAAGGGGGACGCTATATTCTAAAAAAGCATAATAAGCCACGGAGGCAATTCCCATGGGCATATCAACCGATTTAATTCTCCTGCCTGGTTCTCGCACCATGCTAGCCACACTCTGCTCCGCCTTGATTCTGGGGGCCTGCTCTGCTGATGAATCGACCACACAGACTGCCAGTACTGGAGCTGTTATGGAGCAGCCAACTGCTGAGACTCTGGATGAGGTGCAGATTCGCTGGACTGAATATGGCATACCCCATATCAAGGCGGATAGCTGGGAAGGTCTGGGTTACGGTTTCGCCCATGCAGTGGCCAGCAATACAATCTGTGTGCTGGCGCGGGAATACGTCACAGTTCGTGGCGAGCAGGCTAAGTATTTCGGCGCAACCGAAGAGAACATTAACGCGGATGCTTTCCATCAGGCTTTGCTGCATCCGGCAAAGATCGACGAGTATCTTTCCCATGGCTCGGCTGAAACCAATGAGATGGATGCCGGTTACGTAGCGGGTTATAACAACTTCATTGCAACACGTGCCGGCGATATGCCCGCGTCCTGCAACAATGCACCGTGGATAACACCAATTACCGAACAGGATTTGGCGAAGATGGCGATCGGTGTCGGCATCCGCTATGGCTTGGGTCGCGTAACCGATGAAATCGCTACGGCCCAGCCAGGCCTGGAACTGGCTCAGCTAAATGAGCTGGACCTGTTTGTCGATCCACAGATGATCGGCTCTAATGCGCTCGGCTTCGGCAAGGAACTGACTGACACCGGCCGTGGCATCTTGCTGGGCAACCCCCACTACCCATGGCATGGTCCTTCGCGTTTTCACATCGCCCATCTCACCATACCGGGCGAAACAGATGTGATGGGTGCCAGCCTTGTTACCACTTCAAGAATAGCTATCGGCTTCACACCGAAGATAGCTTGGTCCCATACCGTGTCGACTGCATTGCGATTTACCATGTTTCGACTGGATCTGGATAACGGCAACCCCATGGCCTACCGACTCGGAGATGAAGTCCACAATATAGAAGCTATAGACGTTGACGTGGAAACGTCGGACGGTCCTGTCAGTCGCACTGTCTATATGACTCATCTCGGCCCAGTAGTAGTCGGTGATTCAATGCCATGGAATGATCGTTATGTATATGTAATGCGTGATGTGAATTACGAGAACTATCGCTCAGGCGATCAGTACAAGGATATGAACAGGGCGCAGAACGTGTCCGAGCTAAGAGACGCTCTTGCCGAGCACCAGGCTGCGGCATTCGTTAATACTATTGGTGCAGATGTGGACGGAGGGGCACTTTATGCCGATATGTCCGCCATCCCTAATGTGTCCGCCGAGCTGATAGAGCGCTGCGGTGTCGATACTGAAAATGGCGCCCGGGTTATTACCCTTAATGGCTCCGACCCCAGCTGCGACTGGCAAGTTGATTCACGCGCAGCCTATCCCGGTTTGATGCCTCCACAGGAGCAACCGAGCCTGATTACCGATACCTATGTAAGTAATAGCAATGACTCCTACTGGTTATCTAACCCTGATCAGCGCCTCGAAGGCTTCTCGCCGATTATCGGTAACGAGCAGCAGGTAAGGTCGCTGCGTACTCGCGCCGGTCTGAAGTTTGTTGAAGAAGTTCTCGATGCAGATCAGAAGTTTTCGCAGGAAATCGTGCAGAATCTGTTATTCAATCATCGTCACTACGGAGCCGAAGTTTTCCTCGACGACATTCTGAGTGTTTGCCAGTTAAGCGAAGACTTGGAGCAGGCCTGCGAAGTTCTCGCCAATTGGGATAGAAAACAGGACCTTGATAGCTCAGGTGCGCTAGTCTTTAATCGCTTCTGGGAGAGTGCCAGAGGAATTAGATCTCACTTTGCCGTGCCTTTCGATGTTAATGATCCGGTGCATACACCACGAGGACTGACTATCGATGAGGGCGCTACTCGGGAATTCATCACAGAAAATCTAAAACAGGCCGTCGCTTCAATCGAAGAGGCCGGGCTGGCATTGGATGCCAAATGGGGTGACGTACAATACGCCGAACGTAATGGCGACAAGATCGGCATCCCCGGCGGCTCCGGCGGTGCAGGTCTATTCAGCGTGATCACCTCACGATTCGACGCAGACAAGGGCGGCTACAATCCTATCTCCCACGGCAACAGCTATATTCAAGCTGTCACCTGGGATGAAGATGGCATACCCGAAGCCAAGGCAATTCTCACCTACTCGCAGTCACCTGAACCGGACTCGGAATTCTATTCCGATATGACCAAGCTGTACTCCCAAAGCCAATGGGTCGACTTGCCGTTTACAGATGAACAAATTCAGGCTCAACTTGTTAGAGAAGAAGTACTGCAATACTAATCCATACCGGGGTCAGCTTTTGTTGGCCCCAACAACCAATACACCTCGCACGAGGCTACTACTATGCGCCTGATAACTCTGGCCACATCACTATTTCTGTCCTTCAATATTTCGGCCCAGGATACTCTTCTGGGTTTCGATGCTGATAGTAGCGATTCACAAAGAGTTCTGGAGAGCGAATTCGATTCCCACATCTCCGCCAGTGATCTGGATGAATGGCTAAGGGTCTTGTCACGTGAGCCCCATCATGTTGGTTCTGCAGCCGGTTTGGCGGTAGTAGAGTTTGTCGCGGACAAATTCCGCTCATGGGGCTTTGACACGGAGATAGTAGAGTATGAAGTCCTTTTTCCAAGCCCGCGAACCAGAGAGCTTGAATTGGTATCGCCCACACAATTCACCGCCAGCCTGACCGAGGACGCTCTGCCAGAGGACCCTAGCACCTCACGCACCGACGAATTACTGCCTCCTTATAATGCATTCTCAACAGACGGTGAAGTGGAAGGCGAATTGGTTTTTGTAAACTATGGCACTCCCGCCGATTATGAAATTCTCGATCGTTATGGCGTAAGCGTTGAAGGCAAGATTGCAATATCACGCTATGGCGGATCATGGCGCGGCATAAAGCCCAAGCTAGCAGCTGAGAAGGGGGCAATAGGTACGATTATCTATTCCGACCCCGCTGACGACGGTTATGGAGCAGGGGATACTTACCCCAACGGACCTTTTAAACATGAGAGTGCAGTACAGCGCGGCTCGGTTATGGATATGCCGACCTATCCCGGCGATGTGCTAACACCGTTTATAGGTGCTACTTCCGAAGCGCCGCGACTGGCTATAGGAGATGCTCCTACTATTACCGAGATTCCGGTATTGCCAATTTCCTATCGCGATGCCTTGCCTTTGCTTGAGGCTATGGGTGGGGAAGTCGTTCCTGCCGAATGGCGCGGCGGATTACCGATTACCTATCACCTCGGGCCGGGTCCTGCCCGTGTTCGATTGAAACTGGAATTTAACTGGGACATGGTGACTGCCTACAACATCATCGCCAAAATGGAAGGCTCCGAATCCCCCGATCAATGGGTTATTCGCGGCAATCACCACGATGGCTGGAACCATGGCGCAGCCGACCCGATCTCCGGTCTTGTAGCGCTTATGTCAGAAGCCAAGGCGCTGTCTGAATTGAAAGCCGACGGTAATGGTCCAAAGCGCACAATAGTTTATGCGGCCTGGGACTCGGAAGAGCAGGGGTTAATCGGTTCAACGGAATGGGTTGAGCACCATGCTGACGAGCTCAACGAAAAAGCCGTTGCCTATATCAATACCGACGGCAATAGTCGCGGCTTTGTGAATATCGGTGGCAGCCATGTGTTGGAAAAAATGGCTAACGAAGTAATGAATGATGTTATCGATCCGCAAACCGGAGTTACGGTTGCCGAACGACGTCGTGCACGGATCGAAGTGAATGGCAGCGCATCTGCGCGAGCCGAACTAAAAAGCAGAAGCGATATGCGCATCAGTCCGCTGGGTTCCGGTTCCGATTATTCGCCATTCTTGCAACACCTGGGAGTTGCCTCTCTCAATATCAGCTTTGGTGGTGAGGCCAGAGATGGTAGCTATCACACGCTCTATGATACCTATGAACATTACACAACATTCCGCGACCCGGGCATGGTTTACGGCCAGGCATTGGCCAAGGTGGCGGGCAGGGCAACATTGCGACTGGCTAACGCGCCAAGATTGCCGTTCGAGTTTAATGGGCTAGCCGACAATATCGAGCTCTACATGGATGAGGTTGAAGAGTTGGCAGACGACATGCGCAGTGAGACTCTTGAAATGAACCAGCGTATCGATTCCGGTGTATTCGAGTTGGCTCTCGATCCAGCCAGATCTATTCAGGCACCCGCTCACAAGGATGAAGTGCCGTTTTTCAATTTCGCTCCCTTACGTAATGCGCTTGATGAGTTACAGAAGGCAGCTGCGGATTATGAAGAATTAACCAGTGACGGAAGCTCTGCATCAGAGCAGGATAATATTCTTCTCTATACCAGTGAACGAGAATTGACCCGAGACGATGGGCTGCCTGGTCGGCCCTGGTTCACTCACCACATTTACGCGCCGGGTTTTTACACCGGCTATGGTGTGAAAACTCTTCCCGGTGTGCGTGAGGCTATCGAGGAGCGTCAGTATCAGCTGGTTGCGGATGAGATTGTAGTGGCAGCGGATGTGATTAGCGGGATGGCAGAGCGGGTGAGGTTACTTAGCGAGTAAAACCCCTAAACCCGGGCGGGGAAGTCTGCGACTAAGCTGTCTAGCCTAGTACGAATTTCTGCGGGGGTGTCTTCGCCCCTTAATTAGTCAGACAATGCCCTGATAAACAGCTTGGTATCATGCAGCTCTGCCATTCCTTCGGGGCTGGCAAAAGCGTTTCCCCAGGACTCCATCGAGAATGGCGAGTTAAAGCTTTCAAGCCAGGACAGTATCTCTTCTGTTTGCAGAGCTTGCCGGCGAATTAGAATCGAAACCGGTCTGGCTAGGCGGTCGCCTTCATTAAAAGCGTAGCTTACGGAAACGGGGGCTATCTTGCTTCGAATACCGCTAAGAACCATTCTTGCCTGTGCGTCATCAAAATCTGAATGAAAAGTAAATCGCCATAGTACATCTGATAGGTGAGCAACAGGGTGCGCCCCGCCGATATCTTCTTCAAGTCCGCGATAATCGGTTTTATTCTCCAGAACGCTAATACTCAGTGCCAGTAAATCAGAGCGCTGCTGTTGACCCATAAATGCCGAGTCATTATCGGCGCGCATCGCTTCGCTCAATATCAGCGCTGAGAAGGAGCGTGACAAAGAATTTTGCTCATCTTGTTGCTGCAAATTATCGGAAAGAGTCTCAAGCAGATAGTGTTGGGTGTCAGAGGACAGTTTTTCGTTGCGTAGCCAATAGGTTAAGAGCTCATAGCCTATGCTGTCGCGTAATTCACTATTGGGCGAGCCCAGATATGAAAGCCAGTTCTCTCGCTAATTGATTTGGAGAGTAGGACGTACTATCCGCTGTCTCGCGAATAGGGCGCCACTTATTCAGGGCAGTTTGAGTATCAAGGCAATCGTTCGCGTCCGTCTGAGAGAAGGCGGCGGGGCTGTGTAGTAAGCTGCCACAGGCCAGCAGTCTAATAAGTAGACGACATCTCATTTTTCACCAGGCTATCGAATTCGTCATCATTGATTAGCTTGTACAATTCTCTGAAGCCGCCGACCGAGTGATCACCTACAAAAATTTGTGGCATGGTCCGTTGTCCGGACTTTTGCATGACCTGTTCCATCAGTTCCGGCTCATCATCCAAGCTTACTTCCTGATATTTGTAGTTTTGGCTGGTGAGTAATTGCTTGGCTGCTCCGCAGAATCCGCAGAGCTGTCTTGTATAAACGGTAATGGTGGTCACTTTCTAGTACTTCCCTATCTTATTCTTGCCCGGTTTCTTTTGATACTTTTGTTTCGTTTCCGTTCTTTTTACAGGCATCTCTTATACATTGCCAGCAATCTCTCCCAATGCCGCTCTGACGCGGCTTTATGGTATTTGCCTGTTCTCAGTGGAAAGACAAAACCATGCTCGGTATCAGGATACCATTCGACTCGAGAATTGATGTCAACACTTGAAAGATACGCTTCCAAATCATTAATCATTTGATGTGGCGCATGCCCATCGGTTTCTGCGCAGCCGAAATACATTTCACCATCGACCTTGTGGGCATCGAGATGGGGAGATGTTGGGCCCTCGATATAGAGTCTTACACCGTGGAAGGAAGCACTTGCTGCAATTCTTTCTGGGAAAGCAGCTGCCGCAGCGAATGCGAAGGGTCCGCTCATACAATAACCAACGCAGCCAAGCTTTCCATCGCGGGCTGCCGGGTCTTTGCTAGCAAAGTCTATAAGAAATTCTATGTCTTCGCACACCATGGCATTGCTGAGGGAATCCATATGCGAGTACATTTTTTCTCGACTAGATTTTTCAATAAAGTATTCACGAACGCGGCGATAATAAAGGTTGGGCAGCATGACGTAGTAGCCCGCTGTGCCAAGCCGCCTCGCCATATCGTGGATCTCTTCCCGTTTTCCCGGCGCGTCCATGAGGAATATGACAATAGGATGGGGACCTTCTTCCTCGGGATGGGTGATGAAGGTATTCATTGCACCGTCTTCGGTTTGAATGTCTATTTCGCGATCAATCATGACTGCTTTCTACCCCGTTCACTATCCAGATTCCTGTCTGATAAGCAGCTGTTTCAGGCGCCACTGTTGGTTTGCCAAGGTAGCAGAAAATAGTCATGGGGTCAGGTTGCCGCCAAGCTGGTCCATTTTAGTCTTTTGGCAATTAGCAGATAAGATATTCAGGGAAACAAATACGGAGAAAAGCTTGTGAACTCATTGTCCGCTCACTCACTGATAGTCGCGGCATCGATCTACATGTTGATTTCGCTGGCACTGGCCTGGTTGTCCACCGGGGTTAGGATATTGCGCGTAGGGTCGCTTAAAGACAGATTTCCCGCACATGACAATTTGGTAAAAGCCCACATCGACTACCTTTTAATGGCCTTGCTGCTGATGGCTTACTACTTGTTAGCAGATGAATTGGCCTTTCAATACCCGACCTGGGTATTGCTGACAATGATTGTAGGGGCTGCTTTGAATCCTTTCATGTTTATTGTAGTGGCAATGCATAAGCCGGAAGAATTCCGGCCCGGAATTATGTTCAAGGCCATGACCATGTTCAGTTTTATCACAACAACAATTGGTTTCGCTGCTGCGGCTATCATGGTGGCTTTCTAGCCTGGCCCCGGCATGGGTTTGCCAGAGCTAGTTACTGTTTCTTATTCAGGAATCAGGAAGGGCAAATACCCAGACAACACCGCCCTGCGGAATGAAGGTGCGTGTTCCTCTCTCCACATCGATGCGGCCGGTCATGCCTGCAGCATCAACACCCCATCCCGATTGTACGGCTACATATTGCTTGCCATCAACAGAGAAAGTAGAAGGTACGCCGATAATTCCCGAGTTGGTACGAAATCTCCATAACTCTTCTCCTGTAGAGGCATCATGCGCCCGGAAGAAGCGGTCGGTTGTTCCGCCACTAAATATAAGATTGCCGCTGGTGGTGAGAATTCCACCCCAGTTGTGAGATTCGAATTCACGTGTCCATACTTCTTCACCGGTGTTCATGTCCCATGCCTGGATCTCACCGATATGGTCGGCGCCTTCCCGAATGGAAAAGTCAGATCGTGCTCCAATATAAGTGCTACCCGCTTCGTATTCGACTTCGCGGCCTTCCATAGCTCCGCAAGTGTTCTCGTTAACCGGAATATAAACAAGACCAGTCTCGGGGTTGTAGGCCGCAGGAGGCCAATCCTTGCCTCCCCATAGAGACGGGCAGAAGTCAGTTGGTGAGCCGGTTACCGGCTTGTGTTCAGGGTCATACGTAGGTCGACCTGTTACCGGATCTATGCTGGCGAAAGCATTCTGATAAACATAGGGTTCAGCATCGACAAAATTAATGGCGTCAGCCTCTCTCTCGAGAGTCCATAAATAACCGTTACGACCGGCGTGCACTAGGCCGTCAATATGCCGTCCATCTCTTTCAACCGGCATCAGGATTGGAGTGGATACTTCGTCCCAGTCCCAGGAACCATTCCAGTGATATTGGTGGTGTGCGCGAATTTCTCCAGTATCAACATCCATTGCCAAAACGGAATTGCTATAAAGATTATCTCCCGGGCGCTGATCGCCGATCCAGGGTCCCGGGTTTCCGGTTCCCCAATAGGCCAGTCCCGCCTCGGCATCATAGTGCCCCGGTACCCAAACTGCTGCACCACCTGTTTTCCAGGTATCACCGGGCCAGGTTTCGCTGCCTGGTTCGCCCGGTGCCGGAACGGTATAGGAGCGCCATAACTCTTCACCGGTGTTGGCATCCAACGCAGCGACAAAACCACGAATACCTGCTTCACCACCGGACACACCGACCATCACCTTGCCTTCTATGGCCAATGGCGCCATGGTGATGTAGTAATAATTTCTATTGTTCTGGATAGACGTATCCCAGCGCTTAACACCGGTCTTCGCATCCAATGCCACCACGCGCGCGTCAAGAGTGGCGGTGTAGACCATGTCGCCATAAAGTGCCACACCACGATTGGTTCTATGCATGGCTTTAAGATCGATGGGCAGATCGTGCTGATACCTCCAGATCATGTCACCGCTGGCTGCTTCGATGGCATAGACCAGATTTCCGGGAGTAGTAACATACATGATTCCGTCGTTAACAATCGGTGGAGATTCATGGCCGCCTATCACTCCGGTGGAAAAGGTCCATACTGGTTCAAGCTCGGCAACATTATCCGCGTCGATTTCATCCAGTGCGCTATATCCCCAACCATCCAGGTTGCCACGGTATGAAAGCCAATTATGATCCTCTGGATTTACCAGCCGGTCATCAGATACCGGGTTATAGGAGTCAGCCGCCGACTGGGCAGTTGCACCAGAAGAGTTCAGAACTATTGCTGTGGTGAGGCTTAGGGACGACAGGAGTCGAATGGCGCGCATCTTAAGATCCTTATTATTGGTGCTATTTAGGGAAGGATTATAGTGATCATGGCTGAAACTACAAACCCTAGTTGGAGGCCGGGAGCTGAAGCGGGCTTCGTGATCCAAATTGCAGAGCAATCTGGACTGGGGTATAAGTATGCATTCAAGTTTTTGGAGTATAGAAAATGAAAAAAGAATCACTCGCCATTCATGCAGGCTATGAATCAGACCCTACAACCAAATCAGTAGCAGTGCCGATTTTCCAGACTGCAGCCTACGAATTCGACAGTGCGCAACATGGTGCCGACCTTTTTAATCTTGCAGTCCCCGGGAATATATACACACGCATAATGAACCCCACCAATGACGTATTGGAGCAGCGCGTAGCCGCTATGGAAGGCGGGCTGGCCGGGTTGGCGGTAGGTTCCGGAATGGCGGCAATTAACTATTCGATTCTGACCTTGGCAAGGGCCGGCGACAATATTGTATCTACACCGCAGCTTTATGGTGGCACCTACACATTGTTTGCCCATATGCTGCCCAGCCAGGGCATTGAGGTTCGCTTCGCCGAAGACGATTCCCCGGAAGCTCTGGAGAAACTCATAGATAGCAAAACCAAGGCCGTCTATTGTGAAACAATCGGCAATCCGGCTGGCAATATAGTCGATCTGGAACCCATCTGCGCAACGGCTCATAAACATGGAGTGGCAGTCATCGTAGACAACACGGTAGCGTCTCCGGCGCTGTGTAATCCTATAGAGTTCGGTGCAGACATCGTCGTGCATTCCCTCACTAAGTACATCGGTGGGCATGGCACTTCAATTGGAGGTTTGATCGTAGACTCGGGTAAGTTTCCCTGGGCAGAGCATAAGGATCGATATCCAGAATTGAATGAGCCTGAACCGTCATACCATGGTGTAATTTATACCGAAGCTCTTGCGGAGGCTGCCTATATAGGACGAGCACGAACTGTACCGTTGAGGAATACCGGTTCAGCACTATCGCCAATGAATGCCTTTCTAATTCTTCAGGGTTTGGAAACCTTGAGTTTGCGGATGGAGCGGCATTGCGAGAACGCGATGGCGGTTGCAGAATATCTCAAGGGTCATGACAAAGTGGAGTGGGTAAATTTCGCTGGTCTAAAAGACGATCCCAATAATGCTCTTGCGCAAAAATATTGTGGCGGCGTACCGGCTTCACTTTTGACCTTCGGTATTAATGGAGGCTTCGACGCTGGCGTGCGTTTCTACGATGCTCTGGCGATGATCAAGCGTCTGGTAAACATAGGTGATGCCAAGACTCTGGCTTGTCATCCGGCTTCAACTACACACCGTCAGATGACTGAGGAAGAACAGTTAGCGGCCGGTGTAACGCCCGAAACCATGCGCATCTGTATAGGTATTGAGCATATCGAAGATATTATTGCAGACATAGAACAAGCGCTGGCTGCAGCGTAAGCTCTGTTTAGAACCAACAAGGGTGACATGGTGCTTAGGCCCTATCTCACCCTTTTTCTAATCATTCATACACTAACTGCCTAACACCCTTTCCTTGGTCTGCTGATATTCTTTTCTCAATCGACCTACAAGGTCTTCAGCAGGCGTAATGGCTTTTACGGCATTGATGCCCTGACCACAGCCCCAGATATCTTTCCAGGCTTTGGACTTGCTTGATCCGCCGGAGCCAAAACTCATCTTAGATGGATCACTTTCCGGTAGATTATCTGGGTCCATACCTGCCGCTTTGATAGAAGGCTTAAGGTAGTTGCCGAGCACGCCAGTAAATAAATTGGTGTAAACAATATCACTGGCTGCATAGTCCACCAGTGCCTGCTTGTAAGCAGGGTCAGCATTAGCTTCCTCGGTAGCGATAAAGGCAGAGCCGATGTAGGCGCCATCTGCACCCATAGCCTGGGCAGCAAGCACTCCGTTTCCGGTAGCTATTGCACCGGATAGAAAAACCGGGCCATCAAACCATTCACGCACTTCCTGAATAAATGGCATGGGCGACAGTGTGCCGGCGTGGCCACCGGCTCCGGCGGCCACGCAGATTAGTCCATCGGCGCCTTTCTCGATTGCTTTCTTTGCGAAGCGATTATTGATCACGTCATGCAGGCAGATGCCGCCATAGGAGTGAATGGCATCAAATACTTCTTCCCGTGCACCCAGCGAAGTGATTACCACCGGAACCTTGTGCTTCACACACATCTCTACATCATGCATCAACCTGTCGTTTGATTTATGCACGATCTGATTCACCGCAAATGGTGCAGAAGGCTTATCGGGGTTCGCCTGATCGTGGGCATCCAGTTCTTCGCGAATGCGGGTAAGCCAGGTGTCGAGCATTTCAGCCGGCCGGGCATTCAGGGCAGGAAAGGAGCCAACGACTCCGGCCTTGCACTGGGCAATCACTAGATCTGGGTTGGAAATAATAAAAAGCGGAGCGCCCACTACGGGGATGGAAAGGCGTCCTTGCATACAAACGGGTACAGGCATTTGAATTCCTTAATACTGTCAATGGCTGGCTGAGGAATTCCTTCCTTCAGCTTTGGAAGCAGGGATTCTAACTTAACCGTGAAATTGTTCTAGAGAATTCATAATCAATATGGAATGTTAGTCTGTAAGAGGCAAGGGAGGGCAAAGTGCTTAGAACTATATTCCATATAAAACAGTAGGTTACAAGTTTTTCTTAAGATTGGGGATTTTCACAAAAATCTGCCTATTTATTAGTGATTTCTATAACCAGTTTTCATCTCAGGCAGATTTCTCATAGATGATCTACGTTCTGGTGACTATAGGCATTGTGGCGTAAGCGATTCACAAGGTGGTTGTTCAGTGCTTAAAAACGCGCCGGCGTAGACCCGTTTATGTCTCTAGGATGTGAATAGTCAGACCCTGAAACGAGGGCGCGACCGCAATGTGAATTGAGTTCCGCGCAATAACTAAGAGAGAAAAAGGTTTATTTTTTAAAAAGTTGCATGGGCATTAAAAGGACTCGCCGTGCCCCCCTTGATGGGGTTGATCTGTATTGATGTCATAAACTCCCAGCGTTGCAGGCTCTTAGCCGCAGCAGCCACTTCTTTCATATAGCCGTTATCCACAATAGGCAGCCCCAGATTTACTTGGGTCAGTTGATGAATTGGACGATTAATTCCGGCGACACCGGAAGGTTGTACATCGTTTACCGCATCGCCAACAAGTATTGCCACACCTCTCTCGTGCAACCATGGTAGAACAGAGGCATGTAAGCCCGCGCCACCCTGGCCATATCGCCATGGACCTTCGGCATCACGCATGGTCCAGCGACCGGTGCGAACGAATAGCGCATCGCCGCTGCCAATTTTTACACCGGCAAATTCTTCCCATTCTTCAAGATCGGAAACATAAATAGGCGTGCTAGGTTCAAGCCAGTCCACGCCGCGTAGCAAGGGCATATCCACCAGCACGCCGCGAGTGACATAGGATGTGCCCATGCGATCAATGCCCAGATCTTCGCATCCGGTTTCGGTGAGATTCTGTGGATAGCCATTGAATATTACATATTCGCCGTCTATTTCGGTGCGGTAATGGCACAGCGCATCCAGATGGGAAAGCATGCCGTCGTGCAGTGAGAACTGTATTTCATCCAGCGCGAAACTGGGCTCTCCTGTGACTGGGTCCAGTCGGCTCATCCAGTGCTCAGTGGGCCCAAAGGTCTGGCTGTCCAGAGTCTTCTCTTCCGTAACAAAATGTTGAAGGGTTACGGTCTCACCTGCCTGCACAAGACTTGCCGCTTGTCTGGTTTTTTCTGCGGTAATAAGATTAAGTGTACCGCGCTGATCATCAGGTCCCCATCGTCCCCAGTTGGAGAGATCGTTTTCCCATCGGCTCAGTGTGTCTAGCGTAACCAGATTCGCAGGCAGTTGGGTCGAGGGATGGGCCTGAAATTCCTGCGCAGAAGATATTGGTAGTAACAGTCCACAGAACAGGGCAGGCAGCAGCAAGGTGACTCTTTTCGACTCACTTGCTTTGCCGTCATTCTTTTGCTTTATATCTTTTAGTAAGTACAGCATCAGATTGACCTCATTTTTGAATTGATTATTAGGGAAGTCTGAATACGTAGAGCATATTTCCGCCACCACGTTGTCTAATTTCCGGCGTGTGGCGCCTGTAGTTAACTCCACCACCCGCGGCGATGGCTATGTACTGCACTCCATCGATCTCATAGCTGGTGGGAAATCCTCCCGCCGAAGAATTCAGTATTTGTTCCCAGAGGATGTCGCCATTGTCTGCATCGAAGGCGCGCATTCTTCTGGCGTCATCGGTAACGAATACCAATCCGCCTCCTGTAGTAAGCACAGAACCACCGATGCCCGCTCTCTGACGGTATACCCATCGGGTTTCGCCGGTGGCCACATCCACTGATGTAAGTTGTCCTATCAAGCCGCGGTCTCCCTCTCGAGGCATGGGACGCGAAGTCGCCGAAGCGTGGTGCAAACCTATCGTGGGTTCTACTGGTCTAAGAAAAAAGTCCATACAGGCATTGTTAGTAGGTGTATACAGGGAATTAGTGTCCGGACTATAGCCAACAGAGTTCCAGTTAATGCCACCAGCCGTAGTAGGACAGACGAATTTACGCTGTGCGATTTCGGAAATGTCCAGGTCGATATTGGTAATGCCTTTGTGATTTTCTGCATCGACTCCGACAATTACATTTTGGAAATTGGTTTCCGTAGCCCAAAGAAATTCACCGGTGGCTGCATCCATTGTCCACACTATGCCAGTTTTTCCTGGAATACCTGTTATGACTTTTCGCCGCTCATTGGAAGTGATATTTGGATTGATCCAGGAAACTGCATCGGCATCAGGTATAACATCTGTTTCGACAATAATGCGTTCGAAGGGGTGGTCCAGATCCCAATTACCGCCGGGGATATGTTGGAAGTACCATTCAATTTCACCGCTATCTGCATTCAATGCCAGTGTGGAGTTGGTATAGAGAACATCGCCACCATCTGTGCCACGCTGGATATCTCCCCAGGGAATGGGAACCGCTACCCCGATATAAACCATATTGAGTTCGGCATCATAACTGGCAGGCATCCAGGCAGAGCCACCTCGGCGTCGCTCGTTGGGTACATCTCCCCAGGACTCTCCATTCGGTTCTCCTACTCTTGGAACGGTATTGGTTCGCCACAGCTCTTCACCGGTATCGGCATCATGGGCAGTAATCCAGCAGCTGGTATTGATGTAATAACAACCTGACATGCCGGTGATGATCTTGCCGTCGAATACCTGCGGTCCGCCGGAATAATGCTGGCCAACAGTCCAGTCACCAATCCGTCGTTCCCAGATTACTTCGCCACTGGTCGCGCTGAGTGATACTAAATAGGCATCACGGGTGGCGATAATCAATTGGTCTCTATAGAGAGTGGCATTGCGATTGGCACAGGACAGTGGCGCAACATGATCTACGGCTGGTCGACGATATTCCCAAAGCAGAGTGCCATCGGTTGCGTCCACCGCCTCTATAAAGTCGCAGGCCTGCGGAAGAAACATAATGCCGTCGTGAACCAGAGGAGTTGTTTCCTGCAATCCGGGTTCCATGGTCCATGCCCAGGCTAGTCGCAAGCCACCTACATTTTCCTTGTTGATCTGATCCAGCGGGCTGTATCCCCAGTGATTGGCTGTACGGCGCCACATCAGCCAATCGCCGGGATCGGGATTGGCCAATTCGGCATCGGTCACAGACGTATACGTGTCCAGCAGGGATTGCTGGGCTGTGGCTACAGAGATACATGATGCTAGCGCGATGGAAAAGCCGAAGGCTAGCGCTCTGCGAACGGGGTGGATTATGCCGGTGGAAGGATGCTGGCGGATATCAGAGTTTGTCATTTATTATTCCTCAAAATTATCGCTAGGGGATTGATAACACAGAACCCCCGCCCCAGACCACTTTTTATGGGCGCTCAAGGTTGTTTTAAGGGATTTTAAGACGCCAGATCGAATTTCAATCTGGATTTTGCGCCCTATTACTCTTAGTCTGTACTGGAATAGAGTGTGATATAGATGATTTAGTAGAAAGTGAAATAGCAATCAAACAAAGGAGTCCTGCTCAATGAACACCAACAGAAAACCAGCCTTATTGAGGCGCTTATTACTGTCACTAGTCTTCGTAGCCTTGAGCGCCGGCACGGCCCACGCTGCCGAAAATGATTGGGTTACCCTGATTGATGGCACAGAAGGCATGGAAAACTTCGATATTGTCGGTGATGCAAACTGGAGCGGTGAGTTTAACGCGGTACAAGCCACCCAAGGCAACGGTGCATCCTTTCTGGTGAGCAAGCAGAGCTATGGAGATTTCAGTCTGAGCGTGGAATTTTGGGCCAGCCCCGATGCCAATAGCGGCATCTTTATGCGTTGTCAGGATCCATCGACTATTAATGACCGCAATTGCTACGAAGCCAATATCTTCGATCAGCGACCCGACCCCTCATACGGAACCGGCGGCATTGTGCATATCGCCCAGGTAGATGAACCACGACCCACTGCCGGCAACAAATGGAATGTCTATGTAATCACTCTGCAGGGCGACCGCCTGCTGGTGGAACTAAATGGCAAGACTACGGTTGATGTTCGTGATCAATTGTTTTCAGAAGGGCCTTTTGCCTTGCAATGGGGAAGGGGAACTTTGAGGTTTCGCAAAGTAGCTATAAAGAAATTGTAGAAAAGGATGGCAGCTTGAAAATAATTGTAGTCGCCCCCACTTACTGACTACACACAGTTCTTCAAAAAACCTAATAATAGAAGAACGCAATTAATCGGGAAGCATTATGAGTCTGGTAAATTTTTCAAAAGTTACAAAACTATTTAGTGAGAACAAGCACAGAGAGAAGCATAAACAGGAACTTTTTAAGGAAGTGATGTTAATGGTTCTTTCCCGTGTGACTCGAGCTGATTCTAATATCGAAAATGTTGAGATAGTGAAAGTGCAGGAAGTATTGAAAACCGAGCTTGGTCAGGATATCTCGGAAGCAGAAATTCGCACAGCTGCCTCATCGGAAATTTTTGAAACCCAGTCTATGGAGCGCTACTTGGCAACAGCGACTCGTAAGCTGGATGAGCGGGAACGCATGGTCATAATGACATCGCTCGCTTCGGTTATTCGCAGCGATCAGCAGATTCGCAGTTTCGAACTGGATTTCTTCGATAAAGTTGCACTGGCTTTACGTGCTACGCCTTCAGAGATTGCGGGGCTTATTAGCCAGTCCTAGATTTAGCAGGGCTCTTGCCTCGGGAATATTTTATCGAAAATACACTATTGGACTGGTTGGGCTCTAATCAGCAATATGCTCTCTTCCTGATACCGATACTGGCTTTTATTGAGGCCTGTATCGGCATCGGCCTATTTGTATCCGGTATTTTCCTGCTAGTGGTAGCCACCGCAAGCTATACCAATCAATTAGCGCCTATTGAACTTATAGTGCCACTTGCTTTTGCCGGCGCATTTCTGGGTGACCATGCCGGTTTCTATATTGGTCGCTTGCTCGGTCCTCATTTCAATCACAGTGCGTTTGCCACTCGATATCAATCCTCTATAGACCGGGCTGAACTCAATATTCGCAAGTATGGCTCGGCAGTAATTTTCGTCGGGCGCTTTCTGCCAGCAATTCGCAGCATTATCCCTGCCATGCTTGGCCTGAGCGGCTTCGATCCGCTGCGCTATCTGCTATTCGATGCAGTTGCATGTGTGCTGTGGGCTCTAGCTCTTGGCGCCATAGTGCTGGGGCTGGATTTGGGCCTGTCCTTTGGCTCAACTTAGCTGCTGACTGTGGTCGTCGCGCGCACTAAGGTAGTGCGGGGCTGGATTGCGATAAACACCGCTCCGAATGCGTGGCTATTTGCTATACTCTGCCATCTCAATTTCACATATTGGTTACGTGTGATTCGCCAACGGCGTAAGGGTCATGCTTTTTGGAGGCATAGTGCGCAAACAGCTTTTAACTATACTATCCCTAGGGGGAACCATTTCTGCATTGCTTTTCGGTTCTGCGGCACAGGCACAGGGAACTCCCTTGGCAGTCGAGCTTCTGCCACTGGGCAAGGATTTGGGAATCACTTCGGGTCAAACTGTCACACCTGCTTATGAAGGGTGGTATGAAAATGAGGACGGCACGATCGCTCTATCGTTTGGTTTTTATAACCGCAACAGCGAAGAAGTTCTCGACATCCCCATAGGCTCTGGCAACAGGATTATTGGCGCGGCGGATGGTGAAGCAAATCAAGGCCAACCTACTAATTTTGTAACAGGGCGGCACTGGGGAGTATTCACAGTAGATATTCCTTCGGATCATGACTCAGAGGTGGTTTGGCATTTGGAAAATCAGGGCAAGGTTTTTCATGTCCCTGCTAATCTGAGCACAGACTATGTTATTGACGCGATCATTGGCGATGCCAATGGCAATTTCCCACCTGAAGTGCGCTTTGAAGAAAACGGTGTTGTGGGCAAGGGCCCTAACGGTATTACTGCTGGGCCTGTGCAAGCCAGAGTCGGTGAGCCTCTGGAAATTGAAAGCTGGATTAGTGACGATGGAAAGGTGAGTGGAATCGCTGCCATGATGTTTGCAAACAGTACGCGTGTTCCTTCCGTGACCGCAGCTTGGCACAAGCATCAAGGTCCCGGTGATGTTGAGTTCAGTGAACCCAGCACCAGAGTGCCATCTGAAGGCGGTATGGCCAGCACCGAAGCGACTTTTAGTGAAGCCGGCGAATACTTGCTGCGTGTCACCGTGCTGGATTTGGCGGGTGCCGCTTCGGCAGGACATTCTCAATGTTGCTGGACTAATAGCTTTCTCAAAGTAAACGTGAGTAACTAGTTTTTGAATCAAACAGATTTAGTTATTAGAGACATAACAAGTCTCAATGAGGGAAGAATAATGAAGATGATGATTAGAGGAATGATAAGCAAGTCGAAGTCATCAAGCTGTCTGATGGTGGCGCTGGCTTCACTGACATTGCCGGCTCTGTCTTTTGCGCAGGGTGATATGCAGAGCGAAGTTACCTGGAATGGTGAAGTAGCCGCAATTTTTCAAGAGAAGTGCATGGAGTGTCATCGACCTGACTCAATCGCGCCAATGTCTTTACTGACTTATGATCAGGCAAAGCTATTTGCCCCGGTGATTCGATTTCGCGTTGAGAACCGTGTAATGCCGCCCTGGCATGTAAACCCGGATGTAGGTGTGCAGAACTTCACCAATGACCGCGGTTTAAGCGTAGAGCAACGAGAGACTATTTTGGCCTGGGTAGATCAGGGTGCGCCTGAAGGTGATCCTGCTCTGGCTCCTGATCCAGTAGAATACAATGACGCTTTGGTATGGCGACTAGAATCGGAAATGGGTTCTGCCCCCGATCTGGTTGTAGAGTCCGAGCCATTTGACCTTGCGGCAATGACACAGGACAAGTGGTATCGACCTACGACGCCTACCGGTCTTACTGAAGAGCGATGGGTTAAAGCTATCGAGATTCGTCCCAAGGATGCGGCTAGCCGTAGCGTAGTTCACCATTCACTGGCATTCCTGGTGCAACAGGAAGATGGCAAAGCCGGCCTGCCGGAAGATGTTGATATCCCTTTTGGACCAAGTTTGTTTATGGAATGGGCAGTAGGTAAGGCGGGCCAGATTTTTCGCCCGGACACCGGCAAGCTGATGATGCCTGGTTCGCAAATTACCTGGGAAATGCATCTTCACGCTAATGGTACGCGAGTTCCTGCAGCGCAAGTTGAATTGGGCGTATGGTTTCATGACGAACCCCCGGAGCATCGCACAATTCTAAGCATGTTCGATGCCCAAGGCCCTAACAGTCTTGATATCCCACCAAATGAAATTGCGGTTACACAGGGAACTTTCGTGCTTACAGCGCCAGCGCGCATTGAGAACTTCCAGCCACATATGCATATGCGTGGTAAGGCAATGTCCATGGAAGCGATCTATCCAAATGGCGAAAGAGAAATTCTTTCCTTTGTGGATAACTTCCAGTGGAACTGGCAGATCAACTACGTTTATGACGAAGGTTCCGCGCCGGTAGTTCCTAAGGGTACTATGATTGTTACCAGAGCATGGCACGACAATACCTCTGATAACCCCCACAACCCTGACCCGAATCAGTGGGTAGGTTGGGGCGACCGTACTGTAGATGAGATGGCCCATAACTGGGTTGATGTGACTTATCTTGCACAGGAAGAGTACGAAGCAATTATTGCAGAGAGATCTGCGGCAGGTGGAGAAGATTAGTAGCCTTCCCTGAACAAAGCCTTGTTCAAAAGTAATATCAAAGAGCCCG
>Ga0315321_10000402_pt1 | contig 31378 bp, 18 predicted proteins | sample M180m21515metaG_FD_203464 | JGI IMG/M metagenome (GOLD analysis project Ga0315321, IMG submission 203464) | Ammonia-oxidizing marine archaeal communities from Monterey Bay, California, United States - M1 80m 21515 | ecosystem: Environmental > Aquatic > Marine > Intertidal zone | place: USA...
CATTGCGGTTCGTTGACATTGTTTTGGCGATCTTAGCCGCAGCCTGTTGTGGGTATGTGATCGTGCAGACACAGCCGCTATTCAGCGGTCTTTGGGGAGATGGGATCTCCCTGGGGGACCGTGCTGGCGGCGAGACTGGGATGGATTTTGCTGTTGGTCTTGTTGGTGTCATCTTGGTGCTCGAAGCGACTCGCCGCAGCATTGGGATCATTGTGCCGCTGCTGGCGTTGTCTTTTGTCGCGCACTCGTATTATTGCTACGCCAGTTTTCGCTACGATTGGCCAGTGTTGCCCGACTGGATGTTGCCGCATGCCGGGCAAAGTGTGAAGGATATTGTAAGTACTACATTTCTGCAGTCGCTGGGTGTGTTTGGTCCTGCTGCCTCGGTGATGTTTAAATATGTGTTTCTGTTTGTCGTCTTTGGATCATTTCTTGAAATGTCCGGAGCGACTCAGTTCATCATTGACTTTGCCACCAAGACGTTTGGTCGTATTCGCGGCGGCCCGGCGATGGTTTCGGTGATGGCTAGTGGTTTGATGGGGTCGTTATCTGGCAGTGCGGTTGCCAATGCTGTGACGACGGGAACGTTCACGATCCCGATGATGCGAAGTGCGAAATTTCCAAACCATATTGCCGGGGGTATCACTGCTGCGGCCGCTGCAGGAGGAGCGTTAGTGCCACCTGTGATGGGTGCAGGCGCTTATATGATGTTGGAGTTGGTGCAGCCGCAGGTCACTTTTTTGGAAATCATGAAGGCGGCAATCCTACCAGCAGTCCTTTACTACTTCTCAATTCTCGTTCTCGTGTTTCTTTACTCACGTCGATTAGGAACGGAAAAATTAAGTGCAGAGGAATTGAGTCGCAAAAAGCTGAAGGGCTTTGAAGCAACTGTTTTTTTTGCGGCTTTGGGAACCTTGGTCGGGCTTTTGATCTGCGGGTTCTCCCCGTTTCGTAGCGTTACCGGTGCGTTGGCGGTCATTCTTGTGTTTGCTATTTTTCGTCGCGAACTCAAAATTTCACAACGGGAACGGTGGCTTGCACTGATCGTATTCTGTGCCGTAGCCGTTGGCTCCCAGGCCTGTATCCTGATTCAAGATGTTTTTCCCTCTGCTCTTCAACGGTTTGTGCCCACAGGCTGGATCGATCCGCGCACAGAAGCGATGTCGATCTTATTGATTGTTAGTTCGTTTCTGGACTCAATGCTGTTGGGAATGTTTGGACTGCTGATCGTTGGCATGGGCATGCCCGGTTGGCGTCCGGAAATCATTTCGTCCATGACAAAGTCGGCAAAGAATGGTGTCGCTCTTGTTGCGGCCAGTGCTTGTGTCGGAATCATCATCGGTATCGTTCAGCAGACTGGAATCGCAACTGACTTCAGCGCGACAATCAAGGGCGTTGTTGAGACAAATCTATTCTTGGCGCTTCTAGGGATCATGGTTTGCTCTTTGATTTTGGGCATGGGAGTCCCGTCGGTGGTTTGTTACCTGCTGATGGCAACGTTGATGGGATCGTTGCTGGGAGAACTGGGTGTGTTGCCGCTGGTTGCACACCTGTTCATTTTCTACTTTGGCATGATGTCCATGGTGACACCGCCTGTGGCATTAGCTGGGTACGCTAGTGCGTCAATTGCGCAGGCGCCCATGATGAAAACATCCTTTGCCGCCTTCCGGTTTTCCTTGGTCGGATTCACGCTTCCCTTCATGTTTGTGTATCGACCGGCACTGTGCTTGCTGGCGCCGGTGGGAGGTGAATTGACTGCTGCTGCGGTGTTTCATGCCGTGCTGGCGGCGACGATTGGAATTTTGGCACTCGCAACAGGACTTGCTGGTTATTTCCGTCGCACCTTGGGGCTGCTCGAGCGTGGTGGCATGTTTGTTTCGGCAGGTCTGTTGTTGGCCCCGATCTCAAAAATTGGCGAGACGGAGGTTGGCCTCGCTGTCGACATTGGCGGTGCGCTCCTGTTCCTGGCCGTGGTCGCAGTTAACGTGTTGGTGGGAGACAAGGATACGCCAACCATCAAAGCTGCATGAGGGATGGCGTGTTCGTTACGAGCTTGTTTGCTACCCAATACGATCGCTTCAGTGCGTCATCGCGTAGACAGCTCAGTGCGTCATCGCGTAGACAGCTCAGTGCGTCATCGCGTAGACAGCAAGGTTCAACGCTAATTGGCGTCCATCCTCGGGTGAGACGCCTCGCCCCTTGTTGCAACGATTGCCCATACTGAACGCACAGCACAGCCCGTCCTCGCACATCACGCTGACGAGACGACCTTCGTAGAACAGTCCCTCAAGGTGAACGTCAACGTTCCGGTGCAGACTTGGAACGCGGGTGATTTTATAGAAAGAACGATAAATGGGGTGTTCGTAGGGAAGCACCTTGGTCGTTGTTTCTGCGAATATTCGGCTCATTTCGCGTCGCCATGCCGTCGGAAATTCCGGATTGGTACAGCACCCAGAGACGAATAGGAAACCACCGTGTTCAAGGTAGGTTCGCAGACTGTCAAGTTCATCATCGCCTAGTACAAAATCATTATGTCCATTCATAAACAGGAATGGAGTCTCAAATATCTTTGGGTCCGTAAATGCGACAACCGTCTCACGTCCGATACGGATCGTCGAAACTTCCGAAACAATGCGAGTCATGTTTTCGCCGACCCCTGAGCAATCATTGCCATTGTTGCGACTGTAACGGATTCGTCCCATGAAGAAGGACGTGTTGGGGTCAACTTGCTCTTCGCCGCCGTTGGGAGATTGTGCGGTCGATGGAAGCACCAGCAACATGATGAAGGACACTAGCAGGCACTGCGGTACAAGTTTTTTGATCATGAGCATGTTTTTGGTTCAGTCTTTTGCTAAATGGAGCTTACAGCATCTGCCAACGTTTTCGGAACAGCCAGTCCAGAGACAGGCAACCGAGCAGCAATGCCAGGATCCAGCCATTCATTCCAGCTGGCAGGACATCGGTTCGCTGCGTTTCGACTTGTTCTTCGGGTTGCAGGAATTCCTTGAGTGCATCCGCCAATTCATCGGTCTTTTCAAATTCCATCGCGATACCACCACTGACCGCCGCAAATTGTCGAAGAAGTTCCATCTTGCGTGATGTGGATACCAATTCCGCTGCGATCTCCTTGACCTGAATATCGCGGCTTGCCAGCAGGTTGCCATCTTTGAGCTGCAGAGTAGCGTTGTACATGCCGCTCTCGTTTGCCATGAAACGCGTTGATGTAGGACGCCCCGGTTCGATTTTGACAGTGATGTTCAGCACTTCGCTTTGATCGGGGCCAACAATCGTTAGACGTGCTTCGTCGACGACGGTGGTTTTGCTCTCGGAAACAGTCACGGTCCCGGTAGCTGCGGGTTGTTCAATCAGTAATTCAACTTCATCCCCGGGACCAGGTGATGTGTTGACGACATTCAGGGTAACAGCATTCCGACCAGCATCCGCGAGGTAACGGAAGAGTTGCCGCCAGAAGCGATCATAATGTTGGGGGGCACTGGTTCGTGCCAGACGCCATCGCCAAAAGTTCTGCATGCAGATAACGCTTGCTATGCCGTTTCCGTAGCGTTGTGATGCCATGAGCACCGGATGTCCGGTACCACCCTGGCTTTCCAGCCAAACCTCGGCGCCCGCTTTGACATCTTCAACGATCGCCCGGTTGGTGAACAGTGGGAGGTTTTGCCAAGCCTCGCTCGTCGAAATATCATCGCTGATTTGGAAAACAGGATGCTTGAGTGCATTGGGCGTCACGTCAACGGAAAAACTCTGCCCCCTGCGGTTGTTGCTCAGTACAGCAAATTCCACTGGCAGCAAGTCTTCCAGACGACTGTCACGCCACGACGCATTGAAGGTTTGTTGGCCACCGATCATAAGGACACCGCCGCCCAGTTCACCGCAGTATTTGGCCAGCAGTTCCTGTTGGTTGCTGGTCAGATCTCCCGGACGCAGGTTCGACAAAACCACTACTCGAAATTCACTGAGCTTGTCGATCGTGTTCGGAAAGCCGTTGATTACATCAACGTCGCTTTGGACGCTCTCGAAAAACCGTGAAGCGTTTGCAGTACGGCTGAGGCCGGTCAGGCGAATCGTGGGGTCTTTGCTCAGCGCAATATGAACAAACTTGTAGTCCCAGGTCAGTCCACCTTGCACGTACAGGACACGGATTTCTTTCGATGAAACACTCCTGACAGCGGTGGCCATTTGTGAATTGGAAATCACGACCGATTCATCTGCAGGTGGCATCAGTTTGATTTCGTATGTATGAACCCCATCTTGGGCGGCAACAGCTTCGAAAGTTTCGTTCCACGTTCTGGGTCCATCAAACGACTCGACTCTTCGACGATCCACCAGTTGTCCATCACGCAGCAGCAGCACTTCGAAACTTGGTAACGCTTCGCCCGTTGCCCGCACATTGGCGCTGATTTTGAATTTTTGGTTTGGTTCTACAATGGACGGAGCATCGATGTCCTGAATGCCCATGACTCGGCCTCCTGATTCACTACCAAATCCAACGCTGATGAGCGGCACCTGTCGGTTGACTGCGACCGAGATCGCACGATTGTGATCCTGTGTCTTGTTGAGGATCCCGTCGGTCAGTGCGACAACGGCAAGCGGAGGACGGTCTGCGGTCACGATACTTTGAATAATCGCTTGACCTAGGTTGGTTGTCTGGCCTGTGGCAGTCGCAGAGGCCAGTGTGGCACCGTCAACCGCTTGAGTTGAATCAGCAAATAGAAACGGGTGTACTTGCAATTCGGATTGGTCGACCATGGGCAGGAGCGTTTCCCTGGCAAAGTCCACTGCTTGTTGATACCGACTTGTGTTGCCCTCAAGTACGGACATGCTTTCGCTTTGGTCCAGCAGCAAGGCGATGTGTTTTCGAGGTTCGTCTTCAGGCTCGGGGGAGGTCCAGACTGGGCGTGATACCAGTAATACCAAAGCAACGAAAAAGACCAGACGCAGTGTCAGAATGATCGCCATGCGGCCTCGCGGAATGCCTCGCCGACGTAACGCAATTCCACACCACAGCAGAACGCCGCTGGTCGCGAGACCGCAGTACAAAAGGGCTGCTGGGAATTGAAATGAAAGCTCACTCATGCGCTATTGCGGTTTGTCTTCAGAAAGGGCTTGAAAGTAGTTCTGGATCGATTCGCGATAGGCCGATGGGTATTTGGCTGGATCATTGCGAAGAGTTGGATCTGGTTCTTCCGGTGCATCAGCTTTCATCACGAAATCACGCTGCGATTTTTGGATCTCCGCTCGTAATTGATTCACGGTCTTTAAGTCGATGTTTACCTTGGGGCCCTCGAGTTCCTGTTTGACTTGCTGAATCAAAATTTGAGTGCCATCGTTGTATCCATACTGACCTTGTATCCCAGTCACGATGTCTGCCAGTCCATTCTCGCGTAACTCGCGTTCAGCCTGAGGTGTCAGGTTGCCTTGTTCGCCTTGCCGGGCGGCGGATTCAAGTTGGGCAAGACCGCGATCCAGTGACGCGCGGCCCCCCGGACGTAGTGAATCGCTCTGACCTGGCATCTTTTTGGCTTGACTCCCTTGCTTGCCCGGCTGCATTCCCATCCCAGGCTGCATGCCTAGCGACTCCGCCAGACTCTGCATCTGTTGTTTCAGGCCTCCTGCAGCTTCGCTTGTTTCCTGATTGCCCTGAGACTCAGCCAGGCGTTCGGTTGCGTCTCGTAACGCTTGCTCTGGAGTTGGGTCGCCCGCCGGTTTTCCTGCCGGAGAACGGGGGCCTGCTGTTGCTGGCTGGCCTGATTCGGAAGGCTCGCCATCGGTCGTGGATGGTGCTGATGTTCCCGCAGTTTGTGAACCATTCGGTGATGGTGGTGCTTGGTTGGGTTGGTTTGCATCCGATGAGGATGGTGACCCGGGGCCCGCGTTTTGCCCACCAGATCCGCTGCTGCCGGGATTCTTGCATGCCATGGTACCGACCGATTGGCATTGGCCCGCTGTCTGTTGTTTTTCCTCAGTCGAAAAATCGTCGGGTTTTTTCTCCATTTCGCCGAGTTGATTGATCAGCTGTTGCATCTGTTGTGCGATTTTTTCTTGCTGCGAATCTTCCATCTGTTGTTGCTGCTTCGCAAGTGACTCGTCGAGTTGTTCCAGTGAGTCGACTGCTTGCTTGCTGGTGCTTGGGGCGTTGTCTTGTCCAGCATTCAAAGCGCGAGTGGTTTGTCGCATCTCGTTTTCTGCTTTTTCGAATTGACTGGCAACCGATTCAAACCCATCTGGGTTCTGTTCCCGTGCATTTGCCATGTCTTCTTCCAGCAGTAATTGATCCCTCGCGAGGTTTTGGAACTGATCTTTGGTACTTAAGTTCTCTGTCGCTTTGCTCTGGATGGTTTCTTCACGAATGATTGCTTCTTGCACAAACTCTCTCGCATTTTGCATGGCCTGAGTTTGTTGCTGCAACTGTTTCAATTGCGATGCCATCTGCTTTTGATCGAGACTTTGTTGGCGTTTTTCTGTTTCCTGTTTCAATGCCTCTGCAATTTTGCCGAGGGATTCATCAAGGCTCTTTGCGGTTTCTGCTCGTTTCTCACTGTCGGTTGTGTTCTTTAGGTCCTCAGTTTGCCGCGTGATGCTTTTCTTGGTTTCAGCGACCGAATCGGATCGCGGTTTTTGTCCCGCTTTGTCGTTGTTATTGCTTTGGGGTGTATCCGTTCTACTCTGCGGTTGATTATCAGACGAGGCAGTGTTCTCTGCAGGTGCATTCTCGTTTCCGATATTGTCGGGGATCTCTTGCAGCAGTTCTTCTGTCTCCGAGATGGCTTTTGTAACTTCCGATTCGTCAACTTTGTCAGCTGTCTTTTCAATGTCGCGGTAGGATTGTTGATTCGCGGCGATCCGTTGTTGCAAAGAGTTCGACTGAAACTGATCGTAGTGATTTTGGCGTTGCTCAATTTTCTCGCTTAGCTCCTGCAAATTATTCTTCGCCTGTTCCACCGATTCACCTGCCGCTTTGGAATTCTGCAACAACTGCTCGGATGCTCGTGACATGTTGTTCGATGTCTTGTCCGATAGGCCCTTCAGATTTTGGAATGCTTCTGGAAACTGATCACGAAGAGAATCGAATTGTTCTGCGATCTCCGTTTGGCTTGTCGAGAGTGCAGATGAGCGACGTCCCGGGAAGATATCTTCTTCAATCTTGCTGGTTTCGCTAGCCAGTTTTTCCTGTCTGGCAAGCAGGTCAGTGATCCCACGTGATGCTTCATTGACTTGCTGAGTTTCCTCGGCAAGTTTCTTGAGGAGTTTCGCTAGTTCAGGATCCGCTTGTGTGGCGGACAGCGTTGGACGATCTTCCAGTTCATTCAAAGTTGAATCTTCAAATGATTCGGGATGGTTCTTAATCAGGTTTGCAAGTTCACGGCGGGCATCGACAAGATGCATCAGTGCGGATTCTTCGGTTTGCTCAGCCGTTGTTTGGGCACGTTCCAGAAGAGCAGTTTCGGCGTTCGCAAACTCAGTGCTTGCAGCCTCGATCGATGAGGCAAAGTTACCCAGCGTTGCTCGATCCAGCCTCTCTGAAAGTTGTTTCTGGACTGCTCTGCCTGCGGAAGACAGAGCATCCTCTCGCTCGGCAAGGGCGTCCATGGTTTTCTGTTGGTCGGGATCCTCTGAGTCGTTCAGCCTTTCCGTGTTGCGGATAACTTGCTGTTGTTGGTGGATCAGGTCTGTCAACTCTTCAAGACCTTTGTATCCCGCGTCGGGTAGTTCTTTCAATGCTTCTGCGCCGGGGACGATTTCGACGAAGTAACTTGACGAGCCATACTGAGTTGCGTCAGTCGCATTTGCAGTGGCGTGATAGCGGGTGACATCCCATTCTTTAAGTCCAAGTTGGCCTGGGTGTAGAATGGGTTGGAATACGGCGTAACGGGGATCCTCGAGTTCCGGCAAGGGACGCGTGACTTCCTCAGAATCATTGACTTGGGTTTGCCATGTGATGCTTGCCAGTGGGCGGTCTGACGCCGCTTCGATAAGTAGTGGCACGTCTTCGTGAACCGTGATGCGAAGGTCGCGTCCCGGTTCACTGATGCGAATTTCGCCCCATGTGCTGATTGCTTGCTCTTGCGATTCAGTTGGGGCGGTGACGGGGTCATCCGGAATGACAAGAGGTGGGATTTCGTCTTTCTGTTCTTCCTCTTTCGCTTCGTTCGCAGCCAGCGTCTGCAGAGGGCTTGCCGAAATATAGAAGTTGATCGCCAGTACTCCCAACAGAAACATGATCAGGAGGTGCGCGGTCACTGAACGCTTCTTCAGTGGGTTTGCGGTTCGCAGTTTGGGAACCATTCCAGCTGCTTGGTTTTCGATTGCATCACGGTACATGGAAGCTGAGGGATCATTCGTCATGCGCTGGTCAAGTTCCACGACAGTGTTGAGGCGATCCAGCAGCCTGTCATTGTCTTTCTCTACCGCTGCCGCAAGTGATGTTCGGTCCAAGCGACGTTCAACAACCATGATGACACTGATCAACCACGCAAGTCCCGTGCCGATGCAACTGCAGGCAGCTAACAGAAGAAACAGGGTTGTGCTTTGAACAACACCGAAATACGCAGTTAAGCCCAACGCGAACAATAGAACCGACAGGATGGACAGCATGGTCGCTGTACTTTTGATGGCAGTTTCCCATTTGCTCGCATGAGCTTTTTCGGTGATGCGTCTTTCCAGCAGATGATGAATCACAGGGTGGACTTTCGGCTAGCGGTGAGACGAACAGCAACTTTGATTGTAGTGGTTGAGCTCATGGCGGGGATTGGAAAAAAGGCTGGAATCACAAATGCTATTCGTTTGTGAATCGATGAAAGTAATGTGTAAGTTTGCTGTTGGGTTCATGCTTTTTTCTGCAGGGAAAACATTGCATTCGCCGGGTGACGTGTCCGTTTGTCTCAGTGCACTGGTTCGTTCAACTTTCACTTTTCTTGATGAACGCCCCAGATGGTTTCTACCATCAATAGAGCCATGGCGGTGGCTAAAATGTACCACCAGTTCAGTTGTTGCAGTGCTTCCATTTTGCTCAGTTTGATAGCTGTAGGAAGGTCCGATGGAGCATCATTGGTTTGGGTGAGTTCATTGGCAGTGTCATCGGTACGCCGTCCCCAGTTATCGAGCACTCGCGGTTCAGGTTCGTAAACAAGTTCAGATTCAAGAGGTGATGGATTCACATCAAGAATTGCTCCTGACGCATCTGCCAGATCGTAGCGAATCGAGAAGTGCCCCGTTTGTGATGGGAGAGAGAAGCTTGCTTTGCGATCATCCACTTCGATGATGATAGGTTCAATCCCGTCGGCGACTCCCATTGTGCTCGGGTCAAGCGGGGTAACGACGAGTTTTTCAGCTTGCGTGCCCGAGGGTAATTCCCAGACCACGGATTCGCCGGGTTCAAAAAATGTTTCTGTCGTTGCTTCACCACGGACGTATTGAAGTGCCTGGTCAAGGAAGGGGATGAAAGTTGGTTGGATAGGCCAGTTAGTGTCACTGCGATCAAAGGAAAAGGCAAAGACGATTAATCGGCCCGGGCCTGCGTTTGCTTCGAAAACAAGTGGGTCTCCTGCTGCGGAGAATGCAAGTGATGTAGCATCTTTGACTTTCAGACGCCGGTAGTTCGTAAAATCGACCTCGGCAAGGTTGCCAAATTCTGTTGTGCGAAAAGGTGCAAAGATGGGATGTTCTGCGTATACATATCGAAAAGTTCCCGGCTCGGCGGGTTGCTTTTGTGATGCCCCTGCTTCGATCCCCATTTCCCGCAGAAAGCCAGAAATTACGGGGGTGATTTTGTCGACAAACAGAATGACACCACGTCCAGCACTGAGGTCACTTCTGACGACTGAACGTACGTCTGCGGATTGCAGGCGATGACTTTCAAGACAGAGTACGTCGGGTGCTGTTTCTTTAGTACGAACAATCGGTGAGTCCTCAACAACATTGTTCGTGTCCCAGCGGTTCGAGATGACTTCGGGGCTCAACGCGCGGCGAAGAAACAATGAATCAGCAATCAGTTCAACTTTTCCCTTGCGTACGGGGGCCAGTGAAAAGACCACCCGGTTGTCACCTGCCAAATCATCAGCGTCTCCCTCCAGTATGATCTCCCCTACGGTCCACTCTGTTGGATCGACTTTCCACTGAGCGAAAGCAGTGCCGTAGGTGATCGCGTTATCTGCGACGGATGCTTGTCCCGGAGTCGTGCCGTCCCTGTTGGATGCTGGTTCTAGTTGCACACGGTCCATCTCTTGCCCGCGGTCACGAAAAACGATTTCGTTTGGGCCATGGTTTCCCTGTAATGTGACCGTGACACCTACTTCTACCCAAGAATCACCATCTCGGGTTAGTCGCCGAGCCCTTGGAGAAGAGAGGGCAAGGTTTGCGATTTCGGTTTCTGGAGCGTTTTCTATTTTTACCTCGATGTCCTTGAGAAAGGGAGGTGAGTTGGCGTCGAGTAGCCATTGATTTGCTTGGCAGTCGCTCAGAAGCACGATTCGGCGTTTGGCACCGAGCGAATCACTGAGCATTTCGGCGGCCGTTCGAAAAGCGTCAACAAAGTCTCCTCGCCCGGAACCGGGGACCATGTCTCTCACGGCTAAAACTGCCGCTGGCTTTCCGTCACCCAGACGAGCCATGACTCGGGCGGTCGACCCAAGTTCGATCACCCCGATCTGTACACCCATGCCTGAAGATTCAATTTCGTCAGCTAACCGATTTCGAGTTGTTTCGAAACCGTCGCGTGTCTGAGCACTCAGTGTATTGTCGAGGATATAGACTCGACTCTCTTCGACGATGACTGTTTGCTCATTATTGAAGTAGGGCCATGTAAAGGCAGCAATCAGCAGCAGCATGCCGATGATCCGCAGCAGCATGAGTGGCCAATTGCGGGGCCACATTGGACGTGCGCGGGCTACTGGCTGATCATCAAGGAATCGCAGAGTTGGGAATTCAACGAGGTTCTTTTCATCCCTTCTGCGAAGGTGCAAATAGATCGGCACCCCGACTAGCAGGCTTCCGAAGGCCATGATTGGAAACAGCAGACTCATGCTTACATCAACCGCCGGCGTTCTTTAAGGAATAGAGTCAGAGCTTCCCACGGTTCCGTATCGGTCCTTACCACACAATGCGGCATTTCAAGTGATTGAAACATATCACGGTACTCGGCCATGAACGCCTCAAAGCGTTTTAGGTACTTGGTTCGTGCTCCGGCGGGATCAATCATTCGGCGATCTCCGTTTTCCAAATCCCGGAAAACGGCAGGTTGCGAAAATGGAAATTCCAATTCATCGCGATCCAAAACCTGAAAAATCATGCACTCATGACCCAGGAATTTGAGTTGTTGAAATGCATCCGTGATGCCCTCGGATTCTTCCTGCAAATCTGAAAAGAACAGCACAATGCTACGTCGATGGATCAAGCGAATCATGTGTTGCAGCAAATCACTGAGGCGTGGACTGCCTGCAGCCGACATGCCCTGAAGTTGCTGAATGATCGTATTGAACTGACTTTGCTTTTGAGAAGGGCGAATGAATGTCGCTGCCTCGGACGGTTCCTGATGTGTCAGTAAACCAACTGCGTCGTTTTGTCGAAGCATCATCGACGTTAATGCAACCGCCAGTGTTTTGGATACCTCCAGCTTCGATCCCCATGCTTCGCTGCCGCGATATTTCATTGAGCCGCTGGTGTCGATGACCACATACACACGAACATTGGTTTCTTGTGTGTACTTCTTGATGCATAGCCGGTTGCTTCGTGCATAAAGCTGCCAGTCCAAGTGCCGCAGGTCATCGCCAGGTTGGTAATCACGATATTCGCTGAATTCTACGCTGATGCCATGAAATGGACTGCGGTGCATACCGTCCAGGAAACCCTCCACCAGATAACGGGCCTTCAAATCCAATGTTTGAAGTAACGACATGACCTTGGGGTCAAACCGTTCAATCAGTCGATCATGATCAAGAACCGCCATCCGTGCTACCTCTTTGACTTGGGAGCATTTTGCGGCGTTTCTGCAATCAGTTGTTCGATGATGTCGTCAGTCGTCTTTTGTTCGGCATCTGCTTGAAAACTGCGGATGATGCGGTGCCTCAGAACCATCGGGGCCACGGCGGCAATGTCCTCACAAGCGACATTGAAGCGACCTGTGCACGCAGCTCTCGCACGACCCGCAAGGATCAGATTCTGACTTGCTCGAGGGCTGGCGCCCCAACGGATCCAGTTCGCCACACCGGGTGCGATATCGCTCGTTCCCGGACGGGTGGCTCGGACAAGACGAGTTGCATAATCAATCACATTGGCGGCTGCTGGAATATGCGAAATTGCGTCGCGATATGCCATCACTTCAACCCATGCGAGTTGCGGGGTTAAACCGTCGAGAGGTGTAAATGAGTGGCCGGCAACAATCTTGGTTTCCTGCTCGTGTGTGGGGTAGCCAAGTTGTAGCTGGAACAGAAATCGGTCGAGCTGCGCCTCGGGCAAAGGGTAGGTGCCTTCCTGTTCAATCGGGTTCTGTGTGGCCAGTACCAGAAACGGTTCGGGTAACTGATCCGTGCGTCCCGATACAGTGACAGTTCGTTCCTGCATTGCTTCCAGTAAGGCCGCTTGAGTTTTGGGAGGAGTGCGATTGATTTCGTCTGCCAATAAAATCTGCGTGTAAATCGGACCTCGCACAAATTGGAATTCTCGGTGCCCTGATTCCTCTTCCTGCAGAATGTCTGTTCCTGTGATATCCGGTGGCATCAAATCAGGTGTGAACTGAATTCGTTTGAAATCAAGACGCAGGACACGAGAGATGGCACCTACCAACAATGTTTTTCCTAGGCCGGGAACCCCTTCCAGCAGGCAGTGTCCGTATGAAAACAGCGCGTACAGGATCGCTTCGGTGTTATCTTCTTGGCCGATCACACATTTTCCGACCTCGGCTTTGATGGCACCAACTGTCGCTGGCAGGCGTGCGATAATCTGGGCAGCATTGCTGACCGTTACCTCCACGCGTTCACGGGGAGGAGCAGGCGTGACTGTACGCCTTTGCTGGCTGCTTGGCGTTACCAGTTCACCATCAAGCGGTGTTTCTGATTTTGATTCGTCCGTCATTTAGGTTTTCTTTCCCATCATGCTGTCTTTTTGGCGATTGCCGAAAACACGTCTTAGATGATTCTCGTTTTGCGGGGAGCTGTGTCGAGGTAATTACCTGTTCACAAGATCAAAGGCTCGAATTCTAGCAGGGTGAGGCGATTCTTGGCTTAAAGGGGTCTGTTTTTCGTGCAAACAAGGTTTTTTCCTTCGAGAAATCCTGACTGGAATCATGGCCTCAAAACGCGGTGCATGTACTGATGTCTGCTTTTCGCGATTCTGTTCCCCCAAAAATAGTTCGCATTCCGTTAGCGAACGCACAGATGTTGAAATTCAGGCGAACGCACAAAGTTCAGATTCTTTTGTCAAAGGCTGTTGGAAAGCTGCCTTGGAACGGCAAACGACACACCCGAGTGGCAATGTCCGGACGAATCAACTCAAGCTTTGACGCGACTGTTGCGGAATCTTCCTAGGGACAGGGTAATCGCTGAGAAATTGCTGATCCTTGAATGTACTGTTGGGTGTCTCTTTCAAATCTCTTGCAGTTGTAATTGTCATTCGATGAGACCTGAATGGCTGCGTAAATCGCTTGGCTGCTGAGATCCTCCCTGTTGAATCTCAGATTGCTGCTTTGTACGTTATTCGGCTCTGTCGGACGCAACGTCCTACGCAATTTATCCCAAAGCTGTTACTGACTCAGGAGTCATTCCATGTCTGATCGCATCGTCCTACGAACTGGCGAGGCACTTGTTGCCGGTGGTCCACCTTTCACTGCTGCAGAGCCTGAGGTTGTGATTGGTGAGTTGGATGGGCCTGTGGGGACAGCTCTTGCAACTTTGACAGGTGATCAGTCGATGGGCCACTCGAAGGTATTCGCGATCCTGAATACTGACATCCAAGTGCGCCCCGTCACGCTCTGCGTCAGCAAAGTTACTGTTAAGAACAGTCGCTATACCAATATCCTGATGGGAACCGTGCAAGCCGCGATCGCCAACGGAGTTTTGGATGCGGTCCGTGCTGGAGATTTGCCAAAAGAAAAAGCCAACGATTTGGGAATCATCTGCAGCGTTTGGTTGAACCCCGGTGTTATCGATGACGACAATCTCGATCACAAGGCTCTCTTTGATATTCATCGAAAGGCCATGGCTCAAGCGATCCACAAAGCAATGGCCTGCGAGCCATCGATTGATTGGTTGTTGGAGAATCAGGACTCGATTACCCATAAGTATTATCAGATGGGACTTGATGGAAAAATCTGAGTCCATCTGCCAGTAGTCAGCCTTCGTTAAACATGGTACCCACAGGGTTGGTGAAGCCATACTGCTTGCGGGCTGCTGATATTGCTGAATGCCATTAACTGCGTCTTAGCCGCCACTCTGGTCCTCCATGTTGGTAGAGTTAGTTCTGAGTCAGGATGGCAGCTCGTAATGTTTGATTCGTGGTTGTTCAGGCAGCGATGAGTGATAGGGTGAGCCTGTGCTCGATGCGTTGCCGTTGCCTGCGTTTTTCTGAAATAGTTCGGTCTGCTGCTACCACGGTGTTTGCATCTGTGAGCTGATTGCTCCCTCGTTCTGTGGGTAGAATCACGTGGTTGGGGAGCAGGGTTTTGGTCCGACTTGTTACTAGATCACCGGTGCCGGTATCCAAGAAATGTACAGATCCGTTTGATACTGGTAGGAGAACAATGTGAATAGTCTTGCAGGCAGTTTGAAGCGAACGACGTGGAACTTTTTTTCAGGTAGTCAATTGACTTTTGGGCCAGGTGCGATTGGGACACTGACAGGAGTGATTCATCGCGAACATGTTAAGCGGGTCATGGTGGTGAGTGATCAGGCATTGCATGACACGGGGCTTGTGTCGCAGGCGGAGGTTGCGATTAAGAATGCCGATTCCGCGATGGAAGTTTTTTGCGATCGTGATCCATCAACAGCCTCTGTCGTTGAATTGTTAGCAGTTGCGAAGACGTTTCAGCCTGACATGCTTGTTGCCGTCGGGGGCGGAAGCGTGATGGATTTCGCGAAAACAGCCGCTGCATTGTTTGGAAGCGATGCAGACTTGAAGTCGGTCTGCGGGTTCGATCGGGCCCCCGAGAGATCTGTCAAGTTGATATGCATTCCCACCACGTCCGGGACCGGCAGTGAGGTGACGCATTCAGCGATTCTCAAGTCGAATGCAGATGGTGAAAAGGTGGTCATTCGCAGTCAGCGGATTCGGCCTGATGTTGCCATCATTGATCCGCAGTTGACGCTTAGCTGTCCTCTTGAGGTGACTGCGGAAAGTGGCATGGTTGCGTTGACGCATGCGATTGAAGCATATCTGGTGCGGAATTTCTTTGCGTTTCCAGAAGATTTTGAACACGGACTTCCTTTCGAGGGCAGTCATCCGCTGGGTGATTTGTATGCGGAAAAGGCGATGCGATTGATCGGTCGCAATATTACACGCGTTTTCAATGATCCAGATGATCTTGCTGCTCGCAGCGGAATGGCTCTCGGTGCAACTTTAGCTGGAGCTGCGTTCTCTTCGTGTGGTGGATCTTTGGTCGAGGCTCTGCAGTTTCCGTTGGGAGCGGCTTACAAGTGCAGGCATGGGGTTGGCTGTGCGATTGTCCTGCCGACAGTCATGGAATATTGGTCTGGTATTCGCCAAGCCAGGTTGGCTCAAATCGCGGCCTTTCTTGGAGTTGAAAAGGCAGAGGAAATGCAGCCATCAGAGGCCGCACAAGCAGCATCCGCATGGGTTCGGAAAACACGCCAGCAGTTGGGCTTGCCAGAAAATTTGGCTGCGGTGGGAGGCAAGCAGGGCGATGTTTCCAAACTGGCTGCCAGCGTCTGTTCGCAGCAGCATCTGGTGGACCTCTCACCCGTCACGCCTGCTGCGCAAGACTTGCAAGCAATTTTGCAGGCATCGTTGTAAACAAAGTTGGGTAAACCTTGCCGCTGGTTCGTGCTTTGGCAATCATGTCCGTCACGCCGCTCCGGTGGGCGTTGTTCTAAAAGTAACCCACTCGTTTACGATCAAAGGATGACGTTGGAAGAGCGTTGTAGTTCTACGATTGGTCGCGTGCTACTTTGTGTTCCTGAGGTTCGTTTGAGTCAATTCAGTGGTGTTGGCTGAGAAGCCAGTTTGTGTATTCAACACCCGGTCCCACGAACTCCAGTTGAGCGCCCGCCGGGCGGCTATTTGGGCGTGATTGTTCTCGAGAGAACAATGGTAAGAAATCCCGCAGGTTAATGAGGTGTGGGGCTTGTGTGAACAAAAAGAAACTATCTGGCTGGTTGGGAAGTTGGATGGATGTTGACTTTGATTGTTGCCAGATTCTGTTCCAGTCAGCAAGAGTTGAGAAAGCCCGAACGGTTTTGATTTTCTGTCCTGGCAGGCTCAGGCCGATGTACGTTTGCCGAATACGGAGGTGATTTGCTTCGCCACGCCACTGCATCAGTTGGGTAATGAATGCTGGGCTGAGAGGTGGTTTGGGCTGATTGCCCCTGGTGGGTTGCACCGTTAAACATGCCACAAAGTCCACGTCTAGCAGATTGGATTCCGTTTCCACAGGAACAGCCACTGCGGGCTGGAATCGTTCGGGTGGTAACGCGAGCAACAAGCCAGTGATGGCAGAGATGGTGTTATGTTTGATGCGGACGGTTGCTCTAGTGTCAGCAGCCTTGCGAATCGGAAAAGCGATCGAGAGAGCAGTCGCGCCAGCGATTGCATTGTTCTCAACGATTAATTGCGTTTCCGGAATCATGCCGATATCCAGAGCGGCACTGAGGGAACCACTGTAAAGTTCTGAATTCTTTATTTCACACAAATTCGCTTTCATTGCCGTAATGCAGCTGCATGATTCCAACTTGGCTTCGGTCGCATCGAACCGGCAGTTGGAGATGCGAAGGCTTCCGCTCACGCATCGCACGGCCTCTCTCCTTGGAATGCGAGTCAATGGTATTTCGCTGGTAGTGACGAATCTGAGTGTCAGTCCCTCAAGAATGAGTTCTTTATCCGACACGATCCCGGATGATACTTCGGTGCTATTGATGGTGAGGATGGGTTCGCTGCCCGTCGCCGCTCGAATGGTAAGCCGCTTACCATTGGTCATGATCGTTGAAGAGATGTTCTGGGTTCCACTTCCCTCTATCTCGATGATGTCACCATCGGCTGCGTTGACAACTGCGTCACTGAGTGTTGGGTACTTGAGCGTTTCAGCACCGCCACGTTTGATTGTGACCTGAAAGTCCAGATGATTGATCGTTGAACCGTCTTGCTGTGTGTTTGAGTCGTCTAAAATCGACTTAGAGGGATCTTCTGCTCGTTCGATGACTGATCTTGTGGTTGACCATATCAAATAGCTGGCAATCATCGCTAAAACAGTGATGCAGGTGGCTATGAGCGGTAGTCGCGGTGAATGAGGCGAGTCGGCGTGGTTGTCAGGTACTCGTTTGAGTGATTGTGATAGTGCTTCAATGATTTCCGCTGCACTTTGGTATCTTTCATTCGGATCACGGGCCATCAACTTTTCAATGATTTCAACGAGCCAGTGAGGCGTTTCTGGTTTCAGGTTCAAAATGCTTTGTGGTTTCTGGTTTCTCAGGCGGTCCAGAATTTGTAATGAAGTTGGGGCTTCGAACGGCGCGCGTCGCGTGATGGATGCATACAAGACTGCCCCCAATCCATAGATGTCGCTGCGATAGTCAACCTGTTGCCCCATCGCCTGTTCTGGCGACATGTAATTTGGGGTTCCTAGAATGGTTCCGGATTTGGTCAATCGATCGTCATCGGTGCATTTTGCCAGTCCGAAATCGGTGATCCGCACTCGTTCATCTGGAGTCTGAAGCAGAATGTTTGACGGCTTCAGATCGCGGTGCACGAGGTCCCGTTTGTGAAAGGCTGCCAGTCCCCCGGCGATTTGGAGTCCGATGTCGATGACCTTCTCGATCGCAATGGGAGTGGGCTCATCAATTCGCTGCTGCAATGATTGCCCTTCGATGAGGCTCATGACGAGAAACGGGAACCCATCGACCTCATCAGCTGAGTAGATAGGGACAATGAAATCATGTTCGACTGCAGCTGCCGACTTGGATTCCCGCAGGAATCGACGGCGTGCCGTTTTGCTGTTTTCCAATTCAGCCGACAGAAATTTAATGGCAACTTTTCTGTCCAATACGTGGTCTTGAGCAGTGAAAACGACACTCATACCGCCTGCTCCCAGACGTGACAAAATTTCGTAAGGTCCAATCCGTTTTCCGGCAACAAGTTGCTGCGTATAGGGTAGCCCCTGGAAAGAGAGGCCCGTTTCGCCGCTAGCGCCAGTGTGAGCGGTCTTGGTTCTTGCAGACATGCGTTCCATCACATTGGCAAGTTCGGTTTCGTGATCACGAGACTTTGTTTGTCCAGGTTGTTTGGAATCAGCTTGATTTAGTCTTAAATCTTCGATCCATGAGGAATCACCTGCCAACGCGGCGAGTTGGTCCTGGCATTTAGGGCAGGCGTCCAGATGTTCCAGAAACCTGCCGTGCTCAGTTGGTGGGTTGGCGGTCAACAGCGACCTGAGCTCAGCGTTTGTTAGGCAGTTCTGTTTGTGCATGCCCCGGTAGTCCTGTGCTGGAAGCTTGTGCTTTAGATTCTTGGTGCGGGCTTGTGCTACCTGGGGTTACCTTCATCAACAACATTGTCGATGATTTCACGAAGACGCGCCGTCACGCGACTCTTAGCGACGTAGACGGCGCCCACCGAAAGACTCAGCGTTGCGGCTGCAGAAGAAGCACTTTGGTTTTCGACTGCAGTCATCCAAAATGCTTGCCATGTTGAATCTTGGAATTCAGAGCGAGATTTTTCGGCTGCCCAGTCGAAAAGGCGACGCTCGTACTCGAGATCCCATTGTGTGCGATCATCCTCTTCGGCGGTTATTTCTTCAATTGCACGTTGAACACCACTATCACCGCTACCTGCTTGGCCTTTCTTTCGCGATACAAAGTTCAGCATCTTGTTTCTGGTCACGGTCAAAAGCCAGCCTCTGAATGAACCGCGTTTGGGATCGTAGGTGAATTCGTTGGCCGCCGATGTCACGCTGCTCAGCACATCTTGTGTCAAATCACCTGCGTCTGCGTCCTGAATATTACGTTTTCGCAAGTAGCCATAAATCAATGGGGCATACAGTTCAATGAATTGATTCCATGCATCGTCGTCACGGAAATCGCGAATTCGCAAAAGCAGGCTCGGTCGGGTCTCTGGTGAAGGATCCATGAAAATTTAAGGACGCCAGAAGCGCAGTCGTGAGGATGGGGCGTTGCGGTTTGCCACACGCGATTCGGTGAGTGTGGACGGGTGCGTCTCTGTAGGCGGTTGTTGATAGAGCCCTCGGTACGAATGCACCGCTTTTGCAGTTGATGTTCTGTAGCACCGGTGTCGTAGTCTAACGGAAAACCGGAACGATGAGATATGCCGGCGTCTGAGTTTGTTGCGACGGAAACACTCTTGTGGAGTCGATTTCCACTGACCGCCTACACAGGCAGGGACGCCGCAGAGGGCCAACTTGGTTGCAATTTGCAAGCCTGCATGCGTGGCAGTTTTGCGAGGAAAACGGGGAAGCAGGAAAAAAATACACAGAAATCCTGAAAGGTTGGCCAGTGTCGCGTGTAACACACTTCGGCATTCCTTTGCCGAGTCTCTTCTCAATCTTTTCTGGAGTCGAAAATGTCCTTCTCTCTTTCAAGTATCAAGTCAAAACTCAGGATGCGGAATTGTTCAATGCGAAAGCGGACAGAGCGGGCCAAACGTAGGGCGATTCTGTTTGAGCAGTTGGAAACCAGACGCGTATTTGCGGCGATGTTTGATGCGACCCTTTCCAAACATTTCGATAACGGAATTTCAAGTGCAAGCACAGGTGCCATCGTTTGGGACGCAAGCACAGGGGTTTTGACGCTGGATGGAACGAGTGGTGACGATACTGCGTCTGTGAGTCAACTGAACAATCAATCCGGCTCGTTCACCGCGACACTGAATAGCACAACGAAAACGGTCGTTCTGGGCAGAACCCAGAATGTGTCAGAAATCATTTTCAATGGTCATGCTGGTGATGATTCGTTTACAAATGACACGCAGTATGATTCGCAAGCCCAAGGAGGTTTAGGTGATGATGTTTTGACAGGCGGAAGCGGTAGAGACATTCTTCATGGAGACCAGGGAAATGATGTGTTGAATGGCAATGAAGGGGCTGATCAGTTGAATGGGGGTGACGGCAATGATGTTCTTGGGGGCGGCAAAGATAGTGATTGCCTGTACGGTGATGATGGTCGTGACACATTGCGTGGTGGCAGGGGGAATGATCGGCTCTACGGGGGTGACTCGGCAGATGCGCTCACGGGAGGATTTGGTGATGATCGACTTTATGGCGAATCCGGGGCCGATACGCTCGATGGTGACGAAGGAAATGACTACATCGTTGGTGGAGACGGGGCTGATCAAATATCCGGTGGTGACGATGCTGATTACATCCTTGGTGGAGACGGGGCTGATCAAATATCCGGTGGTGACGATGCTGATTACATCCTTGGTGGCGATGATGATGACAACATCAGCGGTGGAGGAGACAGCGACACCATTGATGGTGGAGCAGGTTCAGATTTTCTCGAAGGTGGAGACGGAGGCGATATCATCAATGGCGGTGATGATGATGATACGATTCATGGCAACGGTGGTGATGATGTAATCGAAGGCGGTGCCGGGGCTGATAACCTGTATGGCGATGGAGGTCAGGATGAAATTCGCGGTAACGGCGGTAACGATGGACTGTTTGGTGGACGCGACGATGACATCCTGTACGGTGGGAGCGGTGCTGATCGATTTCTTACTCAAAGTGGAGATGTGGTCAACGCCGTCAACAATGAAGATGCAAAAATCGTATTTGAAAATTCGAGTGGTGAAACCACATGGCACGACTGGAGTCGAATCACGTGGCAAGCGGGAACTTGGACTGAAAATGAAATTGAGGTCATCGATGAGGCATTGTCTGCTATGCACCACCGCACCAATAACACCGATCTGTTGAAAACTTCTGACGGTGATCTGATTCGCTTTTATCGCGTAGGCAGTTCATCAAATAATTCGATTGGTGGTTGGAATGATGGCCATGATGTCTATGTCACCGAAAATACAATGGACGACAATGGCGATGGAACAACGGCAGGTAGTGATGATGCTAACTCCATTCATAGCTTGGTTTTTCACGAAATTGGACACTTCTGGGACAAAGAACACAGCGGCTGGAGTGATTGGAAAGATCTGAGTGGCTGGAGCTGGGGGTTGTTCTCAGGCTGGACCCATGATCAGAGCTCTGGGTTTGCAAGGGTGTATGGAGAAACAAGTCCCCAAGAAGATTTCGCAACTGTTTTTGCAAAAGTAATGCAAGAGTATCTTGGAGAATCCTATGAAGCTAGCTCCACGGGTAGCGAGTCTGGCTTAGAGGCTAAGGAAGACCATATCAACGACTTCCTCGATAGTCTGTGAAATCGATCTTCTGTAGTTTCTGAACTCTGTTCTCAATAGTGTTGGAATCTGGGTGTTTCGGAAAGAGATTGCTTGCGACACGTGAAGGTCTTTCGAACGTTCACGTTGTCGCGTTGGTGAAGAGTTGAGGTTAGACTTGGATGAGTTACCTTCATTCCTCATCGCAGTCTCAATTTTGGCTCGGTTTTGATTTCGTTAATCGATCGCTCAAATTTGGATTGCGTTTTGTTCATCGCGGTTGATGCTAATGATGTTTTCCAAGTTTGTTCGTTTGCGATTCATCGTTTTGTTTGTGTCGCTGTTGCCGTTGTTTCAGAAACAGATTTTCGCTGATTCTTGGTCGATTCCAGTCGGTGGTAATGCTTATCGGACTGCACCAAGTTCTGGTGGGAGCGGACTGACACGTTCAGGGCGATTGACGTGGAGTGGTGCGGATGAGGTTCATTCAATTTTCTTTCGAGTTGATCGCCCCGCGGTGATCAATCTGAAGATCAAGGCCAGAGTGCCTGACGGGAAAAGCACTCTCAGCGCAACTGTTGATGGCAAAAAGGTTGTGAAAACGCTTCAAGGCAGCGACGAAACGAACCACTCATTTGGGAATTTCGATGTGGGCAAAGCGGGTTACGTCCGCGTCGATCTGCGAGGGCTCAAGCGTCAGGGAAATACGTTTGCGGAAATCTCGGATCTGCTGATTTCTTCTGAAACAAAATCACTGGTGATTGAATATGTGAAGACCAGTGACGGAGGAATGTTTTATTGGGGCAGAAGAGGACCATCGGTTCATCTTCGGTATCAAGTGCCTCGTGATGTCGATTTGAAATATGCCTATAGCGAAATCACGGTACCACAGGGGCAGGATCCAATTGGTTCCTATTTCATGGCGAATGGATTCGGGCAGGGCTATTTTGGGATTCAAGTCAACAGTGCAACAGAGCGGCGAATTCTATTTTCTGTCTGGAGCCCGTTCAAAACCGATAATCCCGCTGCAATTCCCGCCGATCAACGCATTGAAAATCTCGGGAATGGTCCGGGTGTTCATGTTGGCAAGTTTGGCAATGAGGGCTCCGGTGGGCAAAGCTATCTTGTGTTTCCCTGGAAGGCGGGGGTGACCTACCGCTTTCTTACCGAAGTCAAACCAGACGGCAAAGGGAGCACTGTTTACACCTCATGGTTCAGCGAGAAGGATGCGGGCGACTGGCGGTTGGTGGCAAGTTTTCGCAGACCAAAAACCAATACACACTTGACTGGATTTCATTCTTTCCTCGAAAGCTTTTCACCCAACCTGGGTTACATCGGTCGAGGGGCTCTGTATGGCAATACGTGGGTCGGAGATTCAGAGGGGCACTGGACTGAATGCACCAAGGCTCGTTTTTCAGTGGATGCGACGGGTGGAGGAAGGCATCGGCTTGATTTCAACGGAGGTGCCAGAGGGGATTCCTTTTTCATGAGGAATTGCGGGTTCTTTGATGAGACCGGTAAACCTGGCGAGTGGTTTGAGAGATCATCCACCAATGATCAGCAGCCCAAAGTCGTTTTCGAAAAATTGCCTCGAGGTTGAGCGTGTTCTGTGTTTCCCTCAAGGGCTTCACGCTTTATCTGCACCAGGCCCTAGGTTTCCTGCCTCTGGGTTTTCTGCTTCTGGGTTTCTCATCCGAGGTTCTCTGAGACGCTGTTCGTGGGTTTGTGCTGGCTTGGTCGTGTTGCTGGCTCTTTTCGATCGATAATTGATTCTTTTCTGCTGTCGATAGCAGCCTGAAGCGAAGATGGCAGCCTGACGGGAAAATGCTGCTTTCTAGCGTGACTATCCGTGGTTTGCCTGCTGTTTGACGAGGCCGGAAACGCTGCTGTCGATTTCTTTTTGGGAAAATAATATTTCACATGCACGAAATTGATTCGGCACGTCACTAATCCAATGCAACCGGTTGAAACCCTTTTCTGTTGCTCAGCATCTGGTCGCTGAGTGACAACCCTTTTCCCTGCATTGAATAGAGAGAATCGCCATGAATCGAACAGGAATCCTCGCATGTGTGTGCACGTTTGCTATTGCCGCTTTGCTGCCTGGCACCGCACGAGCTGATGCGGAATCAACGGCAGGTCGTTGTGTTGCGGAAATTCAAAACACAGTCGATCGTTCTGGGGCGTTCGTTGCTGACCAAACGGCTGAAACGGTTGTGCTGATCAATCGTCTTCTAAATATCGGACGAGTGGAAGCTGCGATTGCTGCAGCCCGTGAATGTGTCCAGCAGACGCGTCAAGACATGCGTTTGGCTAGTGATTACATCAATGGTGTCGCTAATGAGTGCATTCGAAAGTTGGTGCGTATGGATGAGTTCCAGTTGGCTCGCCGTGTGGATTACGCCCGTAACGCAGCGTTTGACGAGCTTGCAAGTTTCCTCGACCGTCAGGAACGTGCATTGTCAGATGCCCTCGGAAACTGAATTGCGACCTCCGATTCTGTACGCCGACATCCCGGCTACCAAGGCGTTAAGCTGTACGTGGTCGAGATTTCGCTTCGACGCATTATTTGATGGCTTCCAACAGAACATGACGCTCGACAGAAATGGTGATCAACGAACATTGCCTCTGCCTCCTGATGAAATTCAGGGGGCGGGGGCTCGTTCGATGAGTGATGCCTATATTCAGCGAGATGTCGCACTGGCGGAGCGAATGGTTGCCGGAGAGAACGCGGCCTGGGTCGATTTTGTAACTCAGTTTGACTCGTTGATTTTTTCCCGCATACAGGCAACTTGGCGGGAGGTCGGTTTGACTTTTCTTTCGCCGGAAGTTGCCGCAGAAATTAGTTCCGAAGTTTTTGCTGGACTCCTCAATAATGATATGAAGTCACTTAAGGGGTACTCAGGGCGTAGTCGGCTCTCAACGTGGTTGAGTGTGGTCGTTCGCCGAACAACTCTTCGGTACTTGAACTCTATCCGCAAAAGTCAGTCTGGACGCGAATTGCAAGAGCAAGCGGACCCGAGAGAAGAGCAACGGCAAATTCAGGCGTCCAGTGACGATCGTCTTGATACTTTGCGCGTTGCTAGGAAAAAACTGTCGCCTGAAGATCAACAAGTTTTGCATCTGTTTTACGAGAAAGATAAATCGTACCAACAGATTGCTGATGATCTTGAACTTAGCGTGAATGCTATCGGGCCAAAATTGGATCGGGCCAGAAGGCGTTTGCGTTTAAAAGCGGAGGAGATCAATTCCATGTGACTGAGTTTTGTCGTGACCGTGATTGATTGCACCTGAGCTGAATTGCCGCTCGTCGCAATTGATTGAATGATGTGTGTTTAAATCTGAAACCTGTTTTTTTGAAACGCTGATGTCTATCGCCGAATCCTGCAACTTGACCCGCTTGTTACGTCTGCTGACAGATGTAGCTTCCGCTGCTGAGGCACAGCAATTGCGGGCGAGCATGCGCGAGAATGAAGCGCTCAAGCAACAGCATGATCGATTGATACAGGTCATGACGCAGCCGTTTTTACTTGGAAATTCGTTGCTGCATTTGGACCAAATTGATCCAGAGATCGTCGCAGCGTTCATCGATGGAGGCCTTCAGGAATCTGAGCGAACTGCCTTCGAACAACAGTGCTGGAACTCAGATAGTCTGTTAAGAGAAGTTGCGACTGGCTGGCGAATCGAACACGATCCGAATGCGGCGGAACCACTGTCGCTTACGGGTCCGTCGAATTCGAACGAGTATCCCGCGGTTACCGAAGATTCACAAGCGCACGAAGCAGGTGTTGCCACCGTGTCTCTCCGGGATGATCCAGTTCCTGAGATCGAGATCGTCTCTTTGGGGCAGCAGAAGAAACGTCAGGGAACGCAACGCCAGTATCGTGCAGCAGTTCTTGGGTTCGTAACTGCAGCCGTTCTGGCTGCTGCTCTGTTGGTTGCTTGGAAGTGGATCGCACGTGCAGAAAAATTGCCCGGTGGACCCGATCCCGACCGAGTTGTGCAACAAGACAAGCAACCTCAAAACTCAACGCCACAGGAGCTTGTGCAAGATGATGGTGCTCCTAAACAGGATCAGGAAGATGCGCCCAAGCCGGATCGTGAAATGGAGGTTCCTGAGGCCAGACCATCGAACGAGGTGATTGTTGAGGTTCCTGATGTGAAACCGGCAGTGCCTGACGCTGAACCCGGCAGGCGACTTGGGCCAGGAATTTTGCTGCCACCATTGCGATCACGCATTAATTTGGCTAACTGGCTGGATTGGTCCAAAGTGCAGGGCATTGCAGCCACAAAAGATGCGTCGCGAGCCAAGTGGAGAGGAATTGAGGTGCCCAGTAATTATGCGGAGGGTGATGCGATTCCGTGGGTCCAAGTCGCAACCTTGCCGAAGAGTCAATTGAAGGGAGAAGACGGAAAGGGCGCAAAGTGGACTGTTGATGCAAATACGAATTTCAAAATATCTCAACGTGCTGCATCGCCTAAGGGGGTCGTTGTTTGTGATTTGGCTTCCGGAAGATTGGCGATCGAGAAACTTGGGCTGGGGCGTACCGTTTATGTGCGTGTCAACCAAGAGGAATATCCGATCGTCGTGGATAAAGCTGATACCACCTGTTTCCTGCAGCGTGTGGGACAGGATATGGTGCTCGGCGTTTTTACAGGAAGTATGACTTTTGACGGAAGCGAAGTCGATCGATACTCATGGAGAAGGATTGATATGGCTGGGAAAGCCGCAACTTTTCGACCAAAAGAATACGATGCTTGGTACAACGATGATCTCAAGAAAGAAGAGGATGTGCCTGCCACGCTTCGCAATGCACTTAATAACGCTCCAGACTTTTTAGCGCAGGTCATCGACGTCAGTCGAAATGGGACACCGGCGGAACAGGTGATTGGGTTTCAGGCAATTTTGCGTGTCAGCGCTGCAGGTCCTCAAACTCCAACAGATGCTGCGTTGCGGAAAATGATGGGATCACAGAACGAGGATGTTCGTGAAGCCTTGGTGGAATGGCTCGTAGTGCAATGCAAGCAAAATCCACGACTCGGCCTGTTGCTCGTCAAACGCGTGGCCCGTTTGCAAAACGTTCCAGCGGATCAAACAAAGATGTTTGAAGGCTGGTTTTCCGCTGTTGCCAGAGGAAATGATTACAACAATGATTTGCTTACTCAGTTTGCAAGGTCGCTCACAAACCAAAGCTTGCCCGTCGTTCGCCAAACAGCGAAGTTCTTTCTCGAAGACTATTTAGGTGATGACCTGCCTTACAACGCCACGAAACCGGGTGGAAATATTGACCGGGTTATCAATGAAATCCGCAAAAAAGTCGCTGAGAAACAACGCAAACCAAGCAGATGAGTTTTGCATCAAAGCAGATGAATACTGCGTAAAGCAAGCGGTGTGATACGAGGAATGAGACTCTTGCAAGTATTTCTTGCAGTGCACACGATGGGGCCTGCTGCAGCCTTATCCTTGATCCGTTGCAATGTTGCGCCGCGCAATGATCGCTGTGCGTGTCAGTTTTGCTGGCAGGTGGCGCAAACGCAGGTGCTCAGTGGTGACCTGACAGTCAGAATCCTCAAGTACCTGACAGATCCTTGCATGCGACAGGTTGTGATAGTGATAGCGGTGAGATACGAATCGTCCTGTCAGGCTTTGGCTCATCTCCAGATTCAGTAAAACTCCGCCGGGTGCAAGAAGTCGCGACAATTGTCGAAGACTGGCCTCCGTATCGTTTGCGTAGCCAACAACTGCTCCGACGCAGATGAGTCCGAACACGCCGTCGTTAAGAGTGCTGGTTGGTTCGAATTCTTTGTCATGCGTTGCAACTGTTGAATCTTGTGGATCAGCAGGAACCGAATGACCTGAATTCACGTGTTCTGTTGTTGCCGCCTTGGTCATCAATTGGATGTCTTGCGGGGTCGAAATGTCTGCGGTGGCTACTTCAAGCCTGTCTGTAGGCAATTGTCGTTTTACGGCCTTGGCAAGTGTGGCACGCAAGAAATTGGGTTGTAGGTCAGTCGATAAGAGTGTTGAATGGGGAATCCGATTCAAAAAGTGCAGTCCAAGCAATCCGGTCCCGCATCCAGCATCGAGAATTCGAATGCCAGCTGGAAGTTCGACTTCAAGATCTTGTAGAAAACGGTCGAGTCCGTTTTCAAAGCCCATGGATCTTAGGAAGAAATCGTAAGCCTGACTGCTCTTGTAGAGTCTTGGACTAACCATCTGTGATTGGGTGGGCATTCCTGTGGCAGGGTGATGAACTGGGGATCCACCAGTAGGCTGAAAGATCAGTATTTGAATGGATGCAAGAGGCTGCGGCAATCAGATTGAACCGCATTTTTCCAGAAATGCGTTGTGGTTGGCGTGCTCTGATATCGTTCACCTCATCGGTAATGATGGAATGTTTCGAAAAACGCGGATTGAAAATCCAGAAATTCGACGAAATGAGTGCCCCTGCCTAGCCAGGGTTCAGGAATGCACCTTTTGGTTGTGGTCGTAGCTCTTTGTCCGTGTTTCGTTTTGCCGCGTTGTGGTTTGAGATCGTCCATTTTGCATGAAGCGGTGTTTTCATGAATGGTGCTTAGATCAATTGTGTCATCCCTTTAGGGGCTGTCCTCCGTCAGACGCTCCATCACGTCGAGTAACTTCTCTGCTTCTTCAAACTTGTTTTGTTGCAGCGACCGCTGGATTTGTTGCATCGTTCGCTGAATTTGATGAAGATTGCGTTGAATCGCTTCCGCCTTGCGTGCGGAGTTCTGTAAACGTTCCATGATGTCACGTGGGGGGGCTTGTTGACCCGAGTTTTGTTTGGGGGTGGGCCGGTCTCCAGGATTCGCTAATTGAGTTTTTGCGTTTGCGTATCGCTTCTGAATGAATTGTTTCATCGAATCAACAATGTCTTCATAGCCTTCATCAGTGGGAACGGTGACACGTCGTTTCGGATAGGGATCGTTCTTCAAGTCGTTCCGTATGAGTGCGAATTTTGCATCAATTGTGTTGCACAATTGTTGTGGATTGAAATGTGATTCGAGAATCTCCAACGCGATGGTACGGTATTTTTCCAGCAGGTTCGGGTTGCGAATGATACGTTCGAGCAGTGGATTGTTGGTGCCAAGCGGGATCGGCCACGCGGCGTTCCAGTTTTCGAGGACATCGATCTTTCCGAATGCGGTTTCGCAGAATCCAACATCAAGATCCCAGGGCAAGTAGTGCCATGTCTCTGACCTTGGATCACGGTAGAGGTAGTAATTGTGCGGGCCCCAGCCGGTGAGTTGATCGAACGCTCCGGACAGCAACATCACTGCAGTTGTCTGTAGAAAGGCATCGACGTCAAAGTTCTGCGAGAGCATCTGTTCGAATGCCTCATCAGGCACACGGTTGATTTCCTTGATTAGCTTTAGGAGATGACGGAGTTCCTGATCTGTCTTGGCTTCGTTGTTTTTGGGTTCGAATGCCTTGCGATAGTCTTTTGGGTCATCACCGATGTGCTGCAGGTTGCCTCCCGGGCCACCGGTGTCATTCTTCCAAAGTCCTCCAGTGTTGCCCGCGAAATGACGTTCAAGGAATGAGTCGTCAATGCGTTCAGCGTTCACGTAAACACCAGCGAATCGGTCGTTAATATGTAACTTGGCATAGTTGCAGCGATGGGTGTTGTGCCCCAATCGACCCAGAATGTCGGTAATGATTGGCTCACTGAAGAGACTGCCGAACTGAACACCGTTGTCAAGGGAAATACGCTCCATTCCGAGGAAGCGTTGTTCCTTTTTGTACTTGCTGAATTTGAACAGGTAGCTGCGTTTATGCGTCTGGTTGGGATTCGCAGAACTGTTACCCTTGAATCGCACTCCGACCTGCGTCAGCGTTTGATTGTTCCAGCTGAGTGTCGCTGGTACATAAATGCATTCCGGCAAAGCTGCCTGCATCTTTTGTCGATCGGAGTCGGTGATCTGCAGGTGTATGGTTTGTACTTGGTTGGCATCGTAGAAAATTTCCTGCTTGCGGGCATTACTTGCCGGCAGTGATTTTTCAGTCGCAGGAAGAGCTTCGGTGTCTGAATCCGTTTCAGAAGTGCCAGTTGTCTGCGCGATTAGATTCGAGCAGGTTCCGCAAATAAGAAGGGCAGTAACTGCCAGGATAAGTTGTGTTTGCATTCCGATTCTCGTGACACAAGGCAGTTAGTCATACCTCTGTATTCTAAACCATAGTCATCATTCACCGCGAGGCGTTGCCGGTCGAATCAAAAGCGTAGGGGTGAGTTGAGTCGTGAAACAACAATGAGCAGCAAGGAGTTTCAGCGATCTTGGTGCTGTTGAAATGCTGCTGAATCCGGTGTCAGACTGTCCGGTGTCAGACCGTGCTTTTTGAGTTCATTCAGCATGATGTCGGTGCGGTTTGGAAACCAGTCTTTCAGCATTCGTTGCTTTTGATTCTGCCAGTGTTCCATGGGGGTGTAAGGTTCATCTGTGTGAATGTCGCCCCAGCGGGCAGACTCAGCAATCAGTGCAGGTTCGACCTGATTGAGTAAGGTCTCGTATCTTTGCTGGCAGGCGGCAGCTCCTAGTATGCCGTCTTTTCCACACCACTTGTCAACGCGACTAGCAAACATTTGCCGGAATTTCTCACTCTTCATCAATTGCCTGAACAGGTAAACGAAGGATCCCTTTTTGCCTGATTTTTCCATTGGCAGCGGATAATGAACATCCTTGTTTTTCCAGCCCGATGCAAATGTTGAGTCTGCGTCCCAAAGCATGAATTTGAGTTTCGCGTACTGCATTTTCCGACGGTACGCCCTCATGTTGTTCCCATTGACCAATGCCCAGTCTTCGCTGCCTGCGTACATTTGAAGCAGGCAGTAATCAATCAAATCGACTATATCCACGAGATCTTCCATCTCGCTGAATTGCGTTGGGTCGCTCAGGTTCCCGGTTGCGATTTCTGAAATTCTGTCCCACAGTATTTCGCCAGCGTCATCGGTGTCAATTCGTCTGCCTCTGCTGCGGATCGCGATGTAGTCGTCGTCTTTTCCGCCCAGTTGGTGTGCCAGGTATTCTTCGTCTGGGCGTTCGATCAAGTTGTAAAGTCCCCAATAAAGACCATTGACACATACGTGTACAAAACAGCCTCGCGCTGCAAGTTGCCCCATCTCTTGTTCTGTCATGCGGGACCATTGGTCACGCATGTACTGAGCCCTTGAACGCACTGATTCGTGGTGTGATGCCCATGAATCATCCGTGCTTCTGAGCATGAGGCTTGAGCAGCGATTTCGACCAGGGAAAGCGTTGACCTCGTAACCCAAACTTTCCCAATAGCGAATAGCAGCTTCCCATTGCAGTCTGGTCATGCCTGCGGCAGCACCAAATCTTCCCGACCTTGGGTTGATGCTTACTGTGTCCGTTGATTCAAACCAAGCCTCGCCTCCAATTGATGCCCGTTGGCTAAGGTTGGTATGTACCACCTTGCCGCGGGGATTTGGAAATGGGGTGGATTCATGAATGGCGTTGATGCCACGTTCATCAATCGTCCACAAATATTTCGTCTTTTTATCACCGTATTCGCCAAGGATCACGTCATCAAAACGGTTTGATGTTTTTGATTGCAAGCCGTGTGTTGCATCAACTAAAACGTCTTCGTTGGTCTGGAGTACGACTGCAGGTTCGCGCAAGGAACCTGTTCCTCGATTGGGGGCCGAAACTGCCAGCGAATCAAAGATGGGGTGTTCCACGACAGAAAGACCATAACGAGAGCGAAAACTGATTCGCAAAGAATGCTTCTTCCAGTCAGGGCGTCGGCTTTCATAACCCGCTAGGCGTAATCCACAGGGTGCTTGAAAGCCTGGGTTGTCTTGGTGCGTCAGAAGTTCCATGA
>Ga0315321_10000409_pt1 | contig 31211 bp, 22 predicted proteins | sample M180m21515metaG_FD_203464 | JGI IMG/M metagenome (GOLD analysis project Ga0315321, IMG submission 203464) | Ammonia-oxidizing marine archaeal communities from Monterey Bay, California, United States - M1 80m 21515 | ecosystem: Environmental > Aquatic > Marine > Intertidal zone | place: USA...
GGCTACCCCCTACCCCCCGACATGCAGACCAAAGTCAAGTGCAAGTGTGGTGCTGAAAGCGACGTTTCAGGCGTAATCCCTCGCATTAAAGGAGTCGAGGTCTACTGTACCGTTTGTGGTACTGTGACCAATCACGACATCCTTTGAAATACCGTCGCGCGGCCATTTAGATGGTGCAACACTCATATACTCGTTAATTTGAAATCCATTCGAGACAATAGTCTCTAGGAATGTGAAATCAATGGATGGAAAGATGAAAGGAATGATTATGGCGGGTATGATGGCAGTAAGCCTGATACTCGGAATATTAGGTGTACTTGGAAACGCTTGGCTACATGCAGAATATGAAGATGATGAAGATGTGGACGGGATGACAGTATCATATGGTCTCAATAATATGGCTGTAACCTATGATTTAACCGAACTCATGGAAGGTATGATGGAAGGCGAATGTGATGCTATGCTAGAGGACATGGATGAAGAGGACGGCATGGAAGCAGAATGTGAAGATGATGATACATTATCTGCAACAATGTCTCTTTCAGAACTGTGTGAAGATGCAGAGTCAGACTTAGCCGACGCTAAGGATGCCGGATTAGAAGGCGACGCTTTAGACGATGCACAAAAAGACACAGATGACGTGTGCGCCTCAGCATCAGCTGGAACAATGGGAACCATTGGAATGTGGGCAGGCATAGTATGTGCTTTAGTGGCCACTCTTATGTTAGTCCTGCCAATGGCTGGTGTTGACGCAATGGATGCAATTCCAGATATGGGCAAGATGATCGTAACATGGGGCACAGGCGGCTTAATGCTTCTTGGAATGCTTCTTTGGTACTTCATGATGCCAGATGGCGACTCATCAATGGGTCTACATCTATGGCTTGCAGGTGCAGCTATGACCATTGGTCTAGGTGCTGCAGCAACAGGCCAGTTCATACCAGCAGACGAGTGAAATTCACTTTAATCTGATTTGATACACCCTAACGGGACTTTGCCCTCATCGAGAGTTCGCTCTCGGTGGGGGTTTTTTTCGTTCAAAGTAATGCACGATTATAACAAGACTTCTTCAGATTCTTCTCGCTTAATCGCTACTACGATTGCAGATAGAACGAGAATTTCCACTATACCTGCTGGGTACGGTAGGAAAGACGAATCATCCTCTCCCCCTTCAACTTCTTTTACAGATTCATCCGTATAATCTTCAATCATAATCATGGCCCAATCAAGATCTCTTGGTAAATCTGCAGTTAGGAACTCGTGCCCGTCTGCATTGACCAAGAAATCATCTTCAATACGAATTCCAAACCAACCATCATGATATATTCCCGGCTCAATAGTAATGGCGTCATAGACCATCAAAGGCTGTTCATTATAACTCAATCCAAACAATGGATCCGACGACCCACTTGAAAGTAAAGGAGGCTCGTGAACACAAACTCCAAACCCATGGCCCAGGCTGTGAATGAACAAATCCCCATACCCCTGCTCGGTAATATGAGCTCTAGCTATGTCGTCAGGAACCCACGCGGGAGTCCCCGCTTCAATCACAGGGAATGTTAGATTCTGGGCATCATAGACAGCCATGTATGAAGAAATGATAGTTTCATTTGTTGTTCCCCCAACAATGTAGGTTCGAGTAACATCGCTAACCCAGTCGTTAACGCGAGCGCCTAAATCGACAACAACAACATCTCCTACTTCTACAATTTTAGGACCAGCGCCCCGGTTATCGGGGTCACCATGAGGAATTGCCCCATTTGCTCCCGAAGCAACTATTGTTTCGAATGAAGGCCAATCTGGATTCGAACCATTTTCAATCATAGATCTATCTATTTCATCGGCAATCTGCCGTTCGGTAAGTTCAACTCCTGTAAGAACACGCCATAATTGGAAACGAGCAACCTCGTGTCCTATTGAGGCGATTCTAGTTGTTTCTCGAATAGACTCGTCTTTGTCAGGAGAGATGCCGGTAGGAGAAGGGAACCAGCCGTTTAGTGCCCTTTCCACCTCAGTTTCACACGCTGCAACCATAGGACTCATCAAAATGAGTACAAACAGGTATGCTATCGGGCGCATGATTGAGCCTATTCTTCATCATTGAAGAATGATTCGTAAACCAGTAACACCGTTTCAGTGTGGCTTTTAGGCGCCCGCGCCGGGAATCGAACCCGGGTCGAGGCATCGACAACGCCTCATGATAACCGCTACACCACGCGGGCAGCAAGTCGCCGAGTAACAACCGCTATTTAAGCCGCGCTCTGTGGCCCCAACGGGGAGAGAACGTGACCGGTCCAAAAACGTCAGCAAAGAAGGCTCGAGAAGATGCCGAAAACGCTGCAGCAGATGATATGTTTGGGGGCGCGTTTGACGACCTAGAAGTCTTGACGCCGCCGGTTGAAGAAGAAACTTCAGAATCCGAGGTATCTGTTGAAGAAACAAATGAATCTGACGATATCGTTGAGGAAACTGTAGAGGAAGATTCCGGTGAAGTTACCGAAGATCCAGAAGCAGAAGAAAAATCAACAGACAATTCACCGACAGGTCCACCACCTGGGCCACCGAGCGGACCTCCAAGTGGACCACCGAGCGGACCACCAAGTGGACCCCCAAGTGGACCCCCAAGCGGACCCCCAAGCGGACCACCAAGTGGACCCCCAAGCGGACCCCCAAGCGGACCACCGAGCGGACCACCTAGTTCAGAAACAGAGGCCGAACCTTCGGAAGAAACAGTTGAAGAAGAGCCAACCGAAGAGCCAACCGAAGAGGTAGTCGAAGAAGTGATTGAAGAAGCGGAGGCAGAAGAGGAACTCCCTGAAGAATCAACCGCTGAAGAAGAACAGCCAGTTGCAGCAGAAAACCCTCCACCGCAACTTCCAACCCGTGCACAAGCTGCTGAAAAAGAAGTTAATCGACTATCAGGCGAAGTAAACAGTCTTAGAAAATCTCTTGCTGGTGCAGCAGGCGTCATAGAAGAATTGGAAATGGAGCCAATGCCTCCTGCGGTTTTAGCCTCAGATATCGTTGTTCCAGATCATTTGGTGGCAGATATAGCGAGATTAGCTCGTCAATTGGATAGAGAACACCTAGTTAGGGCAAACATGGGTGGGATTTCAATGCTCCACCCAGGGATGCCAGGTGTGATGATTTCTACTAAACACGGAACAACACTTTCTCGTTTGAACGAAAGAGGACTAGTTGGCGCTCGCTTAGGTCAAGGTGCACCCGCTGGAGCATCTGAAGATTGGCGAATTTTAGAAGTTCTACTTGCATCCACTTCACTCGAAACTGGCGGCCCAGCCGCTTGTATTCGTATGATGGGGCCTTATACTACTGCAGTAAGTTGTGAAAAAGATCTGATATTATGCTCTCCTATCGACGAAGTTGGCAAGAAAATGCTTGGAAAGATAGTGATAGTAGACCCGGATGACGAAGATCCTAACAATTTCTTAAAACAAACCACTGAAGCCCTGAAACAGGGTGGTAACAAATGCGTAGTTATTCGCGGAAACGGTGCTTACTGTGTAGGCGCCGACCTTGATGATGCATGGGCAAATGCAGCTATGCTGGAGCATAGCATGCGAATCGTTCTCCTTGCCCGCCAAGCCAACCTCAAAATTTGAAACGCTCTCGTAAAGAGGCTAAAGTATGGTTGAAACAGATTACGAAATATATTCGTTTATCGGATTCGCTGAACCGGTTAGCAGTTTATTGCACTTGATAGGGGCAACAGTATTTCTCTATCTTGGAATTAAAATGTGTGTTAATTATAACGGAAACCGGATTAATAGATCGGGCTTGATAATATTTGCATTTGGTACCGTATTCATGCTTTCCATGAGCGGAGTATACCACTTATTGGACCAGGGTGGAACGGGACGTTATGTGTTACAACACCTAGATCATGCAGCAATATGGATAATGATAGCAGGAACATTTACTCCAATCCATTTAATTTTATTTAAGGGGTGGAAAAGATGGGCGATTCTATTGCTAATTTGGACCGTAGCAATCAACGGAGTCGTCCTTAAAACAATCTTCTTCGATAGTTTTCCAGAATGGCTCGGCCTAATCCTCTATCTTGGAATGGGGTGGGTTGGACTATATTCGGGCATACTAATTTCCAAAGATTACGATATGGATTTTATTAAACCGTTGATGTATGGAGGTATAGCATACAGCGTAGGGGCCATTCTAGAATTTATGAGAGCTCCAGAATTAATTCCTGGAGTAATAGGGCCTCATGAATTATTTCATATTGCAATTATTTTCGGAGTTGTTTATCATTGGCGATTTGTCAGTGAAATAATTCTACTTTTCGATAATAGGCCTGTCGAAGAAAACGAGTAAACCACCATTTGATCATTTCTAAAACTCCCTGTATACGCTTCAAAAGACAACTAATTTAGAACTGGATCTATTTTTAGAAGAGACGAATCATGAAACTCTTGCTTTACGGCAAACCTCGACAAAATTTTCAAACATTTCTTTGCCGAATTCAGAATCGTTGACTTCGGGATGGAATTGTAATCCAAACCTATCACCCGCATCATTTTCCATTCCCTGAATTTTACAAGAAGCACTTGAAGCGGTTATGAAGAATCCATCTGGCAGATCATGGACCTCATCGTTATGACTTTCCCAAACGGTTTGAGTTTCACCCGTATTTGCAAAAATCGCCCCACCGCCCTCGATTAAATCAATATTCATCGCACCGTATTCCGGCTCAGGAGACTCTCGGGCGTCTCCTCCATAATGGCGGGCCATAAATTGATGGCCCGCACAAATCCCCAATATTGGAATTTTTAATTCTAGGAAAGCCGCACAATTACCCAATTCTCCAGACAATCCAATCCGAGCAGCGCCACCTGAAAGGATAAGCCCGTCTAGTTTTCTGAGTTCATCCACAGGAGTCGTATTTTCGATAATTTGAGTGTCAACTCCAAGGTATCGTAGCATCCGCCATTCGCGGTGCGTCCATTGGCCACCGTTATCGACAACATCGATGACAAGTTTCTCACCTTCCATGCTTCTGCCTCACCGCGCGCCACCCATGAACCTTGCTTGTGAGAAAGGACACCTTCAAAGAGGGGAGGCTGGTCGCGCAGATGAGAGTGAACAACATGGCTGACCTCACTGTTGACTACAAGTGTGCTAATTGCGGCACAATACAAAGCTTCACCAGAGACCGCGAAGGTAAGTGGCAACCATCCATGACCTGCAAGGTCTGCGGAACGCGTATTTTCCTTAAACTGCGAAGAACCGGACACAAGATTCTGGACGCAGAGTGAACCTACTCTGACCTAACCGAGGGGTTGAAAGACCTACCCCGGACAATACACTTTGATGGCATCGTGGCTTGAGTCTTATTCTCCTCGGAGATTTGATGAATTAGCAATGCCAGAAGCAATTCAATCCAACTTGCAAAAAGTTGCTGTTCAAGCAAACCCCCCCCACTTAATTTTAGCCGGCCCAGCCGGTGTTGGTAAAACGGCAGCATGGCGATTAATCGCTCGCCAAATTCTCGGCCCTTCTTGGAAATCTACCACCCACATACTGCAGGCTAGAGATTTGGCAAGAAGCGCTGGAGCAATGAAAACCTTTGAAGATTTTTTACGGCCCGAAGGAACAGGTTCGAAAGACACTTTGGCGGGCCGGTCTTCATTGGATTCTTTCGATTCAAATATCACAATCGCCGCAGAGGGAGATACGCCGCCCGCAGGTGTAGAAAATAGCGATACGAACGGTGATCTCACAACCAAAGTATCACGCCTCATCGTTATCGAAGACGCAGACCACCTGGGTCCAACTAGGCAACCATATCTTCGTAGAATGATGGAATCGACTTCGTCGACGTCACGATTTATTTTTACAGCCCGCTCTCCCTCACGACTAATCGATGCTTTACGCTCCCGTTCTAAACAAATTAGAATACCAACCTCGACAAAAGCAATTATTACAAAACGGCTTGAAGAAATTGTTGAGAAAGAAGACCTAACTCCAATACGTGGAATATTGGGAGATATTGCCCACGTGGCCAATGGCAATTTACGAAGGGCGGTTTTTCTCCTAGAATTATTATCTAGGCGTAAGAAATTACACGATAGAAGAAATCTTCAAAAAATAGTAGCAGCAACTACACTTGTTGGTATCCAACAGGTGCTAGAAGAGGCGATTAGAGGCAAAATTCACGATTGGCGCTGGGAAAAAATAGGTGGTAGGAATAAGCGCATTCTCAAAGGAGCCCTAGGTGCTCTAGATCAGGTGATGGATGAACATGCGCTCGAGGCGGATGACGTAACGTCCCACATACATCGATTGTTAACTACGGGGCGCCTATTGTTAGAAGAAACCATGTTATGTGAATTATTGGATGCATTAGCCCAGTGCGATGTTAAAATCCAAACTTCGATGCACGGGAGAGTCCAACTCGAAGAATTTCTCCACAGAGTCAAAGAAATATCTGCAAGTCAGGCCGCTTAGTGAATTAAACAAGCGGACACGGCAGGATTTGAACCCGCGATCTGCGGCTTAGGAGGCCGCCGCCTTATCCAGCTGGGCCACGTGTCCACCCCGTCCGTGAGGCCCCTCTTTCAACAACCTATCGCAACCTCATTTTCACCCAAAGTGACATACCATTGCAATATATGGATGTACTACATGAGTGACGACTCATCAGCAAAGAGAGTCGTTCCCGGAACGGGGGCAGGCTTACCAAACCCCTACAGCAAAGATTTCGATAGGAGTGAAGATTCAATTTCTAGCACAATGCAAGATTATCAATCTGCAGAAAACCATCGAATAAAATATGGAAGATTAGCGTGCAATCCATTGGTATTGATGACGCGAAGAATAGCCGGATTACTCATGGCTATAACCGCGCTTTCAGGCGTTGTTGCGCCGTATCACCCCTTGACGCGCCCAACTTCTCTGATACTACTTTGGATTCCAATGCTACTAATCTCACTCGCACCAGCTCTTATCGCTGGAGAGCGTGCAATGACTGCACTAGTACTGCGCTCTTCTCTGTGGAAAGAAGAGGCAATCGCCAAAGGGATCAGAAGAGATATGATGGCAGAGCCTGGAATGGACAGGATAAAAGCCGGATTAAACGATGTTAGATTACACAATACTACCGCCTCAATTTTAGCAGCAACCTCACTATTCCTTCTAATTTTGGCGGCAGGACTGGAGCCAAATGGCCTTGCGTACAACTTAGTGTTACTGATTACCCTTACCTCTAGCCTAGCACTTTCTTTCCATGCAATATTTACAACAGATGAAATTAGAAGATTGGGCGACGACGCACCTTATCTGATTCTCCATTCTCCAACTCACCGACCAATGAAATTAGACACCATTCTGGGAGATTTAGTATACGCTCATTTGGATCCAGACCATTCTTTGTTGTGGAATCTATGGGAAGACAAACTCTCAAAATCAACACTTCCGAAAGTCGACAAAAGGCAGGCCCGTGAAAGAATTCTGTATTTGTTATTGTTGAATAGTCGCGGAATACTTAGTGACGAAGACACTCTAAACGAGATCAAAGAATTCATCAAACCATTAGCTATTGAGGGATTATTATTGGATGAAAGTGCGCAGTTTAATTGGGTGAAAATTCAAAGATTAATCGAACACGCCGGAGCCTGGCAAGCCGAGGTTTTCGATTTATTAGATCGGCTACAAAACGATCTGATTTCGGGTACTGCGACGATTACTAAGAATGATTGGAGAATGGATTTAGCACTTGCGTCGAAGTGTGATAATGGCCTAGGGCATCTCTTCATCGCTCTCAACAATCAAACACCAGACCCCCGGCACCTCCGCGTTGAGGTTATCGTGCCGGGAGGTATGCCGGAAAAACAAGTCCATCGATTTGAATTAGAGTCGTGCCCAGGGCCTAGCACGGCTGTAAAAATCACAGACCCACTTGTTGAAGACGCATTAGATTGGATGCCAAAATACCTAGATAAAGGTGTAATTTTATGGATTGGGGTGGCTTGGAAAAAAGGAGTTCGCGGAAAGAGAAACGTGCAGGTTATTTTACGTGACGACAACGATATTATCCTCGGTTCACGAATAATTCAAACCGAAGTAGTCACAGGGGATACCAGTTTGTCTAGACAGCGCCTAAAACGTATGCTGAAAGCACGCGCCATAGGAGAAAACCCCCTGCCTGCGATTAATACTACAACAACCATTTCTTGACATTCAGGCGCGTTGCTTATGAAATACCCTCTCCTCGCCCACTTTACTGGAGGTGGAGTATGTGGAGGCATGGGACATCATCGTAATCGGAGACGGACCCGCAGCACTCCGTGCTGCAGCTAGTGCGGCAAAGGCCGGAGCAGCCACCTTAATGATGTCTGCAGACAGTCTTGGTTCAGGAAGTGTAACTGCCAGCGATGGCATCGCAGCCCCTCTGAAAGAGAGCACAACAAAATCTCATCGCGACGACACTATACGTGCTGGCGAATTTCTTTGTGACCAAGATATAGTTACTAGCAGAATTTCTCAAGCATCTCGCGAAGTTGATCTTTTGGAACGATGGGGAGTTATTTTCAGGAGAGATTCCGATGGCTTACCTCTAGTCCGTAGGGCAGCAGGACATAGTCTACCCCGTCTTGCTGGCGCAGGGGATGCATTGGCTCGTGAAACACAACAGGTGTTGGAAGAGCAATGTATGAAACACGGAGTTGCACGCCGCGGCGATCAAGTACCGCTACAATTAGTCCACACCAATCAAGAAATACACGGTTTGATTTCTTTGGATATGACCACAGGTTCAGTAAATGCGTTACAAGCCAAGTGCATCATTATTGCAGATGGAGGATATGAAGGAGTTTGGACCGGCACATCCATCGGCCTTGGTTTGGATTTAGCACTCAAAGCGGGATTATCCGTGAGAAATCTCGAATTTTTGGCATGGGGGCCTCTTGCAGTTACTGGAACAAATGTTGTATTGCCTATCGGTATGCTAGCAGACGGGGCAACTCTACACCATGCTAACGGAACCCCACTTGATGTAGACGAATTCGCAGATACAACAAGTTTAGCAAATGCAATTGGTCACGAGGGGGCAGTATTAGATTCTCGAAACATGGGCGAATCAGAGGCATGGTGGTCTCAAACCTCAGAAATTCTATTGACACGCGCCGGAATTAATACCGCGCGCCAAACCATACCAATTAGTCCACAGGTTTCAACCACATTGGGCGGAATTGTTACTGATGAATTAGGTCGAGCAATATCTGGAAAGTGGTCCCGTTGGTTTACTGGACTGTACGCTGCCGGAGAATCTGCATGCTCTGGATTACACGGTGCTGGTATGATAGCTGGAAACAGATTACTTGACGCCCTCGCGGGCGGAGCAGCAGCCGGCGAAAACGCAGCACAACACGCCTCCAAATCATCATTCACCGGGCGTGCAGCCTTGGAGACCTATCTTGGAGTAGTAGAGGCGGATTTAGATTTTGATATGGCGGGTACCGACGAGGGTCCAGTCCAGAGGTCGGCACCACTTTTCGCAAGTCTAACTGAGATCATGAATACTCATGTAGGACCTTCACGCGATGAATCTGGTTTACAATCTGCAATTGAGCAATTGGCAGATTTAGAAGCTACTACTGAAAAACTACACCTAGATGATAACAGTCGTTTATTCAACACCAATTTATTGGAAGCACTTAGGCTGAAAGCGGGGATTCGTTTAGCGAAAGCAACCACACATAGCGCAATTTCGAGAACAGAAAGCCGTGGAACCCATCAACGCACAGACTTTGAAGAAGCCGACTCAAAACAACTTCATCATACACTCGTAGACAATCAGGGAAATACTTCGACTCTTGCAATACGCAAAGGCGGCCCTACAACTTGGGTTCTTTCCCCGGATGCTTAACTGAAAACACCCTCAATACTTTGAGGGGCGTGCTGTGTGCAACCGATATGGCAGATACAACCCTATTCGAAAAAATCCTTTCGGGAGAAATACCGGGGAATTTTATCAGCAGGGGAGATAATTGGGGGGCCTTTCTAGATGTATACCCTCGTTCCGAGGGACATACATTGGTAGTGCCGGTTAAACCAGTTCAAAGAATCACAGAATTATCTAAATCTGATTTAGCAGATTTATTTGAAGGAATAAAAATAGTACAAGGAATCCTTTCGGTCTATTTCAATACAGTTGATTTCACAGTAGTGATTCATGACGGCCCGCTAGCAGGACAAGAAATTCCACACGTACACGTACATGTAATCCCCCGAACCGAAGGTGATACGGGAAGAGCACTTCCGGCAATGTTCCCTGCGGCAAATCCACAGAACCCCCCAGATTTCATAGGCCTTACCAATTTGTGCACTAAGATAAAGGAGGCTTCACTATGAAGGGCGGAGAAGACGGAACACGCGATCACAACGGTGAGTTATTACCGGTTTTATCCACTTCTGCAACCAAAATGGACTATGGGAAATTAGTCAACTCTCCTCTTCCGAAATTTGAAAAAGATTACCCTGGATCTCCGTTTTTCATGGAGTTTGGATATTTTTGTCTAAGACGCGTCTACAACACCCTGTTCCGCACAACCGAAGTTTCCGGAGTCGAAAACATCCCAACAGATAGGGGTAGTATGTGTTCGGCTTGGCATACTAACGGGCTACTAGACCCTCTTTCGATATTTTTGACCCATCCTCGAAAATTCGTAGTGGGGGGGAGACATGATCTTGTAACCCGGCCGATACTTGGGTTTTGGGCTCGTAAATTTGCAGTACAACCAGTTGTTAGAAAGGCCGAGTTATTACGAGGAGGGTGTTCTGAAGAAGAAGCGAATTACCTAAACGGGCGCTCCTTACTCAACCTAGCAACAGGAATTTCGCACGGTTTCGGATGTGCATTATTTCCCGAAGGAACAAGCCATTCAGAAAGCCATCTTATTCGCTTAAAGACGGGACCTGCAAGGACGGTATTAGCAGCTGCGGCTCATGCTAAAGCAACAGGATCAAAGATACCTGTAATAATCCCAATGGGCCTACATTTCAGGACACGCCACTTCTTCAGAACAGATTCTTGGGTCGAATATGGTGAGCCGATCGAGTTACCAGTTGATGAACTTCCAGATGAATTATTGGAGGCCGTGAAAAACGGTGATTGGAGAGAACCTCCTTCGGAAGTGGTAATCAATTTACGAAACATCCTTGAAGAAAAGTTAGCACCAATGACCCCAAATCGCAAAACCTTCAGTGAAGTATATCGCGATGGCGTAATTGCACATGTTGAAAGTCGTAACAAAGGGGTTTCAACATTATCTTGGCGTGAAGAAGTTCTAGAGATTCGCAGATTGAAGAAAGACCCAGCGCCTCTAGAGGCTCAAGAAATCGCAACTAAGATTGGCGATACATTGAACGACGCTGTGTTGGATGGCCGAGATATCAACTCTGATTCTTCTGGACTACGAGGAATTTCCTTAACAGGAACGCTTACGAATTTAGCGAAATTGATTCCAATGCTAATTCTGTTGCCTACAATAATTATTGGAATGGGGCCGCAAATTGTGCTTGGACGACTCCTTGGAGATAGTACAGACGAAGGCCTGGATGCCAGAACATCTTACCAGTTATTGGCTGGTATGTTTGGCTCTCTAGGGTGGTGGCCAATCCTATCTACGATACTAACAACCATCTGTATAATCTTCAATTCAGAAATAGATGCTGAAGTGGGATTGAATTGGATGGAAGTATTTGGTAGTGAAATATGGCAAGAAATAATTTCGACATTCACACTATGGCTGTCATTGATTGCAATATTTTGGCTATCTGGAATTTTCTTTGCTTTAGGATGGGACCCAATATCGGACTCAGCGAAGTGGTTAAGACGTAGGCAAACCAACACAAAAGTATCCTCGGATTTAGTCAAACTACGCGAACTACTCAAGTGAACGGTTCAAGTTAGTTGACTGTCTCGGCTTCATTATGTCGCCCGATGAAGTAGAGAAACTAGTCCGCTCTTGGCTTGCCAGCGAGAGAATAGAAATCCGGGAACAGGAAGACCAACGCGCCCATCTTCATCTATTGGTAAAGTACCCACAAGGCAAAAACGGCCACATGTTCGCAATCATCATTCCGAAAGATCGGGACCTCCTAGCAATTTCATCGATGACCAGAGTTGATGCGGGCCAGCAAAAAGCCATGAAGGACTTGATGAAGTCCGAAGAAGACGAATGGAAATCATGGATTCATGAATGTAGAATGCAGTTAATCGCATCAGGAGTTGATTGGGGCATACATTTAGGACACGCAAGCGATCAAAGAATTGGCCCACTCCAGGCATTCAATGTCAGTGAACCGGTTTGGTTTGATGGATTGACAAAGAACGAAATGATGCAAAACCTTCGCCGCTTATGGCTAGCTAAACTCGGAATTATTCATGAAATAAAATTCATGTTTGGAACAGGATCTGGTAAACCAGGCCCGGTTGACGATTGGCAAGGAAAGAAGGATCAAAGAACACGAGTTGGCAGACCCTCATCTCCTCCAACCGAAGAGATTCATACAGATGATTCAATGTCATTCGGTGACGGCTTCGACCCTTCAGACTGGATATAAAACTCAAATTTATCTTTAGGCCAAACAATGACCCGAGGGGGTCGCGGTTAAGTAGGAGTAATGTAGCGATAGATTGTCGTTAGGATGGTTATCATATGAGTCAAAAAATAAAGTCGGTAAGCCTTGCAGCAATAATGCTGCTATCAACATTAACAGCAATTTTGGTTGCAGCCCCTGCTGCTGCAACTCAGGTTGTAATTACAGAAGCAATCCAAGTCGTTGACGGCGGCGGTGCATCAGACCGAATGTCAGCGGTAGCTTCAGATTCTGAAGGAAACGTTCACGTTGTCTGGAGTCGCTCGAATCAACACCTATACTATTCAATGATTTCACCTCGTGGCGATACCCTAATCGATGCTACACAGGTTACAGGTTCCGGACTTCACAAAATTTACCACCCCGACATGGTAATTGACGAAAACGACATAGTTCACATCACCTGGGCAGATCATTCTGGTCAACACAAGATAATGTATACCGCATTACACCCATTCAATACTGGAATGGATGGCTCTGTTTCCGATGACAGTTCACTTACTGCAATTGATGATTACATCGTCGCACAGCACATCAACAACCGCGATTGGCCAGCAATCGACGTAGATAGCCAAGGAAACATCCATCTTGTCTGGCAAGATAATTACGATGAACTCGACATGTTTTTCCAACAGCCTCAGATTTACTATAAGATGCTACAACCAGATTATGCAGTACAGAACGCAATCGTTCTTTTCGACGACACACTATTGACTCCAATCATTGGACACAAAGGGCACCCAGACATCGTAGTCGATGCTAATGATTACGTACAAATCGCTTGGGATGATACTCGTGGAGGCAAGGTCGAATTGGTTTTCGTAGTCGATACCTCTGGTTCTATGTATTCTGAATGGGCAGACATATGCACTGTAATTTATGGTGGAAATTTCCAATCCGGTGGTAACTTCAAAGGAATCAAGCCAATGCTTGAGGAAGGCAACATGACCGTTTACGAAACAATTTACGGATTAGGTAACACCCTGCCTGGTGCAGCAAGCCAAGGAAACTGTGCAACCCACAATAAAAATTCAGGGCCACGTGCAACGCCTCTTGGACAAGTCGCAAATGACAACTCTGGCGGCCTACGTACTCTACCGGGAACAGTATACAACGGAGCAACATACTCTGGCTACTCCGGTGAAGATTGGGGACCTGGTTCTAACTGGGCCTGCCTCTCTTGGAAGGACACAGTAGGTAACGTTCCAGGAAACCCTCCAACCTCTTCTGACCATCGTTGGAATCCTAATGCAACAAAGATTGTCTTGCCGATTTCTGACGAGGGGCCAAAAGATGGTGACCCATCTCAACAAGCAGACGATACATCTTCGATTAACGAAGCACACGACAATTGTCTCAACGCAGGAGTAGTTCCTGTTGGACTATACGGCCAATCTTATGGCGGTGCAGTAAATATTGAATCTCACATGAGAGATCTTGTTCAATGCCCTAACGGCGTAGTATCTTCTGCAACCAGAAACTGCCCAGGTAATTCAGTTCGTTCTACCGATGCAGGTGGACAAGCATACGAGTTCCCTTCAGGAACTGGTGGCGCTAGTCAGATGCAACTTCTTGTAGAAGCAATGGTTTACATTTCAACCAACAACTCTCGTGAAATTTTCATGACGGTTTTGGATCCATATGGTAAGATGGACAATGATCCACAGTGGGTACCTGGAAATTCAGGACACACCACAGCAGGTAACGGATATGTCGAAGATACTGGACGTGGCAGCGAAGGACATCTAGTAGTTGTCAACGACACTAGAGTTACCATAGACGATGCATTCTCTCTACACCCATCTATTGGAGTCGACCTACAAGGAAACACACACATCGCTTGGATGGATGGCCGTGATTATGGATTCGAGAAGAACGTTCCATACGAGATTTACTACACTAAACTAAGGCTTCAAGGAGCTGGAGAATGGGACGGCGTTCCAAACGGCCTCTCTACATACGCAATTAAGAGAATCGAAGATACTCCAATTTCTGAAGTAGAAGGCTTAGGACAGATGCCACAGGGTAGCAGCCAAAACTCTGCATACCCGGCACTTCTAACCGACCCACAAAACAACATCCATGTTGCATGGCTAGATTTCGGTAATGCAAGCGCAGGCGAGGAAATTCGTTATACGCGTTTGAATGCAACGAGCGAAACAGGACCTGGGGATACTGCTTTAGATGCATGGAATTCGACACCAGTGACCTCTTGGTCATCGTTTAAACTCGGGCCAAACCAACTGTCTAAACCATCTCTCGGACAACCTCCTGCTTTCGCAAATGATCTAGGAAGCGGGGCACACATTGCATGGTCTGATACAAACAAGTGTTCTGATGAAAGCAATGGCGGACCTTGGACAATTTGTTATTCACACGTTCTAACAGGGCAGGTTGATGTTGAATTCGATGACGGAGAAACATACTACCACGTAATCGAACCAGGTGAGCAAACAATCTACAACCTTACAATTAACAATACGACCCCGGGGCCGAAAGATTTGGTTGCAGACACATACAACCTAAACCTGACAGGTATGCCTGAGAATTGGACTGCGAACCTATATTTCTCAAACAACCACACTGCGATTTTCCCAGACACTCCAATCTTCCTAGAAGGTGGAGAAATGGCTCGTATGTACCTACGTGTACGTGCACCATCGATTTACCAAGCGGATGCAGATCAATTGGCCGAGATTATAGTTTCAGCAATATCGCTTAAGGATCCAGCAATTCGATCTGAAAGATTGACTCTGACGCTCATGGATGTAGTTCATGGAATCGACTTAGATACCAGTCACAGAATGGCTGATGTTGAACAAGGACAAACAGCAATCTTCTCGATTACAATTACCAATACTGGAAACGTTTACGATTCCTATGCATTCTATGACCCTAACAGCCTGGAAGGTCAACAAGAGTGGCTACTACCATTTGGATGGCAGGTTGCCTTCCCTATGCAGGTCTCACTTGACCCTGGACAGTCAGTCACTAAGAATTTGGAGATATCAGTTCCAACAAGCCAAGATCCAGGGACATTCGTACTTTATGTCAAGGGTTGGTCTGAAGGAGAACCACTGAAGTCTCTAGAAAAAGGAACTTACGATGTACTGGAATTATGGATTAACGTATCGATTCGTTCGATAGGGAACATTGTTTTCGAAATTTATGATACTAGTGAAATGATTCTACCATCTCCAAGTTCTGGCGCACCATCATGTGCAGAATACGACATCAATGTAATCAAAAATTACGAAGCAGGATATCTTGTGTTCACTACACCGGGATCGCCTGAAGCTAAGCCTGATGAAGTTGATATGGATACTTGGAGACAGGACCATTGGACTGTTGAATTAGACTTCTCTAATGCACCGGGACAAAGAGATCCGTCGGATCAGTATAGTCCGAGATTATGGCCAATAGAAACCACATATACAGTTGGGGTTTCGATATGCGCTCCGGTAAATGCAAACGCCGGATTAGGGCCTGCAGTTACTGTGAAAGCCCATCTTGAAGGCTACCCCCGTGTAGCAGACTCGGTGATTCTATCTACCAACATAATTCACGTATTCGCATTGGAGGCGACTGCAGAAACAACAGATTTCTCAGCAAATCCTGGTGAAACATGGATTATCCCTACCACTGTGGCAAATACAGGAAACGGCCCGGATAGGTACGACCTACGACTTGGTCGTGTTTACGACTCGAAAGGAATCGATGTTCTTTGGGACATAGACATCCCACGTAACCTCCTCACCGAACTATCTCGTGGAACTACACAAACCGTGGATTTAACAATCAATGTACCACAACAAGTTCCAGCAGGAGATTACACAGTAGTTATCCAAGCATTCAGTGAAGAAGACTACCCTGATGACACCGGACACAGGACCCGCCTTCGTGACGAAATAATGTTCCAAATTACCGTGAACGAATTCTATGATATGCAGATTAACATGGACCCTAGTGTTGATAATGATGTCAAGACCAGTGCACCTGGAAGAATTGTTGAATTCGTAGTGAATATCACCAATGCAGGAAATGTACCTGACACACCATCTCTACACAACCACACCTCCTCTAAGGATGGCTCGACCGGTAACGTTCTTTGGAATACTTTGCCGGGCATGGGCGCCCTATCTGATTGGAGTGTTACTTGGAAGATGGTCAATTATGTCGGCAGTGATTTGATAGTTGAATTCGAGTGTTTGACAACAACTTCGACCGCAGAAGAATTCAATGAAATGTATTATCTTGATTGTCTTTACTTGGAAGATATCAATGAGTGGAGACTACCAGAAATGGAACCATATTCCACACATACAATGATTGCAACCGTTCAGATTTCTACAGGAGCTAAACTCGACACCAGATACATTGGATTGAAGGTTACTAGTATGGCTGGCGATATGGAAAACGACGGCGATTATGACGATAGCCCAGAATGGACCGGGGACCTATTGGATTCGAACGAACTAATCGTTACACTACGCTTGCGCGCACCGAACTTGGTAATATCAGAGGTATCGGTCGCAGACACCAGTAACGAAGTAGACAAGACAATTCCAGTTCGTGTTGTTCTTCAGAATACTGGGAATGTACATGCAACTAATATCGAAGTAGTTCTTTGTGAATTTAGCGATGCTGATGATGATGTGCTCAAAGACATCCGAGAGAATGGATGTCCAGAGGACTCTATTGTAATGCGTCAGACTGTTGGCGCACTACTTGCTCCAGATGCGAGTGAAGATGCTCAAGAAATCGTACTGTACCTACTTTATCCAGTATCTGCTGGATCACATGATGTTGTGGTTGTAGTAGACCCTTCGAACAATATTGTTGAAGTAAGCGAAAGCGACAACATTCGTGTTGTCAGTGAAGAACTGTCAAGCGATTCACCATTCTTCGATGTTGCGGGAGAAATAGTCAGCGAATGGGCTCTACCATTTGGCGTATTATTGCTAACATTCTCTCTATTCGGCGTCTTATACCTAGTAGGCCGTGGTCGCCGAGCGGATGTTAAGAACCGCCTTGCAGAGCAGAGCAGTTTGATCTCAGTGTTGGAAGACGATAGTTGAGTGATAAATTTTAGGCGCTAGGTATCGGCCTCATTGGTTTTCCCTTGGGTCGATACCTAATGCTGCCCACCAGGGTAGTTCAATTGTTTGTGATGCTGCAACAAATTGTCCCGACCTTTCAGCTAACTGGCGTACCATTCTGGTGCGAACTTCATCCATCAGACGTTCACTAGCCTCTGCCCCCAGTTGTAATTCGCGAGTAAATTCTTTGAAATTAAAATTTGAGCGCGGAGATTCTAGAATGTTATGAACCATCAAGCGTTGCTCATATGATTCGAAATCAGAATCAACGGTAGAAGAAACTCTTTGTTTAATTTGCTGATGTAAGGCGATCAATGCATCCCTCTCAGCATCTATTCTTTCGATAGCTTCTGAAATAGAAGACAAGTGATGGGCTCCTTCTCCAACCCCGATCTTTTTTCTTCCACTCACTATTTCAGCAACCCTTACAACATCCCCATTTAGTTGATTTGAAAGTTTTAATGGCCCCCCTGCAGGTAAGGTTCGTTGATTACATTGAAATAAATCCGGACCAAGGTCAATACGAATTGATATTGCTTGTTGTACTGAATAAATATTCTTCGGAGGACCGCCTTTATTGCTTGCAGCCTTCATTTTTACAACAAACTCTGCACTTTCTAATAACTTGAGATGCTTCATTACCGCTTGCTGAGATATTCCGATCTGTTCAGCCAGTTGTAAGGGATAATGAGGTTCTCTAACCAAGCGCTCGAGAATCGCTCTTCGCGCCTTGTTTTGTAGGATACCGAGCGCCTCGTCGAGGTTAGCCATGACTTCACAACCATTGGTTACCTACCATCGGTTACCTATGAACTCGTCGGAAGTACACTAAGACTCATCCCAGTTCTTCCAAGAATCGTCTGTAGGGGGGTTTTCAGGAGTATGAATACTCGCTCTATTGATAGAACCCCCGATGGCAGCGGATTCTGATTTTCTAATTCTTGTGTCCGCATTTGCAAATGGACTTGGGACATTTTTATTATTTTCTTCAATCGTAGGGAGTTCACCACGAACCAATTTGTATAATTCATCCGTAGTTAGAATTTCCTTTTTTGGATTTATATCAGGGTCCAATGGTTGGTCTGAACTAAAACCCTGCCCGCTAATAAAATCAACACGAGTCTCTCTTCCACGATTAATCATAATTAGCATCCAACCTAGTGGAATAAAAAGTAATCCAATACAGCACATGGCTCCAGTAATCAACAATAAAGGGTCACTAAACATTTCCACAATAACAACATCGCCGTTAGTGAATAGTAATGGTTCATCACAATCACCATCTGGTTCGCACTCGATTGTAACTAGAATTTCAGATTCTTCTTCAATGTCGAGAGTATCTATTGTTGAGAATTCCGTATCTGATACCTGAGGTTGAAAATCCGTACGACAATCATCCGCAACAGCGCCACCTTCGGCATCATCCACAATGTAGTGATATGAGACAATATAATCGCTATCATCTCCTTCTACATTAACTACCCAGCACCCCGATTCGAGCACAAATTTGTTAACAGGCTCTCCATATTCAGCAGTTTCTTCAGAAGTAACCCGAGGGTCGTAATAATCAGTCAACTGGCTTCCCCCAAGGACCCCAAACATAACCCCGATAACGGCTAGAACAATACCGGAAATTAGAATCCGTTTCGGCCACGGTGAGGTCACAGGAGCGGATTGCATCAAATCACCCAAGAAGGCACACAACTTCAAGCAAACGGCTCAAGCAAGCCCCATTTCTTCCAATTTTTCAGGTAGATAAGTATCGGTTACGAAGTCCAAACCATATTTCGCCAATGATTGCTGCTCAGCCTTCTTGCCGATTTCGAGCATCATATTGATTTGATCTTGCCACCATCCATCTGCAAATCTCGGATCACTTAATTCAGCCTTCAAAGCTTCAATATCTTTACTGGAAAGGTCATCCGCAGGGAGGTCATATGCGAGAATATCATCCGAAGTAATTCCAAGGTATGACGCCGAAGGTGTCGCCAGGTATTCGGAAATATGCGCAGTCTTAATCGCACCATATGCGATAGATGCAAAGATTCTGAACGACCAAGGATCACCGTCGAGGAATACTACAACAGGCAAATCCCATTCTTCATTCATTCTCTTGATAATTCTACGAGTTGACCTTGCAGGTTGCCCCTTTAAATGAATCAAACCACAATTGTATTTCTCATCAAATCCATTTTCAACCAATCGATCAAACATACCACCAGTTTCGATTGCCATTAAGAATTTCACATCGTGTTCCTTGAGTTGTATTTTCTCAATCTCCACATTATATGGTAACCCGTACCCTGAATCGCCAACATCATCACGAGCGTTAATTGTCATCCATTGCCCTCGGCGATTTAATTCCATAAGCGTGACATTTCCAATCATTCTGGCACCATCTTCCTCAGGTCTCAACTTGAAATCCTCTCTCAAGCACGACGTTACAACCTCTAGATCCTCAGCAAGATTGTTCGATTCATTCTGACTACCAAATTTACCTAATCCCCAAGCCTCTGAGATGTAATACATCTCTCTCAGCGTTGAAGATTTACCTGCTTCAATCATCTCTTCAATAAATTCTACAACGTGAAGAGCTCTGAGCAAATTCTTTGCTGAACCAAGACTAGTAGCATCTCTAGTAGAGCGCTTTTTGCCGTATTTGTATACTCCAAGTTTACTATCAAAACCAATATTGGTTTTTGTTCTAACTGGTAGAGTCATAGTAGGAGGTTCACCCTTAACGATTCGATCATACATTTCTTCAACCACTAAATGCAATCGTCGTTTTGTTAATTCCGGGTCATTTACTCGTGCCATCAGACATCACCTCCAAACAATGTAGTTTGGCCAGAGTCGCCTTCAACAACTCCAGGGTCGAACGAAGAAACCTCTTCTTCGCCATCACTTTCAGGTACGGCTTCACTAAGTTCTATCAAGGCCTCTTCTTGTCTTCGAATTTCCTCTAGCATTTTCTCATCGAGCTTTGTTGCTCCGATTACATCTTGGCTTCCACGGAAGAATACATCAGTTTCAGTCCAATCTCCCTTTTCAAGATTGGAAAGTGAATATTCGATAATCGCCTTAGAACCCGGTTCAAGAGTTTCAATTTTCCATCCCCAAATACCCATGGCTTCTTTTCGTCCACCTCTTTCATTCCTAGTCATTTCACAACCGGATTTTTCTGGCCAGTTTACCAAAATAGAGTAACTTCTAGCCCGTGATGTATAATTGAATAAAGTGATTGAAACATCGGTCTCTTTGGTTTCTTTGTTCCATTCTGTAGTTTCATTACAAATCACGGCACTCATAATTCGAGTAATCGAGCCTGAAAGGTCAGGCACCGGTCGGTCTAGAATAGATGCTGACTTTTCAGCGATGGCAGGTAAAATATCGTTAATCAATTCGAATTTTTCTCGAGTTTTAGCCATCTTTTTCTTCTTCTCTAGATGCTTTCTAAGCCCGCGCCCCATTTCCAACATTGCTTTTCGAGTTTCTTCGAAAACATTTTCATTATCAGAAAGCGCTTCTTTGGCTTCAGAAGTGAATTGAACATTTGTGCTAGCAAGGTGAACAAGTATTGCGGCCGGGCCCTTAGGCACACCCCGGCCCCCCGCTTGCTCCAAGCCATATTGTCTCCAATCTATACTTTCGATAGCCTTGGTTAGCAAACAACCACCTTGTTGATACATTAATGGAACACGATTAGCAAACCGAAGCACTTCTACGTGCTTATCGCCAGCCATCCCTTCACCAAATATCAGACCAACTTCAACTTGGAATGGGTTGCCGTGACTAACAGACGGAGACCGAGTCATAGTTGCAATAAATTTAGAATCAATTGTCTTAGAAAGGCCCTTTTTGATCAGCATTTCCTCAATAGGAGAAAGACATGTGGTTGGCGGAGCGAGCAATTTCACAACCTTGCCTGAAACCATCCTCTCTCCTTGGAATGCTTCTAGCAGGGCCCTAACATCATCGGGTTTCATCGATTTTGGCTTTACAGATACTTCTAGTTCAGCAGCCTCACACAACTCCTTCGCCGCTCTCATCGACACACCAGAGAAACTTTGACGCAAAAATACAGATAGCCTTGAATCTTTAGAATCGCGGCACATTCTTTGTAGTTGTCCAAGTTCTATTCCATGTGGGTGTGGCTTGATAGAATCAACCTTTGTTGGCAAACGCTCTGTTACTCTAGGCCAATGAAATCGTTCACCATCAGGGTCGATGAATGTAATTTCTGCATGTGGATTTACGATACTCGTCATGCGTAAATATTGGAAAACAGATTGACGCCCGCGTTGGTACTTTCCTTTCATTCGAGTTGTAACCTGCAACCCATGCTCTTTTGGCACAAGGTCTTCGCTTTCCCAAATAATACGAGTCTGTTCACTTTTAACAGCCTTATTTTTCCTTGTATCTAATCCAATTTTTACACTAATCGCAGTAGGCTCACTTGCAATCTTCGAGAGTACATGAGTTGGCTTTCCAGTAGTCAGCTGCGAATACATCACAACACCGGTAATTCCAATTCCTTGCTGACCGCGACTTTGCCTAATCGCATGGAATCGCGAACCAAACAACAGTTGGCCAAACACCTTCTCGATACTGGATTGCGGAATTCCAGGGCCGTTATCTTCAGAAACCAACTCCAATATATCTTTTTTAGAATCAATCTTGGAAATCCTTATTTTTATTTCAGGAAGAATCCTTGCCTCTTCACAAGCATCTAAGGAATTGTCTACTGCTTCTTTAACTGCAGTAATGATTGAACGAGGTAGAGAATCGAATCCTAAAAAGTGCTTATTTTTTTCAAAAAATTCAGAAATTGCAATTTGTTTTTGGTTGCTTGCCATCTTTTCTGCAATGCCTGCCACGAGTCTCACCTATACCCTCGGTCCTCCTTCGTCCCAATGACGAAGGGCCTTGAGCGACCTTACCCCAACGCCCAAGGTTCTTGAATCATAGCGTTCATTCTGTCGGCTCAAGGGCAATGTGGGCAAGAGTAATTCTACGCAAATAGACAATTATCCAGATTGTGAGAAGAATTGAGGCCATAATCGCAGCCCAATAAGTCCAATCTCTTCCCTCATTAACCGCAACAGAGAGATCCGCTGCTTTAGAGCCCCAATAGGCATAAAGCGCCCCAGGAACAATCATTCCAGTATTCCCAAGAAGGTAATCCTTCCATGTAACGTCTGTCAATCCAAATCCATAATTCAAGACCGGATATGGAATCACTAAACTTACCCTAGTAAGGAATACGCACCGAAACCCATCTTCACCTACTGCCTTCTTGAGGGCATTGAGTGTTGGTTTTTTTGCTAATTTAGTCTCCATCCAATTGTATAGGTATTTTTTTGTTAAAAAGAATGGCAATATTGCCCCTAGGCAAGCCCCAATGAATGCTATTGCCCAGCCCCCCCAGAATCCAAAAAGTACTCCAGAAATAAATTTGTGAAGACTTGCAGGGGCGACTAAGAGCGCCAGAATAACATACAAAGTTAACCAAGAAATTATCCCCAACAATCCGTTTTCGGGAAACCAGTTTGCCTTTTCTATCAACGGCGCTAACAAAGTCTGTGTTAGAAATATTGTAAATGCAATACCGCCAATTACGCCACCGATGCTAATCGCGGCCATAGTTCGATTTGACACGGTATCACTTCAATCGAAAAAGCCGTTTTTCCAAGCGGTTATTTGCCCTGTGAAAGCACTCGTGGCCACAGTTAGTGGACTAGCAAGATACAATTTTCCTGGTCCGGAACGCCCTTGGAAATTACGGTTAATCGCAGAAACAGTAACCTGATCGGGAGTAATAGAAACACCAGGGCCAGCGCCAATACATGCTCCACAACCCGGGTCGATGAGGGTTACACCAACTCGTTGAAATAAATCGTGCCAGCCTCTTCTAACCGCCAAATCTTTGACTTGCCCACTACCATATTGAATATAAAAATCGACACCTTCCTTAACGACCAACCCTGATTTTTCAGCAGCCTCACAAACCATTGCATAGTAAGCGACATCGTCTTCCTTCCCAGCGGTGCAAGATCCACCATATGCAATATCTATTGCAACAGTTCCAATATCTGTGATATCAGCCCCATTGGTTGGATCAGAAGGAACTCCTTTGTCAGGGTCACCCGGATGAGCAACCATCGGAACAATATCTGCAAGTGAAATAACATGAACGCCGCCATCGTAAGTAGCACCGGGATCTGGAACTACGGATTTCTTTTTCATCTCCGAGCGTGCAACCCCTTGCGCGTTTTCCATCCAGTCAAATAACAAATCATCAGGTTCACAAATACCAGTACGGCCACTACATTCAGTAGCCATATTGCAGAGCGTAGCCCTTTCGTCAATCGATAATGATAGAAGACCAGATCCTCCAAATTCCATTGAACGATTTAATGTCAATTCTTCTCGAGCATGATCAGATAAAATATAGAGAATTATATCTTTAGCAGTACAGCCATCATTCAAAGTACCAACCAATTCAAATCTGATCGATTCGGGAACCTTAACGAAAGTGAATCCCGAGTATATGAGACTCGCATATTCTGTTGCTCCAACTCCATAGGTTAGGGCGTTTGAAGCGCCACCCATGCATGTGTGAGAATCGGTAGCTTGTATGAAATCGCCGACCTCGATGAATTCCTCTCTAGCAACTTGGTGGCAGATTCCAGGAGAAACCCCATCCTTGGCAGAATAATCGCGAACTCCTGTATGTTTTTGGAATGCGGTTTGGAGGTCGCGTAGAGTTTGCACCTTGTGCATATGTGGAACAAACTTTGGATTGTGTGCAGCATACAACAAATGATCTTCAAAAACAGCGAACTTGCCGGGGTTTGGCAGCGAATAATCAGCACCATACTCCTCGCTCAAAAAAGTATGAACTTGAGCTGTGGTAAACTCGTGACTGTAACCCCCCTGAACCTGAGCGATAACCGGGTCATGCGGTTTTACACATTGATTCTCCGACTGACCTACTAGATTACGCGCGATGATTTTTTCAGCCATTGTCATAGGACCAACTGGATTATTTAGCGGAGGTAATGTAATATTTCCACAGTCTAACTTTGAAGCAAAGGGGAATAAACCCCCATTTTCAATAATCAATTTCGTTACTGGGTCATATTGGGATGTAAATTCACTCAGAGAAATACTTTCTCCGTTTTGCAAACGCTCAAGTATTTCGTAATCCCCCATTAACTGTCCAAGATTAATATTATTTCTTTCATGAATTGGGGCAAAAGAAGAAGCGATTACAATTTTTATTCCAGCCCATCGTTCACACTGAGCTGCGGTTTCACGAGATGAACCAGTGCCCTTGCGTTGGCCAGATACAATGACTTCAAACCCACCATCGATGAGTGCATTTTCACTGAATACACGCATACCGTCCTGCATCAATCCCGCGTAAGCATTTTTTGCAATTTCCGAAGGATCATGATCAAAACATACCCATGCCGGAGTCATCACATCTGTATTGATGTCATCAAGAAGACTTTCTGGAGAAATATCGCTCATTCTTAGATTAAGCCCATCGTACAACTGGCGTTTGATTAGGCTCAAATCCTTGGTCAGGAACAGAATCCTTTTTCCCGGCGAAAGTCGAACTTCTTCAGGAGGCCAATTCTCAGACACATCTCTCACCATTCTATTTCAGGTGGCTATGAGGTATAATGGGTTCGGATTTCGAGCATTTTTTCATTGATGGAAATAATTCGAATAGAATGCAAAAAATAATCAATTTTATCTTAAAAATAGATAAACGCTATACTGAAAGACTATCACCATCGAAACCATCTTAACCGTGCCGGCAAATAGTTTAAATAACCCACGCTGGAGGCCAAACCAATAATTCGGTATAGCAAACGGCGCTATTTCCGACAGGAGGAATACATATGGATAACAACCAACACGTAGAAGATATCGTAAAATGCAGCGACTGTGGAAGTCGTTCGTTAACCCGCGACGAGACACGCGGGGAAGTCGTCTGTGACGACTGTGGTCTTGTTTTAGAAGACAACGTAATCGACCAAGGTGCAGAATGGAGAGTATTCTCTCCAGAGCAAGGCGACCAACGCGCACGTACCGGTGCTCCAATGACCGTCATGCTCCACGACAAAGGATTGTCAACAGATATCGATTGGCAAAACAAAGACTATTCTGGAAAGACAATCAATTCCCGCTATCGTTCCCAATTTTATCGAATGAGAAAATGGCAGAAGCGATCCCGTGTTTCAAACGCAACCGAGAGAAACCTCGCAATGGCACTTGCCGAACTCGATCGTATGGCAAGCCGCCTCGAACTTCCAAAATCAGTTCGTGAATCTGCAGCTGTTAATTACAAGAAGGCCGTTGAGAAGAGACTTATTCGCGGACGCTCAATCGAAGGCGTAGCTGCAGCATCACTGTATGCTGCTTGCCGCCAATGTGGTGTGCCACGTACACTAGATGAAATCGGCCAGGCTAGTCGAACAGGCCGCAAGGAAATTGGTAGAACCTACAGATTCATGGTCCGAGAATTAAAGATGAAGATCATGCCAACCGGCCCTGAAGATTACATTTCGCGATTCTGTTCGGGATTGGGATTAGATGCTGAAGTTGAAGCTAAGGCGCACGAACTAATCAAAGCCGCTCAAGAAAAAGAATTGACTAGCGGGCGTGGACCAACAGGTATCGCAGCCTCGATTATTTACATTGCAAGTGTTCTTTGCGGTAAGCGCCGAACACAGCGTGAAGTTGCAGAAGTTGCAGGAGTCACCGAAGTCACAATCCGTAATCGATACAAGGAACTAATTCAGAACCTCAACATCGAACTTGATATTTGAGGACCACAGTACCACTAGGAACTGGAAAAACACCTCCGTGGTGAATTGATATGAAAAGCAGACGCAGAGTTTCAGAGAAAGTACTCGAATCACTAGCATCGCGGCTAGTAGACTCTTTGGAAAACGGAACAAAGGCATGGCCCCTACCCGCCCCCCCGCTCTCAGATCCAGATTTCCCACCAGTTCATCCAAAGGAGCAACGCGATGTTGCCGAGATGGGATTGGGATTATTGCATGCCGATAAAGGAATGTTCGATCGCCATTTAGCCATCGTTGTAGATTTGATAGTACCTCATAGAATGAATTTGACGGATGATCCATTCGAGATACACGAGAGATGGCTTCTGAAAAGATTGGACGTACTTACCGAGAGGTTGCTGTTTGCGATTGCAACGGAATGGCTAGCACAAGCATTGGATCGTTCGAGCCCAGATATCAACCGATGGTGGTTATCCATCGCTTTAATCAATGGACTTTGCAGTGCTTCTCATGGACAGCCAGTTCATCAAGGATATCATTTGGTTGAATCTATTGCTTTAGCCGAAAGACCTGGAACGTGGCACACACAACCAGAAGTTTCCAATGCAAATATAGATTGGAATCCCCATGGAATGGTTCCAAGAACTACATCGGTAAGTGCACATGAAGCTGGAGCGAATGCAGCCAAATGGATGATGATGCAATTAGAAAATGGCGATGTCGAGAGAAGGAAATTACTAGTTGAATGGTGTAGACTTTTGCTTGAACGCAAGGAATTGATTGAGCCATTAGGAATTTCAAAGATTTTGATTCGTCGCGCTAGCGACTCATCGGAAGAGGTCTCTAGCAGAGTCGTAGTTTGTTTAGCTCGTTTAATCGAAGGCGATAAAGACGCAGGCCTCGAATGCATACGCGTCTTACATTCCCGCGAAGATTTGCTTACACGTCGCGCAATGGGAGACACCCTTACACGATTATTCAGGCGCATTACTACCGACGCCATCCCCTTGCTCAACAGCATGCTCGAAGATGAAGACGAAAGCGTTCTTGCTGCCGCTAGTGCAACGATTGGCGATTTACGATTTTTGGACAAAGATATGTGGGCCGACAAAATAAGAGAACTATGCGATCACGAATCGCAAATAGTCCGCCGCAATATCGTATACACAATCCGCGACTATCTCGAAGAGTATTCTACCGATGAACGTCAAATAATTCCGAAACTTTGGGAAGATGGCGATGAGACAGTACTTACTAGATTACGAGAATTATTGATGCGAATGGATGAAGTGGACGCAGATCGTTTCGCCCAAACCGTTCGCTCACTTGAACATCTAAACATCGATGGTCTTTGGGCGCCAATGAAAATTCGTAACGAAGAACGTGCCGAGCAATGGCAACTTTGGTTAGATGGAAAAGCAGAGCAGCCCGAAACACCAGATGAGCCTGAAATCCACATCTCAGATATGACTGAAGGGGAGTTGCCAGATCTCAGCGAAGCCCTAGACACCCTTGATGACATGGGCTTTTTGGATTGACGCAACACTCATCAACGCGGCCTATATTCAGTGGTCATGCGCAGCGCTCTGTTGTTTACCACAATCCTTCTTTTTGCGATTGTCCCTTTCTCAAACCCGGTCACAGCAGACGGTTTAGATGAAAATTCAGGAATTACAATTTCCGCATCATTTGATAATTCAACAGAGATGACGACTCTGAATATTACAATGCCAGTAACTAACAATGCAACTTTCTTAGATGATTTGAAAGATACGACCTTTTCAATCTACAGAATTTTTGCAGGAGATTGGCCAGTATTGGCAGAAACAATTGCATCAGAAATACAATTTTGCACTCAAGGCTCGTCAAACTCTGAGTGTTCGGGAAGTAGTTTTGAAATAGAATATTATCCTCTACTTCTCGACTCTCATACCGAGTATGAATATGTTTTAGCATTCAACAGTGCCTTAATAATAAGCAATACATTAGAAGAAATAATTGGCCCTAGTTTCGCAGTAGAAAATCTATCAGGCGCATATTCCGATGATGTGACAACCCTTACATGGGATTATCCCGAAGGAATCCCAATGAACCATTCTGTAATGATTTACAGTCACGATTCTCCAGCAACAAGAGAGAACTGGAATGGAATGGCAAAAACAATCGTTAGTAGCAGCGTATCTGCTGGAACTACAAGTTACGATATCAACTACTCTGGAGAATCTGTGGAAAGAGAAATTTTCTATTCGGTCACATTATTGTATGAAACTTCAGAAGACACTCGATTTATTGGAACTAACACACTCTCCGAGTCAGTAAAGGAAGACAATACAGCCCCGCTATTTATTGGAGAATTATCGGCAACTTTCAACCCAAACACCGATACTACACTCATAGATTGGGGGGAAGGGGTTGCGGATGAAGATCTAACGATAAACATCTACAGGTCTGAACTAGAATTACAAGCATTGGATCCCAATAGCATGGTTGCGGTAGTCGATGCAAGCATGAGTTCCTATGAACTACAAATTCCAATCGGAGAACATCGCCAATCGTGGTATGCAATATCTTTGGTTGATTCACAAGGAAATGAAATTCTCGAATTAACCGAAGCTTCTCCTGTGGCAGAGCCGATAATCGAAACAACAACGACAGCCCCCTCAATATCGGATATTTCTGCCGAAAGATTCGCAGATGGGACCATTACCATTACCTGGGAAGACAATACACAAAATCCAAACACAATTGCAAGATTATGGCGTTCAATAGAGGGCCCAATACAATCATTAGATAATATTCAAGAGTTAGCTCTTGTTAATGCTAGTGTGGAACAATATTCCCATAATCCAGTTGATGCTGCTGACCAGGTATGGTATGCCATTACTCTCGAAGGCTCATGGGGTTCGAGCACTATTCCTTGGCATTTCGAAGAATTGAACATCGGCTTTAATTCTATGAGCGACCCATTTAGAGAATCTGAAAATATAACAATCGATGAGCCAACCTCTGACATATTAGCCCAAGTCCACGCTTCTACTGGCGCTGGTGGTAACATAACCGACGGCTCTTTGATTTCTTTGGGAGCCATGTATGAGGGCGACATGATTATTATTTCAACCTCGACAATAGTTGACAAAATTTCTTGTAACAACATGACTTCACAAGTAAGCGCAGTCTTTTCACATTGGGTACTAACTTTCGATGCAAATTCTATGGCTGAAACATGTCTAGGGACAATTATCGATGGAGAAACAGAAATTGGTTTTACTCTAACTTGGAACTATATCGAAACAATTGCAAATAACAGCAATGATACTAGCAATGAAACCACTGACGACGATGAAAAACCTCACGATGATGAAGCCAGTCACAAAGATCAAAACAGTAAGGAAACAATAACTGGAGTAATATTGGCAATAATCATTCTAGCATTATTGATTTATCTTTTGATAATGATGCGTTCACCAGAATATGGCGAAGAAGAGTAATTATTCCTCTTCGAAATTAAACTTTGAATCAACTACAACTGAATCCTGAATTTGAATATTTTGAATATTGTAGGTCACACTAGAAGAATCGTTATTTCCGCTTTCTTCCAAATCCTCAACTATGTTGGCTTCGGTATTCGAAATATTATCTGAGTGATCTCTATTGGAGGCCAAATCTTCCCTTAACGGTCCGGCACTTGAAAGCCAAACATAGATTCCATTCGTAGCCACTAGTAGTCCGACTAGTGACAAAACTAGACCACCGGGTTCTGGAAAGAAATCAATACGCCCTATCGCATAGGCTATACCTAGAATTACGATTCCTGTGATAGTTACTAATTTTGATGTAGCTTCAGGATCTTTCCACAAATCCATCGTTGGTACCACTCCTTTGATTCCAAAGGTAACTCTGAACCACGCAAGGTAAAGTAACACCATTCCAGTCAAGCCAAACGCACCAGCGGTAAACGTAGAATCATCCCAAGGACCAGCAGGGGATATATCTGTGAATGTAATTCCAACAAATATCGAACCTATAGCGGCAAAGTGTCTCCACTCAGCCTTTGCGCCCATAGAGGTGCTACGGGCCGCGACCCTTGAAAGCAATGGGGGCGTGAGGGGGGACAATGGCAGCAGTCGAGGACGCATTGTTAGTAGCAGGCGGCATAGGTTCGCGAATGTTACCTGCAAGCGCAGCTATTGCAAAGGAAGCATTACCACTAGTCGATATTCCTGCACTTACTCATCTAGCACGTGAGGCGGTGGCAGCAGGCGCTAAGCGAATTCATATCATCACTTCTCCACGCAAAGATCTGAGTGGATTATTGAAAGATAACTCTTGGCTAGAAGATAAGAGTCCCGATATTGATAAAGAAATTTTATCACCGTTCAATGATGTCGAAGTTTTGATTCATGTTCAAGAAGTAGCAAAAGGTTTAGGCGATGCACTGAGTTGTGCTTTACACGCAATCAATGGCCCATTTATGGTTCTATTAGGAGACAACATTCTGTTAGACAACTACACTTCAAGTACAAATTATACCCCTTCAAATGCTTCGCGTCTTTTAGTCGAAGCGCACCAAATAACCAATCTTCCCTGTGTTGGACTTGCCTTGGTTTCAGATCCTGAAAATTATGGCGTCGTATCTATGGATGGGGACCTGGTG
>Ga0315321_10000412_pt1 | contig 31173 bp, 22 predicted proteins | sample M180m21515metaG_FD_203464 | JGI IMG/M metagenome (GOLD analysis project Ga0315321, IMG submission 203464) | Ammonia-oxidizing marine archaeal communities from Monterey Bay, California, United States - M1 80m 21515 | ecosystem: Environmental > Aquatic > Marine > Intertidal zone | place: USA...
TTAATGTAGGAGCCGAACGAGCGATTCGCTGGACCCGTGACCAACTTGAGTCTCATGATCAGCGATCGCGTCGATCAGAGGAAAACCTCTTTGATTTCCTTGGTGAATTACCAAGGAGCTTCAAGGAGGGGGAGATGCTTTTTGTTCATGGATCAGCACGACGGCCACTCGATGAGTACGTGTTTCCCGAAGATGTCTACAACCCACTGAAACTAAAGCACATTTTCGAATTGGTGTCTCGTCTCTGCTTTCAAGGGCATACGCACATTCCTGGAGTCTTTACTATTGCGCCGGAATTCGTGGCTGCGGCCGTTGGGCCGGGTACGACTGAGGTCAAGATGGTCTTGCCGTCCACCAAGGCCATGATCAACGTTGGATCGGTCGGACAGCCCAGAGACAATGACCCTCGATCCTGTTACGTCATTGTCGAAGATTTTGAAACCGTGCGTTATCGGCGAATACAATACGATATGAAAGTGACCTGCGACAAGATTTACAATATCCCCGAACTGGACAACTTTCTCGGTGATCGGCTTTTAGTAGGGCGTTAATAAAAACAGAGGATGCCCCCCTCCTGATTGCACCGAAAACAGGCTACACTACCCTTTTTCCCGCTGGATTACCGTGGAACGACGCTACGCTGTTTTTATCGCTCTTTCATTGGCTGCTGTTCTCAGCAGTCAGGTCATGCGCTCAATTCTATTTCCGCAGGCAGAAGAAAAGCCGCCTGTCGTAAAGCCTGTCGTGGACGGCGACGCAAAGGGTCAGGGAAACCCTGTCAGACCAAAAGAAGACCGTGATTCCACCACTGAAGAACAAAATCGTTCTGCCGGAGATCCACCAACAAAAGGGTCCGGAAGTGAAGTGACACCAGATTTGGAGCCTTCAGCAACACAATTGGCACCACGTCGTCACCTGTCGTTGGGGTCACTGAATCCTGATGCTCCGGTCGGCATGCTGGTGACGTTGTCGAGTCGTGGCGCGACTGTTGAGCGCATTGAATTAGCAGGCGAACAGTTTCATGATCAGGATGATCGCGGGGCTTACATTGGTCACTTTGCGGCAGATGTCGTTCCTGAGGGGTGCCGACTCAATGTTGTTGGTGATGGGACACCAGCAAAAATTGGAGGGCTTCAGACTGGGGATGTCATTGTTCGCGTAGCAGATTCAACGACTCCTGATCCACAAAGCCTTGCAGTTGTTTTGTCCCGCTTGAAACCTCGCCAGATTGTTTCTGTTACCTTCCGTCGGCCACAAGGAGGATCGCTTGGTCGAGAACAAACTGTCGACGTACAGGCAACGCGGCGGCCCCTTGAGGTGATACGCCCAGAGTTCAGTACTGTTCCAGTCGTCGATGTGAATGCGGGTTTTCACGATCCGCTGTCCTTTCGTTTGTCGATCGCATCCCGTGATGGGCAAAAGCGTCCTGAGGAAGGCGAGATAGAGGGTAATAAACTTGAACAAAAAGATTGGGATGTAACGGTTTCAAGTGACAGTATGTCTGTCGAGTTTCGTCGAACGCTCGATGGGGGGCTGACTGTGGTGAAGCAGTATCGCCTTGTTACAGCAGCAGACAACCCAGTCGGACTTGTGGAAAATGCCCGTGCAGGACGGTATCGCCTGCAGCTTCGTGTGTCTTTCAGGGCATCGCAAAAGACTCAGCTTGAGTACGCAATTGACGGCCCAAACGGCCTGCCGACAGAAGGGTGGTGGTACGCAGCTCGAGTGTCACGTTCATGGGGTTCATTAGGCGTGCGAGATGTCGCAATGCGTTTTGTTGGAGAGCCATCGACGCTTATCAGTGGGCTGACTTTGACGGATGAAGATGCTGAACAAACAGCGAGTGCGATTCTTGATGAAAAGCCACTTTCATTTGCGGGGGTGGATGCACTGTACTTTGCGAGTGGGTTACTACCAGCGGTTGAAGGTGCCGAGATTCCGCAACTGGCAGAGGTTCAATCGGTCGTCGTTGGAGATGTGCCAGAGGCCGCTCGTCGGAAGTTGGTCAATGTGAGTTGTCGATTGCTATCCCGGGAATTACAGCTTGAACCGGATGTGCCAGTGACACATCGATTCGACATATTTGCTGGGCCGAAGCGTCCAAGTTTGCTTGCAACGTTTGGTCGTCCGCAGGCATCCATGAATGATCTGGTGTATTACGGCTGGTTTGGCTGGGTTGCGAGGCCAATGATCGCAATTCTTCATGTTCTTCATGCCATCATTCGGAACTATGGAATCGCGATTATTCTTCTGACAGTGATTGTTCGCGGTGCAATGTTTCCAATCAGTCGGAAGCAGGCATTGTCCTCACAAAAAATGCAGGTTCTTCAGCCCGAAATGAAGGCCATTGCAGAAAAATATAAGAACGATCCTCAAAAACGCACGATGGTTACCCAAGAGCTTTGGCGAAAACATAACTACAATCCAGCCGGCGGGTGCCTACTGGTGTTTATTCAGATTCCTATCTTTATGGGGCTCTATCGGTCGTTGGCGACAGATGTCGAACTCAGGCAAGCACCACTGTTCACATCGACCATCCGCTGGTGTTCCAATCTTGCTGCACCGGATATGATGCTCGATTGGTCGGGCTTTATGCCAGGCTTTCTGGTCGCTCCTGAAGGGTGGCTCGGCCCCTATCTGAACCTCTTTCCGTTGCTTACGATCGGGCTCTTCTTATGGCAGCAGAAGCTCTTCATGCCACCTGCCGTTGATGAACAGGCAAAGATGCAGCAGCAGGTAATGAAGTACATGATGTTCTTTATGGCCCTTATGTTTTTTAAGGTTCCGTGTGGTTTGTGCCTCTATTTTATTGCATCCAGTCTTTGGGGCATTGCTGAACGACTACTACTCCCAACTCCGAAGCCTGGTGGTGCACTTGCTGGGGCAGGAGGGCCAACCATAGTAGATGCAGTCAGTAGTAAACCAGGTGAGCGATCCTCAGGTGGGCGGAAGCGTCGAAAACGCCGGTAGACTGTAGGCTGCTTTCATCCGGGTTATTCCTTTTCGGTACCTGCTTCTCACCACTGTCTACTACAGCTTGGTTGTCATGGACTCCACGACTGATCTTATTGTTGCTCCAGCAACGGCTCCCCAGCCATCTGCACGGTCAATTGTGCGTTTTGCAGGAGACGGTCTCGGCGGTGTCTTGTGTCACCTTTTCCTTTCTGCTGACGGATCGCCGCTTCAGTTGCCCGATCTGCAGCAGTCTGCACAGATGGTAGATGTAGTATTTCATCCCGAATCACTTGGATCGGTTTGGGGAGAACTGCCTGTTGCCATGCTCTTTTGGCCTGGCCCTGCTGGGCCATTAGGATCTGCAGTCGCCGAGGTGCAACTCCCTGGATCGGCCCCCCTACAAGCGGCTTTCGTGCAGGAAGCCTGCCGGCTCGGAGCTCGATTGGCACGGGGTGGAGAGTTTTCTCTACGGAGTTTTCTTGCGGGAAAAATCGACTTGCTTCAGGCGGAGGCAGTTGTCGCCGTTGTTGATGCTCGCACGCCACAGGAATTATCTCAGGCACTCGACCGTATGGCGGGAGGCGTTGGTCGATCAGTCGAGGAACTACGGGAATACCTGCTTGATCTTGTTGCTGATATTGAAGCAGCAATTGATTTTGCGGATGACCTCGCGCCTGATGCTGTTCCAGTTCCTGATACTACTCAGGACGCAATAACGCCGAAGATTCGGCATGTCTGTCGACAATTGGATAGCGTTACGCATCACTTAGACGGTCGTGATAGTGGAGGCCAGGGTGGTTTGCCGAGGGTGGTTCTGGCTGGTGCACCGAATATCGGTAAGAGCAGCCTCTTTAATCATTTGGTTGGTCGTGATGCCGCACTCGTAGAAAATGCAGTGGGAACAACACGTGATTGGATTGCTGGCGAACTGTACGACACTTCAGGGATCGTGTCGTGCCTTCTTGTTGATCTTGCAGGCATCGGCGGGCGTTCGGAAAACGGTGATTGTCTCATGGGTGAGCGTGAGGTAGGAGTGGAAGCTGACCGAGTTGCCTGGGAAGAGATTCAACGGGCAGATGTTATTGTCGCGTGCCATGATGCTGACGCAGAGTCTGCCGTTGCTATGGCTGGTCGAGCGACGATTGAATGCATTCATGTCATAACTCGTGTTGACCAACAACAAGCTGGTAAAAGAACACCCAAGCCCCAGGATCACATCCTGACAAGTGTAAAGTCGGGTGTTGGAATTGACCAACTGAGGCAACGGATTCTCGAGAAGGTTTCATCTCTCAATCGAGCGACACCTGCTACGATCCGGCTTCGTGCAGGAATTACATCAGCACGTGAATCACTCGTTCAGGCTGAAAAAAGTATGGCCGGTTGTGATGGTCTGCCGCCGGATGAAGCGTTGCTTGCCGTCCTTCTCAGACATGCCATTGACGCACTCGGTGAGGCAACAGGGGCCGTGGTAGGAACAGACATTCTAGACCGGGTCTTTTCACGACACTGCATTGGGAAATAGTGCGAACATGTTCACCAGAAACGTTCCGTATACTGGAATTTTTTCAGGCATATAGTTCTTTAATGGGTTGCAGGTCAGTGAAAAGGTCGAATGTGTCTATCTTGTTCACGTGCTTCTGTGAAGCAGGTCTGCTTGCCATACGAAAACAACAAGGAAATCATGATGCCCCCTGATTTTGATATTGCTTCTGAATGTCAGCAATTATCGCATGCAGCGGATCGCTGGAGGAGTGTCGTCCCACGTGAACGAGCAGAACTCGCCATGAGAACAGCTCAATCAATTGGAAGTAAATCAGAGGCTTGGGTTCGCGCTGCTGTCGCAATGAAATCAGTAGGTCCTGATGGTCAGGATGCCTGCACTGACCGCCTTCGTTCGGTGCTACGGGCAGAGGAATGTGCAACCGGTCCTATCGCGACATTACGTCTTTTGTTCCTCACGGCTCAAGCTTTACAAAGTATTGGCAAAATCGGTGTTCCTGGTACGTCTGTTAGCCCTCGGATGACGCACGGACAGAATCAAATTCATGAGTCACCATTTGGGTCGCCGTCTTCATTTGTGGCCGTAGACGTCCTGCCTGTGTGCAAACTTTACGACCCCACGATCTTTCGAGGCCATCGAGCGACTGTTCGCTGTGCGAATACGGGCAGTGTCGAAACATTCATGAAGCTTTGGCAGGAGGAGTGTCGACCGAGTCCAGATGCAGAGGGGGTCGCTGTTGTTCTCGGTGCAGGGAATGTTACGGGACTGGCCGCAGCGGATGCTGTGTGTCAAATTTTTGAACATGGCCGTGCTGTGTTACTCAAGCTTCATCCGGTACAGGCCTCCCTTGCACCAGTTCTGCAGGCTGCATTGAGCCCACTTGTAGAGGCGGACCTACTCCGTGTTGTCGTCGGCGGTGCAGCACTTGTATGCGATGCAATCAGTACTCAGGAAGTGACAGCGATGCACCTTACAGGTGGAGAGGAAACATTTAGAAACGTTGTTTCAAGTAATAAAAGTAAACTGCGCACCAAGTCTATTACCTGTGAACTTGGCAATGTCACGCCATGGATTATTGTTCCCGGAAACTATTCAGAGAAAGACCTTTGCTTTCAGGCAGACCAGATCGCGGCATCGATCGCAAATAACTCGTCGTTTAATTGTATTGCGACAAAAGTTATCTTAACGAGTCGGCACTGGGCCCAAAGGCAACGTTTTCTTGATCGTATTGAACAACGGCTAAGAAGTCTGCCAGCTCGACCAGCATGGTATCCGGGTGCTGCAGATCTCCACCACAAGGCCACAGGCGATTCCGTTCAAGATGGGTGTTTGCAGCCGAAGCTTCTTCGAGATGTTTATCGGGAGTCGCACCCCCATTGGTTCGCTCGGGAATGGTTTATTCCGATTGCGGTTGAGACAACTATGGAAGGAGAGACGATCGAAGATTTTTGTGTGGCTGCCTCTCGTGTTGTGCATGATCTACCGGGAAACCTCGCAGCAAGTGTGACGCGTCCTGATAGAATGGCGACACATGATGAGTCTCGTGTCGAACTGTTGATAGAGCATCTGCGGTATGGGGTCGTTGCTGTGAACGCCTGGTCAGCCCTCGCATATGCGGTAGCGAATATTCCCTGGGGTGGTTTTCCAGGAGGTACTATTGAGGCTCCTGAAAGCGGCTTGGGGTATGTTCATAATCCATACTTTTTGCCCTTGGTCCAAAATTCGATTCTTCGAGCACCGCTGCGGGTTTGGCCAACGCCGCCATGGTTTCCTTGGCATAGTAAGGGAGGGCAGCTCGCTGGAGGAGTTGCAGAGATGTATTCAGCTATCGCGGCAGGGAAGAGTGGGCTCTGGAACCTGGTTGGAATGTTGCCAGATGTTATTCGAGGGTGAGCAAGATTCCTTATCCACGTCTTTGTTTCAGGGGAGTATGAACGTCGCGTAGGCCTTGGTCGTTTCCCTTCAACGCGGTGCCCGACGTGTTCGTGGCTTTGCCCCAACCTTTTCTCGTGCCTTTGCGGGCCCTTCGGCAAATTTCTCTGATTGACCGGTTAGCTCGTAAAGAAAGCGGCTTGGTTTGCAGGGTTTGGCTTTCCCCCACTTCATTCGTGTCAGGGCGAGCGAAAGAACAAGTCGCTTTCGGGCCCGTGTCACTCCCACGTAACAAAGTCGTCGTTCTTCGTCGATTGCGGAGAGGCCTTCATTCACAGCTCGGATATGCGGCAAAAGGTTCTCTTCCAGGCCAACCATCCAGACGCAGTCAAACTCAAGCCCTTTTGCGGCATGAAGCGTCATGAGTTTAAGTGTATTTCCTTTTGGCTTATCGTCCTCAAAACGCTCAGCTTCCTGAACCTCGAGGATCAGGTCATCGAGATATCGTTGGACGACCGTGGCCGGGTCAGTGTCTCGGTTGTCTTTTTCGTGCCGCGCGAGACCATTGACGATTTCCTCTACCGACAACCAACGTGCTTCTTGCTCCCTCTCGTCCTCAAATTCTTTTTCAAGATACTGTCGGTAATTTGCTTGATTAAGAACATGTTGTAGTGCCTCCGCCGCGGTTGTCCCACCGTGGGTATTCGCTGGACCCAGGCCAATCAGTTTTTCAAGCTTGTCAACACCTGCGGATGCTGCGGATGACAACTGTCCGGTTCTGCTGAGATCAAGAAGCGTTGACCAGAGGCTTTCTCCTGACTCGGTGGCCTTTTTGCGAGCTTTCTCCACTGCGTTATACGAAAGACCACGTGGTGGCACGTTGGCGATTCTTGAAAGTGCAAGGTCATCGGTTTGATCAACAAGAAGACGAAGAAAAGACAGTACGTCCTTGACCTCTCGCCGGTCGAAAAAAGAACGACTTCCGATAAGTTCATACGGAATATTGCGGTGGCGTAATTCAGTCTCAAAAACGCGAGTCTGTTCGCCAGTCCGAACAAGAATGGCCATTTCGTTTTGTGGTGCGTACCGTTCTCTCAGCAATCCTTCGACATCTGCAGTAACGCGACGGGCTTCGTCAACTTCGTCTTGGGCTTGCACGATGCTTGGCTTCAGTCCAGATGGCACTTTGGACACAAGGGTTTTGTCGTGGCGACGTGAATTGCGCTCAATGAGCTTGTTAGCAGCTTCAATGATTTCGGGCGTAGATCGATAGTTTTCCTCAAGCCGTACGACGGTGGCCTCTGGCCATCGTGTCGGAAAATCAAGAATGTGTGAGATCTGTGCCCCCCGCCATGCATAGATTGATTGGTCGTCATCACCAACAACGCAGAGGCTTCTATGATCACGGGCGAGGGCGGAAAGGATGCGTTCCTGAATACCGCTCGTATCCTGATACTCATCAACCAGCACATGATCGAAGCGTCGTGCTTCTTGTTGACGAATTGTTTCATGTTGATCAAAAAGTTGGTCAACAACGAGAAGCAAGTCATCGAAGTCAACGGCACCAACACTGTGCATGAGTCGTTGATATCGCTGATATCCTGCAGCCGCGAGATCCCATGAATCATCTGCATCAGTAGAAAGCGTGTCGAAAACATTATCGGCTCGAATGCCTCGGCTTTTCCACTGACTTATTCGGGCAAGAAGGTCAGCCGGTCGTAGTGTCGCCTCGACTATTTTCAGTTCTTTGAGTACACGACGAGCAGTGGTTTCTTGTTCACTTCGGTCAACGATGACAAACCGTGTTGGATAGCCGGCATGTTCTGCATGGCGACGAAGGATGCGGACACAGAGCGAATGGATTGTCGAAATCTCAGGTTTCTGATCTGGTGAGTTGTCTTTCGATGAGGTCCGTGACGACCGTTTTTTCTTGAATTTTCCACCAATGCGAAGCACCATTTCGCGGGCTGCTTTATTGGTGAAGGTCACAGCAAGAATTCGTTCCGGTGGTGTTCCCTGTTGGACAAGGTGTAGTATTCGGGCAATGACGACGCGTGTTTTCCCTGTTCCTGCACCAGCGAGGACAAGAAGCGGCCCCGCCGGAGCCCGAACGGCGTCCATTTGAGCGGAATTAAGGCCTCGATGGGGGTCTGGTCGGCGATTCACGTGTGTTTGTTTTGTGGGCAAGGTTGTCGGCATGGCTGGACTTTACCACACTGCTGGTGACGCCTTGACGCTTCGCCTCGAGAAGCGTCTATTTGGCGATAATTAATTGGTTTGCGTGAATACCGAGCGACGGTAGATGCAGTCAAGACTACATGAATGGAGTATGAGATGAAGTCGGAACGTCGGCATGAACTGCGGGAAAATGACCTTGCCGATAGTGTTGAGCAACTGTCTGAGCGTTTACGTCCTTACGTAACACCGATTCTGTCTGTCGCGATAGGAATTCTTGTTCTGGTGTTCGTCGGTCTTTTTGTTTCCTCACGATGGGAGGCGACCCGCTCTGAAAGTTGGGATACGTGTCTGTCTGCACTGGTAACCGGTGATCAGGAAGGGTTCCGGGAAGTGATTCTTCGTTATCCTGGCACGCCGGCAGCACAGTGGTCTGAGCTCATTTTGGCAGATAGAAACTTATCTGAGGCCACAGATCTCCTTTTTGCAAAGATGAATCCTGAAAACGACGTAGCTCGGGAACGCCTTGAGATGGCAGCCGCAGCCTATGCAGATGTTTTGTCACAGCGACCAACCGGTATGGTTGCAGAGCGAGCAACGATGGGCCTGGCAAAAGCCAGAGAAAGCCTCGGAGATTTGGATCAGGCTCGTCGTGGTTATGAGGCTGTTGCGAATGAATTCCCTGCAAGCCCCATGGCAAATCTTGCGACAGAGCATGCAGAAGACCTTGCTCAGGATAAAACGAAAGTGTTTTACAACTGGTTTGCTGAGCAACGACTAGCAAATGCAGCACCGGAAGAATCGAGTGCTTCGAAAGAAAATGTATCGAGTGATACAGGGCAGCAGCAGGTCGAACCAGAGAAAGAAAAAGGAAACACGAACAAGAAATCTACTCAGGAAAAAGAGGCGGAGCCCTCATCTGCTCCTGAAAGTTCACCAGAGGAGTGACCGCTGGATACCGACCTGACAGACTCGATGCTCAATCCGGGTGATGAAGTATCTTTCTCTGCCGATAATGCAGTGGTTGGTGTTCGGCTCGATCAGGTGCTTAGTCAGCGGTTTCGTGCATATAGTCGTTCGTACCTCGCGCGGGCAATTGAACGTGGTGCAGTACGCGTCGATGGTGTGACAGCAAAAGCATCTCTCAAGCTAAAAGAAGGGGCAGTCGTTTGTTTCACGGTCCCAGAGCCTCCCCGCAGTGGTCCTGAAGCAGAGGAGATGCCGCTTGAGTTTTTGTTTATTGATGAGGTAATGGCTGTTGTTAATAAGCCATCAGGAATGGTGGTCCATCCAGCCAAGGGAAACTGGAAAGGAACGCTTGCCGGTGGGCTGAAATGGCATCTTGAACGGCGAGTTTCGGAAGTCGTAGATCGGGAAGGTCTTTCGCAGGCCGGAGGCCCAACGCGTCCTGGGATCGTCCATCGTCTCGACCGAGATACGAGCGGTGTCATTGTTGTTGCCCGGAATGATGTATCACATCAAATGCTTGCGAAACAGTTTGAAAAGCGGACAGTACAAAAGACCTATCTTGCGATCACACAGGGCCAGCCAGAGTTTGATCGGGATGAAATCCGCTTGGCTATCGGCGTGCATCCGTACCAAAGGGAAAAGATGGCTGTTCGGAGTAGTCATTCAACCAGTCGAGACGCAGTAACACGATTTGAGGTTCTCGAACGATTCAAGGGCGCAGCACTTGTTAAGGTTTTTCCAAAGACTGGCCGAACACATCAGATTCGTGTGCACCTTGCCGCCATTGGGTGTCCTGTGCTCGCCGACGCACTCTATAGCGGACGGTCCTCTATCGAACCAAAATTTTTTGGTGGGCCAAAAAACAGTCCCGTAATGCTCAGTCGTCAGGCGCTTCATGCTGAATCGATAACACTCGATCATCCGACAACTGGGGAACGAGTGACGTTCTCTTCACCACTTCCATCCGATATTCAGGGTGTGCTGGACGGGCTTCGGAAGTATGCGTCAGTATCCTGACTGCTGACATTCCGGAACTCATTCAGGGCGTTATCGAAGCGTCAAAATCAGAGGGTAGCGGTACATCTGTGACCGTGCCCCGATTGCCTGCGGCAGTTTGCTCACCAAAAAGGAGTGGGAAAGATAGCGTGAAGCACGTTCCATGAGTAGCGGTACTTTCAACAGAGATATCACCACCATGTTCTCGGAGGATTTTTTGACTTACGGTGAGTCCTAGCCCGGTTCCCTTTGCACCTTTCGTTGATACGAAAAGATTAAATATATCTGGTAACGTTTCCGCTGGTATGCCCGGCCCGTTGTCGGTAACACGAATCCGGACAACCTCACATTTTTCGTCAATCTCAGTTGTAATATCGACTGTTCCGTCAGGCTGTTCTTCGACAGCGTCAATGGCATTGGTTACGACATTCAGGACGGCTCGCGAGAGGGCTTCTGTGTCACAGAGCAGCATAGGGAAGTTGTCTGGTACTTGACTGCGTAGAGAGGTACCACCGTCTTCTGCTCGCTGCTTCACTGTTTCAACTATATCAGCGAGAAGCGTAGGAATATCTGACGGACTTGGCTCAGGTTTTCGATCTTTGCTGAATGAAAGCATGTCCATAACAAGAGAAGAAATCTTATGCTGATTTCGCCGCACAATTCCCCAGCCTTTATCAGTTACCCCGAGGTCGTTTTTGTCTAGGCCCATCTCGACGAGATAGCTCCCGCCGTGAATTCCTTGAAGAATATTTTTAATGTGATGAGAAAGTGTTGCAATTGTCTGTCCAACCGCGGCCAGGCGCTCTGACTGAACCATTGCCGAATAGTATGTTGTGTCTTCAACGGCAAGTGCTGCCTGATGACCAATGGCAACCATGAGTCTCAGGTGTTCATCACTAAACCGCTGCCCCCCTGCCGCCATTGCCTCACCTAATGGGGTAAGGGTGTCCACATAAAGAACACCGATTTGGCCGTACCTGCCTTGCATCGGAACACAGATGGCTTCGTGAACACCAGTTCGCATGACACTTTGTCCGGAGCGAAACCGATCGTCTCCCTGAGCATTGCTTGTAAGAACACCCTCGTGACGTTCGAGGACGTAGTCAAGAATGGTGCGGCTGATGGTCATTGACGATTTTGTACCAGCCTCACGATCTCGACGCGCTTTGGTGATGAGTTGGCCGGTTTCTTCTTCTCGCAACATAATGCAGCCCCGGTCGGCTTCCACCCAATCAAAAACAAGGTGGAGTATCCTGTCGAGGAGGTCATCAATATCAAGCGTGTGGCTTACTGCGAGTGCAGTACGATACATCACGTCAAGGTTATTTTGAGCCTGAACAAGCCAGTGATTCTGCGTGTCATCTTGGGGGAGTGGCGGAAGGCTTGGCCCCAATGTATCTGGAACCGCAGCAATGATTCGTGACCCGTCATCACCAGATTCTGTTCCAACAATTTCGACGTTGGCAGATGGAAGATGGCCACTCTCACCTTGGGAAAACAGGAAAAGCGTGCGTCCAATCTGGATGCGATCGCCCGATTTTAGTTCTGCCTCAGAGACACGGCCATTATTCAGGAAAGTTCCGTTTGAACTGTCGAGATCGGTCAGAAAAAACGTATCGTTGTGTTTTCGAAGTTCTGCATGTCTGCGAGAGGCTTCATGATCCTCAACGGCAATGTCGTTTCCTTTTTCACGACCAATTCCGATTACTTGCTCGGTACTACTGGAAATGAGTTGAGCAAGGTCAAAATGACTTCCTTGCCCATTGCCTTGAATGACGTAAAGCGAGGGCACGAATTGTCTCCCAAATTGTTTTATGCTCATGGCCCCTTCGATTGCATTCTAGCATACGTCAATACAGTTGGCTTGGTATGGACAGGACTTCACTAAAAAAGACTCAACGGTATCTCTCCGCACTGCTAAAATATCTGCGTAGATGTGTAAACTGGCTGGATTACTGCCGCAACGGAGAATCGCAATGAGTCTGCCAATGGTGCTGATGAGGAGAATTCGTACTGTATTCCGTGAAAAGACGAGGTGTTGCCACGAGTTGTTTTCGGCACGCTTGAATTCTACTTCTGGCACTGACTCCTTCAGATCATCTTCTTTTGCAATGAATCATCGGTGGTTTATGTTTGGTTTTTGTGAGCAAAATGGATCTCGTCCGTGTTGGTGTGCGATTGCAATCTGTTTCCTTTCTGCAAGCTTTTTATGGGCGGAGTCCCCGCAGGATAAACCCGACAACGCCTTGGAAAAGCGGTTGCGGGCTGACGTGACCTGGCTCGCTGCGCCAGAACGAGAAGGCCGTGGGCCCGGTACAAAAGGAATACGCGATGCATCTACCTGGATCAGTCGGCAGTTCGATGAAATAGGGCTCGATTCAATCGACGGTGTGCGAGAGCAGTCGTTTGTGATGACACTGGAGGCTGTTTTGCCAGAGATGCAGGCAAATCATGCCGAGATCGTAAAGGTGGCAGAGGATGGCGTCGAGGAAGTTTTGTTACCACTCAAGTTGGGAGAAACATTTACGCCACTGGCAGTTGGCGGGAGTGGGGCGTTTGATTTTCCGTTAGTGTTTGCTGGTTATGGGATCACAGCACCAAAACAAGAATATGACGACTATGAGCCGCTTGGCAAAGCTGTTGCGTCCAAGGCGGTGATTGTCCTCCGGCAGGAGCCTCAGAAGGAAAATCCCCACAGTGTTTTTAATGGAAATCAAGCCACGCAGCACGCCGCCTTAGTTCGAAAGATTGCAAATGCATCAGAGCACGAGGCGGGTGCGGTTGTATTTTGTAACGATGCGTCTGCCACCGAGCCAGATGCCCTGATGGACTTTCGTCGTGCTGGAGGTGGCGAGAATGGCCGTTCGATGCCGGTGCTTCAAGTAAGCAGGAGTGTCGTAGCAGATGTGATTAAGCGAGCTACTGGTGTGCCGGTTGCAACCCTTGAGGCTGAGATCGATCGCACACTTGAGCCGAAGAGTCAGGTGCTTGCCGGATGGCGGTTAAAAGGAGAGGTGACAATTCAACGGCAGCAGACAGATGCTGAAAATATTGTCGGCGTGATTCCGGGTATTGGTTTTGCTGACGGTGAAATTGGTGGACGAGATGTAGTTGTTCTCGGCGCCCATTATGATCATTTAGGATATGGAGACAGTAATTCACTCGCACCGGGTACGCGGGCGATACATCACGGGGCTGACGATAACGCAAGTGGTACGGCGACTCTGTTGGAGGTGGCGAGACAACTGCAGGCAGAAGGTCCTTTCCCGAGAACAATTGTATTTATCGCGTTTGCTGGCGAAGAACGAGGCCTCCTCGGAAGCGGGTATTATGCTGCCAACCCTCTGCTGCCGCTGGAGCGAACTGCCGCGATGGTCAACCTCGACATGGTTGGACGGCTTGTTGATGACAAGGTGATCGTTCATGGAACAGGTACAGGTACAGGTTTTGATACCCTTGTAGATACGTTTACGTCTCAAGCAGGGTTCGGTGTCGCCAAGGAGCCGGGTGGTTTCGGTCCAAGTGATCACTCAAGCTTTTACGCTCGGAAGATTCCAGTACTTCATCTTTTTACAGGTTCTCATACGGACTATCACCGTCCAACCGACACGGCTGATAAAGTAAATTACGCCGGGATGGCGAGAATCAGTCTTCTGGTGGCTAACATTGTTCGGGAGTTGGCGACGGCGATCGAACCTCCTGCGTATCTTGAAGTCGCGAGCAAGCCTTTCATGGGAGGTGGTGGCGACCGTCCTTACTTTGGCAGTATTCCTGATTTTGCAAAGCCGGGTGGCGGCTATGCCATCACAGGGGTCTCAAAAAAGTCACCTGCTGCCGAAGCTGGTCTCGAAGGTGGCGACGTCATTGTGCGATTAGCTGAAAGTGCGATTACGGGGCTCGAAGATTTTGACAGTGCTCTTCGTAAACACAAGGCAGGAGAGGCGGTTTCTGTGGTTGTTCTCCGGAATGGTAAAGAGGTGACGCTTCAGGTGACGCTCGGCGACCCTCGCTGACGCCTGTTTTTTCAGCGTTGAATTGATCTTGAGCCGTATTGCCATGCCTGCCACTATCCCTTCATCGTTCGGCGATATTTGTTCTCGCGAACGTGCCGGAAAGGCGTCAGGTTAGGCGGTTTTCTCGTGACAATTACGCAAGGAGTGCATCTCGTGAAGCGACATTTGGCTATTCATGGAAGCTTAATCGGTCTGTTTGTCGGCATGATTATGAGTCTTCCCATACACACTGTTCAGGCTCAGGACGCAGGACGTCCCCCAGCTACTCATCAAGCCGTTATTGATGTGGGCTATATCTTCAAAAATCATACACGCTTCAAGTCCATGATGGACAAGATGCGGGATGAGGTTATGGCGGCTGAAAATGGTCTTAAAGCGGAACGGGACCGTATCAATGGGCTCGTTGAGCAGTTGAAGGGTTTCAATCCAGGGACACCTGAATATAAAAAACTTGAAGCAGAGGTCGCCAAGGCCCAGGGTGAATTCAACGTGAATGGCCAGCTTCAGAAGAAAGACTTCATGGACCGCGAGGCGGCCGTTTACCATGAGGTGTTTGGTGAAATTCAACAGGCGGTGACGAAATTTTCTCAGGAGCATGGGATTGCAGTTGTGCACCGGTTCGATGGTGACGCTGTGGATTCAGGGAATCGTGAGCAGGTGCTTCGCGGGATTACCAAGCCACTTGTCTACTACGACAAGACGATTGATATCACGCCGGATGTCTTGCGGATGTTGAACGCGGGTTCAGTGGCAAGTGCTCCTGGTCAACAGCCAGTGAGTCGTTAAAACGTATTGTCAGTATGGAGCGCAGCGGTGACTCTCAATGAGTCCCGCTGCTTCTCCTGCTGGAACAAGGGATTGTTTGGGGTTCAACAGGCTTATCCCTGACAGTGAAGTTGGTTCATCTTTCGCCAATGGGCGGGGTGTTGTTTGAGAAGCTGCAATTGGAGCCGTCTCCACGGGTAATCACGCGGTGGAAAAGCAAGTGAACTGTCGACCGCAACAAACCCTTTGTCGTCCAGTGCAAGTAGTCGGAAGAGGCTACTGGAGCGGCATCGAGAATCGCATCGAATTACGACCCGGTTTAGCCGATTCAGGAATCCGTTTTGTCCGTGAAGATCTTGATGGAGCCTGTGTTCCAGTTTCTCTCAAGAATCGTATTGAGGCAACAAAACGAACCAATCTCCAAGCGGGAAACGCGACCGTTGAGATGGTTGAACATGTGCTCAGCGCGCTTGCGGCTCTTGGTGTTGATTGCTGTGAAATCAGCCTTACGGCAGCTGAGTTGCCCGGTCTCGACGGATCTGCGGATGCGTATGTTGATGCCATTGATCGGGCGGGTATTAAGCCTCTCAATGGCACGGCAACAAATCCACTTGTCGTTCAGTCGCCGATGACAATCGAAGCTGCAGCTGGTGATGCGGTGATCGAAGTCGCTCCACCAACAACAGCGGGCCTACGAGTACATTACTCAGTGGAATATCCGGGCTCACCAATACCGGCCCAGCAGTATGAGGCTGTGGTATCACCAACTTGTTATCGAGAAGAGGTTGCGGCCGCTCGAACATTTTTGTTGGAAGAAGAAGCCCGCAAGTTACAGGAAGAGGGTGTGGGCCTGACCGTCACTACTCAGGATCTCATAGTTTTTGGTGAGAATGGCCCGCTCGAGAACGAATTGCGATGGCCGAATGAATGCGCGCGTCATAAGGTTCTAGATGTCATTGGCGACTTGTTTCTAGCAGGGAGGCCTTTTTATGGTGACATTGTTGCGCGCAGAAGTGGTCATTGTTTGAATGCAGAGGTTTTGGCTGCAGTTTTGGAAGCAGAGATCCGGATGTCGGGAATGTCTGGAAGCATGTGATGAAACATTTGTGTTGGGTGGTGCCACCACCACTGCAAGGAGGCAGGAAATGAGTTGTGCACGAGTTGGTGTTGTGGGTTGTGGGCACTTAGGGAAAATTCATGCTCGGCTGTTGGCTGGCCGAGATGATTGCAAACTGGTCGGCGTCGTCGATCCGATTCTGGATGGTGCTTCAGCGGTTGCTGAGGCACATGGTTGTGAATCGTATAGCGAACCCGAAGACCTTGTCGGTCGAGTTGATGCAGCAGTTGTGGCAGCACCGACAGGGCTTCATGCGAAGGTTGCCATACCTCTCCTGGAGGCAGGCATCGATCTGCTTATTGAAAAGCCAATCGCTGCCACGGTGGAGGATGCACGAGCAATTGTTGTAACTGCTCGCCGGTACGGTCGCGTTGTTGCTGTCGGGCATGTGGAACGATTTAATCCTGCATGGGCTCTTGCGTGCCAGCAGCCAGGGAGGCCACTTTTTATTCAGGCTGCCCGTTTAGCTCCATTCACATATCGTTCGCTCGATGTTGGTGTCGTTTTCGATCTTATGATTCATGATATTGATCTGGTTTTGTCTTTGCAGCCAGGACGCTTAGAAAACATTGAATCCAACGGCATTGTCGCCACTGGTGGTCACGAAGATGTTGTGAAAGCAAGGCTTACTTTTGGCTCAGGCTTAGTTGCTGATCTCATGGCATCCAGAATTAATCCGGTGTTGAGCCGGGAGCTTTCTATGTGGACAAGCGAGGCCATGGTGTCGGTTGACTTCAATGCAAAGACCGTCGGTGTTGTTGCGGCCTCTGAAGAAGTGGCAGCAGGAAAATTTATTGCCGAATCGGTGCCGGTTGGGGAGCGTGCGAACGCCAAAGATGCTTTTTTTCAAGATGTGCTTCCCCATCAAGCCTTGCCAGTGCCTGATTCCAATGCAATTGCCTCAGAGCACGATGACTTTCTTAGAGCTCGTGCCGAGGGAGTCGATCCTCGTGTAAGTGCCTCTGCAGGGTCTGCTGCTCTTGAGGTGGCAACCCGGGTGCTTGATGTTCTTAGATGTACGAAACTTGGTGCGCCGCCGGCCATTATGGAGATCCGGAAAAGTGCGTAAACAAGGTGTCGCCTGATTCATGCTCCTCCGGTCAGCCTGATTGATACAACCTGAACTAGGCAGTAGCAAATGGAGATGACGTGACGATGATCAATCAGAAGCGTTCCCATATTGCCGCTGCAGAGAGACCCAGAGTGGAAGCATATTCACAAAAATACATTTGGTTCCTTGTGGCAATTTGTGTCGCCTGCGGCCTTCTTTCTATGAATACGAGTCGAGCAGACGATCTGCCATCGCAGATGCCTGGAAAGTTGACCTTCGATGGTTTTGATATCGCCCCGGGCCAGAAGCGTGTTGCGCAGGCACTTGGTGGCATGGGAGATCAGGGTGACAAAGAGCCTGAAGAGACGCCACTTGAGTTCTCCGTGAAGGGGCCACCCAATAGCCGTGCTGGTTCTGGTGCTATGGCAGCTGAAGTAGGACAAGAAATCGCTTTTTTCAATATTGCCGCTGGAGTCTTAGCTGACCGCAATTCGATAGTGGATGGCCCGTCAGGGTATACGAGCAGGCTATCAATGGATTTTCAAAATGAGTCTCTCGTTGGTGGATTAGATCTCAAAACGAAAATGCGTAATTCTAAAAAACATAGTACGGTAGGCATTGAGTTTGGGCCGCGTCTTGCACGAAGATTCCGCAATGGTGTCGAGTTTTTCATGAAGGGTTCTGCCGAGGCTGTTTCTCGGTATGAACATGATGGCGATATGGCAGCTACTGGAGGACCGCTTCAGCGACCGGAGCAGGTCGGGGTAAGTGGGAGTATTGGTCTTGCACGATAATTTTGGCTCAGTGCATCAAGAACAGTAGCCGGATCGTTGTTCAGGACTGCCCAATTTCAGCCGTCTTCTCGGATAGTGGGTGTATGGGCGGAGTGTACGGCCCTATGCAAGATCACGATTTTGGAAAAGGACGAGGGCGATCAATAAGGCTATTGCAGAATATAAGCCTGCGTAGATTGCCGCCCATGCAAGGTATCCCCATGGTACCGGCACACCACCAATCACGGCCGCTTCGATTGTAAAATGCTCAAGTACTGGGAGAATGGTTGCAAAGAGCCGGCCAACAAACCGCACAATTGCCAGTTTGCCAACGCTTGACTGGACAATAAGCGGAACGAGATGTCCCAGAACGTAAATCGTGAAGCAAATAATAAGATTCGGAATCATCCCAACTCGTGTCGATACTGCCAAGCTGACTGCTGCTAGTAGAACCGTTTCCAGAAGAGAAAGGACGAGGCCCGGAACAACAGTTACCATCTCTGTCGCGCAATCTGACCACAGAGGAGCTGTCTTCGATGATTCCCGGGCGTCATAGACAACCTTGAGGCTTGTGGTTGACATCAGTACCGCGCCAAGGATCATGAAGATAAGCAAGGCAACAAGGGCCAGACCGATAAATTTACCAAGGACAAATTGTCTCCGAGTAAGAGGTTTTGAGAGAACAGTGAGTGCTGTTCGTCCCTCAATTTCATCAGAAACAGTGACGCTAGCAGTCCATATTACAACCAGGAGTGCAAGCACCTTCACCAAGGTAAGCCCACTGTCCTTAAGCATCTTCACATCTTCGCCAAACGTGTTGTACGGAATCACAATAAATGACAAGAGAAGAACGATCCCGGCCACAATAGCCACAGCAAAGATGGGCTGGCCGATGGCTTCTTTCATTGTTGACGAGGTGACGGCAGCAACTCGTCGAATGGTCAGCCGGAATAAGGAATAAAGACAAACTGTAATCAGAAGGACTGCTGCGGAAATCGGAAGGATGACAACCTCGGGGAATTCAGGCACAAGTTTCCAGCTGATTGTTAGGCGGGCCGGAGTTGCTTCCTCTCCGTCATTGAGGTTTGTTACTTCAAGTTGCGCACTTTTTCCAAGGAACGGATTTTCTTTTCCCTCCGATTTTTCCCATGACCACGGTTTTTGTCCTTCGAGGTTAATATCTGGCACCTTGAGCAAGGCAAAGCCTTCAATTGGTTTTTGCGTTCGAATAGTGATTGGTTGATCTGTTTTAAAAGAAATAGTTTCGAGTTCCTGCGGCCGAAGCGGCAGATCAATTTTCTCTTGCTCACTTCCAGGTGCAATTGTTACGACCGTCGATGAGCTATTTATGGTGAGTAGTCTGCTCAGTGATTGGCCGATACCACGGGCTGGGACGAGAGGTGTCAGGGCAATCGCTGTCCCTGATGCTGCCAGAAGGAGCCATGCGAGAGGGCCGAGGAAACCGTCATGTAAACTGGCTTTTGCTTCGGCTGCGGCCCGCGGTGCGATCAGTCGAAGAAGGCCCCACAGTGCTACAAGAACGAGAGATGCAGAAAGCGCTCCCATGCCAACGAGCCAAATCGGTGGAAGTGCGATGAGCCAACGGTTTGCAAAAAGTGGCGTTATCATGTGTTCAATAAATATAAATGACATGGAGGAAAATCAATTCAAACGGTCTCGTAATCCACGAGCCCCCTCAACGAACCTATTGTGGCATTGATATCAACTTTTCGAAAGATGGGCCGTTCAGTGACCGGCAGGTCTGATTTTTTGTGAGTAAAACGGCTGTTACGAGGAAGACGAATCGTTCAAAAGAGGGCCAGCAAGCACTGTTGATGATGAGGCTGGAAGGTGCCATTCAGCGAGAATTCGATGCAGATCTTCTCGTGAAATTTTGTCGAGTGTTGCCAGGTCATCAGGAACTGATCGATATCGGCCAAGATGAGCCCATTCGAGGCCGAGGCTAAATAATCGTTGTCTAGGCCGTTCTCCTGCGAGGACAACACGACTGAGAAGTTTGTTGCGTGCCTGGTCTACCTCATTGTTACTTAATCCGTTTTCCGCTCCTTGATAGATTTCGACAATACGATCAAGGAGTGCGTGAGTGTTCTCTGGTTCACACGAAAGTTGTGTAACAAAAACACCAGCATCCAGAAAATCATGATGATTGCATGCCGCATGTTCTGCTTTGCCTGAATCAACGAGATCCCAGTAGAGACGGCTGCCGGAATCATCTCCGAGTACCACAGCAAGAAGTTTTGCAGCGAAGCGGTCGTTGGTGTCTTCTGCCGGCCCGGGGGACATCCGGATGGCATATTCCAAGGCTGCCTGTTCCCGAGTGATAACGTCAGTGACTATTCCGGATTGCGTGGTAGAAAACTGAACTTTTCGGTTGTTGGGTGGTGAGGGTTTCCATTCTCCGCAGAGTTGATGGGCGCTTTTGATAAGAGACTCGAAGTCAACTGCACCACTTGCTGCCAAAACAAGATTGTCAGATGAATAACGCTGCTGATGGTATTCACGCATCGCCTCAACCTCGAGCGCTTCAATTGAGGAGGTGCTTCCAAGGACACTGCGTGCGAGTGGGTGGTCTCGGAAAAAAAGAGCCCGGCAGCGATCGTCAGCACCGAAAGGTGGCTGGTCGTCGTACATTTTGATTTCTTCAAGGATCACTTGTTTCTCTGTGACGAAGTCATCTTCTCGAAGAGCTGGCCGCATCATTGCCGAGAGTAACTCGAGGGCATCATGCTGTTTTTCTGGAAGAACGGCAGCATAATAGACCGTGTCTTCCTCGCTGGTGAAGGCATTCGCACTAGCACCCATGAAGTCAAAGCGGAGGTTGATATCTTCTGCAGATAAAGTATCCGTTCCCTTAAACACCATGTGTTCAAGGAAGTGGCTGGCACCAGAGATAGCATCGTACTCATCTCGTGCGCCTGTTTTTACGAAGAAACCAAGGCTTGCCGAGTGAGCGGCTTCGCTCACTTCCGCTACGATGTCGAGTCCATTTGGAAGTTGCTCATGGCGAAACTGCATCAGGTACCTCCAATGGGTCGCGGCCCAAGGAAACAGTGGTTATTTCCTTGAGAGGATTCTTGGCGAGCCAATCTTCAATGCTTTCAACGGAAAGCTCGTCAAGTCGCTCGAGATCCTCAGCAAGAGTTCGGATCCGTCCAAGGTGAAACCATTGCCTAGCCATTGCGCCTGCTCGTGCTGCTGTTGATTCCTGCTGCATGACAAGCCCGCTCTTCGCACGAGCCTTCACTCGGTCAAGTTCATCCTCAGTAATTGTTCCTGGAAGAGCTGCAATTTCATGAAGCATGACATCTAAAGTCTCCTGGGCTCGATCCGCTGTTGTGCCAGAGTAGGCCATTGCTGCAGCGAGATTTCGCTGGGTTTGGTAGCCGGCAGAGACGCTGTAGCATAGCCCCCTTTTCTCGCGAACCTCTGTAAAGAGCCTTGAGCTTGAGCCTCCACCAAGCACTGCGAGAGCCGCCGTTGCCTGAAGTGAATCTGGGTCACGGTAGGGCGGAACGTCCCAGGCGAGTGCAATATGAGTCTGTTGGGAATCGTAAGGAACATGACATGTCTTCTCACCGCGATCACCAACCGATATTGGATTGGGAGGCTGCCCCTGCCAGTCACTGAAAAGAGCTTCGATCTGCTTCACAAATTCAGGCCAGTCAAGTCGCCCGGCTACAGAGATGATCATGTCCTGTGGCTGGATGAAGGTAGTCACAAAGTTTTTCACATCGGTGTGGCTCAGTTCGGTGACATCAGCCGATGTACCCTCGCTCGGAAGCCCCCATGGAGATGGGTAGTGTGCTTTCCGTAGTGCGAGCATCGTACGGTGTGTCGGGTCATCTTCGGTGCCAGCAAGATTCTGCAGAACGACCTGACGGGCTGGTTCAAACTGGTGTTGGTCCAGGAGTGGACGACGAAGTATGTCGGCATAGATTTTAAGCGAATCTGGTAATTGTCGAGATACCATTGCCCCGGCAAAACTGCCATGGCTCATCGAAACTGACTGTGACCACTGGACGCCGGCGTTATCGAGTGCGGCGACAAGTTGTTTGCTATCACGATCGCCAGCCCCCCGGAGCATCAGTTCACCGGCAAGGGTTGCAAGGCCACAGCATGAACGACCAGTATCACGGGTGGAAAGAGAATCGTAGAGACTGCCAGCCGCGACGTGGAAAGACACAGAGACGGATTCAACGCCCGGCAAGAACTCGCCGAGTAAAATGATTCCGTTGTCGAGAGTAGCCGTCTGAAGAGTCTGCTTCACGAAATTTTGTTTATGCCATACGGACAAGTGATTACACAGATGACGAGCTGATCAGCGGTTTCGATGCACCAACTGGCATCATGTGAAGATCCTCGTCTTACTTTGATTCTGCCATATCTGACGGTGTTTCCGCCACTGCTAACTCTTGAACCACGGAGGAAACCATTGTTGTGATCACGTTCTGCTGACTGCTCATGGACGAATCCAGTTGTGAGTTTTCCTGATGCAGACGGCTCGCCGGAAATCCCAGCGGAAGGGAATCGATAGATGAATCGGGCCCATCTCGAAAGAGTGTGGAATCGATCGGTTTGTAAATTGTTTTTGATCTCCGGAAGCCAAGACGCTGATAGAGCCTGATTGCAGCGATGTTTTCAGCTGTCACCTCAAGAGTGACATGACAGGCACCTGCGGCTTCAAAACCAGACAGTGCTTGTTCTATCAAGACGCTCCCCAGTCCACCGCCTCGTTGAGAGGGCACAATGCCAATATTCTGAATCGATCCAATTCCTGAACGATCCATGACGCCTTGAATGGTTCCACACCATTCAAGGGGAGCAAACTGGGATTCATTGATTCCTCTGTAGCGATTAATTCGCCGGGCAATCAGCCAGGTGGCATCGGGCAGGAAGCCGGGTTTTCTACGAATTTCCTGCATTAGTCTCCGGCAGCCTGAAAGTTCACCGAGACACGGAAAGACCTGCGCATCAATTTCCCGACAGAAGGCTTGGTATTTTGTGCGGGCGTGAACATCAAGAAGGGCCTCGTTCCATGGAACGAGTTGGTAGCCACTCGGCAGTGACGCCAGGGGCACGTACGATCTGGGAAGATCGATATCCATTCGGAATCGTTTGCAGTAACCCGAGTCCATGAGGAATAACCTCTCCCTTTGGAATGGCATAACACACTGTCTCTGAACCTAAGACTGCATGATCTTTGCGTCAACGCGCTGGTTTTGAGAAGTCAATTTATCGCGTAAAACAATGCTGTTGGGCAAATTGAGATGATCCGGGGGATTATTCCGGCATTCCCGTCAGGTTTTGGCCGAAGCGCAGTCAACGCTTAAGTAGGATACACTTTTTTGAGTGCCCAAAAACTGTTTTTTGAGAGGTCGAAAAGGAAATGCCGCGAATCGTCAACGTCATTCTGGTTCTTTCTCTGCTTTTGGCTTCATGGAATAACTTAGAGGCAGCAACGCCCATCCGTGTTATCGCTACGACGACAATCGTTGCCGATCTGGTAGAGCAGGTTGGGGGTGATCTGGTCGTGGTTGAAAGTCTCATGGCAGATGGGGTTGACCCTCATTCCTATCGTGCAACACCGCGAGATATCGACAGACTTGTTCGTGCTGATCTGATTGTTGCCAACGGACTTCATCTGGAAGGAAAGCTGGCAGAGCTTCTGGAGCGAATTGGCCGAAAACGTCCTTTTCTGGCAGTTGGTAATGCGGTTCCAAAAGATGAATTGCTTTCCATTGGAAATGATCTGTTTGATCCACACATATGGTTTGACGCCAAACTTTGGAGTTATTGTCCATCTGCAGTTGCTGATGCGTTGTCTCAACTCGATTCCAAGGCTGCCTTGGACTACCGCCAGCGTGCTGAAAAGTATTCCAAAGATCTTTTGGAACTTGATAAGAATGTGAAGGGAAAGTTCAAAGAGATTCCTCCGCAACGTCGAGTCCTTATTACCGCCCACGATGCATTTCGCTACTTTGGCCGGGCATATGGGCTTGAAGTCATCGGAGTTCAGGGAACAAGTACAGAAAGTGAAGCTGGTCTCGCTGACATGAATAAATTGGTCGAGTTGGTTGTCCAACGCAAGATCCCAGCAGTGTTCGTTGAGACGAGTGTGTCGGATCGAAATGTTACGGCATTAATAGAAGGTGCTGCTGCTCGCGGGCATAGTGTCCGTCTCGGTGGACGCTTATATTCCGATGCATTGGGGCCCGCTGGAGGAGGTGGTGATACGCTTGAACGTGCATTACTTTCAAACGTTGACACAATTATCGAGGCACTCCGTGCGACAATCGCCTCGCAGCGTAGTGTGGAGTAGCCACCTTTTATTCTGATATGAGCTCGCTGCGAAAGAGATGAACCCGAATGGCTGGAAAGAACTCTACTCAAGAGGTGCATGCCGCTCATCCAATACTGGAGTGGCACGATCTCACTGTTGCATATGGGCGTCGTCCAGTCTTATGGAACGTGGACTTTGAAATACAAGACCCCTGTCTCTTCGGGATTATTGGGCCAAATGGTGCAGGGAAAAGCACGCTGCTCAAGGCAAGTTTGGATCTTGTGCGAAGAGCTGGTGGAACCGTGCGATTTTGGGGGCAAAAGCTTGCTGAAGTTCGTTCAAAAATCGCGTATGTTCCACAGCGAGAAACGGTTGATTGGGACTTTCCAGTCAGCGTAATGGATGTTGTCCGTATGGGTGCGACATCAAGACTTGGCTGGTTTCAACGAGGTGGGAAACGTGAGCGTGAGTTGGCTCGTGCAAGTCTTGATCACGTCGGTCTTGCGGATTTTGCAAATCGACAAATAGGGAAACTCTCAGGGGGGCAGCAGCAGCGTGTCTTTTTAGCTCGAGCGCTTGCTCGTGAGGCTGAGATTTATCTCCTCGATGAGCCTATGGCAGGTGTCGACGCTGGCTCGCAGGAGCAGATATTCAACATTCTTGCCGAACTGCGGGACCAGGGAAAATTAGTTATTGCTGTGCATCACGACATACGTACGGCGGCGGAATGGTTTGATGCAGTTGCTCTTGTTGATATGCGTCTTGTTGCAGCCGGTCCAACGGCTGAGGTGCTTACGCCGGAAAATCTGACGATGACATATTCTGGCCGCCTCAGCATTCTCGATGAAATTGGAGAAGCAGTGGAGCGGGGAGGAAGGACATCATGATTCATTTAGCCGTCGCTATCGCATTCCTGCCATACAACACCCTTGTTGTTGCTGCTGGTGTCGCAGCGGTCGGGTGTGCTGCTGGCGTGATTGGTACGTTTGGCGTTCTGCGAAAGAGAGCGCTTGTCGGTGATGCTGCAGCACATGCAACGCTCGTGGGAGTTGCATTCGCGTTACTCTTAACAGGACAGCGTGATCTCGCTGTCCTTCTTGTCGGTGGTCTCCTCTCAGCAATGGTTGCTATTGTTCTTTTGGTTCTTATTCGAAAGTTTACCCGCACGCGTGATGATGCAGCGACTGCGATTGTACTGAGTGTGTCATTTGGCTTGGGGATTACATTGATTTCGGGAATGGTGAGTCGTGGGATTCCTGGAAGTGGTGGCTTGGAGCGATTCTTGCTTGGGCACACCGCGTCGCTGACAGCCAATGATGCACTCTTGCTTGGAATTGTTTCAGTTGTCGGTATTTTGTGCATCGTGGTCGGTTTGAAGGAAGCAACAATGGTCGCGTTTGATCCAGGTTTTGCCGCGGCAGCCGGATGGCCAGCGGCGACAATAGATCTTGTGTTGATTGCTCTGATTGCAGTGATGGTTGTTGTTGGACTGCCAGCAGCCGGGGCAGTCTTGGTCACGGCACTTGTTGTTATTCCTCCAGCTGTTGCCAGGCAATGGACCGATCGGCTTATTCCCATGCTTGTCATTGCCGGGTCAGTCGGATTACTCAGCGCGCTGGCGGGAGTGGTACTCAGTAGCCTCGCTGTGCAGGTGCCAACAGGCCCGGTTGTCGTTCTCGTGGCGACGGCACTCTTAATCCTTTCCATTCTCGTAGCACCGTGTCGAGGAATACTGTGGCGGACGCGAGCAGTGAGCGGATTATCCGCTGTGTCGCTCGTGGAAACAGAAGTCCGCGCAGCCACTCCTCGGGTAATGGAGCGAAAGCCGTGACTATTTTGTCAGCTCACGCGACGTTGACCTCCTGGCTGGAATCCATTGGGCCGTTGCACGGATGGGCGATTGCTACAGCAGCGGTTGTTTCTGCGTGCTGCGCAATTGTAGGCACACCCCTGGTTGTCCGTCGTATGAGCTTGCTGGGAGATGCAATCAGCCATGCTGTGCTCCCTGGGCTTGTCGTGGCAGTACTCCTTGGGGCTCAGCCCGGTGGCATCGGTGTACTGTTCGGTGCAACGGCCGCAGCAATGGTGACGGTCTGGTTCACTCGATTTCTATATCGCCAGGCAGGACTGTGGGAGGATGCAAGTGTTGGGGTTTCCTTTACAACGCTGTTCGCTGCTGGAGTGCTTCTGGTTACACTGTCCGGTTCGCGCATTGATCTTGATCCTGGCTGTGTGCTTTACGGCATTCTTGAACTTGTGCCTTTTGACACCGTGGATGTGTACGGTTGGGATATTCCAAGAGCTTTTTTGTCCGCGTCATTCGTGTTGTTACTCGTGAGTTTTGGCATGTGGTGCACATGGCGGTGGCAGCTCTTCACCGCCTTTGATTGTGATGCTGCCAAAGCTGCCGGTGTACCAACTGTTGCAGTGACTATGGGTCTCTTAGTTGGCGTCTCATTGGCCACAGTTGCCGGCTTTGTAGCTGTCGGCGCTATTCTCGTCGTTGCGATGCTTGTGGTGCCTGCTGCAACTGCGGAGCGGTTGGTTCATAGACTTCATCATGCAGTATGGTTGGCCGTTGTGATTGCTGTGGTTGGTGCTGTTGGTGGCTATCTTCTTGCGTGGAGGCTTGGGACGTCTGCCGCTGGCATGATGGCGGTTGTATTGGGCGTTGAATATGTCATTGCCATTCTTGTTGCTCCTGATGATGGAGTCGTTGCTCGCTTGATTTCGAAGATTGTCTATCTCTGGCGAGTGCAATGCGAAGATCGGTTGGCCTCACTTTGGAGGGCAGAGGAATCAGGTCAAGCGAGACATGAAGACGCATTTGGTGGACTAGTAAATCGATGGTTGTGTGTGAATGGGCAGGTGCGAAAACAGGGGGGCGGTCTTGTCCTGACTCCACAGGGGCGATTGAACGCGGAAGTCATCGTGCGGTCTCATCGGTTATGGGAAACCTGGCTGGGAAGGTACGTGGACTTACCAGTCGATCACCTTCACCCGCCAGCAGAGTGGATTGAGCATCATCTCGGGGAACAAGTTCGGAAACGCATTGAGAATGAGCTTGGGAACGAAGACGTCGACCCGCACGGAAGCGTTATTCCGCGGGAAAAAAAGTAACCCATGTCGTACGGTTTCATTGCCTGAGATCCAGCTGGTTCGCTGCAGCATGGCAGGCCGTTTTGGCTTTCAAAACAGGCCAGGATCGAGGGGCATTGCTGAAGAGTCATGAACCGCGTATCTCCTACAAACGGTACGAACTGGCTGCCGAATCACTCAGTTCGTGAGGGAAAGGCCACAAGTTAGCGGGTTTATTTGCGTTCTCCATTCAGCGAGGGTATAGCCAAGTGATAGTGTGAGCAGTCTTGCACGTCTAAGAAGAAGGTTTTAGAACCTCGATCTTGATGGCATTTGCTGTCGGAATGAGTGGTGAGCGGACTGCCAAAATAACTGTTTATTGGACTAACGCAGTGCACGGAAAAATGATGCAACTTGTGAAGGATCGTTCTCCACGAAATCCGGTGCTGATCGCACTGATCACGATGTCATTGCTGCCGCTGGGGATTCTCGGTGTCGCAATGTATCAGTCGGCACTGGTGGCCATACGGGGAGCAGCATTCCAGCGGGTTGAACTGGCTTCTGGTCTGATAGCAAATACAGTGAGTCTCGGCTTCGCTGAACTTGCAGCCGAAATTCAGGTGACGGCCTCTCTTCCTCGTGTTCCAACAAGTTCTGCTGAGTTGATCAAAGGTTTTCGTGAATTTGATTCGAATCCGGCAGATGAAGATCGTGTTCGCAGCGGGCTACTCACGTATTACGCAGCAGCAGTCGATGAAGATTCAGATGAAGATTCGGTCAAAGAATCGCAACAGAATGATGCCCTGAAAGCCAACGAAATTGTTCAAGGACTACAAGGTCCTGGGCTGTTTCTTCATGATCTTTATGTACGCAGTAATCCAAACGGAGTCGGCAGTAAAAGTCTATTAGACGACGCTGGTGACGGTTCGTCATACTCTGCTGGTCATGTTGAATTTCATCCACTCATGCGGAGCATAAAACAACGGTTGCGGCTCTACGATGTTTTGCTTGTCGATGCAAACACCCGAAACGTCGTGTACAGCGTGAATAAAGGTCGTGATTATGGTGTAGGGTTTTTGTCAGACGCGTTCGATCAAACCGGTCCTCTTGACGCTGTAGACAAACTGCTTGACGGATCTGTAAAAGACGGTTTTACCTGTGTCGACTATACAGCGTACGGGCCGGCAGGAATCCCTGTTCTCAGCCTCGCTACGTTGGTTCAGAGTGAAGGTAATGTGTCTGGTGTTCTACTTTTTCTTGTTTCGTTCGATCAGTTGGATCGGGCAATTTCAAAGGGCAATACAGCTTCGGGTAGCGTTTCGTATGAAGTGTATGGAGACAAATGGGCGAGAGCGACCGGCGGAGAGTTTCCGGAGGTGAGGCCCCATCTTTTTGTTTCTGACGAAGCGCAGCAAAAGTTCGATTTTTTTACAAACTCGAAGAGCGATACATCAGTCAATGAGGAAAAATCACGATCCTTACTGTGCTCCGCTTCAGTGAAGACAATTTGTCCGCAGGCAGTCGATTCAGATATTGCCTGGATGCTCGTTGCGACAACGCCAGAAGCAAATGTTATGGCGGCAGCGTTTTCTGTCAAAGTATTCGGACAGACGGTTTTCGGAGCCACTGCTGTTGCAATTCTTTTGTCGGCATTCATTCTCGCGCGCTTACTCACGAAGCGTCATGCAGAACAACTTAGGCTTGCTGAAATGGTTACGAATACTTCGGTACAATTGGTTCAGGCTGATGCAGAACTTGAAGTTGTGTATCTGAATCCAGCCACAGAACAGGCACTGAAACTTCACCCCGATATTGGTGTTGAAGGTATCGGTGTCACACTGTCGGAACTTTTCGGACAACAATCCGAAGATTTTGAATTCATGAAGGATCCAGCCAGTCTGCCGCAGGCAATTCAGGTTCACTCTGGCAGTGAGGAGCTGGAGCTCCACGTTTCTGCAATCGAGGGTCGTCACGGTGAATTTCTTGGGCCGATGGTCACCTGGAGCATTGTGACAGAAAAGGCCCGTGCAGAAGAGCGAGAGCGAAAGCTTTCTGAGCAGATAATGACATCAAAAGATTCTCTCGAGAAGTCGCAGCGAGTCTTGCAGCAGGGTGTCGACTCACTTTCCAGTCTTTTTGAAGCTGCTTCAGCTGGTGATCTCACCAGAGAGGTTGCTCTTGAGGGGAGTGATCAACTTGCAGCGTTGGGTCGCAATGCTCGTGATATGCTCAAGAATCTTCGTGAAGTTATTTCCAAAATCGCAGCTGCAGCGGAGCAGCACGGCGAAGGATCGCGGATGATAGCAGACAGTGCGGCCAGTCTGAGTGAGGGAGCGCAGAATCAGGCGGCTAGCATTGAAGAGATTAGCTCCGCGATGGATGAGCTGGCGACGTCTATTGTCGATGTCTCAGGTAATGCGGCTAATTGCCAGAAGGAAGCAAATAAGACAGTGAATCTTGCGCAGGCCGGCAGCCAGGCAGTCCGCGATGCAGTTGACTCCATGAAGGCGATTCACAGCTCTTCTGAACAGATTCGTGACATTATTACGATCATCAGTGACATCACTTCCCAAACAAATCTACTCGCTCTAAATGCAGCGATTGAGGCTGCACGGGCTGGTGAACATGGCCTTGGCTTTGCCGTTGTTGCCGAGGAAGTTCGCAAGCTTGCCAATCGTACAAGTGAAGCTACCACAGATATCACACAGCTTATTAATGAGTCGTCTGCAAGAATCCAAAAAGGTGCTTCGCTTTCCGAAATTGTTGGCGGATCACTTGAGTCAATTGTGACAGCCGCTGATACGACCGCGAATGCGGTTGGTGAAATTGCAATGTCGAGTGAGTCGCAGGCAAGAAACGCTGCAGAAGTGAAGCGAACAATCTCATCGGTGTCACAGACGATTGAAAGTAACGCAGCGGCATCAGAAGAACTTGCCGCAAGCTCAGAAGAACTTGGTGCACAGGCCCAGGGGCTGTGGGAATTGGTTAGGCAGTTTAGGCTCTAGTGCATTTCTTGAGAAATTACTGTTTTCGGCCGTCACACATCAGACCGAACCTGCTTCTTGTCGTGGCACAACTTGCTATGCACGCTGAAAATGAAAATTTCCGGTTGTCAGTTCGTCAAGAACGGCATCGTTTTTACCGAATGTCTTCTGTACAGTCCGATGAATTATTTTTTGCCTCCCAAGTACCTACGTAAAAAATCTCATGTCCGACTACGCCCATCTTGATTTTACGACGTGGTCTTCGAAAGCCGAACTTGTGGGTGACGTTGCTGAAGTGCTTTCACCCCAATTGTTGAAGCAGTATTCCGGTACGTCACTCAAGCGGCCGGGCTATGTTTTTCGAGACGGACTCGATAACTCCTACCGCTCCTTCATTATCTCAGATGATGACCGCAAGTGGTGGAGCATTCTGTGGACTGGGGATCGGGTGCAGGCTGACAATCTGCTCGATGTTGCTATTGATGTCTGGCAGTCACGCCTTCGTAACGTTCTTGATGAATCGTGACATTCTGCCGTCACAGGTTCTTCTGTTGATCAACTCTCAAGACGACGGAGTAGTTTGATGTTTCGGATATCGTTTTTTGGGTCAGGCTTGCCGTCCA
>Ga0315321_10000414_pt1 | contig 31134 bp, 24 predicted proteins | sample M180m21515metaG_FD_203464 | JGI IMG/M metagenome (GOLD analysis project Ga0315321, IMG submission 203464) | Ammonia-oxidizing marine archaeal communities from Monterey Bay, California, United States - M1 80m 21515 | ecosystem: Environmental > Aquatic > Marine > Intertidal zone | place: USA...
CCCGAATTGGACGATAAAAGCTGCGGTAGGAAACTTTGTCCCGTGATTTGGGCATGCAACTTGACGCCGGCGGCCTGCATGATGGTTGGAGCTACATCCGGGAACGTGACAAAGTCTGTGACAACCCGACCCGGTTTGACGCGGGTACCCCAACGAACTGCCAGCGGAATATGGAAACCATCATCGTAGATTTGACCTTTCACACGTGGGAACGGCATCCCGTGATCACTGGTCGCAATGATCAGCGTGTTTTCAAGCATGCCCCGCTTTTCGAGTTGCTCTAAAGCACCACCAATGTGATGGTCGTACCATTCAACCTCGATGGCGTAGTCAGCCAAGTCTCCGCGGATCGTGGGATTGTCAGGATAATAAGCCGGCACGGTCACCTTACTCAGATCGCGTCCATCCAGTTTCCAGTTGTCCTTTCCGTAGCTGCGGTGAGGCTCTTTGGTTCCAAACCAGAAACAAAAGGGTTGCTGTTCCGGCAGTTGTTTTAAGAACTCCTCAAAGTTACCAGCGTAATCAATGCTGTTGATTCCTTTGTAGGGAGGCTTGAGCTTTTTGGTTAGAAATGGATGGCCCGCGGGGTTCAGTTTGTCTTTCGATTTGCTGGCATCGTAACCACTGAATTCTCCCGGTCCCCATCCTTTTCCGGTATAGCCGACGCAATAACCAGCGTCCTCAAGAAGAAAGGGATAAAACGCCCAGCGATCACTCAGAAACGGATTGTGGTTGCATGCTTCCTGCAGTTGCCATGAATAGCGTCCCGTCAAAAGGCAAGCTCGCGCGGGTGCACATTTGGGATTGCAGTTATACGCCTGAGTGAAAAGTACCCCTTCACGTGCGATGCGATCAAAATTGGGGGTCTCGACGTAAGTGCTGCCGTAAACCCCCATGCTGTCCCGCGACGCATCGTCCGCAATGATGAACAGGATGTTGGGACGTTCTGTCGTGGCAGGTGTAGCCGCATTAACTAATCGAGTGAGGCAGGTGGGCAACATGAAAGTCATGATGGCAATCACGTAGCGGGAACACTTGTTGGCGGGGAGCAGGTACGGCATTTTGGATCGCTTGGTGACGTTTCAGGGTGAGGTGGGGTTTGATGGTCAGGTTGAACGAGAAATATTACAAATGGTGTTTGCATTTTAAGCGAGGCGGAAAATACTTTGTCAATCTGATTTACGCGGCGGAGCATGAAGTTCTGGATCGACAATTCAAAAATGTTGGAAACTCGCTGGCGTGGTTAGGAATAAAAGGTGGGCTGTGCAGGAAACGAGCAGCAATTATGATCGCTGATAGGAAAATGTGTGTGATTTGTTCACGCAGTGATGGCTCTTACCAAAATTTGCTCTTTCAACGCATCGATTGGTGAACAGCTTGGGACCTGACTTTCCTGCGGTGTAACTAAAACAAAAATCGAAAAAGATTAATGAAGCTTGAAAACGGTCAGCTAGCAAAGTTGGAAGCCATTGCCAGGGACGCTGGGGCTGGGATCTTGAGTGTGTATGAATCGGACGATTTTGATGTCGAGTCCAAAGGTGACGGGTCACCATTGACGAGAGCTGACCGATTGGCGCACGAGATCATCATTGCCGGTCTCGCTGAAATGACACCGGAAATACCTGTGGTGTCTGAGGAGTCAGGCAAGGAAGAAATGGAAGCACGGCTTTCTTGGGACCTATTCTGGTTGGTCGACCCATTGGACGGCACGAAAGAATTTATCAAACGTAACGGTGAATTTACGGTCAACATTGCGCTCGTTCATCACGGGCAACCAGTTTACGGTGTGGTTTATGCTCCCGTACTTGATAGCTGTTTCTGCGGTGGGCCGGGCTATGGAGCTTGGAAGGTGGATGGTGATGAACGTCATCGCCAGGTGATCGTGGTTGCCGGCAAGAGCGATGGACTGATGACTGTTGTTGCAAGTCGCTCGCACCGAGGTGAGGCCGTTGAGGCATTCATTTCCAAATTGACGCAGCGCTTCGGCGAACCTGAAGTGCGAAGCATGGGAAGCTCTCTGAAGATTTGTTTAGTGGCGACAGGCGAAGCAGACATCTATCCACGATTGGGACCCACATGTGAGTGGGATACTGCCGCTGCTCATGCTGTGGTGCTTGGTGCCGGAGGAAAAGTGACCAACGTTGGCGGTGAGCCGTTGGTTTACAACAAAGAAAATATTCTCAATCCGTGGTTTCTTGTCTTTGGCAATGGAGATTGTGACTGGCCCGGATTTGTGCCGCAAAGTGCGGAGTGATCGGCGGGGCATGTTGCTCAGTTCAATGGCTTCTGATGGCCCTGATTTTCAAAGGCTTGCTTTGTAAGGGCCTGATTTTCAAAGGAGTGCTTCGGAAGGGAGTGCTTTTCATGGGCCTTTCGCTCGTGTCTTCGTGCATCAGTTTGGGCTCGCACCGTCCTTGTGGTTTGTCTCTGAGGCACCGTGTTTGGGAACCGGTTGATGTCAGTCATGAGAGAACTTGGGTAGGACGCTGAAACGTATTGCCGGCTCAGTGTGTGGTGCGGGGCATGACGGTGTCACGGAAGGCCGACATGGCTGCATCACGGAATTCAGCTTGGTCAAGTAAATCCAGCACGGCAGGGTGATTCAAAAGCTTGATGGCAAGTTCTTTGCTCGCTGGTTTGTTTGAGTTCAGGAGTTTTTTAATTTCAGGGTCCTCGTTAAGCTTGGCAATCGCATCAGAGACATCTTCCCTCTTTTTCAAGTCTTTGATTGCCGGTTGGTCAAAGAGAACATTGACCTTGGAGGGGTCCATCAAGACCTCCATGCCTCGCTGCCATTCGTCAACGTTGCTGAGCTGGGGGACATGTTCGAATGGATTGAAGCGGGCGATGATCGGAGCAAGGCGGCTTGCCTGTGTTTCCTCACTGGTTTTGTCCAGGATTTCGGCAAGTATCTTCGCGCGGCCTGTGGGAGGGATGCGTTCGCGGAGACGTTCAGCATTGACCTTTTGGATCGTTACCATGCCGCCAAGTAGAATCACCACAACGAGGAATCCTTGGATCCCACCGAGTAGAAAACCAAGCCAATGATTCAGTAGCGTTGTTTTGGGGCGTCCTTCAAGGATGCGGTTTCCAATTTTTATCGTCACTATCACAGTGATTAAAAAAACCAGCATGCCGGTGACGAGTACTGAATAGAAACGGTTTGCGAGACCAGTGGTTCCGACCCAATTCGAGAATGTGCTTTCAACTTGCATGCCAAGGTATGGTGCAAGGTAAAACGTTGCGGTTGCAGAGGTCAAGAAAGCGAGAGCCTTGATCGCACCCGTTTTGAATCCTCCGAAAGCCGCGAATCCGATCGACAACGTTGCGGCAGCTGATATCCAGTCACTCTGATTGCAAAAGTAACCAAATGATCCAAGAACAGCAAAGACCAGCAGAAGAGCCCACAAGGCTCCCATGCGAGGACGTGTTGGAACGGGAGACTCTTGACTCATGAGAGACCGAATTATTAAAGGGCCAGAATTCGGACCCATCATACGCTCTGCGACCAAATCACGCATTTGTTACATCAAGCATTTGATGCCACTGGCGAGGGCACGCTCTGCCAAGCCGGATTGTGACGGTTGTGACGCGTTACTCGGATCGCTTTGAATTACCGGTCTGGAACGGTCGATCCAATCTAGGAGGCCCGACCTGATCACATGAAGGAAGAAGTCCATGGCAATGGAACGTGATGCACTATCCAAGTATCCAGTGCAGAATCTATGCGTGTTGCTGGTTGCACTCGTCAGCATCGGCTCGGCGAACGCAGTAGCTCAGACAGTTGAAGCTACGAAGGCCAACGCAGAGCAGGCGGCAGATGTGAAGCAGGGGCAGCAGGAAACGGCCACTGAGGAAACGGTGGCAGGTTCGAATGCCAATTTAATCGATGGCATGATTGATGGTGATCTGCCAGCGGCAGTCTCGGGCTCGATTATCCCCAAGGTCTTGTCAGGCGCTGAGCGACAAGAGTTGGGGATGACTCAAGGGCGGTTTGCGTTACCCACGTTGTCTGCGGCTTCGACAGCCTTGTCGGATGGAAAAGCGGATGGAGACCGGTATCCTGAAACGTTTGTGCAACAGTTTGGTGAGTTCACTGAGCCCTTGCCGGAATCTGGCACTGATCGGAGTGCGGATTGGCATTGGTCTTGGTGTTACTGGTCGGCAGCAAACACATTCTCAAATCCTCGTTATTTTGAAGATCGTATGCTGGAGCGGCATGGGCAGGAATGCGTAGCCTGTTTGCAGCCGCTGGCTTCCGGGGCACGTTTCTTTGGCACCGTGCCGATGCTGCCTTATCTGTGGACGATTTCCAATCCATGTGAATGCGAATATTCACTGGGGCATTACCCTGCCGGACAATGTGTTCCAATCATGATGCAGCGACCACCTTATGAGAATCGTGCTGCGGTTGTCGAAGCGGGGGCAGCAGCGGCGTTGATCATTGGGTTCCCCTAGGCTTTCGCTGTATCGCCAAGAACGTTAGAACATGGGGTAATCAACGGACCTGAATCTACTCGCAAAGAATGGCTATTGATGTTTTATTTGCTGATTGCTATCGCTGCTGCTAGCCGTTTTCTGCCGCATCCCCCCAATGTGGCCTGCGTGACCGCCCTTGGCCTTTTCGCGGGCTGTTATCTGTCCGGACCTCGGGCTTATTTGGTGCCCTTCGCGGTTCTTGCAGGAAGTGACCTTTTGGGACACTCGTTAGGTATTCCCGGCATGGGCCTCTACAGTCCCCTTGCCATGGGATTTGTCTATGCGGGGACCTTGGCTGCTGTTCCTGTGGGACGTTGGATCGCAAAGCGACAAGGCAAGCTACGAGTTGTAGGAGGCGCGTTGTTGGCCTCCTGCCTGTTCTTTCTGGTCAGCAATCTGGGAGTTTGGGCTGCGGGTTGGTATCCAATGACGTTGGCAGGCTTGGCTGCATGTTTCACCAACGCAATCCCATTTTTTGGTTACAGCGTTGTTGGAGATTTGTGTTTTAGCATGCTGCTGTTTGGAGCTTGGGAGTGGGCGGGAGTCAAATCCAGTTTCCAGAAGCCAGTGCCTGTACCCGCGCGTCTTCGTTAAAACACTTCCGGCAATACAGACCGCTGCATCGGCCGAAAAACCCTCGGCCGAGCGAGCGAACTGGGAAGAGGCCGGGCTTGTGGGCGAGCATCGCGCTGCTCTGCCAGTGTTGCGTGTCATCATCCAGCCTACAGGGCTTGTCGAGATCCTTGGCCCGCTAAGATCCTGGCCCGCTAAGATCCTTGGCCCGCTAAGATCCTGGCCCGCTAAGATCCTGGGCTGATTGGTCCTTGAATCAGTTGGGTTGCGGATTTACTCAACGTGGTGATTTTCCTCCGCGTTCCTGCCGCCTTCGGTCTTTTTCTGGGGGTGCAGTCTTTGTTTGCGACACGGTATTGGATGTGAGGTTTTGGGAACCTCGGGGCATCGGGTTCACCTATTGTGATATCGCTGTGGGGAACTCACTGTTTGGCGTCAGGTGAAGCTTACGGGCCTCTCCACGTTGAATTTGGTGGCCGCCGTTTCGGCAGCGGTCTGCATCAAGTGCATCCGTGAACGCCGGCATCATTTAGCTTCGGACGAGCATCGGGTTGGACCGAACCTGTCTTGAGAATGGCGGCTTGATGTGCTGGGGCAGAGGAGCGTGATTGCATGTCACGTCTGCCAGCTAATTCTGGTGTGTGCTGCAGGCGGCATGGGTGCCTGTTAGACTGTGAGGCCCAACGCGGACCGTGATGGCCATACAACGCCAGCTAAGTTCAAGCTGGTGTCGAGCGTTCAATGAAAAGACAACCAGGACTACAGGAACTGTGATGAAGAAACGACTGAATCAGATGCTTAATGCCGTGTTCTTTGCTATCTGCTGCTGCACGCCCCTTCTGTTGCAGGCTGCTGAGATCCAGCATTCGTTCTTTGTAGCGGGCCCCGACTTTACGGGAATCGTTGGCGAAGACGGCAAGCCGAAGTGGGATTCGGGACGTGCAGGCGCGCGGGATGGTTGGGTCTTGCCCAATGGTAACGTCCTGATTGCGTGGGGGGATCTGGTGCGTGAATTCACTCCCGAAAAGGAAGTGGTGTTCGAATATAAGTTGAATCCAAGCAACAAGGAAATCGGAACCGCACAAAGGCTTGCCAATGGCAATACCCTGATCACAGAATTGGGGAGCAAGCCGCGCTTGTTGGAAGTGAAGGCGACCGGGGAAATTGCAGTGGAAGTCGTGTTGCAGCCCGAGACGAATAACGCGCATATGCAAACCCGCATGGCAAGGAAATTGCAGAATGGCAATTACTTGGTCCCGCATCTGTTGGCGTTCAAGGTCAAGGAGTACACCCCTGCGGGAAAGGTTGTCAGTTCCTTTCCCACGGATATGGAAGCGTTGGGAGGGCGAGGTGCCAAGAATTGGCCATTCACTGCCATTCGGCTTGAGAATGGAAACACGCTGGTCTGTTTAACCAATGGCAATAAAGTGGTTGAATTGGATGCCCAAGGAAAAGTCATCTGGAAGGTCAGTAATGAAGATTTACCAGGCAACCCGATTGATGACGCATGCGGTGGACAACGGCTTCCTAATGGGAACACGGTGATCACAGCCTACCATGCAAAGAAAGGCGTCAAGCTGCTTGAAGTCACACCCGCCAAAGAAATTGTCTGGACTTTCGAGGGGCCGTATCGGGCGCATCATTTTCAAGTACTTACGACCAATGGTAAACCACTTGCCGGCGATCCTCTTCGCTAACCTGAAAGCGGAGGAAATAGACTAGAAAAGATCAGCAGCAATGACTCAGCGAAGATGACTCTTCGATTCGCGTTCAGATTGAGTAAGTGAGGCGTCCGCAGAAACAGGGGAGCTAAGCCATGACTGCGGAAGTCGGGTGGTGATCTGTGTTGGCTAATTCGTTGTGGCTTTGTCTTTGCGACTTTAAATGGATTTTTCTTTTATGCGGGATTTATTGACGACTTAAGGAGGAAACAGAAACGTGATTGTTTCGCGCCCCGAACTGGTCTGATTACTGCCAATTAAGTAGAGAGTTGTTTAAACCTTGTGCTTGGTAAAATGGAGTATCAGTCATGTCCAGCGAAACCTGCTTATTGGTAGCTTCGCCGTCAATGTTTCGAAACCGTCCGTTCCGTTTTATCTTGGTTTGTGCACTTTCGTTGGTGGGAATTGGAATTCCATTTTTGGTGATTTGGTTTTTCCGTTGTCGAAGCACAGAACTTACCGTCACGGACCTTCGAACGCGTCTACACCGTGGTTGGTTGAGTCGTTCCATCACCGAGGTATGGCACCGGGATGTCAGGAACGTGCAGATTGAGCAGACGTTCTTTCAACGCATCTTAGGTGTTGGCAGCATTGGGGTTTCCTCGGCCGCTCAATCGAGTATCGAGATCGAGGTCAGTGGTATGCGGAATGTTGATCAGATCAAAGGGATTATCGACAAGAACCGTATTTCCAGTAGGCGTGCGGCGTGATAAAACGCCTCCGTTGTTGATGCCATCTGCTCGTCGGAAGCGGAAACAGAAAACCGGCGAGCTTGCCGAGGCCTCGACCACTGGCAAACCGATACGGAACCTCCCTGAATGCGAAGCCAAGGTGAATGCCATTTCAGCCAGCAGGGCAAGGCACGCGACCCGGTACTGCTTGCACAGGTATCAAGGCAGCAGAAGCAAGCAAGCGAAAACATTGGGCGAAGAGCCAACTGTTGTCAACGCAATGCTTGAAACAGTATTTTGAAATGCCATCGCGGTGGAAATGGCGGTGCCAGCGAAGTCTGAGAGGCTTACCTTGTTTTCATGTCTATCTGGTTGAACAGAACTGATTCAGGGAATCGACTGCATGACTTCGGAGATCGTGAGTTCTGGTGCAAGCTGTTGGATCTGAAGGTCAAAGAAGCCTTCGCCTTCCTGCTTGTGGGAAAAGGAGACTGAGATGGTTTCGGCGCGTTTGTAAAAACCACGAGGCTTGGTCCAGTTGACTTGTTCGAGACTATTTTTGCTCCCGCGTGCAAGCCGAAAGTTGCCGGACAATAAGTCTGACAGGATCTTTTCGCATTCGTGAATGGTCAGTCCTTTGATTGAACGCGTTCGGTATTCCTTTTTCCCTACCTTCAGGATGGTTTGCTTTTGAGATCGAACCTTACCGGCCCAGAAGTCACCAAGTTGCTCGTCACCGGGTCGTGGTGCAACCGTACTTGGCCACCATTTCTTATATTTGATCTCCAGTACATCGCAAATAACATACCGTCCGTCGATTTTTTCAACGCTCTCCACTGTGATCCCACGGGTGCTCGTGGGGCGTAGATAGTAGGCGGAAATTCTTGCGACCGTTGTGATCCCACATCGGTGGGCAAGGTCGACAACATCCTGCTCTTCAGCTCTTGTTAGTTTGGCTTCTTGAATGTAGTTCCGCTCAAAACTTGCTGATTCGGGGATTTGTTTTGTAATGTCGCTAAGCGGGTGCCAAGGTTCTCCACTTCCATTAAAGCCGACGCCGACTTCCAGGGTTCCTTGAGCGCCCACACGAATGGGGAAGCGATTGTTGTAAGTGGAATAAAGCAGGTCACCGTCCAAGAGGACCAGAAATCTTGTTTTCTTACCGCCGATGATGGTCTTGAGTGGTGCAGTCTTATCCGAGCCAGCATAGCCATAGCCCCGGATGGAAGTGGGGGGTGACCAACGGTTGTGGCGCGTCGACTTACCCTTTTTGTAGATTTTGTTGATGGCGAACATGCCATGTCCCTCGTTGTTGTAGGCGAGGATCGTCACGTCGAGGATGCTTGGGATTGCTGGATTTTTGATCGCGGCCGGTAACCCTTCAGGCACAGGTTCATCTGCGTTTGCGTTTGCGAGTGTGATTAAGGCCAGAGCAAACGCACTGGAAGCGTGACTGCCAAACTGCTGCATTGCAATCGCCATGTTTTCTGTAGGGTTCTGATTTGCCGCAGGATGTAGAGTCGTGAGATGGTTGGCTAAGGTTGTGGGAGCACAAAGCTTCAAGCATTTTTTGAGAAAATTCGTGCCAAGATGGAATCAAAGTTCCGTGGGCGAGCTGTTGGTGGTACTCGCGGCGAACCACTCATGAGCGGCTGAGTTGGGACAGTGCCAGTGCTGTAGAGTCTGTTGCCTCGCCAAGTTGACAGCAGGCCCATGTGCTTGAATGGCCTTGAATCGTTGCTCTTGATATCGCGATCTCGAGATTTTTGGGCGCTGTTGATCACAACGCGCGTCGGTATTCGCCTCCGGATCCCGTCGCTAGTTGTTTGAGGAAGGCTTCCGTGTTCGGGTTAACAGCAATACCAATCGTATTGAAGTTCAGGTGCCGAAATCGATTGCGGCCGAGAATGTCCATGAGGATTTTTTCGGGTAGCACGGTTTCACCAATGGTCGGCTGGCCGTCAGTGAGCAGAAAGACAGCTTCAAGATCCTGATCGAAGTTTAGAGATTGACGCAGTGCACCATAGGTATTGGTTCGGTCCCCGAACCCGAGCCTGCGGATGAAGGCTATCGCTTCAAGCTTGTTTTCTTCGCTCGCGATTAACAATTCCTTACGCCAGACGCGAACACTGGTCTCAAAGAACATGATCGCAAATTCGGTTTCTTCCGGCAGTTCCCTAATCACCTTGATCAATTCCAGCTTCGCTCTGGCAAGCCGGCTCATGCCAGCCCAATAATCTTCCATGCTGCTGGAGTGATCGATGATGAACATCATTCGTTGGGCGTGGATATCGATCCCGTAGTACTGCGGCTTGGCAAATTTGATGCGGTTGAGCGATTCGGATTCGTATCCAGCCGTTTTGAAAACAATCTTGTCTTGTCCGTTCTCGTCTTTTGTTTCTTCTTCGTTCTCGCGTGCTTTCCATTCGCTGAATCGTTCTTCATCACCCATGAAGTCTGAAACCGTGACCGATTCAAGTGCAGTTCCAATCAAGTGCTTCAATTGCCCGTTGAGTGTCGGATGAACTGCTGTCAAGAAATCAATTGCATCAGGATGATGCATCCGTGTGAAAGCACGTAACAGGTTGAACCTGTAACCGTAAGACGCTTGGTATTCAGGACGGCTGGCTTGTTGCTTCAACGCGTCAATGGCACCATGGAATTGAAATTGTCCGAGGATGTCGGTCGATAGTAGGCGAATGCCAAGCAGTGGCGAATCCAGTGCATCAATGAATAGCGACTCAACTTCTGGTTCAGGGAGACTGCCGATCAGGTACAGCAGTTGTGACGTGCTCGTGCGGATGTTTTTTTCATCTTCCGAAGACGTGATGTGTTGTCGTGATGCAGCAACAAGCGATGTAAGTTCGGCGCGGAGATGAATCGACTGCTGTCTGCAGTTCAGGATGGTCCGCCGCCGTGTCTGCTCACTCACCGACGTAAGACCGCGGTAGACCGCAGATCGCCGGAGCTCACGCTGTTCCGCTGCTGCTAAAGCTACGGAGGGGTCCTTCGCCTTGCAAGCCTGTTGTGGAAGAAGGCCACTTAGACAACAGGCCACGAGCACTAAATACAGTGGGTGCGTGAACTTCACAGGATCCCCAATTTGATATCAACGGAATGAGTTGATCGCAATCCGCTGTCCATTGGTACGACGGTGCGACGGCTACTCAAAGAGCGGAGGCTACTTGAATGTAGCCATCGTAGACGCTTACGTCAAAAAAAAGACGAGAATCGCAGGGCTTTCATAGCAATCCCCCTTGGGGGCAGCAGTAAGAAATACCTGATCGTTACATTTGGGCCGCTGCGGCCTTGGCGCGTGAGATCGATGCGTCCATGTCATCGAAAACTTTCGCTGTTCCCTCATCGAAAATCCGCCCGATCAACAGATTCGTGACGCTGCCACGGTGTTCAGGGTGTTCTTTCATGAAACGGCCGATGCTGAATTCTTTGGTGTAGAAAGCATGCACAAGCTTGCGGATCAGCCTCGCACCTTCTTTGAAGTCACCGCACCACGACCCGAGTTGCTTCTCTGACAGGTCTCCCGATTTCAGGCCTTCCACGACCGCGTCTCCCGCTCTGACTCCCATTTCCAGCGCAAAGTAGACACCCGAGGAATAAACGGGGTCAATGAAACCGAGCGCGTCGCCGACAAGAACCCAGCCGTCACCCGAATTCGCCTTCGTCATATACGAGAATTCCTTCGCAGTGCGTATATCACCGAGTTGCGTAGCGTTAGCCAGTCGTGACTTCAATCCGGGGCACCGCTTGAGTTCCTCAAAGAAGACATCCTCCGGTTTGCCGCGGCCCTTGAGCAGGTAATCGTTGTCCGACACACAACCGATGCTCGTGATTCCGCGCGAGAGTGGAATGAACCAGAACCATGCTTCCTTGTTCGCGGTGTTCATGATGATAGTGGCTCCTTCGTTGTCACCCTCACCTCGCACGGCGTCCTTGTAGTAGGTCCAGATCGCCGCCTTCTTCAAGTCGGGATCGACCTGTTTCAGCCCCAGTTTGTTCGCAATGAAGGATTGCTGGCCAGTCCCGTCAACTACGACACGACAGTCGATCTCTTTCAGTTCGTCGTCCGCTTGTTTGACCACGACACCACACGCTGCACCCGACTCGTCAAACCTGACATCGACCAACCGGGTACGGTCGTAGCAGTCTGCTCCTAATTCCGCCGCTCGGTCGAACAGCATCTTGTCAAACTCGCTGCGTTCGACCTGCCAGGTCTCGCTGCAATCCCGATCGTCGTGTTCTCGGAAAAAAAAGGGATCCGACTCTGTTCCTTTGTGAGTGATGAACTGGACGCTTTTCTTTACCTGCCATCCACTTGTACGCAAACGGTCGGTTAGACCCAGTCGTTGAAGAGGCCAGAATGTCTCTGGCATGAGCGATTCGCCAACGTGAAAACGAGGTACCGCTTCCCGCTCAATCAGCAGAGTGTCGCAACCAGCCTCAGCTACGATAGCCGCAGCGGATGATCCACCGGGGCCGCCACCAATGACAACGCAATCGTACTGTGATTTCATCTTTTCTTGTTTCTAGCTGGAGTTTGCCGTCGCCACAGTGAATCCGGCCACCGAGCACACGTATTACCGGATATTATAGCCGCTCGTTAACCCTCACTCGGTCTTGCCCCTTTGGCGAGCCGATTCACGTGGCTCGGGGCCTGTCACCGACCGTTTGTTTTTCTACCGTTTTTTCGGTAATTGCTGCGCTCAGTGCGAGGGTTGCTGTCTGCTCAATAGCTTTTTTACCTGAAAAACCGCCCATCTTAGAAATGGTCTGTCACTTCCATGGCGAGTTGCGAGGTGCTGCCGTAAACACAAAGTGAGTGTTTCCTATACAATCGACGGCAATGCGCAGGCCCTAAGTTGCAGACAGAAGCTGTGTACAGGCTTGCCAACTATATCACTCCCCACCGTTTCAGGTCATCTATGTCACTTCGACGTTTCTCAAAGTTTGCGTTCTTGCTGTTTTGTTGCGTGTTCATTGGCCTTCGTTGCACCGTTGCAAATGCAGATGTGAAACCCAATATCGTGATTGTGATCACGGACGATCAGGGTTATGGCGACTTATCATGCCACGGGAATCCTGTTTTGAAGACTCCGAATCTCGATGCTTTGCACGCTGACGCGGTCAGGCTCGTTGATTATCACGTGGCGCCCACGTGTTCGCCCACCAGAGCCGCATTTCTGACAGGGCACTGGACCAATCGGACAGGTGTTTGGCACACGATCATGGGGCGATCCATGTTACGTGAGAGCGAAGTAACGATGGGACAGGTGTTCAAAGATAACGGGTACGCCACTGGTATGTTTGGGAAGTGGCATCTTGGCGATAACTACCCTTTCCGGCCAGAAGATCGTGGATTCACGGAAGTGATGCGTCACGGCGGCGGCGGGGTGGGGCAGACACCAGACTACTGGGACAATGCCTACTTCGACGGCAGTTACTGGCATAACGGCAAACCGGAAGCTGTCGAGGGGTTTTGCACGGATGTGTTCTTCCGCTATGCCAAAGACTTCATCAAAACTCAGAAAGATGCCGGGAAGCCTTTTCTGGCCTACATTGCCACCAATGCGCCGCACGGTCCGATGCATTCTCCCGAGGAATTCAGTGAGCCGTATCAGGACCAAGCCGTCAACTTGGCAAACTTTTACGGCATGATCGCCAATATCGACCAAAATGTTGGCGAGTTGCGTGCCTTCCTCGATGAGCAAGGCTTGGCCGAGAACACAATCTTTATCTTCACTACCGACAACGGAACGTCTGCCGGTGACCGTGTTTTTAATTCAGGCATGCGGGGAAAAAAAGGCAGTGAATATGACGGGGGACATCGTGTTCCGATGTTCATCCGGTGGCCTGATGGAAAATTGAGTGGTGGGCGTGATGTTGAGACAATCACCGCCTACGTTGACGTCTTGCCAACACTGATTGACTTATGTGACGTCCAAGCCCCCAAGGACGTTAAGTTTGACGGCGTTTCAATCACTCCGTTGTTGACTGGGGAGCAACCCGATGCCTGGCCTGATCGCATTCTTGTGACCGATTCGCAACGGGTGAAAGACCCCATCAAGTGGCGAAAAAGCGCCGTCATGACGTCAACCTGGCGTTTGAATAACGGGAAAGAACTCTACAACATCAAGTCGGATCCTGGTCAGAAACAGAACGTCGCAGCATCGCATCCTCAGGTGGTTCAGCGTCTGACTGACTTCTACAACCAATGGTGGACTGAAATTGAACCGTCGTTTCAAAATGCGACAGCCATCTATTTGGGGCATCCTGCTGATAATCCTGCCCGCTTGACGTCACACGATTGGATTACCACTGGTTCGACTCCTTGGAACCAAAGTCATGTGCGTCGCGCTATGAATGGAAAAGGAAATACCGGTTTCTGGAATGTGAAAGTGACTGAGCCCGGTGAGTATCAGTTCCGGCTTCGACGTTGGCCTGAAGAGGTTGATCTGCCGATTGCGGCATCGCTTGCACCCGGGGCGACCGTTCCAGGTGCGAAGGCCTACCGAACTGCCCAAGGGGTTGCCATCAAGCCAACGAAGGCAAACCTGCAAATTGGTGACGTGACTGTCTCAAAGTTGATTGAAAATGATGCCAAGGAAGTCACATTTGATCTAACGATCAAACCTGGCAAGAAAACCTTGTCAGCATCATTTGAGTCCGAGGATGGGACGGTGCATGGAGCTTACTTTGTTTACGTGACGAAAAAGTGAGTCAGGGAAATAGACGTGTAGCGATAGGGAGTGGCTGAGGCATAGCAGCCCTTGGATTGAAGGCAGATGTTTTGGTCTTTGAGCGAAACGTCGATTGCATGGAATCATGCATTGACGGCCACCGATGGTTGTCCGTATCGCCAGTTTGAATTCGTTCTCGGGGGCTTGAGGGATGCATTCTTCCGGCATGAAATTGATATCTCATTGGGGTGATCATTGATGAATAAGCACATACCACGACGCGTGTTTTTGGGCGGCGCCGTCTCTTCCTTATCGTTGTTGAAAAGGGGAGCGACGTTGTGTGCTGGTCCAAATCAGAGGCCTAGCGTTAAACAGGATTCCAATGCACAGGATTCCAAGCCTGTGAAGGCACGCGGGGGAAATGAAAAAACAGGATGGATCGATGCGCACGTGCATGTGTGGACGCCTGATGTTGAACGCTATCCGATCGATACGCGTCGTTTTTCCGTCGAAGACATGGTGCCAGCAAGTTTCACACCGCAGCAATTGATGGCAGAATGCCAGCCATCCGGTGTTGATCGTGTCGTGCTGATACAGATGAGTTTTTACAATACTGACAATTCCTACATGCTTGATGTGATCAAGAAGCATCCGGGAGTTTTCTCAGGGGTTGGCATTGTTGATCATCACGCCACGGACTTGCCCGCACAAATTGAAGCTTTGTCCGCGGCAGGTGTTCGTGGATTCCGCATCAGCCGTCGTGGTGAAGACACAAAAAAATGGTTGACCGACCCCGGGATGGCAAAACTCTGGGAGATCGCTGGCCGCAGTGGACTGTCCGTCTGCCCATTGATCAACCCAGCCGACTTCGGTGTGATTGACCAGTTGTGCGAGAAATATCCCGAGACTCGAGTGGTGATCGATCATTTTGGCCGCGTGGGAGTCACGGGAGCTATCGTGCCGAGTCAGCTCAACTCTCTGTGTCAGCTTTCTCGACACCGAAACGTTCATGTTAAGACATCAGCTTTTTACGCACTGGGGAAGAAACAGCCGCCGTACAAAGACTTACTTCCCATGCTTCGGCGGGTTGTTGATTCGTTTTCGCCACAGCGACTGATGTGGGCCAGCGATTGTCCCTATCAAGTCCAGGGGAAGCACGACTATCAATCTTCGATTGGTCTGGTGAGTGACCATCTGAATTCGCTGTCGCAAACTGACCGCCGGTGGATTCTCCGTGGCACGGCTGAGAAAGTGTTTTTCAGCAAAGTGTCCTAACTGGATGGGCTACCAGTTTAGAAATCGTTTGAGTAATTCAATCCCAGGCTCGGTCAGAAAACTTTCGGGGTGAAATTGCCAGCCCTCGAGAGGGAATTCGGTGTGCCGCACGCCCATGATTTGCCTTTCACCGCCAGTGTCGGTCCAGGCAGAGACCGTGAGTTCTTTCGGTAATGTCGTCGGTTTGATGACGAGGCTGTGGTAGCGCGTTGCCACAAACGGATTCACGATGCCTTCAAACAGTCCCTGGCTATCGTGCTCGATGTGATCGGTTTTACCGTGCATTAGTTCTGGTGCACGAATGATGCTGGCACCAAATGCTTGCCCAATCGACTGATGGCCCAGGCAGACACCCAAAATGGGTACTCGACCAGCGAACCGTCTAATGCAGTCAACGCTTATTCCGGCTTCACTGGGTGTGCATGGACCCGGTGAGACGAGAATTCGCGATGGTGACATAGCATCGATCTCGGCTAACGACAAATTGTCATTGCGGAACACACGGATGTCCGCGGCGGGATCAATTTCGCCCAGTCGCTGTACGAGGTTGTATGTAAAGGAATCGTAGTTATCGATCACGATTACCATGGGGCACGCTTCGCTGATGATGTCAATGGTAAAATAAATTGTAACGTAAAAAAGATATTCTTGTCCTACCAGCTTAAACGCTCTTTAGCCAGTTCGGATACAGTGCCTATAATACACGCAGTGCAAATGATAGAAGTGTTTGTATGGTGAGTCCTGAATTCGTATTTCGATATCAGGCAACAATCATTCATTCCCTAGGTTATGCCGATTGGCTGGCTGCGGGATTTAACCGATGAGACAACTGTCCTGCGTGGCAAGTCAAGTTCGGATTTTATACTCGTTCGTGTTACGGAACTCCATTGTGCTTTCGGTCCGCCCCAAAGTCGCCGAACTGGCGTTTCAGGTATTTAGCCGGTCTTTGCATCCCGAACTTTACACGATTCATAAGAGTCGGCGTATTGAGCGAACGCGTTACGAGGCCCAGGTTGATATCACCAATTGCGGTCATGTCATCACGTGGAACGGTGGAGGAGTGACCATTTGCGAAGTCGCAACAAGCGCTCACCAGCCACTGCCTAAACGCCGATGTTTGTTAGCCAAGTCATTGAAAGGCAGTCGCACTGAGCGGGCGCAATGTCGCGATGGTATTGAGTACCGAACCAGTTTCCAGTTGGAGTCAGTCGAACCAGATCTTTTTTGGATGGTTCAGCAGCAATTAGGCGAGGGGCCTACCGAAGGTCTATTGCACACGTTTGATGCGAGTGGCCGCATGGCGTTAGGCGCACTGAGTTATGTGAACGTGGAAACACGTCACAACTCGATGCTTGTTCAAGCGATTCACACTTTTCCTGATGACTACGCGATTGTAAAAGTCGAGTCAGTTTTCTCTTTACCTGCTGACGAAAACGCGGCGTGACCGTGGGCTCCACGGAATGGCCGTTTTCCGAACTTGTTGGAGTGATCGACCTGGCCGGCGGCAAAGCGGTGCAGGCAATCGCGGGCGAGCGGGAGAAATACCAACCGGTGCAGTCATGTGGTGGGGATCCAGTCACCTTGGTCCAGCAGTACCGTGAACTCGGTATACGGTCTTTTTACATCGCCGATCTTGATGCGATTTGTGGTCAACCTTTGCAGCTGACCGTGCTTGATGAGATAGCTTCTGAAGTTGACCACGATGTTCTGGTTGATCTGGGGTGGTCCGGTGCTGAGTCGGCGTCAGTGGTTGACGCTGTCAGCGAATTGATTGAGGCGCATTCCTGTTTGAGGATCATTGCTGCTACCGAAACAGCGCATTCCCCCATGGCTCTGGATCGTTTGGCAGCATGTATCGAGGTCACGCGAATTTGTTTGGGCCTCGATTTTCGGGAAGGGCAGTTGATTGTTTCGCAGACATTGAAAGATTACCACCTGGACCGTCATTCGTTGTCTCCCGTTGATTTTAAAGATTCTACGACCGGTGTTGGGAAGGGCAGCAACGGATGGCTTGCTGAGTTCTGCACGAAGCCATCGCGTTGGGTCGATCATGCGGTTGCTCTGGATCTTCATCGCGTGGTGATTCTTGATATTGCTGCCGTGGGTAAGCAAGTGGGCACAGTAACGGGAGAAGTTTGCTGCAGCATTCGTCAGGCGTATCCGAAGTTAACCATTTGGTCTGGCGGTGGAATTCGAAATGCCTCGGATGCAAATCAGTTGATTCGGCAGGGGTGCGATCGCTGCTTGATTGCAACCGCCTTGCAAGGCATGCTTTGACCGTGTTTTGGGGCGCTGGCGTGTCGTTTGATGCGATGGTTTGCGTTTTCTGCTCGGCCCACATGAGTGAGTTGGTGAGTGCCCGAGGCAGTCAGTCCTTGATTGCCATTTCGAAGCGCGTGATCGATGTCGCCTTGCCCGCAGTATTTGCTTCGACAACGGCACCGCAAAGACGGACATCCCGCGTCGCAACGTGAAAGTGGCACGGCTCGAATGAGCGCGTGGTCTGCATGACTCGTCGGACATCACGACCGATGATGCTGTCGTATGGGCCGGACATACCAACGTCACATTGAAAAGCTGTGCCATTCGCCATGACATGCGCATCGGCGGTCGGAACATGGGTGTGCGTGCCCAGGACGGCAGTGACTTTTCCATCGAGATAGCGCGCAAGGACCTGCTTGTCACTGGTCGCCTCGGCATGCACGTCTACCAGAATGTGTTTGGCAGTATCACCAATTTCCTCGAGAGCAGCATCGACAGCATCGAATGGGCAGTCCACCGGACGCATGTAAACCCGACCTAGCAGTGATATGATTCCAAGAGGTCCTGTGGGCGTTTCTATGATCGTCCATGTTCGCCCCGTGGCGTCGCCGGGGTAGTTGGCAGGTTTGACCATCCGCTTGCTGGTTTCGAGTACCGGGATGATTTCCTTGCATCGATAGATATGGTCGCCCAAGGTGATTGCATCTACCCCCGCCTCAAGCAGGCGTTTGTATTGGCGCGGCATCAGGCCAGATCCATCGGATGCGTTCTCGGCGTTCACCACTAAGGCATCCAGCTTTTCCTTGGCGCGTATCGCTTCGGCATGCTTCAGAACCGCTGAATAGCCGGGTTTGCCAACAATATCACCAAGGAACAGAATACGCATGACGCACTATGATAAGGTTCAGGTTCGAAAGGGCTGCTCGCCGATCATCATCTATGATAAAGGATTGCTGACAGCGTATCAGCAACACATCCGCAGCGTCCATCACATCCACAGCGTCTTGCTTGATTTGTCGGTCTTTTGGGGTCGCCTTGGTGGGCAACGCATCGCTCGTATCCGAAGTCGTGTTGAACGAGCGGCAAAGTCACAGCGTCGGCAGGCAAGTTGCGAGTTGATGGTGATGCCCAGCCATGCTGCCGCCCGCGCCCGCCTACTGCCTCGGTTGTTGCGTGTTCATTCAAAGTCGAATGAATCGAGAGAATCCTCAAGTAGCTTCGGCGAAGAGGGTTCCGTGGAATCTCTCGCCTCGAGTTCATCTTTGGACAACTCTCGCACTTGTACGTGACCGGTGTCAATTTTCACCACCATGATTTGGCTGCCAGCATCAATCGGCATGCCCGTGCTAACAGCATCAATTTTTTCACCATTGATTGTCACGAGTCCACTGGGTAACAGGTTGGTTTTAGCGACGCCTCTTTGGCCTGCAAGCTGATCCAGTGGTGTCCCGCTGCTAGTTGTTTTGAGGGGAGGTTCTGTCGTTTGTCCCCGTTTGAGATTCAGCATTCGTTTACCTACGGGGGTATTAGGCCAAATGCGAATTAAAAACATGATGAAGAAAGGCGATGAGATGGCAATGAAGACACTGACACTGATCCCTGCAGCCGTGCTGAATTTAAACGCGAATACCAGTGAGGCAGTCAACGCGGTTACGGCAATCACGCCGAGCAAGCCACCCGTTGGCAAAAGGAACTCCCCTACCAGCACAATGTAGAAGACCAGCAGTGCCAGTAATGAATAGACGAGATTGTTCATGCATCCTCTTGTGCTTCGACGACGACTCGCGTCCCGTTGACTTCTGTAATTTTGATGCGTTGCCCCTTGGCAATCACGCTTCCATCGCTCACGACCTGAATCAACTGCTCGTTAACTTTTATTTTGCCAGCAGGACGTAACGGTGTGGTCGTTACTCCAATGCACCCAAGCAGGTCGCTATAGTCCGCAAGTTTTTCTGCTTCGTTGATTCGTGTTTCGTTCGCTGGTTCCATCAGCAGGCCACTGAATAACGGCACATGGGGCAGTGCGTAACGCATACCAACGACGCCCGCTATCAACCCCAGTACTGCCGCCAAGGCTGTCCAGATACCCTTGTTCAGCATTTGATACTGAAACGAATTTTGGGGCAGGATGAACGTCTGGCTCATCAGGACGATTCCAAGAATCATCAATAGAACCCCTCCAATGCCGAAGATTCCAACGCCGGGTAGAACAAAAATTTCAATGCCAATGCAAATCAAGCCGAGCGTGAAGGCAATCAGTTCCAACCACTCTGCTGTTCCTGCGAGAAACTTCATCCAGAAGAACAGGGCAAAACATGTCAACGCGATGAAACCCGGGACACTCAGCCCAGGGGAACTTGCTTCGGCAGACAGTGCAATGAATCCGACAAATAGCAGCAGGAACGCGACGCTCGTGCTGCGTCCGATGTTCTCGACAAATCTTACGATGCCACGATCAGAAACAAGTGGAGGTGTTTCCGTGAGCCCCAAGTTCGTCGCCGCATCCGTTGCAGATGCCACTTCCCGGTCGGCAAGCCCAAGTGAGATGGCTGTGGCAACATCCAGACCCTCACTGAGTTCAATCTGTTCACCTCGCTTCCACTTCGCTTTCTCGATCTCGGGATCATCAACGTTGAGGATAATGTCTTGCTCTGTCGCATAACGGATGCGTCCCGTCTTGCGGTTTGTGTACCGGTAGACCACCGCTGTGGGATCAAGCATTCCCCGGATTAACGCAGCCGGTCGGTTTGTCGAGATGGCAATCTGATCGATGACTTCGTCATAAGGCTGTAGGCCTTCGGTGGTGATTGCATAGGAACCGGGGCCACCGATAGTACTGTCAGGTCCCATCATCAGTGGTTTGCATGCCAACGCTACTAAAGCAGCGTCTCCTCTGGCCTCCCCGTTGATAGTTGCTGCGACGGTTCGCAGGGGTGGTTCAGGTTTTGAGAACCAGCCCGCCAGAATCATGCTTCCATTGAGGTCTCCACCTGTCGAGTCCATTGAGATTAGCCAAGTGTTGGTCTCGCCTGATTTCAGCGTTGCGTTCAGGTTGCTTTGCCAACGTCGGACTCTTCCGCCCGTGATTGCCCCGGTAATCTCTAGCATGACTCCCTTGGATTCACCTAGCAGTCCTGCCTGTTTCAGAGGTTCCACACGTGCGAGGTCCAGTAATTCGAGGCCTTGTTCAAGGGTATCGACGATTCCCGCAGAAATGCGGGCGGAACGCAATCGTTGTGCATCGAGCTTCAGTGGAATCCCGTCTGGGCTGATGATATTTTCCTCGAGGATTTTACCTTCCTTGCGGAGCTCATTCAGCGTTTTGGTGGTTGCGTACTCCCGCTCTCCACCTACTCGAGTGATCTCGGCCAGTTCGAGTCCCGGATCGGCAAGGGCAGCGACAATGGCCGTGGGGAACAGGCCTCGCCTTTCCGCAATCGACTCGTAGGTCAAGAGAATGGTCGGATCTGCCTGGGATTCGTCGGCTGCCGCATTACCGATCATGGCGTCGCGTGTCGTGACTAAAGCCTCCGAGGCAATGATTGGCAGCACTGAGTGCCCCGTGATTTCACCATCAAGAAAGGCCACCATCTTCAGTCGCCGAAGTTCCGGTGAGGTGATTCCTCGAGCGACTTTGAGTGCGTCCTCGAAGGTTGTTTTGCCAGGGGCACTGGAATCGCTCCGAAATTTAAGCAACACCGTGGTTCGTCGATCAGCAGGAACCGAATTGGCCAGCTCGGTCAGATCTTCCATCAGTTGAGCCGCAGATGCTGCATCCAGCGGGTTGGGAACGCTGGCTTCATAACCGCTTTTTGGCTCGCTTACGGTTGCATTCTGAGCCATCAGGTTCGCATTAGATCTGGCGATACCAGCACAGAAAAGGCAAAGAAATACGCAAAACGCAATAGGTTTTTGAGGTTTTTGTAATGAGCTCGAGCTGTTCGGCACTGGTGGCTCCCGCGGTGCACAACATGGTCTTGATTTACTTCGATTCATTATACGGCTCTAACCAGACTTCCGCGTGGCGGGCAAAAGCGATCAATTGAAATTCTTGGCATTATCAGGGAGCTATCCAACGCCTCCAAATAAGAGACAATGAGAGCAAAGGCATCTAAGCGAAGGCTTTGTGACGGGTGGAGACGTTCTGCTGATGGGGGACGCTTTTTGCCCCCCAACTCAACATTCACGGCTTTGAAGAGAATGATGCGCAAGGTGACATCTGACTATCCAAACGAGTGCCCAGCATGATGCAGACGCATGAATCCCGATCGCAAGATGAGGCCAACGCGGTGACTTCGAGCAAACCCGTCACGTCAGTGAAAAATTCGCGTGCCGCAAAACGCGGGCGTCAGCATCCTGTTGCCCCCACTGGCAAGCTAAACACGAAATCTGCTCAGAATGCCAAGGGTGAACAGAACGCTGACGCCGCAAAGGCGGCGCAGGATGTAAATCCGAATCCCCGCCGTGGTGGTTTTTGGGGCACACTGCTGGGTGGTGGAATTGGCCTGATTGTCCTCTTGTTCTGGGTGGTCAGCGAGATGGATCGGGGACCTGATGTATCCGATCCAACACTGGGTGCTATTCCAGCCCAGTACAAGGCTGACCGCGCGTTCGGCTATCTCACAGCTCTTTGCGATCTGGGACCGCGTCCATCGGGTTCAAAGCAAATGAAGCAGCAGCAGCAGTGGCTCCAGAAGTTTTTTGAGACGCAAGGTGCTGCCGTCAGTTGGCAGAGTTTCGAGATCAGGCATCCTGAGACCGGAGAACCGGTGGCGATGTCTAATCTGATTGCGTCCTGGCATCCGAATCGTCCCAAGCGATTTCTATTCTGTGCTCACTACGATACTCGCCCATTTCCTGATCGGGATCGTGAGAATCCGCGAGGTGTATTTGTCGGAGCCAACGACGGGGCGAGTGGTGTTGCTGCGTTGATGGAACTCGCACACCAGTTCTCTGTGCTGCCGGAGGATGTCGGAGTTGACATTGTGTTGTTTGACGGTGAGGAATTTGTCTTTGAACAGGGGCGTGACGATTATTTTCTTGGCTCAACGTTCTTTGCAGAAAAGTACAAGATGCAGCCACCTGCGATTCCCTATCAGGCGGGTGTTCTGTTGGATATGGTTGGTGATCGTGAGTTGAAAATCTACTATGAGCTAAACAGCCTCAAGTATGCTCGGAGCGTTGCCCGCGGTATTTGGGATACAGCCGAGGACCTTGGCGTGAGTGCTTTTGTTTCGCGTTCACGCCACAATATTGATGACGACCACATACCCCTGAATAAAATCGCACGAATTCCAACGGTCGATCTGATTGATTTTGATTATCCACGCCCTGGATTTGGTGCACCGCAGTATTGGCATACAGAGCAGGACATCCCAGCTAATTGCAGTGGTGATTCCCTTGCTGCGGTTGTGTGGGTGGTGCACCGATGGTTGCAGCGACAGTAGTTGTCAGGTTTGTAGGGAGAAAAAATGTTTGCAGGTAGTTTGGTCCTGGGTATCACGCTTATCGCATTCGCGGGATGGCTCCATCATCAGGATACGCAAGGTTGGCCCAGTGACAATTTCACCACAGATCTGGACAAAACGTATCATCAGCGTCGGACGCGATCACGGCGGCACATTCACGTGATCCTAGGCGGGTGTGGTGCCGCTGCGATCGTCGCTGCGTTCTTTGGGCTTGGGCCAGTTTGGGTTGCCATGTGGAGCGTGGTCATGGTGTCGCTGCTCGTCGTGGTCGCCTTGGCTGGGCTGGATGCGTTACGCACACATAGGTACATGAAGTCGAAGCTTCCTGAAATACGTGAGCAGTTACTGAACGACGATGAGTGAGGTCAATCGAGGATTCTGTTGAATGTTCGGTTGTTTCCACGGCGGATCGCAGAAAAGTTGCTGCACAAAGCTCCGTGATAAGTTATTTTCACGATTCCCCACGGCGAATTGAATTCGCTCTTTTTCCTACCTGTTGCACTTGGAGTGTGTTGATGCACAAGTTGCTTGTTCCGGCTTTGGTGTTTTTGTTCCTTCCTAACGGCGTTCTGAAAGCTGAAGACTGGTTGCAGTGGCGTGGGCCAGGACGTGCTAATTTGTCCGCGGAGACAGGTCTCTACTCGCAGTGGGGTGAGGATGGGCCACCACTCGCGTGGATGGCAGAGGGCTTGGGCTCGGGGTACGCCAGTGTGACGGTGGCTGGCGACCGTGCGTACACGTCGGGTAATTTTGCCGACAGCCAGTCGGCTCTGGCAATCGACACCCAAACCGGCAAGGTGATTTGGAAGACAGCAATCACGGAAGGCGCGCCGAAACACGGTTTTGAAGGGAGCCGTACTACGCCGACGATCGATGGCGACCGTTTGTACATGGTCTCGAGTGATGGAAAAATTGTGTGCCTGAACCGTGAAAGCGGAGACTTGATGTGGTCGAGGGACTTCTCGGACTGGGGCGGGAAAATGATGAGCGGGTGGGGGTTCAGCGAATCGCCACTGGTTGATGGGGACTGGGTGATCTGTACTCCCGGTGGAAACAAAGGAATGGTTGTCGCTCTCGACAAGACATCCGGGCTAGATGTTTGGGCAGCCAAGTTACCAGACTATGGTGATGAGGATGGTGTTAACGGAAAAGGACTGCGAGATGGCGCTGGATACGCCTCGGTGGTGGTGAGCAATGGCGCTGGAGTGAAGCAATACATCCAACTGGTCGGACGTGGGTTGATTGGCGTTCGAGCGAGCGATGGAAAGTTGCTTTGGCGATATGACCGTGTTTCCAACGGAACCGCGAATATTCCTACCGCAATCGTTGATGGTGACCATCTCTTTACCAGTACAGGATACGGAACAGGATCCGCCTATTTGAAGCTGGTTGCTAACGGCGACAACGTTTCTGCGGAAGAGGTTTATTGGCTCGATGGCAAGCAATTCCAAAATAAACATGGTGGCATGACTCTGGTTGATGGTTACATCTATGCCGGTCATGGAAATGGAAATGGACTGCCAATTTGCGTGAACATGAAGACTGGTGAAATCGCATGGGGACCCGAGCGTGCTGCCGGCAGCGGAGAGACCAGCCTCATTTATGCAGATGGTCGCATCATTATGCGACGGCAAGATGGTGTTGTGATCCTGTTGGAAGCTACGCCAGAAGAATACCGCGAAATCGGTACTTTCAAGCCCGCTTACCAGAAAGGGAAAACATGGGCGCATCCCACCATTGCCAATGGTTGCCTTTACTTGCGAGAGCAGGACAAGTTGATGTGCTACAAGCTCAAAGGTTGATGCTTTGAGTCAGAATCAGATATGCAGCAATCGGCGCTGTCGTGGCGTCGCCCGAGTTCGGCTGTAACATGGCGGTGCAGAAATGCGCCGACGGGGGCAGAGCGATGGCAGAAAATTCTCTTTTGCCGCAGGCGTGTTTGTTCTTGGCGTCGCCAGCAGTTTCTCGTGCGAGACAGATACGGGAGTGTTCATCGCGCTGTGGGCCGCAGTGCGTCTCGCTTGAGGCACTGCGTTGCTAACCGTTCTGCGTTGCTAACTGTCCTGCGTTGCTAATCCTCTTGGGGCAGCGTGGTATGGAGTCCTGGTCGGATCCGATGCCGGTTTGGATCATTCGTTCTCGCTGCGGCGAAACACGGCGACGATGTCATCGACGGGGATGACGAAAAGCTGGTTGTCGTGTTCAAGGTCGACAGGGATTGCGTTCTTGGGGTGGAACAGAATTTTATCGTACTGCCTTAAGGGCAGTTCTTCATCATTTTCGACAACGGCACTGATTGTGACGATTCTTCCCGTGATGGTTGGGATTTCAGCGGCATCCGGAAGCGCGATTCCGCCCCGCGTTTCGCGTTTCGGTTCATCCTTGCGTACGAGCACACGATCTCCGATGGGTTCTACGTGCTCGAATGTCGCTGCTTTCTTCTTTCCCATTTTTGTTCCGGATCGTCTTTCTCGGGAGGTGAAGTGTTTGAGTTGCGTGCTGCAGTCTGACTTCTGCCGCCAGCTTCGTCGAGGGCGTAGGGCAGTAATGTCCGTATCAGGTCAGGTTGCGGGGACTGCCATCCCTTTCTTCTGGGATGAAAGGTCATAAACAGACACAGGTTGGGCAGTCGCGAGTTCCGTCCAGGGTTCGGCAGTCACGGGCTTCGGCAGTCACGGGCTTCGGCAGTCACGGGCTTCGGCAGTCACGGGCCAGAATTGCCACGATGCGACGATCTGGCGAGTAGTGAGGCTCGCTTCTGATCACGATCGCATGGTCGGTAGCGAGAACTGGGGCGTGGCGGCCGCTTGATTCTTGACGATCAGCTCGGCACGAAATTTTTGGCATGCGCTTCACGCTGGGCGAGGTCGTAGTCGTGTTGCGTCATGATGCGGGCAAGTTCCTCGAGATCCGTGGTTGCAGTCCAACCCAGTTTTTCCTTTGCCTTGGATGCGTCTCCCAGCAGCAGGTCGACTTCGGCAGGGCGAAAATAGCGGGGGTCGATTTCGACGTAGTCTTCATAATTGAGATCGAGTTGCTCAAATACAAGGCGGCAAAAATCACGGACGGATTCGGTGCGGCCAGTGGCAAGGACGAAATCATCAGGAACATCGTGTTGAAGGATTCGCCACATTCCCTCGACATAATCTTTGGCGTAGCCCCAGTCTCGCTTGGCATCGAGGTTGCCGAGGTAGAGTTTGTTCTGGAGTCCGGCCTTGATCCGACCTGCTGCTCGAGTGATCTTTCGAGTCACAAATGTTTCACCACGCCGTTCAGACTCGTGGTTGAACAGGATCCCGTTGCTGGCATACATGTCGTAGCCGCGACGGTAATTGACTGTCTGGTGAAAAGCGTAAACCTTTCCGCAGGCGTAAGGCGATTGAGGGTTGAAGGGTGTCGTTTCCTTTTGGGGGGTCTCGAGCACCTCACCAAACATCTCGCTGCTGCTAGCTTGGTAAACACGTACGTGCTTTCTGCGGTTCAACAGTCGAGCGGCTTCCAGAACGTTCAGAGCGCCCACTCCAACCGTCTCCAAGGTGTAGACCGGTTGGTCATAAGAGACGCGAACGTGGCTTTGTGCACCAAGGTTGTAGATCTCATCGGGCTCGATATCGAGCACCAAATTTGACAGTGCCTGGCCGTCGGTCAGGTCACCATAATGCAAACGAAGCTGGCCGGCATCGTGGACGTCGCTATAGATATGGTCAATGCGTTCTGTGGAGAAGGTACTGCTGCGTCGAACGAGACCGTGGACGTTGTAGCTCTTTTCCAGAAGTAACTCTGCAAGATAACTTCCGTCTTGACCTGTGATGCCGGTAATGAATGCTGTTTTGGTCATGGTGTTGCCGTTGAATGGTTGGTTGTACGACTTCTTGTTGAATGGTCCAGAGATACAAGCTAGAAAATCAAGGGTCAGGCTGAACGCAATTTGCCAGTGTCTACCTCACGGCAAAAAGCGGCATAGGTACTTTTGAGTCCCTGTTGCAGGTCGATTTTATGTTTCCAGCCACACTCGCGCAGAAGTGTGACGTCGGTGCATTTGACGGGCGTGCCATCAGGACGAGTGGGATCCGTGTGGATTTCACCGGTGTACCCAACCGTTTCGGCAACCTTGGCAGCGAGGTCACGAATCGTGAGGTCCACGCCGGTTCCGACATTCACCCAGTCAGGAGGCGATTCGAGCGACAGCAAATGCACGATGGCATCTGCAAGATCATCGACATGCAGAAATTCACGCCGCGGTTGCCCTGTGCCCCAAAGCTGAACTGATGGTTGGCCCGTCTGTTTGGCATGGTGGAAACGTCGAATCAGAGCCGGTAGCACGTGGCTGTGTTCTGGGTGGTAGTTATCACCCGGACCATAAAGATTGGTTGGCATGGCACTGTGGTAGGTCAGGCCATGCTGGCGACGGTAATATTGGCATAGTTTCAGACCCGCGATCTTTGCCAAGGCATAGGCTTCGTTTGTAGGTTCCAAGGGCCCTGACAGAAGCGATGCTTCTGTGATGGGCTGGGGGCAGTCGCGAGGGTAGATGCATGTACTGCCTAAAAAGAGAAAGCGTTGAACCCCATGCCGATAGGCGGCCCCAATGGTGTTGACCGCCATCGTCAGGTTGTCAGTCAGGAATTCAACGGGATAGGTATCGTTTGCCAGAATGCCGCCCACTTTTGCGGAGGCAAAAACAACGGTGTCTGGACGGTGGGTTGCAAAGTACTGTTCCGTAGCATCGGCCTGAGTCAGGTCGAGTTTGTCTCGAAGTGCAGTCAGAACCTCACAATCGGTGTCTGCTAAACGCCGACAAACAGCAGAGCCAACCATCCCGCGGTGGCCAGTGACCAAGATCTTTTCGCTGTGTGAAACTCCCATGTTGCGCAGATTAGCGAATCTTGAATTTCGCGTCACTACCAACTTATTGCCCGATTGAAAGGCTTTTTTAGTGTCATTTTGATGGGTTTTTGGAGCGATGCTGATTTTGTCTGTCCAGTCAGATCGGGGAGCCTTACCAACTCGGACAGCTAAATACGCTCGCCGTGGGGAGGCGATGCGGTACCAATTGAGCTGACTTGGCGTATTACGCAGCTGGTTGGGATTGCGCCGCCATTGCCGGTTGGGGGAAGCAGGACTGGCTCTGTACATTCGGCACCCCCACCTGTCGATGTCTAACGTAACGGCGGGCTAAAAATCGGAAGGACCGATAAATTTTGTGATCTCCCAGCTGTTACCTCCCATCCATGGAAGAGCGAAGGGATGTACAAGGAAGTGAACCGATCTCTAATCAAATGGCCGGTCGCGGCATCCGCCACGATGTTGGCGATGTCATGGTTTCCGATGGACCCAGCTTGTGAAAAGCTTGAACCCAGCGGTGCGTCCATGGTCATTCCGTCAAGCGACCTGACTCTGGTGCCAGAATTAGATGAGGCTTTGGCTTCTTCTCCGACAGTTGTGATGTCGGATGGTGGGCAAAGCGATGCCCTGAAGAACGATCAAGTCAATGTTGCAGAGCCAGAGGTTCGGGCCATCAAGGTGTCGGAAATCGTCGCTGCTGTTCGAGGTAAAGACGCTGCAGGCAACGAACCACCAGCAGCAGCGGCCATGGTTGACAGGTCGGAGGACTCAAATTCCAGAGCCATTCTGAAGGCACCCGTGCGTTTGATTGAGCAGGAATTGGCTGGACTTGGTCTGGGCGAGATCAGAAACGACTTGACAGGCAATTCGTCTGCGGTCACCGAGGGGGATTCTGCGTCAGGAATGCCACAGCCTGATACCGATGGCTTGCTGATTCTTGAGCAGTGCGAGCAATTTGAATGGGGTAGCGTCAGTTGGATGATTGATCCGCTGTCGCCAGGATTCTGGCAGCCAGACAGCAACTTCGCGAAGCTTGCAAACCAGAAACGCAAGTCCATTTCTCCTCAATCCAATCGGGCTCTCGGACGCCGAGATTTCATGCGAGCGGAATCGCGCCCGTCATGGGCTGATGCAAGTGAGGCGGTTCGTAGTCGTGTGCAAGCTGTCAGTGATACTTGCAGCGATTGGTTAATCGTGATGGCTCGGCAGTCAGAAAAACTGAAAAAATTCGCATCCGAGCACAGGCTCGAACAACGTCTTCGAGCGGAAGTAAACGGGACAGAATCGCATGCAGCAGTTGCGTCTGCAGCGGTGGTGCCCGTGGGTGGAGTCATACCCGCAGCGGACGAGATAGCGATTCCTCTGGTTCAACAGTCCGTTTCTCGGAACGTCAACTCGGCTCGTGTCGTCCGAAAAGAACAGGTCGCGCCTTGGCCCGAGGCAAAACAGCTTGTTAAGCAACTGAACCAACTTGCGGAGTTGTCCGCGAATTCTGAGGCACAGCAAGGATTCAGGTTTGTCTCACTTGAGGGAACCGAGTTGACGATTGCCGACTGGGCATCCCGAGTTCAGGATCTGCTCGCCGAACTGAGGGCATTGCCCCGTTTGGGTGATCAAGATGCTGGTGCAATCATCGTCGCTTTGAACGGATTGGCGGTCGAAGGACGCGCGCAGGCTGAATTGCTTGAGGATCGACAGAATCAGGTGCAATGGCTGAGAGCAACCTATGCGATTTCTCGTCGAACAGCGATCTGGATGCCGGTTTGGAGTCTAAATCAGGGCCAAGATGCTTCTTGGGATTCGCTCAGTAGCGGTACGAGATTACCACTTGAGCTTTCGGTGCAGCAAGTGCGAGATGGCTTGGTCGCGACAGGTGACGTGAAGGGTTGGAATACGTTTCTGATGCTTGATGAGGTATTGGAACAGGCCAAGAGTGGGACGGCTGCTTCTCGGGCGATTCTGTCCCAGAGGTTGATGTCTCGACTGCAGTGGCACAGCCTCGGTAGGAAACAGTCTCAATGGTTGAAGCATGCGTCCATTGAGCAGCTGGTCACCGTTATTCGGCCGTGGGCACACACGGTGGTTGATTATGCCGCGTTGATGAACCAGCTGGAGCAACAGGAAGCCAATGCGATTGATCTGGCAGCGGTGGACATTGCTTCGGCAGTACAAACGCTGCGTTTCGCCAACAGTCCCGCTGCGGTCAAGGTTTCCGACGAGATTAACACTCATTATCGCAACGCAAATGTCCGCTTTGCGATTACCGAACGTTTCATTGAAAGAATGATCCCGGCGATCGAGCCGACGAGGATGCCGGTCAACACGCGGATGATGGGGGCAAGAGTATCGGGGGTCAGTCGGATCGATAGCAAGTTGGATGTCGACTTGAAGCCAGCGAATGACCGTTGGTTGCTGAACCTCAAAGCAAATGGACGTGTCAAAACGGATTCCGTTGGTAGGCAAGGCGTTGTTTCAGTCAGAACTGCTGCGTCCGCAAAGTTTGATGCAGCAAGTCAGATCGAAGTTACAAAACAAGGTCTGTACGTGGGCAGTGCTGATGCGAAGGTAAACAGTTCGACCAGATTACGTGGCGTTGAAACTGCTTACGATGGTTGGCCGTTGGTGGGCACTTTGGTCCGTTCGATCGCGGAGGAGCGGTACCGCGATATGGCACCGCAGGCGAATCGGATTGCCAACCGGGAAGCCCAGACACGAATTGAGTCTGAAATGGATATGCGGATCGAAAATCGTGTGGATGAGGCTGCAGTGACGTTGAGCGAAATGGTGTTGGGACCGCTAGGCCGTTTGCAGCTTGATCCGTGTGTCACCGATATGCAGACGACCGAACAGCGTCTGCTGGCTCGTTATCGGGTGGCGGGCGATTGGCAATTGGGGGCATTCACTCCCCGCCCTCGCGCGTTGAGTGACAGCTTGATGAGTGTTCAGTTGCACCAATCGGCGCTCAATAATACGCTCGAGCAGCTGATTCCCTCGGATCAGGCAATCGGGATTCGCGACTTGATACGCAAAAGTGTTGGAACGTTTGGCAACGCGGATGTTGAGATTCCTGAGGATATTCCCGCCGACGTGACCGTGCAGTTTGCTCGCACTCGCCCCATCACCGTCGAAATTGAAGATGGGATGT
>Ga0315321_10000415_pt1 | contig 31118 bp, 22 predicted proteins | sample M180m21515metaG_FD_203464 | JGI IMG/M metagenome (GOLD analysis project Ga0315321, IMG submission 203464) | Ammonia-oxidizing marine archaeal communities from Monterey Bay, California, United States - M1 80m 21515 | ecosystem: Environmental > Aquatic > Marine > Intertidal zone | place: USA...
CATGGAATTCCATTCAGTTTTTACGTTCTCAAACTCACAGTTCTGAGGAAGAGTGACCTTTTGGTTATTTTTTAATCTCTCTTCGATAGCATCTGCCAATGCATTTACTTCGGGAGGGTAAACCTCCATCCATTCGCTCAAATCTCCAACGTCGACAGCAACAACTGGACAACCACAGACTATCGCTTCCTTTGCAACGAGTGGTCCTGATTCCCGAGTCGATGTGATAAGGCATACATCGGCAGCTAGCATTCTATCCCAAACCATTGTCCTAGGCTGCTTTTTCAGACTAGTAATGCCAACTTTCCACCCACGGGTTTCAAGTTCTTCGCCAACTCTTAATGCAAGAATGTGATTCTTTTCAGGTCTGCGCGGGTCAGCAGGGAATAGTATGTCGATCTTTGATTTTCTAAACAAACCCTTGAATTTCTTTGGAGGTTTATGCCACTCAGTATCAACATTTACATGACAAGGGATAGTTTTTGAATCAAACCTTGAAAGTGAATTAGAAACTACAACAAGTCGATTTGCAGAGCGAGCTAACTCTTCTATTCTTTTTGCCCGATAGTCATGTAATGCTACATCAAAATCATGGCCATGAACCACTGCAATCCAGGGTATTTTTTGCCGGGTTGCTATGTTTCTAGCAGCATAGGCTGCTGGCCAAAGTGTGTGACAAATTACAACATCTGCTTTCCATTTCGATTGGATTCTCGAAGCACTAAATGCTGTTACTGAAGGGAATTCCGGCATTTCCCAATGCCGTTTGATATCAACGGTAAAATCACCATGCTTGAATGCCTTAGGGGCTTTGGAAACCCCTTCCATTGTCGAGCGTCGGGCCTCGTTTATCTTTAGCATTCGAGGAAGTACGTTTAGGATACGAACTTCATGTCCAAGCGAGGATAGAATCTCTGCGTGATCAGATACAAAGGTTCCACGTGCGACATTTTCAGGCAACGGAAAAAGCCGGGTGACCAGCAGAATTTTCATCTTTATCACTCAAGTGCTTGATGAATTACTGCAAGATTGTCTGCAACGCTTGCATTATCGTTAAACAAACCTGAACCAACTACGCAATTGCTAACGCCCCAATCTCGCAGCATTGCAATATTATGAGATTTGACTCCGCCGTCGATTTGGATTTGAACTGGTCTACCGCCAGCAGCGACCTGTGCATCGATTGCCTCTTTCAATCGGCGTATTTTTGTCTCGACTGATGGAATGAAAGATTGGCCTCCGAAACCAGGATTGACACTCATTACCAATACTAAATCGATCTCTGAAAGTACCTCCAGTGCTGCATCGACGGGAGTTCCTGGGTTCAGAGTTACCCCCGCTGTCGCTCCTGCTTCACGAATCGCTGTAACGCATCTGTGAAGGTGCGTTACCGCTTCTACATGGACCGATATATGATTGCATCCTGCATCGATATATTGCTGGAAAGAATCTTCTGCATTTGAGACCATCAAGTGTGCATCAAATGTAGGGCCGTTTCCGAGGGCTTTGCGTAGTTTAGCGATAACCGGAGGGCCAAACGTTAGATTTGGAACAAAATTACCATCCATTACATCGAGATGTAACCAGTCTAATCCGGCATCAACAGCCTTGCTGCATGCCTTTCCTAAGTCAGCAAGATCTGCTGTTAAAACCGATGGTGCGATAATCATTGATTACCCTCTTATCTACTGCGAGAAGGAGAGGCGTCAAGAGGATTGGGGTGCAAGCAAACCCTCTTAGGAGAGCCCCTCAACGGCGCCTTAGGTGAGATGATGGGTGAAGTGAAGGCTGTCGGAGATGCAGATTTTAATGAAGTAATAAGTGGCGATGAGTGGGTCTTGGTTGACTTCTGGGCCCCTTGGTGCGGCCCTTGTAAAGCGCTTGGACCGATTCTAGAACAGATTGCTGCCGAGTCTCCTGTAACAATTGCAAAGGTAAACACTGATACTGATTCTATGAATGCTGCTCGCCTAGGTGTTCGTGGTATTCCGGCATTATTCCTTTTCAATAACGGTAAGTTGGTTGCAAATCAAGCGGGCATGGTTCCAAAACCTGCTCTAATGAACTGGCTCAACCAACATATGTCCGCTGATGATTTCTGATTAGTTCAGTTTATCTTTACGCTTTTTAGTAGCACTGCCTACTTCTCTTTGAAATCTCTCTCTCAGAGCTTCGTGTAACCACATTCCATCTTCTAGTTCTAGGAGCAAACCATAGGCGAGTAGTCTTTCAGGTGGCTTCCCTTCCCATTTAACCGCTTTAGCGAGTTTTGACCAAGGTACGGGTGAGTCTGAAACTGCAAGCGTTGCAAGAAGTTCATGTTCTTTAGCTGGCATTTGAGTAATGATTTCTTCATCGAGAAATTTTAACCAATCTCCATGGGTTGCTTGCCCATAAATCTCCAACAACTCCAATGCAAGAGGGTGACCTCCTGTCATTCTATGGACATCTTCGGCAGGGGGTGGGCTGCCGTTCATACTTTGAACCCAAGTTGAGATTTCTTCAACTGTGAGTCCCTGTAAGGGTAATTCTTCAACCAAATTTCGTGTATGGACGTCTCGACGATCGTAAACATTCAGTGTTGTTCGTGAAATAAATACTAGTCGGAGGGGTGATTTTTTGGAAATATCTAGAAGCGCTCCAAGTAAATCACGAGCATCTTCTGCTACATGGTGAACGTCATCAAGGACGATTAACCAATATGGTGGTGGCCCTCCTGATTCTGCGTTAAAACGCTCACGAATAGCCTGGGCATCGGTAAGATATGCTAGTAATCTACGCCGCCAAGCATCGATATCAAATTCAGCACCGGGGGTCATGGGCAATGTTTCCATCAATTGGTATGGATCATGTTTGTCATCGACTCCGAAACGATGGAGTAGTGAAACTGCTATTCCTACCGCTTTATCCCAGGGTTGGCACGGATACCAGCAAACCGAGAGGTGGGGGACTTCTGCCATCCTTGATGCTAACCAATTTGCGACAATTGTTGATTTACCAATCCCTGCTATTCCATGAATTACCATACATGGCGACCCTTTCTTGAACCAAGTATTCATTTCTTCAAGAGTTTCAACCCGGCCATGAACTGAACGAGTTTGTGGGGGTGATGTGTGGTAGGTCGCATGGGCTCCTGCCAATAATTTCAAGCGGCCCGGAGGGGGGAGTTCGGGATCATCGTGGTTTTGAGTGACCAATCCGAAACGAATGTCTCCAAAGGTTAGGACGCCTTCGTGTTGTGCGTGGAGAAGCACTTGTAAAACCGATAATTCTGTTTGTAATCTTTGTGAAGCCTGTCCTGCTGCAATTTCCAGTAAGGTCCCTTCAGCATCTCGAATCAGTACTTTGGTTGCAGATAATGTTTCCAAACGATTGTTGGCTTCTAGGCACCCGGTATCAGTTAATTGCCACGTTTTTTGTCTTCTATCATCGCCACGGATTGCCCTTGAATGTTCGCTAACTAGTTTGTTACGAAGTAAATCTCTCATTGTACGGCTCACATTCGGTGGATGTTGTGCACAAGCTTCGGCTATACCTGGGCGAGTTAATGCTGCGGTTACAACGAACCGGTCTGCTTGTTCAACTTCCTCTAAAAGGTGAAGTAAAATGCGGTCTTTTACCGCTATATTCACCTTTGGAATATCGTCTGCCACAACTCTCCTAGGCCGGTTCACAATTCAACGATTCCCCTGCATTGAGTGATTAGTTACTACACAAAAGTACCGTAAAGCCTTTTGTCAGGAACATGACCGAGGTACATGGCAAGCACCGGCCGGCGCGCTTTACTTCTTTCGTTTCTGATGCTATCTATGAGCGCGGTTTCGTTGGCATCTGGTGCTGATACGGACAATGATGGAATAGATGATTCCATTGATGATTGTATTTACGCACCTGGAAATTCTACCACTGACAGGACTGGGTGCCCTGACCGAGATGGAGATGGCACATCGGATTTTAACGATGGATGGACGTCTGCTAACCCGAGCTTCAACAAAGATGTCGCTGTAACTCAAAATTATGATTTCACAGGAGTTGATCACTCCCCTGATGGAGAATTTGTAGCCAGTAGTGATGAAAACGGATACCTTAGAATTTGGAATGCAACGTCTGGAATAAATATTCAATCGATAAATGTCGGCGGAGATTTGACTAGTGTTTCTTGGTCTGCCGATGGGAGATTTGTTGGAATCACAAAAGATGATGATACTGCAAATGTGTATTATGCCAACAATTTGTCAAGTGTCCACGGTACAATCAGCGCTGATGTTGGTTCAGGAGATTATACAAATGATATTGCCATCTCTAATGATGGATCGATGGCTGCAATTTCGATTGGCCGTTCAGGTAATAGCGGCACAAACGGTGTTGTTAGAGTGATTAACATGACCGACGGCTCAGTAATGCAGAATCTAAACCCTGGCGGAGAAGATCGCTTCTACTCTGCTCAATTCTCACCTTCTGATTCCCACATACTGGTCGGAAGCAGCAATGATTTCTATGTCGTTGAAACATCTACATGGTCCACTGTAAGGTCAGAACCATCACCAAATGGCGCTGTTAATGCAGTTGATTGGTCCCCCGATGGAAAACACATGGCGATTTGTGAAGGATGGGATGGAGGCGGTGCAACTATCAGAGTGTATGCCGCAGGCTCCTGGGTCCAAAAATGGAGTAAGGGAACTTCAACTTCCTGCATGACTACCACTTTCTCTCCAGATGGAAAACAAGTAATCTTCGGATTTAGTTACTATCAGACAGATGGGTCGATTTCAAGAATATATGACGTTTCTACAGGTAACGTAGTTGACGAACTTGCTCAACCGCGCCCAGGAAGTTGTAATTCGGGGGGCGGAGGGAATAACTGTGGCACTACGAATGGACTTTCTTGGTCCCCAGATGGGTCAAGAATAGCTCAAGCCTATTCAAGAAATGATGAAGGGTTTTACATTTGGTTTGCAGATTTAGATCCTGATAATGATGGCTGGAACACTTCCGACCAAGGAGACGGCCGTAGTGATTCCTTCCCTGATGATGGAACGCAATGGAACGATACAGATAACGACGGATATGGTGACAATCCTTTGCCTGCCAATCAAGGAGATGACTGTCCCGCCACTTTTGGAACCAGTTGGCAAGACCGCTTTGGATGCCCAGATGGGGACGGGGATGGATATTCCAATGAAGGAGATATTTTCCCTAATGACCAGACGCAATGGGCTGATTCAGATTCAGATGGCTATGGTGATAATGCCTATTACTCAGTGCAAGAGTTTACCGAACTTCGATATGACCAGAAAGGCGATGCCTTTCCAATGAATCCAACACAATGGAATGATACCGATGGAGATGGATGGGGAGATAATTATCATGAATCATCATGGACTGCTATTAGACCAGTCGATGATCCAGCAACTGTTGATGTTGATGAAAGTTGGCCCGGCCTTTTTGATGCAAGTGCGACACAGGTCGACAAGTTCCCACTTTTCAGATACCAGTGGAATGACACCGATGGAGATTGGATTGGTGACGAGCCAAATACTCCTCTTTCCGATGGATGCCCGAATACCTGGGGCAACTCTTCAGAAGACCGAATTGGGTGTGAAGATGCCGATGGAGATGGTTGGTCTAATCCAACGCCCGATTGGCCAGCTCATCCAACCGGAGATGCCGATACATTCCCGGATGACCCGACTCAGTGGCGAGATAGTGACGGCGATGGCTTTGGAGACAATACCAGCGGAAATAATCCAGATGAGTGTCCCGGAGAATACGGGACTTCTTCTATCGACAGAGTAGGCTGTCCAGATGCTGATGGAGATGGTTGGTCAAATGCCGGAGACCCATTCCCTCAGGATGGAACTCAATGGGAAGACCGCGATAATGACAACTATGGTGACAATCCATTAGGTAACAATCCAGATGCATTCCCTGATGACCAAAGCCAGTGGGCTGATACCGATGGCGATGGATACGGCGATAGAAAGGTACTGCCGAACGGAGATTGGTTCCCTAACGACCCAACTCAGTGGAGTGATTTCGATAATGATGGCTATGGGGATAATGCCGATGGGAATAACGGAGACCAATGCAGGGAACTGTATGGGGAATCTACTATCCCTGCAGCGCGAGGATGCCCTGATACCGATAAAGACGGAGTAGTAGATCCATTCGATGCATTCCCTGAAGATTTCTATCAACAAACCGATAATGATGGTGATGGTTATGGTGACAATCAGGCTGTTCCAAACGGTGACGAATGCCCTGAAGAATGGGGCAACAGCACAAATAATTCTCGACAAGGGTGCCTTGATAGCGATGGTGATTCATGGGCAGACACCGATGATAAATTTCCAAATGATAGTAAGCAATGGGAAGACATTGACCTTGACGGATGGGGCGATAATTATGGGTGGGAGAATACTACAATTGCCGATGAACAAGACCTTGGAAATCTGATTACTATAAGGGAGCAGTGGGGGGATGCGTTCCCTACAGACCCAAGTCAATGGTCCGATATGGATGGAGATGGCTTTGGCGACAATAGTACGGGACGTTTGCCTGATGCATTCCCAATGCGAGATACTCAGTGGGCCGATACAGATGGCGATGGTTTTGGCGATAACCATGCGCTTGGTTCTTGGCAATCCGATGAATGTGAATTGAAATATGGTACTTCTTATATCGATTATTTCGGTTGTGTTGATTCGGATGAAGACGGAGTCTCTGATCAAACCGACCCTTGTCCATACGATGCAAGTGTGAATGCTGGTATCCGTGGACAAGTAACCTGTAAATCGTTTGATGATGCCGATGATGATGGAATTCCAGATGAATATGATACCGATTATATTTCAGGCTCAGGGGATGGGGGATCGTGGCTGAGTGATATTGATGGCAATGTATTGATTTTGTTTGGATTATTGATATTCCTACTGGCGGTTATTTCAGTGGCTATGGTTGCAAAGCAAGCAGGCCGTCGTAAAGCCGCATATAGCCGTGCTGAAGACATGAAAGTCTCTGCTATGTTCCAAGAAGAAGAAGGGCGAAAACAGGAATGGATTGACTATTATGTCGCCCAAGGAGATACTGCCAAAGCAATGGAGCTTGGCTGGACCCCTCCTGCTGAAGTACCTCAATGGCAACAGCACCAAATGCAACAAGAAACAGCACAGCAAGAAGCGGTGCCTACAATGGTTAGTCTCGACGATTTGTGATTAAAGGTTCTGCGCCCGAGCTGATTCTCGGCGCGCCTTTTCCGCAAGACTATCGTCAAACGCCAAAAAGTCGAGAGCGTCCCATTTGAGATCGTCGTCGAGAGCTTTCAGTGCTTCGTTGTTTATTAGAAGTTCATCAACTGAAATGTATGTTGGGTTTGTGCCATCGGGCAATTTGTATTGGTGGCCGGGTAAAACTAACCAATCACCAGGAATCGATTTCAAGTGCTTACGTAAATACAATAGTGAACTGCGCTGTGATTGTATATCGCCACCGAATAAATCGGTTCGACCACATCTGCCTAAAAACATACAATCGCCGCTTACAACGACTCCTTCTCCAATGAATGTCATGTGCCCCGGGGTGTGGCCAGGGGTACAATGAGCTTCGATTTCTAAGACACCTATTGTTTGAATTACATGTGAATTAGCTGCATTATTCCACTCCCTATTTGACGGCCCCTCCCAACCTCTTTCCGATTCCTTAGAATGAACCCAGACCTGTCTATCTGCTAATCCTTCAACTCCTTTAGAATGGTCCCAATGTGAATGGGTGAGCCAGACTTGTTCTAATTCCCACCCGTGTGTTTCACAGACGTCTAACCAATATTCTGCAAAGAATGGATCTATTATTGCTGCTTTTTTGGTATTTTTACATACAAGTAGGTGATTTAAATTGTCCCATTCGCCCAACTGAGCCTGTAAAACCATAATTCGCGGGGTTTCCAAAATGCATTTTGCCATCTTCGCTCACCAATGCCATGAACCGCATTACTTCTAAGGGATGACGCCCATGGTATACCATGGGCAGAGAGCGTATGCTGGCTGTGGTACTAGCCGGCCTACTTGTTGTAATGGCGCCTAATGCCTTTGCAGACGTATCTCAAATCACTTTAGATGCAGAAATCAGCAATGCTCCAGACAAAGGCTGGTATGCATCGGGAGAAGTCGTTGAGATTTCAGCGATTTTAGTTAATGATGGAGATGCTACGAGCATTGTAGTCGACCCTTCTTGCAACCAAGTTCTCAAAGTTTGGAATTCTGATTCACTGATAATCGATGGTACAAATTCTTGTCTAGAACAAAGTCGCGGGATGGATTTAGACGCTGATTCTTCAATAACTCTTGATACATTACTGTGGGATTTAACCGATGCAAATGGAGATTATGTTCCATCTGGGGACTATTTGATTGAATATTTTGTTGCGGGTGAAGAATTGTCGTCGACAGTAAATATTCATGTGCAGACGCCGGTCACTGTACCTGAGGGGCTTGAATTTCAAGTTACTTCTACCGCAAGAGATGGTGTTCATGCAGAGGATAGCCCAAGTCTAATTACCGCAAGACTACACAATACCCTAAATCAAGAAATGGCTCTTGATTTTGGTAACTGTAAACTATCTATCAATTCGCAATTAGTTGGATTGTGTGGGCCGGACAGTTTGTCGGCAAATGAAATAATCACTATTGCGCAAATCCCAATGGCGCTTGAAGAAGGGGTAAATTCTATTTCAGTGTCTTTGGGTGATGGTGTATTAACAAAAGATCTCACTCTAAATGCAGTTGGAGATGCTGATGAAGGAACTAGTATTGGCGCTCTAGAGGATATCTCTGTCGAACTTATTTTGGAAAGCGGTTCTTCGTTTGGTGAATCCGATTTATTTATTTCAGATATTATGATCACAAATGATGGATTGCAGGATGTTTCCCTCGATTTCACCACTTCATGCCGTGGAGAGATATGGGTTGTTAATTCCGCTGGAGAAGTGGTCATGGACTCTCGTGCACTGAAAGATTGTGCAGCGCTTGATGTGCAAAACCTTCTTTCACCAGGCAGTGAAAGGAATTTTGCACAGCCAGATTGGGCTTTTATCGGCAATGATGGATGCCGAGTTGCTCCGGGTGATTTTACTGTAGTGATGGAAATTCCAGAACATGACTTATACTCTACTTCCACTATTGACTTTAGTAGAGCGGGCGTCTCAAATTGCCAAAGTGAAACTTTAGAAATCACTGCAGATATTTCCGGCCAAGATTCTATTCTGATTGAACCTGAACTCATCAGTCCTACAGATGATGAAATCACTTGGCTGTCAACTTGTGGCCTAGAAACGGTGCTAATTGGCGCTGGAGGAGAAATAAATCGAGTTTTGACTCAATGTGATTACACTGAAGGATTGACTAATCGATTCACTAGTTTAGATCTTGATTCAATTGAATTTGATATGAATGCACAAGAAGATGGAGAATACTCGCTCTACTTTGCAACAATAAGTGAACCATTAGTACAATCTTCGATAAGTTTCGATTGGCCGATAGTCCTTGAAGAAGAAGTTGTTGAAAATGATTCGACTGTAGAAGAGAATACTATTTCCTCTCGAATTGTTGCAGGGACATGGAGTTCAACTACCACAGAATTAGGAGTATGTTGGCTTCTTGATTCCCCTGATGAAGGAATAATTACTCTTGCAGGGTCTCCGGGATTGGTCACATGGTCTCCAGAAATGAGAGCTACGGGACAGTATTTGATTCATGATTCTGAAGCTGCCCCTCAATGTTCAGGTTTCACTGCAACTGCGTTTGTTGTTGAAGAAGTATATTCACAAGAGAGTTTTGTCTCTTCTGAAGAAACTCAGGAAGAACCTGTTAATTTACCAGTAACTGCTCAAGAGGATGCTGAAATTAGTCCTGCTGTAGTGACGATTGGAATCGTTGTTGCAAGTGGCGGTATTTTGTCACTTCTAGTAGGACTAATAGCAACCAATGAAAGTTGGCGCATACCCACTACTAGCGCAGGCTTGTGGTTACTTGGTTTGGTTGGTCGAACCAGTGAAACAAGTGATGGGCGATACCAAAGAGGGCGTTTGATGGGTTATCTGACTGCGAACCCTGGTTGTCACTTCCGGGCTTTAATGGCCGCCCTTGAAATGTCAAATGGACAAATTACTCATCATCTGAAAGTACTCGAGAATGAAGAGAGTATCTGGAGAAGGTCTGATGGACGCTTGGTACGATTCTATCCATTCACTTCTCACCTTCACCCTGGAATTATCGAAGAGGATTTACCACTTCCACCATTATCTCCAGATCCAAATAGTTTGCAAGGCAAAATTTTACGATTGTTAGATGATGATGGTAATTTGAAGAAGTTCCCTACGCAAGCGGAATTGGCATACCGGCTAGATCGCTCTCAGCAATTAGTTAGCCACCATCTACGCACTCTACAGAAATTCGGACTTGTTGAAAAACAGAAGACTGGAGTTAGAAACCGATACCGCCTGACTCGTGAAGCAGTGTTCCTACTCGATACTACCGAGGTATGATTTCGCAGATGGATTCAAGGCCGTTGTGTAGTTCGACAGTTCGCCCCGTAGGGGCGAGAGGGCGATACGATGGCGGAATATATTCCACAATCAACTGAAGAGTCCTGGCAAAAGGCATGGAAAAATGCAAATATTTTCCATGCTGAATTAAATGAGAAAAATCCTACATTTTACTGTCTTGAAATGTACCCTTACCCCTCTGGTAAAATGCATATGGGTCATGTCAGAAACTATTCTATTGGAGACGCAGTTGCTCGCTACAAGCGTTTGATGGGTTTTGATGTGTTATATCCCATGGGCTTCGATTCTTTTGGTATGCCTGCTGAAAACGCAGCTATTGCTGAAGGTGGCCATCCTCACGATATTACTGAAAGAAATATGGCGTCGATCACTAACCAAATTCAAAGAATGGGTTTTTCCTATGATTGGCGTAGATTAGTAAAAAGCCACGACCCCCAATATTACCGCTGGAATCAATGGTTTTTCTTGAAATTCGTTGAGAGTGGCTTAGCCTATCAGGAATTCGCACCTGTTAACTGGTGTAATTCATGTAACACTGTTTTGGCAAATGAACAAGTCAAGGCTGGTCGATGTTGGAGATGTAATGGACCTGTAATTCAAAAAGAAATGAGTCAGTGGTTTCTTGATATCACAAAATATGCTCAAGAATTGTTAGATGGCTTAGAAACCATTGATTTCCCTGAAAATGTCAAGGCGTTACAACAGGATTGGATTGGTCGATCTGAGGGGGCTGAAATCGAATTTGCAGTAGAGGGTCGTGAAGATAAAATCAGTGTATTTACTACCCGTCCAGATACTCTATTTGGCGTTACATTCGTGACGCTTGCTCCAGAGCATGAATTAGCACAACGTTTGGTTGAAGGAACCGATTATGAACAAGACTGGAAAGTGCTACACGATGAAATTGTTGTAATGAGCGAGTTTGATAGAATCAAAAATATGGGCAAAAAGAAAGGAGTTCCCACTGGTTCTTTTGCCATACATCCTCTAACTGGAGATCGGGTTCCTATATGGATTGGAAATTTCGTAATAGCCTCCTATGGAACCGGTGCTGTAATGGCAGTCCCAGGGCACGATGAGCGAGACTTTGAATTTGCAAATAAATATGATATTCCCATTAAACGAGTATTGGTAATGTCTGAAAACGAGGATGCGGATGCAACTCTAGAGTCTGCTGAGAGCGACCTTGGCTGGATGGTTAATTCTGGAATTGAAGGATTTGATGGATTGTATGGCCCTGATGCAAAGTCTGCTGTATGTGGCGCTTTAGAGGCGAAAGGATTGGGTAAAGGTACTGTGAACTGGAAAATTAGACCATGGCTCATTAGTCGGCAAAGATACTGGGGTACGCCGATTCCGATTATTCATTGTGATACATGCGGGGCAGTTCCTGTTCCTGAAGAACAACTTCCTGTTGAATTACCTCGAGACGTTGTCTTTGATGGAATGGGTAATCCTTTGGAATCTAGTTCTACATTCTGTAATGTTTCTTGCCCAGCATGCAATGGACCGGCAAGAAGAGAAACCGACACAATGGACACTTTCGTAGATTCATCATGGTATTTCTTACGCTTTACGGACTCGATGCAAGATGAAATTTGTTTCAACCCAAGTGTTGCAAACCATTGGATGAATGTTGATTTCTATTGCGGAGGTATTGAACATGCTCAAATGCATCTAATTTACGCCAGATTTTGGACAAAGGCTCTTCGAGATATTGGCCTTCACGATATTGATGAGCCTTTCAATGAACTATTGTGCCAAGGTATGGTAAACAAATCGGCACCTTGGTGCGATTCATGTGCAATAACACTCAATGTTTCACATTCTGGTAATAATTGCCCGCATTGTGATTCTGAATTAAGTGAAAGAAGTGCCAAGATGAGTAAAAGTCTCGGCAATACTGTATCTCCAGAAGATATGATTGAGAAATATGGAGCCGATACAGTCAGGCTATTCATCCTCTTCGCGGCTAATCCCACAGCAGGAATGGATTGGTCTGATTCTGCCTTAGAGGCAAATTATCGGCAGATGGTTCAATTGTATGGTATGCCTGAACTGATACTATCATGGAATGGTAGTGCTAGTGATATCGACTTATGGATGAGGGCACGTCTAAAGCAGAGGTGCATACAATGGCAATCCGCTATGGACGATTATGATCTACGTGGAGCGGTTGATGCTAGTCATTTTGATTTGGTCAAAGATATCAATTGGTATCGCAGGAGGGGCGGTGAAAATCCAACTATAGGTAAGGAAATACTCGAAGTTTGGACCCACATGATCTCCATTGCAACTCCACATATTGCCGAAGATTGGTGGCAGATGCTTGGAAATACAGACTTAGTGGCCGGGCGTATATTCGATACACCCGGAGATTTGACTGCTGAGGAACTATCTGCACTTGATGCTGAAAACTACCTGCGTTCATTCCTTGAACAGGCACGTAAGGTTGCAAAGGTTGCTTCCAAGCATATTGGAGGTGCCCCTCAAAATGCGGTTGTTCATATTTCTAGACCTTGGAGGCGTGAACTCGCTCAGGCTGCAATTGCACATTTAGCATCGGGTCAAAATATCAAAACATTTGCTGGAGTTCTTTCTGGATTGCCTTTCGTTCAAGAAGAAAATCGTGGAGAAATTATGGGATTCTGGGGTAAAAGAATGTTACCTCAGATTTTCAAATGGTCTGATGAAGAAAAGCAAATAATTTCCAGTTCACTCGACGAGAGCGTCGTCCTCAGAGCTGCTTCCGGATTCATCTGTAGTGACTTGGGGCTCACCGGCGTCGACATCGAGTTCGGAAACTTCGATGTTGGCAGAAGTAACACTGCTATCCCCTTGGCTCCCTCCATCGTCTACAGTTGAGTGCTCAGGCTTCATACTTGGCAGAGTTTTTGTCGGTAATGGTTTTTGAGGCTTGAACGTAACAACTAGAGCTATTATGACCAATACTCCTGCGATAACAAATAATATCCAAGTTAGTGAAGAGGATGATTCAGGGTCAGTCTGGGCTTTCCCTTCATCTTTAGTTTCCACCTTGCAGCCTGTTGATGATACTGTTTCGCCAGGTGATGTTGCTGGACATAAATCGTTCAAATTGTGTACTCCATCGCCATCATCATCTAATTGAACTCCAGAACATCCGCTTGATTCAACCTCCATTCCAGGTGGCGTATACCTACATTCATCTGATGAATCAACGACGCCGTCGTTGTCATCATCGTTGTCTTCCATAGAGTCAATACATCCATCTTGGTCGAAATCCATCCCCACTCCAGACAATCCAATATATCCACGAGGGCAACTGTCCTCTGAATCTTTGAAGCCATCAGAATCATCATCATCATCTTCAAGATCATCATGACACCCATCGTTATCATGGTCGAAACTGCTATTCCAATTAATTTCACCAAGAGGACAATCATCTGATAAATCTAGAACGCCATCATCATCATCATCCGCATCTCTATTTTCATCTTGGCAACCGTCTTGATCATGATCGATGTCATGTTGACTTTCCCAAGGGTCTGTATCTCTGACACAATTGTCGAATTCGTCTTCAATTCCATCACCATCGGTATCTGATTCACATGCATCACCAATGCCATCGTTATCTAAATCTGCTTGATCGTCACTTAACGCGGGGCAGGTATCCAATTGATCTACAAATCCATCTCCGTCGGAATCCACATCCTCGCATCCATCTTCATTTTCATCATTTTCAAGGGTAGATGTCCAGCCAACCGGCCCTTTAGGACAATTATCATAATCATCTAAAACTCCATCTTCATCATCATCAAAGTCCTCTAAATCATCTCTACATCCGTCGCTATCGTGATCGGTGTTTGGTGCTGAATTCCAATTGATCTCACCAACTGGACAATCATCCCAATCGTCCCCAATTGAATCTCCATCATCATCATCATCACAAGCATCTCCACTCAGATCTCCATCTGTATCTTGTTGATCTGGATTTGCAACACGTGGACAATTATCGGTACCATCGGTTAGGCCATCTGAATCGTGATCTCTCGCATAATTCCAGAACCCGAGATCATCAGAACCAACTGCGGTTAGAGTAAAGTTCGACATTAGGACTGTGTTTTGGATATGCATTCCCGCAACTGGAGATTCATTTTCTCCTAATTGAAGGGAGTGCGCTGTATCGTCTCCAGACCCGCCGGCAGAAATCGCCCAATCCCATTGATTGTTAGAGTCTAATTGGGCAAGGAAAACATCTCTTTTATCGCCATTTGAATCTTGGTCTACCAAATTATCTAATCCCAATGTGAAATTTGCGGTATATGTTCCAAGCACCAGGATATTATCACGTGAATCTATTACTATGGATTCAATACTTTCCCAGCCCCCTCCACCAGAACCAGATACGTCATCCCATACGCCATTAGTGGTAAGTGTCGCATGGAACATATCCCACCAACCGTTAGAGGTTACATTTTGAAACCCGAATTCTGCAGTTCTCTCAAATTGGCCTACGATATGCATTTGACCATTACTGCCAATAGTACAATCATTAACCCAATCATCACCAGTTCCGCCAGCAAAAGAAGTCCATGTGAAATTACCGTCTCCATCTAATTGTGCTGCGAACATATCCGCTTCACCGACTGAATTATGCATTTCAATAAACATTACCGAACCAATGAATGTGCCAGCAACGTGTAGATATCCGTCCGACGAGTAACACATTCCGCCAAATGGCTCTATTCCTTCAGGACTTGAAATGCCATTTGTCCAACTTAGTTGCCCGTTTTCATCATAATGCAATAAACCAATACTTATCGCGTTAGAACCAGGGATTATGTCATCTCCAATTTCTATTGCTCCACGATGAAATATTCCAACTGAAATTCCACCATTTGGACTGACTGAAATGTCGAATACTGAGAGATCATTTACATTCGAAATTGTACGAATCCAAATTGGGGCAAATGTTCCCCCACTGTATGAGAAGCGTCCTACAAAGGCATCACCTTCGCCGCCATCGTCTTCTTTCACTAAATTTTGTGAACTTATATTCATTTCACAAGCATCTCCAGCAGTACCAATACAGAAGTGACCACCAAGAATAATGTCGCCGGAGGTATGTAATGCGATTGCATCAATGCCATCTGCACCATTACCGCCGAATCCAAAGGCTGATGTCCAGTTACCATTCGAATCCAATTTTGCAACAAACATATCTGTGTCGCCGTTAAATCCAGTAGCGCCAAAGCCATCCTCTCCAAAACTTACGGCTGAGGTATATTCACCTGCAACTACTATCGTATTGTCATCCAGTACAACATGTCCTGCTAGTATTTCATCCTCAAATCCACCAGCGGATTGAACCCATCCGAGGGGTTCTCCCTGCTCGTTATCAGCAGATACTGCTGGAATAATTAGGGCTGAAACAATGACCAGTACTAAGATGCGATGCATAACTTCGCATCACCATCACTCACTTGAAATGATTTGTCAATTGTCCGCAATATCAATGCCATGTCGGCATTTAGCAATTGGTATGGGGAAGGTTTTCACGCACACGGCTAGGTGTGAATTGTCTCCGGTTTTGGTTGAAAAAGCTTTGATTTCATTTCGAAACCCAAGCACTTGGCCAAACTGGAATAGCTCTGCGAAGAGTTTGCTTGCTACTAATCCTGAGGCTTTACTCGAAGGTGACCACCTTGCAATACATCAAATAATCAAAGGTGGATTAATCGAAGCAAGATGGCTTGTCAACTCCGTTAGAGAAGGAGATGGCTTCTGTGAAATTGAATTATTAGGCGAAGGTCAAAGCAGAAATGAACGCCCTATTGGAAATGGATTGAAAGAATTGAAAATTTGTATTACGTTTCTTTCTCAAGAAGATGGTGGTATTGAAGTTCACAGTAGTTGCGAGGTTTCAAGAATCATGGCGGTTTTTGCGAATAGAATTAAAGCATTCATGAAGAAGCAAAGTCAACAATTACTTGATGATATGTCATCGATAATTTAAGCGGTGTATCTATGGAGCGGGGCGAACAGCCCACCCTATGGCGGATGACAAAAGGCGTAACCAAAAGCGCCGAGGCGGGAGAGGTTCCGGTAAGCCCCGCCGCCACGGAGGACCTTCAAAGGCAACTTTGATCGAACGTCATGCCGAGTTTGATTTGGCAGCAAAAGAAGCTGCTAAATGCAGATTTGATACACAACCAAGACCAATTGGGATTCCTGAAAAAATCGAGGAGCCAAGGCACTTTTCTTTCGAATGGCCAAATACTCCGGTCTCCTTGAAAACTGAATCTACACTAGCCGAAAAGGTAGTTCGTAAAGGTGAATTTGGCTGGTTACCAGATAAGCGGGTTGCTGAAATTGGTGAAATGGTAACCGATCTAGACATGACATTAGATCAAGCCTTATCTCTACGAAGTGCGCTATTGCAACAGAAGACCGTGTACTCGCATGGGCAACTACAATCTCGAGGAAGGGCTTTGATGCGCCTTTACAGAGAGGGCGTGGGGATTGTTGATTTGTCGAAGAAATTTGATTTCCCGCCAATGAATATTTTCAGAGTAATTTTGAAAGAAATGGGATGGTCAAAGTCTAGAATCAAGGAAACACTTCGCTCACCATCTAAATTTAAACAACGAGAAAGAAATGAATTTGAAGCGGCTGAAGCCGCAGATCGAGTTAGCAATGTTGACCAATCAGAAACACATGTTAGGGCTGATTTGTTTGAAGAAATTCTTGCAGATTGGTTTGAAGACCAAGGAGTAAGAGTTCGTCGGCAGCCAGAGATGGTTAAAGAACAAATGAAAGAGCATGGCCGACCGATTAATACACCGGACTTACTTTTCCTTGACCATGTTGAATTGAATGGTGAGCCGGTAGCTTGGATAGATGCTAAACACTTCTACGGCGCAGATGTTGACTTCCAGCGGAAAAAAATCTCTAAACAATCTGCTAGGTATGTTGATTCTTGGGGTCAAGGTGCTCTTGTTTTCCGTCATGGTTTCTGTAGTAATATGCACGTGCCTGGAACAGTACTGCTAGATTGTGGACCACTAGATTTGACTCCACTCTCTCAAATTACTGAAGAATAGTTTCAAACACGCCTAAACCTAAACTTCTCAATATAGATGATAATTCGCCGTAATCTGGTAAATGATTGAGTTTCTTTGGGAGTATAATCAAAGATGTTCCAAGCATACAAATGTGGCAACTCATTGATTCATCGGCTTTCTCCAATACAATATTGAGTAGTTTAGCACGTTCTTCTTCTTCTAACAATCCAGATTCTAAAGCAAATCTATCTGCTTCATCGAGTAAGTTTTCCCAAATATCTTGATTCCAGTCAAATTTCTTTAAGCGATTAACTGCTGATTCTCCAGCGGTTGTAATCTTTGATTTCCAAGTTGAATTGTCGATATATGTTCCTGTATGCGTGCTTCTTTCGGGATCCCATACTAACAAAGCAGGGCATCCTACGTCGAACCCTACTGCTTTACCGGGGAATGGTGGACTTCCTGGTGTGATTCGCAATTCACACCCTCCGGCCCATAATCCCAAAATATCTCCGAGCCCTCCGGAATGTTTTCTCTCAAGGCGGTGAGCTAATCGGGCTAATTGACCCTCATCGCCGCAATCGAAAATTTCACCTAATGCTAAACTTGCTGCTAATAGACCAGCACCCGACATTCCAAACCCTTGCGATATGGGGAGTTCTAATTTAACATCGATTTGAACTGATGATTCCACTTTGAAAATTTCACGAAACGAAGCCAATAAATCGACATACAGATCTTCACCTTCAGGAAAATCCTGCCCATCCATATGAGTGACAGAAATATTATCAGGGCCTTTTTCGATAATTTTGGCTGTCACTTCGGCTCCATCTTCTAAACATAATCCTGCGCCGCGAGAGCCTTGATTGCGTGCTAACAAGGGTTTTGAGTGGATCGAAAATAAGAGAGTGACATGACCCCCTGCTTGTACCACTACCTCATCCATCATGCTAACGCTATACGATGTAGGTCATCATGCTTCTCCAATACAGAGGGGGCTTAGAATGATTCAAGCTAGAGCGACGTCGATTTCGCCTGTGATTTTCTCAAAGCGTGAAACCAATTCAGCACATGCTGCATTGAAAATTTCTTCTGGACTTAGAGAACCATCTGATTCAAAGGAGAATATGTACTCTCCATCCATGTCTTCCATTACGATTGCATTATCGAACGCTTCATCACGACCAGTTCCATATCCAATTTGGTGCATAGCACGCTCAAGGTCTAGAACTGAATCCACATCTGAACATTCTTTGTTGGTGAACAACTTAGAATTAATTGAACGGCCAGATTTTGATGTAAGGTCCAAATCGAATAGTACCTTTGCTTTCTTTGGCTTGGAAAGTATTGCTTTCTGACGTGGTTGGAAAGTCACTGCTGCTGCAGGGCACCATTTTGCATGTTCTCGGCCACGACCTAGTGTTGCATATGCATACAACTCAAGATATTGTCCTGATGACAGAATTGTCAAAGGAATTCGAGCATGGTCCTCTTTAATCTGAAGTTTAGTTTCTCCAAGAACATTTAGATCGCCTGCGTATACAGTTTTGAATTGCTCATCTGAGTCCGAATTAGGACCACGGATCGACAAGTGATAGATAATTTGAGACAATGGAGATCCCCACTGGTCTTCCGGGAGGTTTTCATTATTCGGATCATCTTCAGGGAATTTGAATTCATCCAAGAAAGTAGGGACTGGAATCATTGCTAGGCGGTGTGCTAATACTTCATCAGGCAATACATTGACCGATTCAATAACTTCTCCTTGGTTATCTTGAGTTACACCTTGTTCAAAACGAACTTTGGTAATTGCCATTTTTGGCACATCTGCGAGTATAGCACGGCGAAGGCTGTTTACCTGCGCTGCATTTGTCTTTGACAAAATAATTCGAATCCTGTTACCTTTTGGCCAACCTTCAACAATTTGTGCTTTCATTTTAAACACCTCTAGATATCAGACACGGCGCCCACGGCGTCCGCCTTTCTTCTTTGTTCCATCGTGAGCAATAGGGGTTACATCCTCAATACGAGTGACGGTAACTCCTGCACGAGTAAGAGCACGAATTGCAGCTTGGGCACCAGGGCCTGTACTGTTGGACTTGTTACCACCTGGACCACGGTACTTGACGATAACTTGGGTGAATTCTTTTTCCTTTAACTGGTCTGCCATACGCTCTGCAGCACGTGTTGCTGCGAATTGGCCACCAGAATCCTTTGAGGATTTTACTACCTGTCCACCGGAGCAGGTAGCGATGGTTTCTGCACCGGTAAGATCGGTAGCAGTCATCAAGACATTGTTGTAACTAGAAAAGATATTGATGATAGCCTTGCGCATCACTCATCGCCTCCTTCTGGAACGGTATCTTCAGCCTTAGGAGCTTCAGCAGCAGAATCGTTGACTGTTGTTGCTTCGGACTGAGTGAATTCAGGATCGACTTCTTCGACAGCGTATTCTGCGGATTCACGAACTCCAAGAATTGTTTGACGAATTACGTGGTTCTCATCGTTTAGATTAGAACGTGGGTGGTATCGAATCAATTCCTCTTCATCTCGTGATACTGGATAAGATGGGATTGTGACTTTCTGGTCACCTAGGCAAATCTGACCATGGGTTACTAGTTGGCGAGCCTGCTTCATGGTTGATGCAAGTCCCTTGTAGTATACTTGGGCCTGAAGGCGGCGGTTGAGGATATCCTCTGCTGAAAGAGACAATATGTCATCCAGAATTGCGTCGCTTGCGATTAGTCCTTTGCGATTAAGAGATACTAGTAATGCATCCTTTTCACGGGAATAGTGTCCTTCAGATGTATCGACTCGTCCAATCAACTTCATTGCTTGGCCACGAATACGACGTAGTGCAGATTTAGCTTTCCAAATCTCAGTCATGTTTTTCAAACCGTGATTTGATTTGATTGCATGTTCCTCTGCAATTCTGTCAGCCTTCCATGGATGAGGAGGTGTGTCGTACTTAGGGCGAGCAAATTTTGGATGTCCCATATCTAATTCCTCCTATCACTTCTTGCGCTGTACTCCAAGCGTCAGTCCAAAACGACCATTTGAACGACCGCGCTGTCCACGTACCTTGTGGCCGCCTGCATGGCGAATTCCACGGTAGCATTTGATTGAACGAAGACGAGAAATATCATCTTCATTTGTGAGTTTGAGATCTTGTCCAACCAGATGTAGTTCGTCACCAGACTCTAGGTCATGTTGACGGTTTAGCATCCAAACTTCGACATTTTGTGAATAGTCGCCAATTGCAACACGAAGTGTTTCCTGCTGAGTGAGATCTAGGTGACCTGCTTTCATACCAGGATCGAATCCTGTAATGCCACAAATCATTGCAGCAGTTCTGTCCCCAATACCACGTACTGCAGTTAAGGCGGTTCCTAAAGGCTTGAGACCGTCAATATCGGTATCGGCCATGCGAAGCATGTAGGAGAAATCGTCTCCCAAATCCTGATCTTTTGCCATGATGGTTCACCTGTATAACGCGTACAACATGATGTCGAGCGACTTTGCGACAAACCACCCCTATATCAAGACCGCGATTAGGCATTCGCGAGACTGCGCCACGAACTGATGGCCGCTAGTACTTGCTGTTCGCAGTGCTTAGAGCCATCTTAAGAGTTGAGACACAGCAGTAGCATTGGGTCTTTGGGTAGTTTGGCCACAAAACCGGCGTGGCTGCCCCCCTTTGCCGTTAGTTGTCTATCGATGCTACCTTGTAGCCTAGGTTGGAGGTTTGGTTCTAGTGGAACTCGTAGAGTTAATTTGCCAAATCCATAGTCGCGAGCGGTGTCGATAAGATGGGAAATTGTGGTCTCTGAAAGTTCTGAGTGAACAAGCTTGACAATACGTCCTGTTGCTTGGACTAGAAGTGATAGATTACTATCTTCAAACGAAAAATTATCAGAGTGGTGTATTTGTGGCCTACGCCCCTCTGAAATGCTCCAGATGATTTCTTGCCCCTGTAGGCTATTCCTAAGGAATTCTGTAGCGAGTCCTGACTCGACCAAGGCGGCGTCAAGTATGCTGACATGTTCTCCTTTTCTCGGTGGCCTTCTAAGTTCAGATATTTGTGAAAAATTACCTTCAATAACAACTGGTTTATCCTTGAGGCTAGGGGGTATGCGAACAAACCTTCGAGAAATATTAGGAGATGATAATTGGCCAACCCATAACGAAAGACGATCTATTCGCCCTTTTCCGCGGCTAGTCCAGACCCATGTTTTTCCAATTCCTGGCCAATGTACATCGACCATTGCTTCTACTTCCTCACGTTGTGATTCTACTAACCTTGGCGAAAGGTCCAACAGAATTGCTGGACCACGCTCTCCTTCTGACAGATGGTCTTTCCAAGCAGAAAATATCTCGGGTAATTTAGGTGCCATTTCATCCAAGCCATGTGTTCTGGAATTACGAGGCCTTGCCGGGTCGATATGTAACATTGCAACCGGTTGGGAAACTTCTCCAATCGTTCCGTCACCAACACGAATTCTCGATTCCATTAGGGCTGAATTAAATCCATGGTTGGCAACGCGTAATAGATTTGAATTGGCTGCGTGAGCTGTTGGTTCATCTAATTCTATCCCCAGGCCTTCTCGGCTAATCATCGCACAGTATGCTGCAAGTTGTATGCCGCTTCCGCAGGCCGGGTCGAGAATAATTCCCGCAGGCAATTTGCACTTTCGAACCATTTTAGCCCGTTCAATGGCAACTTGCCAAGGGGTTGCCAAAGGTTTTGCATGCTCTGCATAATTAAATTCAAGTCCCTCAGGCGCAGTTGAATCTCTAACTGTGGGACCGTTGAGGTCGGCGTCTTTCGGATTTAATTCCAAACAAATTCACCCAGAAATATCTGTACGTACAAGTAAGCTTTCGAAAGGAATTCCTGCTGCTTCAAATGCCTCTTTACCGCCTTCTTGACGGTCGAGGATACTGATTACAGCTACTACCTTGCAGGATGTTTCCTCTTCGATTCGCTTCACTGCTTGTATTGCTGAACCACCGGTGGTAGTTACATCTTCCAAAATGATCACATTGCCGCCATTTGCAATTGAAGTTCCCTCAATACCCGGGGGGTTATTCGTCTTGCGGCCCCCTCTACCCTTAGCCTCCTTGCGCACCATAAATCCAAGGCGGTCGGATGTGAAATCTGTTGCTATTACCAGAGCTGCCAAAGGTACTGCTCCTAATTCAAGGCCTCCTACAAAATCAGCCCCGATTTCATCACAACGAACATTCATCAAATCTCCAACCAAGCGTCCAGCTTCAGGATTCATCATTACTGGCTTCATATCAAAAAACCATCTTGAGGTCCTTCCACTCGCCAAAGTAAAGGCTTCATCAGAGCCTCCGTCAAGGAAAGCGAGGTCCCGGACCATTTCGACTAAACGCGCCCAACGGGGGTCTTCTCGCAAAGTAGGTGGCACCGACATGGACAGTGCCATCCATTTGAGACGAATGAACCTTCCCTCCGAGAAAACATGGTTCAGTGAGAGCCCTTATGAGCCACCGCCAAGAGCCGAGGGGGATAGCCATGATTCAAGAGGGTGCTAAGGATGTCCATGACCCTCTGCTCGGTCTGGATTTAGCACGGCTAGAAAGTGAAATGGAATCATACCATGAATGGTTCGATGAAAAAACTGAAGCGGCTTACCAACTAGCATCTAAAGCTAGAGCAAAAGGGCTCGACCATACATTGGAGGTTGAAATCCCTCGTGCATCTGATTTGGCAAGCAGAACTGAAAAATTACTTATTCATCATCTTGAAGATGTAGAGGTTGCTGAAGATATACGCACGCTACTTGCGGAATTCGACCGTGAAACCACTTCGATAAAAATGGGAATTATGGTGGCTAAACGATTTCGTGAAGAGGGCCATGATCTGCAGAAGAGTATTGATGTTGGCCTCCGCGTAGGTTTGGCAATCTTAACCGAAGCTGTACTGGTTGCACCACTCGAAGGAATCAGTGAAGTCCGATTGCTCTCCAATGTTGATGGTTCACAGTTCCTTTCCGTGCATTTCGCAGGCCCAATTCGAGCGGCGGGCGGTACTGCACAGGCACTTGCAGTTCTTATTGCTGATATGATTCGAAGGGAGTTGGGAGTAGATTCCTACAAACCAACAGACGATGAGGTTGAGAGAGTCAAAGAGGAATTCGGATTATACCGAGGGAATTTGCAGTATCGGCCTCCACCAGAAGAGGTTGACACTATTGTTAGAGCGTGCCCGGTTATGATCAACGGTGAATCTACTGAAGATATCGAATGTGCAGGATATGGTCGCGTTCGTAATATCGATGAAGCACGAATAAGAGGGGGGGTACTCCTTGTTATTGGAGAGGGCTTATGTCTGAAAGCCCCCAAAATTCAGAAGCACACTGAGCGCCTAAATGTAGAGGGCTGGGGCTTCATTTCGGTCTTTGCAAATAAGAGTAAATCTAAGGAAGAAGGGACGAATTCTAATGGATTTAAATCTCGTAAAGTTCCTCCAATTTCTAAATTTATGAAAGATATTATTGCAGGCCGTCCGGTTTTTGGCGCCCCGCTAGAACCTGGCGGATTCCGATTAAGATATGGGAGGGCAAGGCCGTCTGGCCTGGCTGCTGGATCATGTAATGCGGCTAGTATGGCCGCTATGGATGATTTCTTAGCAGTTGGAACTCAAATGAAAATAGAAAGGCCTGGTAAGGCGTGTGCGATTACTCCTTGTGATATTGCTGAAGGGCCATGGGCTATTTTACGAAATGGTACTTTCAAGCGATATGATGATGAAATTTCATTTAGAAAGGATAAATCTCAAATTAGTTCGATTTGGGATAATGGAGAATTGGTTTTAGGATATGGGGAGTTCATGGAGAACAACAAGAATTTGGTCCCCGCTGCATATTCACACGATTGGTGGGCGGCCGATTTGATCGATGCTCTCGATAGTGAACAGGCGGTTGAAGAGTTCTGTCGAATCATGGGTGTTGAAAGAAAGTCGATGCCCGAAGGGGTGCCGGGAAGTCCGATTGGGGGTGAAACGGATTTACACGAACGATTCCATTCGAGACGTAAATGGAGAGAAGTACTAATTCGCCTACACCCTTCATGGGATTCTGCCAAAGAAATAGCTATTCGATTTTCAACATCGCTCATTACCCCACATAATCCATGGTGGCGGGATTTGCCGATAGAATGGGTTCCTGCCTTACTAGAAGCGATTGATAATTCAATTATCAGTGATGGTTGTTTACGCTTTATTTCAGGAGTCAAGGACTGGAATCCGAATACGATGGATGAACTGCGTCCTGAAATAGAGGATGATTTGGATTTCGGATCTATGCCTGGCCCTAACATTCCTGTAGAAAATGGCGTTTTCATATCAGCAGTACCCAATAGTTGGGTGTTAAGAATACATGGACTCGTCAAAGGTTCAGCACTAATGTTGGGTCTAACTCATCATCATGAAAATGATGATTTAATCATAACCGAAGGCTGGCAAGCAATGCTTGATGGCTTAGGTTATTCATACAAAGGTAAAGCACCTATTCGTATAGAGGATGCTCTAACAATATTCAAAGATAGAATACAAAGTTTGAGAGATACTGAACTTATTCTTGCTGAAGAACGGGGACGGAAGAGTGTCTTGGAAAGTGAAAGATCTACTGTCCGTATAGCTGCTGAAACCGGTGCAAGACAGCGTGGTCTTGGAATTGCAGAAACCGATACTATCGGAAAGGAAGCTGCTGAACAATTACCTGATGCTGGCCCTAAAAACCCAGCAAAATATCTGCAGGCTCAAATTATGGAAGACGACCATTGTGTCGATGGGATACTCACACAGATTAGGATGATTTCTAGGATTAGATGGGAGCATTCTGCCCCAGTACGCATTGGTTGTAGAATGGGGCGTCCTGAAAAAAGTGCTCCTCGTGAAAAGCCAACTGTGCACTCCCTTTTCCCAATTGAAAATTCTGGCGGCAATCAGCGATTAATTGGAAACGCCGCAGCCAAACAGGAATTGCGAGCACAGGTTGGAGTTAGGTTTTGTACGACATGTGATAGAAAATCTCCAATGATATCTTGCCACCATCGGAAAATTGACAGTAATGGTGAGTCGGTTCCCGGGGGCAATTGTGGTGGACGCACTGAATTGAGAGTGTCTGATGCGAAATCTAAGGCTAGAAGGCGCGGGGAAATACAGACTATCAAACTAGATGATTTACTTGAAGATGCGCGTATCTCATTAGGTATTGATCGTGTCCCTAAGCGAATAAAAGGAGTCAAGAAAATGATGAGTAAAAATCAGACTCCAGAACCCATGGAAAAGGGAATTCTACGTGCCAAGCACGGATTACCTGTTTTCAGAGATGGAACGGTTAGATTCGATATGAGCGATGTTCCAGTGACACATTTTACCCCGATAGAAATAGGGGTTGGTTGGGAAAAACTAAGGGAATTAAGCTATACTTACGATTGCTTTGGTGATGAACTAACTAGTGATGAACAATTATTAGAAATATTTCCTCAGGACTTTATTCTAGCCAAAAATGGAGCCGATTATTTCGTAAGAACTGCAAAGTATATTGATGAATTATTAGTTAGATTTTATGGGCTTGAGCCATTCTATAATGTAGAAGAACCGGAAGACTTGGTTGGGCAACTTATCTGCGCACTAGCGCCCCATACATCAGGAGGGGTTCTATCTCGTTTGATTGGTTTTTCAGATAGTTCCGGAGGTTACGCTCATCCCTTATTCCATGCTGCTAAGCGAAGAAATTGTGATGGTGATGAGGATGCCATCATGTTATTGATGGATGGATTATTAAATTTCAGTAGAGAGATTTTGCCTTCGAATCGTGGTGGACAAATGGATGCCCCTTTGGTTCTAACAACTAGACTAAATCCTACTGAAGTCGATAAAGAAGCATTGAACGTAGATTCCGCATGGCATTATGAAAGGTGGTTCTATGAAGCTACAATCGCACAACCACACCCAAAAGAACTCGCAGATCGCATGGACTTCGTTGAACGACGCCTCGGTAGTGTAGCTGCAGTAAGAGGTCTGGGTTTCACTCACTCTACCAAAAATATGGCAGAAGGGCCACAATTATCAGCCTACAAAACACTAGAAACAATGATTGACAAAATGAATGGACAATTATCACTTGGCCACAGATTGAGAGGAGTGAATGTCCGAACCGTCGCTTCAAGTGTTATCAGATCACATTTCCTTCCTGATTTAAGAGGTAACTTAGTGGCATTTACTAGACAGAAGGTTCGGTGCCTGAAATGTGGTCACTCTTATCGGCGAATGCCATTGGCTGCTAAATGTATTCAGCCACAAGTACAAACCGGTAGAGGCATGAGTGCATTTGGAGTTCGTAAAGCAGAGGGTGAAATGTGCGGGGGTAATTTAGCACTGACCGTTACCGAAGGCGCTGTTAGAAAATATATCAAAGTTACAAAACACGTTATGGAGACATACGGGGTAGACAATTATACTAAACAAAACGTCGAATGGCTTGCAGAAAGTGTTGAAAGTCTATTCAACAATGATAAGGCTAAACAAATGAGTTTGGCTGATTTCCTCTGATTACTTGGGCCTCATTGGATCTTGCCAAATGGCGGAAGTGCTTGCTTCGGTTGAGTCAGCGTTCTGCAAAGTTATTTTGTGTTCTGATTCTATTTTTTCTAACTTTTTGGTTATTAGTGCACGGACTGTAATTTCACCATAAGCCACAACCAATGTACCTATTGAAAATAATACGATCCCAGGAAGTAAAGCGGATTTTAGAGGCCATGTATAGAGGGTCGTAGTCGTCTCTGCGCCATCTTCGAGTTCTGTTATGATTAGAAGAGTCCCTTCATCGGATGCAGCAGAATATGTAATACAGCCATCGTCTGTTGTTCCATTCCATGAGTAAATTACTGTCGAATCCGATTCAACTTTGATGCTTACTTCGTGCACACCTCCGTTAATTGAAGCGAAGCAATGTTCTAATTCATAATCGACTGAACTACCTAAAATGGAACCGACTTTGGCTTCTCTCTCCGGGGAGAAATCTGCACCTGGTCTGTTGATTTCTTGACTGGCGCTTTGCTGACTGACGAAGTACCACCCCGTATTCACTACCAATAGTGCGATAAACCACAAAACATGGTTTTTCTTCATCTACTAACCTCCAATGATAGCAACTCCAACACTCTATTCATCCACTTCAACTTCATTAGTTTTCGTTTTTCATCAGTCGCACCAGACCAACGACCTACTTCGTCTGTAGAGAATCCAACTAATTCAACTTCGGTAGCCCCTAATGCAAATGCAATACATACAGCTCGGTCTCCATCTGTAAATCCTCCAGGGTTGTGCATTCCTTCGATTTTTTCAGGTGTTTGGTGGGTCAACATTATTTGTTGCTTTTCGTTAATAGCAGATAGGATATTTTGCCAAGTTTCGATATTATCCCCATGGGCATGGAGACAAATCGGAATTCCTTTGTTTAGTGCTTTTTCGATATATGGAGAACCGTCCCCGTCACTCACAATTAGTACAACTTTTGAATAATCTTCTATCGCTCCAATCGCACCATCAGCAACTAGTGTTGGCATTTGAGGAATATATCCTGGATTTACAGCGGCTCCCACCACTGTAACTTTACCTTCTAGAAGTATCGACGGTGCGGGGTTTTTACATGATTCCAAGAGTAATAATGCGCTCTTATAATCCGCCTCAAGACTCCAATCGAAGTACTCTCTTATCTCATCTTGAATGCGAACCAACTCTTGCTTGAATGGTTGCATTGGCCCATGCCACCTCGATATCCCACATGAATAAGAGGGTTCAAATGTCACGCCATAGAATTAGTAAATGTGCCCAAGCCATTCACGATTCCTGATCTCAAAGATGAGGTCACACTTGCAAGATACCCATTCCTGCCTCAGGCAAAGGAATGGATTGCAAGAATGGCATCGACGCACCAAATCGATATCGATGAATTACTTGACGGGGCGATGATGGAAAGGGCGCGTGTACGTGCAAGGTCACGATTAGTTGATTCAGTAGATAGTAAGGATGGGGTAGAGGTTGCTTCAATTGGCGACATCCATACAGAGGAAGGGCGGTTACTAGAGGCCTTTTCGTTCTATTATGCTAGACTAGTTGTTGGAGCTAGTGAAGATGAGCGGTTGATTTCAAGATGGGCCCAGGCTGAAGCTGAAAGGGCACAGCGTATTCTCGAACGTGATGATGCAATCTCTATAATTGCTAACACATATATTTCTGAAATAGAGTGTGATAAAAACGGCATTTGGCGAATTGGTCTTGCTAATTTTATTGAATTATGTACTGGAATTACCGGTTCACGATGGAGACTTCCTAATTGTGATATCAAAGATGGCTGGGTCACTCTTTTTGATGAAGGTGACAAATATTCGTCCAAAGGTAAAGTTGCTAGGTTATTGCGGGAGAGAATGAAAGAGGACATTAAGCTCGATGCACTTGAAAAGATGACTAAAATGGATGAGAGTTTACTCATCAGATTATCGGAACCTGTGGGGATGATTCGTGGCCTAGTAGCATCTCGTACTGCAGAAACCATCGCTCTTATTGGAGCTGGAGAAGAAGATTGGCCCCCTTGTATGCGAAAGGCTGTTTCAGAACTGGCTGAAGGTGTGAATGTCAATCATTTCGGAAGAGTTTTCTTAGGTTCTATTTCGCGCTGTATCGGTCTACCTGCTGAAACTACAATTGATTTCTTTAGAGCAGCCCCCGACTTTAATGAAGGGACCACTACCTACCAAGTAGGGCACCTTTACGAAAGAGAATATACTCCTTCTGGATGTTCAAAGTTGAAAGTTAACCATAATTGTGCAGTCAGAACCGGGGAAGACCGATTGTGCGATCAACCATGGATGGATCATCCTCTGAAATACATACGTGCCAAACAACGTAGACGAAAGAAGCAGGAAAGTATCGAAGTGAATGTTATTCCTCCCAATTCGGGCGATGCTTGATGAATAGGAAGCGCATCAGCGCTATTGTAGCCGGGGCTGTGGATAATGACTAGAACTCTCGTATTGACTGTAGACCGAGATAATGATCTTGGTTTGAAAACAGCTATACGCGGACCCGTAGTTGGCCGAAAGCAGGTGCTAACTGCCGCACTAAGATTAGGTATTGCCGATCCTGAAGAAAGTGATACTAATGCTATTCTTGGCGCCCTTCATCAACACGATAATCTCATCGAAGGAAATAGTGAAAGTGACGAGGTCGAAATTGCAATCCTTACCGGTGATGAGAAAGTGGGGGTTCGCTCAGATCGGGCAATTGCCGCTCAATTAGAAGAAATTGTAACTGAGTTTCAACCAGACCAAGCGATACTTGTTACCGATGGTGCTGAAGATGAATCGGTATTGCCTATTATTCAAAGTCAGGTAAGAATCGATCATGTTCAGAAAATTATTGTCAAACAATCCAAGGGAATTGAAGGTACCTATTACTACATCGTAAAGGCACTCGAAGATCCTAAATGGCGTGCTAAGATGCTCATTCCTCTTGGCGCTATTATGGCAATTTTTGGCTTGGGAGTCATGCTACCGGATACATTGGGAGGGATTGTGATTGGATCTCTGCCTCTGATCTTTGGGCTATTCATTCTATCCAAAGGCCTTGGTATTGAAGCAACTGTGAGCAGAGTGGCGCAAGAAATGCGAGAGAATGCTGATGCTGCTATGTTCTCATCCTTACTTTGGACAACAACCGTGTTCAGTGCAATATTTGCTGTGGCAACGGGGTATGACAAATATATGGAACTTGAAGCGACTTCGAATTATTCTGTTGTGTGGATTGGAGTCGTGCATTCTGCACTTGCATGGATTGTTATTGCATTCCTAACATCAACTGCTGGATTCATGCTGTTACGATTGAAAAAGGGTTCTTTCTCTGGCAGATTAATTGTCCTGGCTGTTTTCGGAATGGTTGTTTATTCCTTCCTTGATCAAGGACTATTAATTGCAATAGATGTACTAACCGGCGGAGATTATGAATTCTCAGTCCGGGGTATTTGGAATGTCATGTTAGAACCGCTGATGTGGATTGCTGTCCTGTGGGTTACAACCACAATCGTTCGTGCAGTACAAGCACGTCAGGCCCAAGGCGAGCGCTACTGGGGAATTTGATTACGATTGGAATACTGCCTCATGCATGCACTGCGGGCACGTGACCTTGATTGGTCTAATCTCTGGTATTCCTAAAGGTGATGAACAGGCTGGACAGATAATTGCTTGTCGTACTTGTGATTGATTACTTTGACCACCTTGTGAAGGATCATACTTCATTCGATATTGATCGGCATTATCGATATATGTTGGCCCAACATTTAGCGGCCTAGCAGATTCCAAATCAACAGCCTCCTTGTAGGCGCCGGGTACAAATTCTTCCTCGAAAGATACGGGGGCTGGATCTGAAGCTGGAGCGGTTGCTGCCATCTTGAATTGTGCTAATTCAGATTCAATTTCTGCCA
>Ga0315321_10000418_pt1 | contig 31037 bp, 26 predicted proteins | sample M180m21515metaG_FD_203464 | JGI IMG/M metagenome (GOLD analysis project Ga0315321, IMG submission 203464) | Ammonia-oxidizing marine archaeal communities from Monterey Bay, California, United States - M1 80m 21515 | ecosystem: Environmental > Aquatic > Marine > Intertidal zone | place: USA...
GCAATGGATGCTGCTACTGGCGAATATTTGTTTTCCATTGATCTTGATATGCAAAACGTTATTGCGGAAATCGATCCACGCAACGGAGAGAAAACCTTGAGCCAGCAAGCGGTACCGGAACCAGGTCAGGTATTGGATGGTCTATCCCTGAATGGAATTTGTCCGGACGCGCTGGGCGCACGCAATATGCAGTCTTCATCCTATAACCCGGCAACAGGCATCCTCTACATTCCCATGCAGGACACTTGTATGAACAATTTGACTAACCAGCGTTGGCAGAAGTATCCCGACCCATCGACTGACGGGCAGTGGGGAATGGTAAAGGCGGTTAATCTCGAAACCCGGGAAGTGGAGTGGACAGAACGTCAGTTTGCACCACCTGCCAGTGGCAACCTCACTACAGACAGCGGCCTTTTGTTTAGCGGCTCAGTCGATCGATATTTCAGGGCAGTAGATCAAAGCGACGGCTCGGTGTTGTGGCAACAGAGATTGGACAATGCGCCAAGTTCCTACCCCATTACTTATCGGGTCGATGGCAAACAGTATGTGGCGGTAGCTACTAATTCGGGCAGTTTTCTTGCCAACAACATGGAACGCAGGGCCGGGATCAATAATCCGCCGAGTGGGGCGACCTTGTGGGTTTTTGCGCTGCCAGTTGAGCAGTGAATGACGCTCTCTGATTTAGCAAAAGGGCAAAATAAAGTAGAATGAAAAGGTCAGAGTAAATTACCTTGCTGTATTTTTACTCTGACCTTTCTATTTGCTTTTTCTTGGGCCTTCCTTTGGAGAGTGCCGTTCAGTACTGCTGCTCCAGCTGCATTATTCGGAACTTCGAATTTCTTTGAGCTAGCTGTTGCAGTCGCTATTAGTTTGTTTGGATTGAACTCAGGAGCCGCTCTTGCGACTGTGGTGGGTGTTCTTGTTGAAGTGCCAGTGATGCTATCGCTGGTCGCAATAGCGAATAGAGCTCGCGCTAGTTTTGATCAGTGAGAATCGGATCTGTTGGCATTGGTAAAGAAAGGCAGTGGATTTACTTATCTACAATAGGTCTATGCCGATCTCTCGAACCAGCAAGGCGAATATCCCGAAACTCGCAACGGTTATCACGGCCGCAGCGCCTAGGGCCATCCAGAAGTTCAACTTGCTCAGTAAGAAAGGAAAAGAGAGAAACATAGGCAGTGTTGGAACTACATACCAAAAGGTGTACCAGGCGTGATCTGCAATTCGCTCTATAGGTTGGCCTTCAATGTAGAGCCAGATCAACACCATAGCTGTAACCATCGGCAGAGCGGCGATCAGCGCACCAAATTTTCCTGAATATTTAACGACTTCAGAAATGATGACAACCAGTGCCGCTGTGATTAGATATTTAGTGGCAAGAAAAGAAAATGAACCCATGGTTCTGTCTCCATTATTTAGCAGTAATTGTAGAATAGCAGGGGATGGCAGAATAAGTAAAAATAAAAGGAGCAATAAACCGGGTCTGTGTATAAATGTAGTAAAGTATTTTTACCCAGAATCGGTTTATTGCTTCTAAAATGAAATAGAATAAGCCCACAGTAATATGTGTATTGCCGGAGTGCGAAATGTTTACAGTAAAGCCACTTACAACTGCCCTTGGTGCTGAGATACATGGCGTGGATTTGAATGAGGATTTGTCGCCTGATGCGCTGAAGGAAATTAGACGTCTGTTGGTGGAGTATCAGGTGATCTTTTTTCGCGATCAGGATATCTCTCCAGAGCAGCATCGAAATCTAGCAGCTTCTTTTGGGCCACTACAAACCCATCCGGCATACGGCACGGCGGAAGGGTTCCATGAAATTACCATTCTAGAAAGCACGGCTGAAAAGCCAACCAAGATCGAAGCCTGGCACACCGATATGACTTTCAGAGAGCATCCTCCCTTAGGTGCAGTGCTTCGTTCAAAAATTGTTCCGCCTCAGGGTGGCGACACCATGTGGTCCAGCATGACGGCAGCCTATGATGCGTTGTCTGCTCCCATGCAAGCTTTGCTGTCAGGTCTGACGGCGGAGCATGATTTCAGCCATGGCTTCAAGGAGTCGTTGGCTGAACCTGGAGGTAGAGAGAGGCTGGCTCAGGCCGTTGCCGATAATCCACCGGTTGTTCATCCGGTAATCCGCACGCATCCGGAAAGTGGCAAGAAAGTGCTTTTTGTTAACTCCCTGTTTACCACGCGTATTCTTGAGCTAGAGAAGTATGAATCTGCGGCTTTGCTCAGTTTTCTGTATGAACATGTCACCACAGCGGAATTCACCTGCCGCTTTAGCTGGCAGCCGAACTCGATTGCTATCTGGGATAATCGAAGTACCCAACACAAACCCATCAATGACTATTTTCCAGCCCACAGAATGCTGCACCGCATTACTATCGATGGCGATAAACCCTATTAAGGGAAAGCCTGTATTAATGGCAAGCCAGTTGATTAGGGTCGGGAAACAAATTCCAGTATGCGGCTGGCAATTTGTTGGTTGTCCGGCTTGGTATGGAGTGAGTCAATCGCGCTTTGGTAGAGTTCTTCGCCAAAAATTTCACGACGCATATCCAGCAGGGCGCGAGCATACCCTTCGCTGAACTCAGGGTGCCCTTGAAAAGTCAGAATGTGATCTTCAATGCCCATGGCTGCTATAGGACAAATCTCGTTGCCTGCTAACACCTTCGCTCCGCTTGGTAATTCGGTGACCTGATCCTGATGATTGGAACAAAGTAAGAAGTCGTTTTGCTGAAAGCCATAGTGCTGCGACGCTTCGTTGAGGCTGTTGGACTGGACCCCCACAGACCAGCCACTGCCTGCCTTACTGACATTCCCTTCCAGAGCTTCAGCGACCATCTGGTGGCCAAAACAAATCCCCACAAGTTTCTTTTTATTTTCGTGTAGTTTCTTTACGAAAGCCTTTAGCTTGTGAATCCAGGGAACGTCATCATAAACGCTGAATTTACTGCCGGTAATTAAATAGGCATCTACTTCATCGAGTAGTTCGGGAAACTCGCCATCGATTACCTGGTAAGTGACTAGTTCCACATCCAGGTCCGCTGCCTTGAACATTTTGGCAAACATATCAGGGTATTCTCCAAACACCGGAGAGAATTTCGGGTTAACAATGTCTGCGTTTAAAATTCCCAGCTTCATTTATATTAGCTCTGCAAAAACGCCTAGTTGGTTTTTAGATGAAAGGACTTGGCTTTCGTCAGCTGATGATATCCCAGCTCGGATAAGGCAATTCCCTTGCCGGTGTTTTTGACGCCGGTCCAGCATAAGGCGGGGTCCAGATAGTCACAACGATTCATAAACACTGTCCCGGTCTGAAGCTGATTGCCGATCTGTTCGGCTGCGTTTTGTTCCTGTGTCCATATAGACGCCGTTAGCCCAAGATCGCTATCGTTCATTAGCCTTATTGCTTCATCATCATTTTTTACTGACATGATTCCGACCACAGGGCCAAAACTCTCTTCTTTCATAACGGACATATTGTGATCTACGTTTGTCAGGACTTGAGGAGCGAGATATGGAGAGCCTTCCTCTGCGGAAGGAAATCCACCTGTGTCGACACATGCCACAGCGCCCTGAGCGATCGCATCTTTAGTCTGTTGACGAACCCAGTCGGCCGCTGAAGTTCGAACCACTGGTCCCAGAGTCGTGCTTTCTTCCAGAGGGTTGGACAGCTGATATTTTTTCACTTCTTCAACATAGGCTTCGACAAATGAGGAGTAGAGCGATTCATGAACATAGATTCTTTCAATACCGCAGCAGGATTGACCTGAATTAAAAAATGCACCACTTACTAGATTGGCCACGGAATCGTCAAAGTCTGCATCGGCTCTTACATAGGCTGGGTCCTTGCCGCCAAGTTCCAGTGCTACGTCTGAGAATGTCCCGGCAGCGGCCTTTTCGATTTCCCTGCCTGCGCCAACAGAGCCGGTAAAGCTAACCAAATCCACCTCACCTGAGTTAATTAGCTTGAAAGTGTCGTCATGACTTAGAAACAGGCATTGCAGTAATCCGGCAGGCGCGCCAGCGTATGCAAAAGCCTCAACAAAATGCTCTCCACTTAATGGCGTTTGCGCTGATGGTTTTAGTATCACGCTATTACCTGCCATGAGAGCGGGCACGATCGAATTCACCGATGTTAGCAAGGGGTAGTTCCAGGGAGCGACGGTAAAGACAATTCCCTTGGGTTCCCGTCGAATAAATCGAGTAAATCCCGATTTCGGTGCTGGGACAATATCTGCCAAGGCGGGCTCAGCGATGGCAATCATATGGCGAGTCCGCTCAGCCAGCCCGCTTATCTCACCGCCGGCGTATGCGATGGGTCTTCCCATTTGCCAGGCAAGCTCTTCGGCAATCTGGCTTTGTCTTGACTCGAAATACTGGGCAGCCTTCTCACAGATTTGGGCTCGCTCCACAAGGCTGGTTGCCTGCCACGCCCTTTGCGCTGAGCGCGATAACTCAATAGACTGTTGCAGGTCGCCAGCAGTTGCCAGCGGTCGTTCTATATAAACGGAACCATCTACCGGTGAGACACACTGCAGACGATCATGATTTTTTAGCTGAGTCATAGATAGAAAACTAACCAAAATTAAGAGTTAAGAGTTAAGAGCGCTGACCTGAATCAACTCGCGAGAATAAACGATGAATCATTATATAGAAAACTCAGTTTTTTGTAGCCCGGCCGGAAGAGTGCCACTCAAGAGTCTTTCCTCTAAGTATTTGAGCTATTGCTCGGCGATACTATTGCTGTTTATTAGTATGCCTGCTTCGGCGCAGGGGATAGATGCCGCCATTAACAGTGTGATGCGCCCGGTCGCCGACGTTGTGGCTGGATTCATCTTTTTTGAAGTCAGTTTGTTTGGCAGTCAATTGCCTCTTATTGTTCTCTGGTTGGTTGGCGCCTCCTTGTTCTTCACTCTGTATTTCGGTTTTTTGAATTTGCGAGGTTTTAAACATGCTTTCGAATTGCTTCGCGGGGATTACAGCAAACCGGATCATGGCGGAGAACTGAGTCACTTCCAGGCACTAACAACAGCCGTTTCCGGAACTGTCGGCATCGGCAATATCAGTAGTGTCGCCATCGTTATTTCCGTTGGTGGCCCGGGCGCAACATTCTGGTTAATGCTTGCCGGCTTTCTCGGCATGTCCACTAAATTCGCCGAGTGTGTGGTGGGGGTTAAGTACCGAAAAATAAACCCAGATGGCAGTGTGTCCGGTGGGCCTATGTACTATCTGGAAGAAGGACTAAAAGAGAGAAACTTGGCCTGGCTAGGCAAACCACTGGGCTATTTTTATGCGCTGGCTATCGTGTTCGGGTGTATGGGCATCGGCAATATGTTCCAGTCCAATCAGGCATTTGAACAGTTCGTAGTCGTTACCGGTGGTCAATCCGGTTTCTTTGCTGACAAGGGCTGGTTGTTTGGAGGGGTGCTGGCGGGTTTAGTGGGCTTTGTCATTATCGGCGGCATAAAGAGTATTGCCAAGGTAACGAGTAAGTTAGTGCCGTTTATGGCTGCCGCTTATGTGATTGGTTCCCTTACCGTAATTTTGCTCAACGCTGACAGATTGCCCTGGGCAGTAACCGCCATCGCAACAGAGGCATTCAACCCGCAGGCTTTTGGCGGAGGAATGTTGGGTATCATGATTATGGGATTCCAGCGAGCCGTTTTCTCGAATGAGGCTGGCATTGGCTCGGCGGCAATCGCCCACTCCGCCGTCAAGACAGCTGAACCGGTGACAGAGGGCTTTGTTGGTTTGATGGAACCCTTTATTGATACCGTGGTTATCTGCACACTGACGGCTCTGGTTATATTGACTACGATCTATGATCCGCAGCTTGCAGGAGTAGGGATGCAGGGTATTGAGCTTACTTCGCAAGCTTTTGGTAGCACTTTGAGTTGGTCAACGATTCCTCTTTCGGTTATCGCTATTCTTTTTGCCTTCTCAACCTTATTGGCATGGTCTTACTATGGACTGAAGGGTTGGACGTATATTGTTGGCGAATCGAAGAGTGCGGAGAATGGTTTTAAGCTTGTTTTTTGTGCCTTCGCTGCGATAGGTTGCATGGTTCAGTTAGATGCGGTTCTTGAATTTTCTGATGCGCTGGTTTTTGTTATTGCGCTGCCTAATTTGTTGGGGCTATATATTCTTGCTCCGGTGATTAAGAGGGAGTTGAAGGATTACCAACAAAGAATTCGTAGTGGGGAGATTCAGAATTTGCGTAAGCAGGGTGGGCTTGAAGAATAGTTAAAGAAGAAGCAGCCGGGTTAGAGTATTTTGGTTTTTGATTTACTCAGATTTTGACTTCGTTCCAGATCGAAGATGCCGATCCAGGGGGGAGCAAAAAGTTTTCGAAGCGAAGCTTCGAGTCTTGTGGAACGGCGTCGATCTGAGATCGACGGCTGGGAAGTCCTCTGAGGCTTGCGGTTACAGAACAGGAAAAGTGGATGCTGCTGATACCAGCAGGATAGATGGTGCCCAGGAGAGGCAACAACCTAGCGCAAACACTGCCTGCAGGGCATATAAACAGGCGCTTCCAAGGTGAATTCGTTATCAATTCCGTAACCCATGCGTAGCAGGCTATCAGAATTCGCTTAACAAGCAAGGGCGGTTTCATAACAAGGGCGGGGGTCTGTTTTGCCCGCTAGAAATAGTTGTAGTAGCGGCGCAGGCACTTAAAAGGCCGATTTGCCCTCTCTACCATCGAAGCGCCCCAATCAGATGCGGGCTGCCGACCGTTGTTTACTTCTAGCTACAAGTAAAGCTAACTTTTAGTCTAATCAAAACGAAAGAATGGGAAGATCCTATGACTACACATACCGGAGGCTGCCTGTGTGGCGCTATATCCTACGAACTAGAGCAGGACGCTGTCGTCACTGCGATGCACTGCCATTGCTTAGACTGCCAGAAGTCGACAGGTTCAGGAAAAGCGACTATCATCGCCATTCCTGAATCGAGCCTAAAGATCAGAGGAACGCTTAAATACTATTCAGTTGTGGGCACAGATGGTGCGACGATAGAAAGAGGGTTCTGCGATAACTGCGGCTCACCAGTCATGAGCGCCGCAGTTGGTGTTGAAGGATGGGAAGCTATCAAGCTGATCAAAGCAGGGAGTCTTGATGACTCATCATGGGTGACGATAAACGCCAACATTTGGAAATCTTCGGCTAGGCACTGGGATGCTGTGCGAAAAGAGCTACCAAGTTTCGAACGCAACTATCAAAATTAGCAGTTAGCAGATTGAGTAAACAATAGAATCTCGGGAGAAGTATTCAATGAAAAAAAGCATAAGAAAAGTGTTAATACTCGCAAGTGGATTTTGCATGATTCTAACGGAGGCAGTTAACGCAGCTGAAGTATCTTACATAAGTGATGTCATCTATGGGCGTAAAGATGGTATGGCGCTAACTTATGATGTTTTACAGCCAGAGAATGCCAACGGAGCAGCAATAGTCTTTATGATGAGTGGCGGATGGTATTCCTCATGGGGCGCGCCAGAAACTAGAGCAAATCAATTTGCCGACATGTTGGAAGCAGGTTTTACAATGATTCCTGTCTATCACGGAAGTGCCCCCTTGTATAAAGTGCCCGACGCATACTCAGATGTAGATATGGCCGTAAGGCACATCAAGGCAAATGCCGACACCTATCAAATAGATAGCAATCGAATCGGTTTAACCGGGGGAAGTGCAGGCGGTCATCTGTCTCTCATGGTCGGTCTAAATTCAGACAGCGGAAAGGCTGACGCGCGCAATCCGGTAATGCAGCAAGATAATAAGGTAGCTACGATAGTGGCATATTTCCCGCCAGTAGATTTCAGATCGGACCAAGCGGAGGCACAGGGAATAGTTAACGAAGTCGAGCAGGACGAATTAATGCAGAGATTTCCGGCTCTGGATTATGACGAAGCGATGATTCCGATGATGTCGCCAATTACTCATGTTGATAGCAACGATCCGCCGGTGTTGCTGATCCACGGAGATGCTGATCCATTAGTGCATGTGACACATTCAGATGCAATGTTGTCAACGCTCAAGAAGTTTGACGTACCTTCGGAGCTGATTGTTATCAGTGGCGGGAAACACGGTTTCGGTGGTGATAACGCTAAGATTGCGAACGCAGCTCGACTTGCGTGGTTTGAGAAGTATCTGAACCAATAGGCTTAGTGATGCCCTTAAGTGGCGGAAGCTATGGGAGTTAGTCAGTCTTTTGTTTCACGTTATAAAGCTGTAGTATCCGAATCTCCTCGTTAAGCCCTTATTACCCCAAGTTCAAATAATATTATTGACAATAAGAGCTAAAAAATTAAAGTTATCTCGAAAAGATACATTGCGAGGAAAAAATTGTGGTCAAAATTCGTCTTGTTCTTAGTGCACTGCTTCTGGCGTTACTTGCCTCCACAGTCAAGGGCGTAGAGCCAAGTGATGCTCGTTACGATGGATCAGTTCTCAAGATTCCCTTCCTAGAATTTAACAATCAAAAATATCAGTTGTCTTTTGTCCCTGCTGAAGCCGCGTCGTTAAATCAAGCAGATTGTCCAGTGTTATGCTTGAAGCTGGCAAATGCGGCGGAAAGTGACATTGCGGCTATTCGAGACTCAGCTAGCTTCGACGGTACAACACTTTCTGTCCCAAGAGTGCTCATTGGTGACGAAGTTTACAGTGGGACATTCACCTATTTGCGTCAGTACACAGACGAAATATATTTCTCGGTGTCAGAAGCCAACCTCGCTTCGTTTTTTAGCGCTTCTGATCGTCAGAATTGGGGTGCAGATGAGCTAGAAATGAACCTTAGTTTTTGTAAAGAAAATTCGTATAGATGGGATACGCCTTTCCCGTTCGGTGACTTTAATAATGATGGCTACGAGGACATTTTTATACCCATTGCTTGCTACCAAGGAAAAACTCCAGATAACGGTGGAGAAAACAATCTAGCAGTAAAGACAGGCTGGTATTTGCTATGCAGTAACGAGCTTGGTTCCTACGATAATTGCACTAAGTCGCTTTTTGGAGAGGAATTTATTGATACTTCATTAGACGGGGGAAAAGGTGGGCTTCCGTATCACCATAATACAGAAGAACCTAAGGATTTGAACGGCGATGGCCACATAGATTTCGCCTTAACGCTTAATAGAGACGATGGTATAGGGAGAAGTTCATATAACGTCAACAGCGAAACAGAGTTTACTAGTTTGATTAATGAGTGTTTCGATGGAGATAGAGTGTATGTAGAAACACTGGATAAATTTAAAGTTGGTAACTGCGCTTATTGGTCCGATCAATATGTTTTTCTAAGTAAACCAGATGGAACTTACGTTAGTGTCAAAATTCCATGGGGAGCAACTTGGACCCACTCGATGAGATCAATACCTAACGAATTAGGTGGGTATGATTTAATTTCTATAGGGTATGACTTTAACAGAGTCGCGCGAATACAAGGAACCAATGTCACTGACATAACTGAGGTATACGAAGGATACGAAAACTACGCATGGGCTACACAAATCAATCCATACGTTGGGGGGTACTATGAATTCGACGGCACTGGCTACTGGATCGCAAACGGTGTTAGACCAGAATTAGTTTCTAATATCGCGGATTACGACGAATTCGACATCGACACTGGATGGTACGGCACTGTCGAAGGAATATCGGTTTGGGAATGGATTCCGGGCAGAGGCTTTATCTTTAGTGATTATTACATGCCTGCCGTGGAAGACTTATTCACCTATAAAAATGAACTTGGAAATCCTACTACCGGACTTTACAAGAGAGGAATTCCTCAGATAGGTTCAGGTGGCAGTAACTTCTATAACTTTATGAAACAAACAGTTCTTGATCCTGAGGAAGGGCCAATCCTTGTTGTTCAAGGAGAGAATAGCGGTTTCTTAAGCAACACACGCCGCCAGATTCCGTCAGACTTCCAAATTATCAGCAATGGATCTGTAGACGCATTTATTGAGGATGCCGAGTACCCAGTATTGGTCCTCGAGGGCTTTACCGTCAAGGACGGCAAAATTGCTTTAAGAGAGAAATCTGTCATCGAAGGCGATCTTTTATTTAATAGCCCTGGGAAATACTTTAGAGATATCAACAACGATGGTTACGATGACATGGTCACGATTACAGGTATGACCGTGAGAGGAGGTGCTTACCTAAATAGAAACGGAACGCTCGTCAGGGTAGACACCAACGCCATAATGCCATTACTGCCGAAAGCACCAGTTACTGACAATAATACAGCGACTTTATTTTGGCCTTTGAGGAATAATGGGACGATAGATCTGATTTACATGGATCGAGGGCAAGTAAACGTTCCTGACTGGTGGATTCAAGAGGAGGTATTCAACGCAGGAAACATTGGTGTCATAAGAACGAATTACAGAATAGATTCATTACCTACTCACACTGTGCGTCACCAACTTGATAGTTTTGAAGCATGCGCGCGAACGGCGAGCACTAATTCGGCTATAGGTTGGATATGGAATTGTGCCTATTAGTCACGGGGAGCAGTCAGACTTCAAGCGTGAAATCTATAGCTATTTCTACCGGAGAGGATGGATTGCAGCTAGCCACGACTGAAGCGGCTACAGTTCCGACCATAAGATGTTTAATTTTGTCTCTCATTTATTCATTGGCGCTTCGTAGATGCTGAATTTCCTTGGCTTGATGCTGGCTCTAATTACTCAGTACCCTGCCTTCCAATTATCTTAAGGGGAATTAATTGTATATATTGTTGTGAGCTATGATGCATAGCAAGCTCCTATAGACGTGTAAGCGTATCCAAATACATTCCCCCACTGCAATGATGCGATATGTGCTTTGGGTTCATCATCGGGGCGATAATAAATAGTCAATAAATCTCCGTCACTGCCTATGTATGCTCTCTCGTAATTCTTGCTTGATGCTAATGTCCACTGATTCGAATTGGTTGCTCGCACGGAGCCGTCAAGTGATTTTGTTCTGGTAGAGGTTCTTTCGTCGATTATGTTTAACCTGGTAATGCCCTTTTCATACCTCTGCGCTCTATCCTCATTCAAATAAACTGCATAGTGTTTATCAAATTCACACTCGAAGTTAAAACCTTCTTCTAAGTCCTCAGGTTGAGCCAATGCGCTCGCAGCAAGAAAAGGTGCGATAGCTATTATTATTGATGCTGTTTTCAGATTGGCTACCACGTGATGCACCTATAGTTGGTTCGTTGCCCATTCGTCTGCTTTCTTTTCTATCTCTTGGTTCTCTTCAATTGAGTCATCCATAAACACTGAGTCTTGGTTCAAGCTATCTCTAATCTCTTGAAGGCCATCCTCTAGCTTTTCAAACCTTCTTTCTAATCTGGAGTTATGTGTATCAATCATCTTTACAAAATAATAAAAGAAAGCAACACCCAGCGCAGCCATCCATTCGGTTTTATCAAAATACCAAATTAGAAATGCTCCAACGATTAGAAGAGCCCCCATCGCTCTCAAAACGAACCTCTCGGTTCTTGCTTCGCTCTCTGCTCGTTCTTCTAGTATATCCATATTGCAGCCTCAACCATCGCGGCATTAACCATAACATACCAAGCCCAAACAGCCCTCAGGAAGCTCTCAGAAGCCCTCTAAGCCGTTTTAAGGGCAAGGTAATAGGGAGGTAGAGGATTGCTCGAAAATGCCGCATAGATGCTCTATCGAGCTTACATGAGATTTGGCTGAATGTCAAGGGTTATTGAGCTTCTGGGGTGACGATTGGTTGACCAATGGGTGACCCTGACTTATCTTCAATTTCAGGATACTCAGGAGTCCCAGCTATGAAGAGATGCTCATATTTTGTGTTCGGTAGTTTATTGGCGCTAGTCAGCAGCCATAGCTCGGCTCAGCTCCCGACTTCCACTCGACTGCTCCACATACCTGTAGTGAAAGTACAAGCCGGTGGAGACCTATCGCACTACGAAGTTGAACTCCAGGCTAACGAAGACTACAGCTCTTTTAGCCTTGCTGGTGGTGTTGAGCTAGACCTGCTTACTTACGACAGAGATGACTGGTCACACTGGGAAGACTTTGATGGTGACTGTCAGAACACCAGGCATGAAATTCTCGTCGCTACTAGTGAGGTTGCAGTTACTTTTACAAACTCTAGTGGCTGCACTACATCCACAGGACAATGGTTAGACCCATACACTGGTGACACATATACGCTCGCTAGTGATTTAGATATTGATCACGTGATTCCACTCTATTATGCGCACGAACACGGCGGTGCTGTATGGTCAGAGTTTGTTAAGAAGCTTTTTGCTAATGACATAGAGAACTTGTTAGCTGTTGATGACGGAGAGAATCAGAGCAAGGGTGCTAAAGGGCCGGGTGAATGGATGCCGCCTGATAAGAGTTATCATTGTGAGTATGTACGGATATGGACTTTTGTGGCTGTGAAGTATGAGCTTGTGTTGAGCGCTGAAGATGCAGGGAAGATCAATGAAGTGTTGCTGGGCTGTTCGTAGCGCTTTCCAAATCATCTCTTAAAAGAAACTTCTTTAGGTCGGATTTTGCGAAGGAATATAGCTGAGGGTAAAGGAATGTTAACACCCGAAAGAACTCAACGTCTTGATGGTATTGGATTTGTTTGGGATGTGTTATCTACAAACTGGGAGCAAGGATTTGCCTCACTAAAAGTTTACAAAGCAGAGCATGGGGACTGTCTGGTGGTTCAAGGTTTTAAGCATGATGGCTTTGCGCTGGGTCAGTGGGTTAGCCGTCAGAGAAGAGCTAAAGGAACATTAACACCAGAAAGAGTTCAACGTCTTGATGATATTGAATTTGTTTGGAGTTTAAAGAAGAAATAGAAAGCAACTGCTTCGCATATCCGTATGCACCCCTTCTTTTTCTAAAGCAGCTCTTCACAGGCCTGTACAGCAACCCGACTCATGCACGATAAGTTGAGACCGCCTGTGATTCTTAGCATCTTGCTGACGTGTGGATATTGAGGACGTCTGACAATCGTAGCGCTTCCCAAATCAATATCTAATAAGCCTACGCGCCTACAGTAACAACCACACAAACCACAAAAGCCTAAAAAGAGACTTACACGTGACCTGTCTAGCGACGAGTACAAAGTCATGCTAGGTAAAAAGTATGAGATAAGTCGTAACGAGTTATTCGATCAATTTGAGTGCGATGGAAAACTATTTGAGTCGCTTGATGATGCTTTAAAGTATGCAGACGAGCTGGAGACTAAGGCAGTAGAGGCAGAGATAGAGGCTGAGATGCAGCGCGCTGAACGCGCTGTACAGGCTGAAAAATACCTCTCCGAAATGACGTTTAAGGACATGCAAAAAAAATTAGGGAAAAAGTATATTTGGGTGACTATGCCAATATTGAAAAATGGTTATAAAATCGAAGAACACGCAAGCGGAAAAAAACAATACTTCTAAACTCTTTCGCAGTCACGAGAGTATTACAAAAGCTATCTTGGGATCAAGCTGTTGTCCTCTTTTGTGATCGGTGATTCAAGGCTCACTTGCCGTAGCGATTTCAGGTGGAGACATAGCAGGTCGGTTGAGGGTTTACAGTTACGAGCCCTGATTCACTAGTTCTTTGAGTGCCGGCACTGCCGCACAAAGTATGGAGATAGATAATGAAACTATTTACAGCAATACCCTTTCTCTGTTTTTTCGTTGCGGCGAGTGCACAGGAGAATGTAAGGGAAAGTGAGAATGAGATTCGCATTCTGTCTGCGTATCACGGGCTTGATCCCTTGCCACCACTAGCAACTCGATTATGTGGATTGCCTCCGGCTAGCGGTCAGGATGGAATGCCCGTTACCTTTTCTGTGCAGATAAACCGTGCATCAGTTTCTGCCGCAGCCTTTGCTGTTGAAACGACCTCGAGTGAAATTGTGACTCCACTGTGTGCGACATTGCGACCCGCGATAGAGACTCTCGAACAGCGTACCGTGCTACTTATAGGGCCCTTTAGTGTTGGCGACTCACTGCCGCTTAGCGTTGAGATAGTGGGACAGCTCGAAGATGTCGATGGAAATTCACTGGCGGGCTTGAAAATTGAAAAGGTGACGACCCTCGCAGCTGGGCCCAGCCTAGTATTTGCCGAGCGCTTCGCTCCCGATACTTCAGGGCTTGAAGGGGAATGCCCGACCGATACCGCACAAGCCGTCCAGCTAACCTGGGAAGGCGGGGTTACCGGGCCTGCGGGTGCCGCTCTTGACGAGGCCCAGCGCACTGCTATATCGGTCCTTCTTGATAACGGTAATACCGTGCACCCACTTTTCCTTGCGGATGATGACCCGGATAATCATGTCATTGCCTGTGTCGCCGAGACCAGTCCAGCAGTTTCGGTTAGCGTAGCGGCGGGCTTCTTTCATGACCCGGGTGATGATGCCAATCCCGAGACCAGAATAGGTGTGATTTCAAGAATGAATGAGTAATCTTTTTTGAGATTGGCACACTACACTTGAATAACTAGAACCGTAAATCTGTCAAATCCCCCATTGGTTTTCCTCTTTATTAAGGTAAGTTCTAAATGAAGTTAATATCTACAATCAGGTTTGTTTTCATACTGGCCTCAGGTTTTGTGGGCAAACTGGCGGCACAAGCCCCCAGCCTGGAGGCGTCAGGGGCCCTACCAGGTGGAATGGTTCACGCAACTCCCGTCTGTGCCGGAGTTTAGTGGTGCCACACTGTATTATCCCGCCAACAAGGCGCAGGGCTTCAGTGGCGTGGTTATCTCTCCGGGATTCTTTGAAAGACAGGAGAACATCAGCTGGTGGGGTAATTATCTGGCTTCCCATGGATTTGCGGTAATCACATTTGATACCAATGAATTGAATGAACTACCGCCGCTGAGGGCGGATGCCTTACTGGCCCCATCTATTTGGTATTTCAAGGTAGCTTGCCAATAACTGCAATATTGTCGCCCACATTTACCGGAGGCGTTCCAAATAGTATTAATAGTATTCCTGTGGCATTCGCTTTGACTTCTTCTAGGCGGTTGCCGTGATAATCAGTTATATAGCCTAGAGTCGTCCCTTCCGTCACTATTTCTCCAGTGATGGCATTCGTATCGGGATACCAAACGCCTTCGATTTCACTATAAATACGCGCGCGCTCATCGATAAAAATGGGAGCCTCTGCGATGCTTGGTGCGCCATCCAGCATGCCTAGCCCGCGCATTACGCTTTTGGCGCCATCGGCAATAGCTTGAATAAACCTATCTTGAATAATTCCTAGCTCACCTGATTCGATATCGATAGCTGGAACACCTCGCAGTAAAGCTTGTGCGCTAGTGTAGATAGCCTCATCCACAGAGTCATAGCCTCCAGGAAAGCGGACAATAGTGTCTAAGCCGAAGTTTAGTGCCAACTGCCGAGATTGACGTATTAACTCATCATCCCCCAGCTCTTTGTAGTAGGCAGCGTAAGCAGGTCGTAGACTTTCGTTGCCGTCACCGGAATGAATATCGATTAAAAAATCTGATCGATCTATGACGTTACTTGTCAGCGCCATTGCAATACGGGACGTTAATGTCCCGTCGCTGTCGCCAGGAAATGAACGGTTCAAATTTTTCTTATCTACGGGGCTCACATAGATAGTCCTACCCTGAAATGAGGGCAAGTTTGCGATGTGGACCACTATCAGCGTGCCATTCATTTCGGAGGGGTCAATCAACTGCGTCAAACTTTGCATCGCCAGAATAGGTGAATATTCTGAACCATGCACTCCGGCGATCAAAGAGAGAACCGGGCCTTCATGTGCACCGTTGATAACTGTCACTGGAATGAAAGTGCCTTCGTCGCCATTCAGGGCAGGAATTGAAATTCTACCGGAGAGTTTCTCTCCAGGCTCCACATATAAGTTATCCAACACAAAGGCGGAGTTATGCACTCTTGAACTTTCCTGTGCGACTGAGTGCACCCCAATACTTGCTAGTAAACTGCCTAGCAGTACTAATTGGAAGCAAGTTGATCGCATAGCGCTTAAGCGTGACATGTTGTTGTCCTATAATTTTCAGTTGCGAATATTCTAACGTGGATGGGGGTTGGCCGCACTTTATCTTGCGTGCTTCTGAGCAATAGAGGGGACTTGCACAAGAGGGGTTATGCGATACATAAAGGGGGGGGCAAAAAAGAAGTTTAAAAAATGGTGCCCAGGGGCGGAATCGAACCACCGACACGAGGATTTTCAGTAGACAGCGTGACCGATTCCATATTTGAATCAATAAGTTATAAGTGCGAAATCGGAGTGTGCTAAGAAGTGTGCTATAAAATTTCGGCTCTTCTTGGTCTAATTTACCTTTATTTTTACTCCGCCCACCGTAGTTTCAAGCTAGTTTGCTGACCATCTCTTCTGATTTTGCTATCGTGTCATTCTACGAAGTGATATCTACACTACCGAAGGTCAGGCATGGACTTAAGAGAGCTCAGAAAAGAAAAAGGCTGGTCGCAGGGGGACCTGTCGAATCTTAGTGGCTTAAGCGTCAGGACTATTCATCGCATTGAGAATGGGCATGTCACGCCTTCTGCAGAGAGTGCAAAAGCACTAGCAGCTGTATTCGATCTTCCCTTTGCTGATTTTTTGCGCCCAGCAAAAGAGTCATCTCCCTTGGGAGAGAAGGCGAAGGAGCAACAGGCGAGCAACGCAAACTCTACCCCAGAGCTTGATACAACTTTTGCTAGTTCATGGCGTGGTTGGGTGCCTTATATAGCAGCATCTTTTGTAGCAGTCTCAGCCTATCTCATTAACGACCTCTACTCACAGATAGGTCAACTGTCTGAAGATTATTCCCAGCTTGCCGTGGGACAGACACAGACTCCCGATTCTGATGTCAATTGGTCAGATCCTTATGAACAAGCACGGACTGGCCTGGTGGAAGTAATAGATGAATTTACAAGCTATTATGGAGATCAACCAATACCTTCTTTGCTCGGAGTGCCGGAAGATGTGACATCTGAAAACGCTAGCGTTACCTTGATAGAAGTCAGCACCTTGAGATTTATTGCCAGAATTCTCTCAATGTCAGAAGGTGAGCCTCAGCGAAATTCCGATATCACAATTGAGTTTATCCTTGATGATTTTCTATCCTGCTATGCAAATGAAAGGCAACCGATTAACGTGCAATTTGAGAATGAAAATTTCGAAAACATGTTCTCCTGCATCGACGAAATTACATCTACCAAAGGATGGGTGCTCGCGGACCAGCAATCTGACGCTCTAAACAATCTGTCGCGCTCGTTGAAAGAGATAGATAGCGGAACTTTGCGGAGAATTCTCGGCGGTTCTAACTAGGGCACCACCGTTCGATGCGAAGCATCGAATCCAGGCTTCGATACAGCTTATAGCCCCCACTGAATTCTGCGTCATATCCTTTAATTCCCCTCCTGTCTTAAATGACATGTCATTGACTTGTCTGGTACTACTTTCCGTTTCAATCGTTACTATTCCTGTCAGAACCTAAAAGCGCTCCGTTATTTTGGCTGGATCTCTATAACCATATCCAAGCGCCCAACTATGGAGGTTTGACAATTTTGACAATAAGGCTCAATGAGTCGCTGTTTAATTTTATCTGTTTGCCCTCGTGCTTGGTGACACCGCAGAATCTTCAGACAAGAAGCAGGGTATTTACAGTACTTCAGGCGGAGTAATTCAGAATAGTTGAGTACATTCCCAGGTGCCTTTAAGCGCTGAAGAAGTCGAGGGGCTTCCCCGGCGCTTTTTTTTCTCGGTGGGAGGGCGATTTTCTAGTGGGTTCACTGAAGGCAAGAAATCTGCGTTCCATAGAGATGGAGAACAAGACAGTTACTCAGCGCGAGACTTTACTGGAAAAGTAAGTCCCCGAATTAAATATTATGTGGAAAATACTATGAAAATAAGACTACTTATCATCGTTTCAACTTTGTTTGCTTCCGTAAACATCGCGGTAGCCCAAACAGCTGATGACTATACCGTGCCGCGCACTGAGTGGGATCAACCTGACTTACAGGGGGTTTGGAATTTTGTTCCAAGTACGCCTCTGCAGCGACCTGAGCGATTTGGTACAAGAGAATTTCTAACACCCGAGGAAGCTGAGGCAGATTTAGCTCGCCAACAAGCAACACTTGAAGCGGCAAACGCTCGTGAAGCCGAGTTAGTGGTTAATCCGCAAGCGCCAGCTGCAGGTGACGTGGGCGGATACAACAGTTTCTGGATGGAAGGTGCTGGTGTTGGAGAAAACCTGAGAACGTCGCTGATAGTCTACCCGCCTAACGGCCGGCTGCCTGCCCTGGTGGAAGGCGCCGCAATACACCGTGCTAGCTTGATTGGGGGTGATGTTCCAGGGGAGCGCCCGGTTTTGGCACTTTATGGTGGCATAGCTAAAAATGGGCCAGAGGACCGCGGCCTTTCTGAGCGTTGTCTCGTTGGTTTTAACGCCGGCCCTCCGTTTAATGCAAATAGACTCGGATACAATGCCAATGTGCAAATCATTCAGAACAAGGATCATGCAGTAATAATGACGGAAATGGTCCACGACGCTCGCATAGTACCGCTTGATGGGCGCGGCCACTTAGATGAAGACCTGCAATTTTGGAGCGGTGATTCGCGCGGTTATTGGGAAGACGATACTTTAGTTGTGGTCACTAAAAATTTCAGCGAACTGACAGCTAGCTTTAGCAACTTTGGCACGGCTAAAGACAAAACGCTCACTGAACGATTCACCCGCGTCGATCCTTATACCATTGACTATGAGTGGACACTCGACGATCCCTCAACCTTTACGGATAAAATCACCGCCATTGTTCCTATGGCTAAAGTAGATGGTCAGATTTACGAATATGCCTGTCACGAAGGTAACCATGGCATGGCAAATATTCTTCGTGGCGAACGTATGGCAGAGCAGCGAGCGTCCGAAGATGAAAGTTAGCACATGAGCAATAGTTAATCGTAAGGAAAGTTGCAAATGAAGTTTATATCTAAAATCAGGTTTGTTTTTGTTTTCATTTTGGCCTCAGTTTTTGTGGGCGAACTGGTAGCACAAACCCCCTCGCTGGAAGCTTTGGGGCGTCAGGGGCCTTACCAAGTGGCATGGTATACGCAACTCCCTTCTGTGCCCGAGCTCAGTGGTGCCGCACTGTATTTTCCCGCCAACAAGGCGCAAGACTTCGGTGGTGTGGTTATCTCTCCGGGATTCTTTGAAAGACAGGAGAACATCAGCTGGTGGGGTAATTATCTGGCTTCCCATGGATTTGCGGTAATCACATTTGATACCAATGAATTGAATGACCTACCACCGCTGCGGGCGGATGCCTTGCTGGCGACAATTGGTCTGTTGCGCGGTGAAAATTCGCGCCAGGGCAGTGCTATACGCGGAAAAATCCTGGAGGACAGCATGGCGGTCATGGGGCATTCAATGGGTGGAGCAGCAGCCTTGTTGTTGGCCAATGAAAACAGCGACGAGATCAAAGCGGCGATCCCATTTAATGCGGGTGGGGTGCCGAATGCCGATTTTAGTTCTGTCGCCGTGCCAACGTTGGTGATTGCCGGCGAAATCGATCGGCTAGCCCCAGTCAATGAGCATGCGTGGTCACATTATCAAACCTTAACCAATGCAGCGCCTCGAATGTATATGGAAGTAGAGGGTGGCAATCATTTCATTGCTAACAACGCTGAGGTGGAGAATGAAAGATTACGACCCAATATCGACGTGCATGAACTGGTTGGTGGCATGGCAGTGGCGTGGTTGAAGTTGTTCCTGGACGGAGAGGAAGAATATCGCGAATTGCTTTTCGGTGAGATGCCTTCCGAGATTACAGAACAATTATCGCGCTTCGAGTTTTCCGAATAAAAAGGTAAGAAACCCAATTAGTCATGGAGTTATTCAAGTCAAAGAAAGTAGTAGCAGTTTACTTAATTGCTACTCGCTGGAAATTCATAAAAAGGAAGAGAAATATGAAAAAGCGAATATGTTTTTTGTTGCACATTTTGCTTCTTGTAAGTTGTCAATCAGGACCCGAACCTGTAGTAGCTTCGAAAGTTGATCTTATTCCTTCAGTCTATCCCATCTCCAGCGCCATTGAACCTGGGCCAACCGAGACCGGTCTTTACCGTACCGTGACTCCCTTCGAGCACGCGGATATTGGGCGGACTCACGTCTACCCTGCCGACTTCGGGGGTTCTTTGAGCGTACCGGAGTTGAACGCTGTAGAAGTACGACAATTTAGTGGCGTGCACGAGACGCCATACAACATTGTCACACGCAATCGAGACGAGCTCTTCTTGTTCGGTGGCACCCAGGGTCGCAGAGACGATGCTAAGGGACCCTATGTGGTCAAGTTTGACGCCACCACCGGTCAGGTGCTCTGGCGCACCGATCTGAGAGATACCAAAGCCCTGGGCGAGTTTCTCTGGCCTGGTCTGGTTACAGTCCATGGAAATGGAGACCTCTATGCGATCCACGGTATACGCATTGTCAGGCTCGACCCGGCAACTGGGACGGTGCTGGGCGAAGTCGAACTGCCCATTCCCGATGGTTTCGCACCTGAGGACATCACCTACAACGGTTTCAGCGTGCTGCGCTCCGGTATCATCGTCGCCAAATCTTTTGGTCGGCGGGCGGCGGGTGCAGGCGTCCCGCCATCCATCGTGGTTACGGTAGACCCTAGTAACCTAAGTGTTATCGATTCCTATCAGCTCGAAGAGGGCTCTGCCGGCCGGATCACTGTTGGGCTCTTTCAGGGTGACGAGTACGTCTACGTGCCGGGGGTTCGGACCATCTTCCGTTTTGCAATGAACGGTAGTGAGCTGCATCTCGATGATCGCTGGACTGTGTCCGACTACGTGGGGCCGGGTCAGGCGGCGGCGTCCGCGCCCGTTGTGATGGGCGATTGGATCGTGTTCCAGACGAACGCTGGACCGTCTACCGCACCGCTCAGTGTGTACGCGGTTTCCCAGGCCGATGCCGGCGTTCGGCTCAGGACTGAACCGTTTTCGCCTGGGGCGAATGGCTACAGCTTCATTCCTTCGGCGCTCACTGTCGACCCTGACACCATGCGTATCTACTCCATGGATGCTGGGCGGGGGCAAATCGGTTGCATCGAACTCGTTGGCGGAGAGCGACTTGAGACGCGTTGGGTCGTCGATCAGACGACTATGAATCACACCAGCCTCGTCGGGCCGAGCGACGCACGAGTATTTGTATCGACGGACGCGCCGAACCTGCTGGCCGCCCGCGCCGGTCGTCAGACGGATGGATACGAGGAGCAGGTAGTGTGGCGATCTGCGGCCTCCGGCGAAGAGTTGGCGCGCAGCGATTTCATGCCGCCAAAGCTCATTGGTGATCCGCTTGCGCCCGGATTCTTCGGCGTTTGGTACTATCTGGGCGCGGCTGGAGATGTATACGAGCTGAAAGTGGAGTAAAGATGCCAGAGTTAACACTCGGGCCCGTTTTGTTTTTACCTGCAAGGTGTTGCCGGTGTTTCTCAATCGAAAACCCGACACATTACTTCATTGCTACGAAGTAGAGGGTGGCAATCATTTCATTGCTAACACTCCTGAGGTGGAGAATGAAAGATTACGACCCAATATCGACGTGCATGAACTGGTGGGTGGCATGACAGTGGCGTGATTGAAATGTGCTGCGAACTGAGTTAATAAACAGCCATACTGTAGTGACATGTCCGTGACTTGTCTGCCCGCGACTAGCCCGAAAAGAATTACACTAGGTCGACTTAACCAGCGGTCGCATTACTGGTGAATTATTAACACAGCTCTGGAGGTATTTTCGTATGACGCTAAAAAGTACTTTTAAACTTGCCCTAGTTTCCCTGTCTTCCCTGTCATTCTTACTGGGCGCAAACGCCCAGGAGTCGGGTGAGGTGGAAGGGTTAGCTTTTCTAGCACAGTCCGATATGGAAGGTCCAGTCACAGTGGTAGACTTCGTTAAGTTTAAGCCAGGCGGCGAAGAGACCTATGAGCGCTACGATGCTCTCGCAGAGGAAAAGCTAATAGCGCTCGGCGGCGAAGTGATATTTCGCGGCTATTCGAGTCCTTTTGATGGATCCGCCAACGAGCGTGAGGCATCGCGTTACGGCGCCGATCCCTCCGACCTGGGCTGGGACCGAGTCACGATGCGGAAATACCCATCCGCCAGTGCAGTCGTTGAGATGGGTGCGAGCGATGAGTATCGAGCGGCGTTACCCAATCGTGCCGAAGCAATCGAAGATTCTGTGGTGTATGCGTTTGGAGGAAATCGGATGCGCAATGTCCCGTTGTCTGATTCTCCCGACACAATCTACATGCTCAACCTGCTTCGGTTCAATGGCGACGGTGGTGTCGCTGGCTATGGGGATTACGGCTCATCAGTCGGTCCACTTATACAAGGCGCCAACGGCGGAGTGGTGATGAGCGCGACAGGTATCACACCAATAATCTCAAATCAGGAAATCGACCGCATGATTCTGGTCGCCTATCCTTCACATGAAGCGTTCCTCTCTATGCTGCGGAGTGATGCCTATCGTACGATCTCTAGCAAGCGGACAAACTCGATCGAGCTTGGATTGAACTTTCCGTTTTCGGATCGCAAATAATTAACAATTACGAATCTCGGGACACCAAGCCTTTAGGGCCGTCTATTGCGGCCCGGAATATTTTGGATTTTCATTCTAGCCACTTGGCGCACTCAATGGAGCGCAAGGCCAGAATCACGTAACCATTGAAGGCGCCGGACACTTTCTGCAGGAGCAGAAGGGCGAGGAACTTGCCAGGGTTATTGCTGACTTTATGCGAGCCAACCCTAAATAGATTGCCAATCAATAGTCGAATTCCTTGAGACTTTTTAGTCATAGTGGTGAGACTAGAACAATAATAACGGAGAAAGAAAATGAACCTGCGAGCTTTAACGTTGAGCAGTGCCTTATTACTCGCTACTTACGTCAGCGAAGTTGAAGCACAATCAGTTGATGACGCTGGCAACAGCGCCACACGCCCGACAGGGTCACCAAGTCTTCAGCAAGGTCTGCTAACAATTCCAAACGATATTTTCAGCGCACTGCCGGAAAAGAACGCCACGCGAACGGCGTTTTTTGGCGACTTGCATGTTCACACTACCTATTCGCTCGATGCATTCAACGTTGGCACTATGGCGACACCTTATGATGCTTATCGTTATGCCTCGGGCGATACCATCAAGCACCCGGCTGGTTTCGATATGACATTGCGCGTACCCCTGGATTTTTATGCGGTCACAGATCACGCCATGTACATGGGTATGTTGTTTGAGGGGGCAGACCCTAGTACTGAGTTAGCCAGAATTATGAATTCAGACTACTTGGAGAGTTTCAATGCACCGGAAAATCTAGTACCTGAACGCGCCGGAGGGGTATTGGGTAGGTTTATCGGTGATGTCAGACGCTTTCTCGGCGATGGGACTCTTAGTCAAGACATGGTACATGACGTCCTCCATGATGCTTGGAAAGATACTGTTGCCGCTGCTGAACAATATAACAAGCCAGGTGAGTTCACGACCTTTGTTGCTTATGAGTACACCACTTTCGCAGACGACCGCGGAAATTTGCATCGAAACGTTATCTTTCAAGACGCCGATAAACTTCCCGCAGTGCCTTTCTCTTCATTGCACAGCCGAAATCCAGAAGACTTATGGGATTGGATGGATGGCTTGCGCGATGAGGGAATTGAATCCCTAGCCATTCCTCACAATTCAAACGGTTCCAACGGCCAGATGTTCAAGCTGGTGGATTGGGCAGGCAATCCCCTCGATGATGCTTATTCTTCTCAGCGTATTCGTAATGAACCGCTTATCGAAATCACACAAATTAAAGGCACTTCGGAAACGCACCCCTTGTTATCGGACAATGATGAATGGGCCGGGTTTGAAATAATGCCTTATCTCGTCGGAAACACTAGACCGTCCGAACCCTCTGGCAGCTATGCGCGAGAAGCGCTATTAAACGGCTTGTCGTTCGAAGACCAGGGAATGAAGAATCCTTTTGACTTCGGTTTTGTGGGTGCTTCTGATACCCACACGGCTGCCATTGGTGATGACGAATCTGATTTCTATGGCAAGCTAGGACTGGCGGATGCAACACCTCAACAGACTGGAGCAGTACCGCTGAGTGCTGAAGAAGCGGAGCGTCGTCTCGCAAACAGACCAAATTCTGTTAAGGAATTTGATGCCGGTGTTTACGCCAATGGATCAGATATAACCTTTGGCGCATCGGGAATTACCGGCGTCTGGGCGGAAGACAATACCCGAGAATCTATCTACAACGCGTTTCGACGTAAGGAAACTTTTGCCACCACTGGCACGCGTATCAAGGTTCGCTTTTTTGGTGGATATGACTTCACCGATGAAACGCTTACAGCACCTAACATGCTAGAGACTGCATATTCTGACGGTGTATCCATGGGTTCAGATTTGTTGCCCAACGGCGATTCGGCCCCGCGCTTTATTGTCTGGGCCACACAAGATGCTCTAAGCGCCCCATTGCAAAGGCTGCAAATCATCAAAGGCTGGACCGTTGATGGTGAGCCCCATGAACAAGTGTTTGATGTAGCTTGTTCAGATGGCCTTGCTGTCGATCCGCAATCTCATCGTTGCGGTGACAATGGTGCGCAGGTAAATCTTGAAGACTGCTCGATTTCTACGGACGTTGGAGCGGCTGAGTTAAAAACAGTATGGGTTGACCCTGACTTCGATCCTTCTGTCCGGGCATTCTACTACGTGCGTGTACTGGAAAACCCAACTTGCCGATGGTCAACCTGGGATGCGATCAACGAAGGCTATGAACCGCGACCAGATTTTCCAGCGACCATTCAGGAGCGTGCCTATACCTCACCCATATGGTTTCGACCTAGCACGGGCTAATTATGAAACTCTTGAAGAGCCACGTGTTCTGGTTTGTGGTTTTGGCATAGTCGATTTTGTCATTGACGAGCAAGACACCGAGCACTGTGGCCAAGTAAAAAGCCAGACTGTAATGACATGTCAGTGACTTGTCTGTCAGCACCTAGTCTGAAAAGAGTTACCGTGGTCGACACTAGGCAGCGTTTCCATTGCGAGCGCATTATTAACGCAACTCTGAAGACAGCACTGAAGGAGCTTTCCGATGACAAAAAATATTTTAAAACTTGCCCTATTGTCCCTGCTGCTAACCCTATAACAGGACTTGTCCAATATTAAGGATCTATGAAAATAAACATGAAGTTACTATTAGTAATCACTTTACTTGGCTTTCCTATTGCTGCAAGTACTCAAGAATCGCAATCTGGCACACGCATTCTGTCTATCTATCACGGTCTTGATCCCATACCTGCCAGGGCAATGGCTTTATGTGGCCTAGCACCCGTTGCAGGTCAAGACGGTATGCCGGTAACATTTTCTGTGCAGATAAATAATGAATCAGTCTTGCCAACAGCATTTGCGGTTGAAACCAGCTCTGGAGACGTTGTCACTCCCTTGTGTGCAACCTTGCGGCCTGCGATTGAGCCACTCGAGCAACGTACAGTGCTTCTTATAGGAGCATTTAGCCCTGAAGATTCGATACCGGTAGCTGTAGAGGTTCTACAACAACTCGAGGATGTCGACGGTAACTCGCTGGTAGGTTTGAAAGGTGAGACTGTGACTGCCCTTGCAGCCGGGCCCAGCCTTGTCCTAGCCGAGCTGCTTGCCCCTAGTGCAGAAGGAATAGAAGGTGAATGTTCTGAAGAAGCGAAACAAGCTGTGCTGCTTACCTGGGAAGGCGGGGTTACCGGTCCCCAGGGTGCCAATCTTGCTGAGGCCCAGCGAACAGCGATGTCCGTGCTGCTAGAAAACGGTGACCGCGCGATTCCGCTTTCCCTCGGTGATGACGATCCAGATAATCATGTCATCGCTTGTATGGCTGAATCCAGCCCCGCCGTTTCTGTCAGTGTCGATGCAGGTTTCTTTCATGATCCAGGTGATGATGCTAACCCTCAGACTGCTGTGGAGGTTATCTCCAGAATGATGCCGTGACTTGTCAGCCAGCTCCTAGCCTGAAAAGAGTTACCGTGGTCAACAATAGGCAGCGTTTCCATTGCGAGCGCATTATTAACGCAACTTTTAAGACAGCACTGGTATAGCGACCGTTACTCAGGATGATTTCAGAAACACCTATCAACTTACGACGCTTACCCTTGGGAGCCTCTGACCCCATTTATTAAAATGTGTGTAACTGTTCACAAATCAAGTTACGATTTCCTGGAGTCTTCTAGAAACTGAATCTTGAGGCTTAAACAATAATAAAGGAGACAGCAAATGAACCTGCGAACCTTAACTTTGAGCAGTGCCTTATTACTTTCTACTTACATCAGCGTAGCTGATGCACAATCAGTTGATGCCGCTGGCGACGGTGCCGCACGCCCGACAGGGTCACCAAGTCTTCAGCAAGGTTTGCTAACAATTCCAAACGACATTTTCACTGCACTCCCGGAAAAGAATGCCACGCGAACCGCGTATTTTGGCGACTTGCATGTTCACACCACTTATTCCTTCGATGCTTTTGCCTTTGGCACTTTGGCGACACCTTATGATGCCTATCGATATGCATTAGGCGATACTATCCAGCACCCGGCTGGTTTCGATATGACATTACGCGTACCCCTGGATTTTTATGCGGTCACCGACCACGCCATGTATATGGGTGTGTCGCGTCAAACAGCAGACCCAAGTACTGAAATAGCCAGAATTATGGAATTAGACTACATGGAGAATCTCAATGCTCCGGAAAATCTAATTTCTGGTCTCTCGCCGAACCGAACCAGGGCATTCAGCTCTTTTCTCGGTGATGCCGCACGTTTGATTAGAGATGGAACTCTTAGTCAAGATTTGGTCCATGACATCACTCGCGATGCCTGGAAGGATACTGTTGCCGCCGCTGAGCAATATAACAATCCAGGTGAGTTCACGACCTTTGTTGCCTATGAGTACACCACCTCGTCAGACGACCGCGGAAATTTGCATCGCAACGTTATCTTTCGCGATGCCGACAAATTGCCCGCAGTGCCTTTCTCTCGAGTGCATAGTAGAAATCCTGAAGATTTATGGGACTGGATGGATGGCTTGCGCGATGAGGGAATTGAATCACTAGCTATTCCGCATAATTCGAACGGTTCCAACGGCCAGATGTTCAAGCTGGTGGATTGGGCTGGCAATCCTCTGGATGACGCTTACTCTTCTCAGCGCATTCGTAATGAACCGCTTATCGAAATAACACAAATTAAAGGGACATCGGAAACCCACCCATTGTTATCGGACAATGATGAATGGGCCGGTTTCGAAATTATGCCTTATCGCATCGCTACTACCTTGTATTCCGAACCTTCCGGCAGCTATGCGCGAGAAGCATTATTAAATGGATTGTCGTTCGAAGACCAGGGCATGGAGAATCCTTTTGAGTTCGGTTTTGTAGGTGCTTCTGATACTCACATGGCAGCTATTGGCGATGACGAATCTGACTGGTATGGAAAGACTGGGCTGCGTGATGCCACACCTCAACTGACTGGGGCCGCTCCCTTGAGTGCCGAAGAAGGAGCGCGCAGACTTGAGAATAGACCGGATTCTGTTAAGGAATTTGATGCCGGTGTTTACAACACCGGGGGAACTATTACCTGGGGAGCTTCGGGAATTACCGGCGTCTGGGCGGAAGACAATACCCGAGAGTCTATCTATAACGCTTTCCGACGCAAGGAAACTTTTGCTACCACCGGCACGCGCATCAAAGTTCGCTTTTTTGGCGGTTACGACTTCACCGATGAAACGCTTGCAGCACCCGATATGCTCGAGACTGCCTATAGTGAGGGTGTATCCATGGGTTCAGATTTGCTGCCTGATGGCGACAGGGCCCCGCGCTTTATCGCCTGGGCTACTCAGGATGCTTTAAGCGCGCCGCTACAAAGGCTGCAGATCATCAAAGGCTGGACCGTCGATGGTGAAGCTCATGAACAAGTATTTGATGTAGCCTGCTCGGATGGCCTTGCTGTTGATGCACAAACTCATCGTTGTGGCGACAATGGCGCACAGGTAAACCTCGAAGACTGCTCGATTTCGGCTAACGTCGGAGCCGCTGAGTTAAAAACCGTATGGGTTGATCCTGACTTTGATCCTTCAGTCCGGGCATTCTATTACGCACGTGTGCTGGAGAACCCAACTTGCCGATGGTCAACTTGGGATGCGCTAAAGGAAGGCTATGAACCGCGACCAGACTATCCAGCGACCATTCAGGAACGTGCCTATACATCACCCATATGGTTCCGACCTGGCGCAGGCTAATCATGAAACTTTTGAAGAGCCACCTGTTCTGGTTTGTGGTCCTGGGCGGTTTAATTTTTGTCATCGACGAGCAAACTTCCGATCCTCTCGATACCATAGTTGTGGATGCTGCGCTCGAGCGGCAGGTGGCGGCGCTGTGGGCTGCGCAGGTGCAGCGTGAACCCACCGAGGCAGAGATAGCCAGCCTCGTCGATGATTGGGTCGCCGAAGAGATCTGGCGTCGTGAATCCATTCGTCTCAGCCTGGACGAAGAAGATGAAGTCATTCGCCGGCGCATGATTCAGAAAATGCAATTTATTGCAGAGCAAGAAGCCGAACTCGCACCGACTGAAGAAGAACTACGGGCCTTTTATGAGGCGAATCACGAGAGATACGAAGTGCTCCCTAGTATTTCCTTCGAGCAACTCCAATTCCAATCTCGCGACGCGGCAACCGGCGCACTCAGTGCGGGAGAGTCGATTGCCGACCTGGCGCAACCCTCGATGCAGAGCCGAATGAATGCCCGCCAATCCTCACTGCAAGTCATCAGCACATTCGGCCCCGAATTTACGCGATCACTCAATAGCTTCGATGTGGCTTCGAATTGGCAAGGTCCCATACAAAGCACTTTTGGCTGGCACCTGGTGAAGGTGCTTGAGAAAAATTCCGCTTCCGTTGCGCCATTTTTAGATATTCGCGCAACAGTCCTCGGCGACTACACCTACGAATCACGAGTTCAGGCACAAGCAGACTTCATCGAACAAGTCCGGCCGAACTATGACATCGTTCGCAAAGAAGAATAAGAAGAAAAATAGATAGATGATCAGTAAGTGGTTCATAAAATTTAGCGGCCTGATTGCCATTCTCTGGCTCTTTGCCAGTCAATGTTTCGCCCATGAGATGCGCCCGGCATTTGTACAATTGGTTGAAACAGAAGAGGGAGCCTCAGCCGAAATGAGAGTCTCAGTGACGCTTCGCCAACCCCTTGTGCCCGGATTCCGTCCAGACTTAGCCTTGGACCTTGGAGATTGTCGTCTTGGCGCTGAAATTATCAGCCAGCGCCAAGAAGGCACCTTGATTCAAAGCTGGCAGGAATACTGTGATCAAGCACTCTCGCAATCCACGCTAGCTATTCGCAACCTGTATCCCGGTGTCAGTGAGGTGCTAGTGAGCATCACGCACCTTGATGGCAGCGTGCAACGCTTTGTTGTTAGGCCAGACAACCCGGTTGTGAATTTAGGTGAGGCCGACTCTCCTCTACTTCCAGCCTATCTTGAGCTGGGTATAGAGCACTTGCTGGCGGGACTCGACCACGTCTTATTCGTCATAGCGTTAATGGTATTGATTAAGGACAGATGGCGACTTATAGCAACTGTTACCGCCTTTACAGTTGCTCATTCTATAACGCTGGCACTTTCTACCTTCGAGATTGTGCAGATTTCTCAATCCGCGGTAGAGGCGTTGATCGCGCTGAGCCTGCTTTTCATGGCAGTTGAGATGTTGAGCAAAACTCCCTCTATAACGTCAAACTATCCCTGGGCAATTGCTTTCGGGTTTGGCCTTGTACATGGGTTAGGATTCGCTGGTGTACTTCGTGAAGTTGGTTTGCCAGATGATGCTGCACTTTGGGCTTTGTTGTTGTTTAACGTTGGCCTGGAGATAGGACAATTGATGGTAGTCGTTGCGTGCCTTTTCTTGGGTTTCCTAATTCGTTATTGGCAGCCAAAAATAGCTGTTGCGCCAGACCTTAGTCTGAGCAATTTGCTGCCTGCTTATTTCATAGGTCCTATCTCCGTTTGGTGGCTTCTTCAAAGACTGCCCATTCTCAGTTAGCGAATCAGCTTACATCTCGTGCGGACTAAGGCAAGTAAACAGCGAGACGGAGGTGACATGTCAGTGACTTGTCTGCCCGCGACTAGCCTGAAAAGAGTTACTCTCGATCAACATAACCAGCGGTCGCATGACTGGTGAATTATTAACACAACTCTGAAGGAATTTTTCGATGACAAAAAATATTTTTAAACTTGCTCTACTATCACTGCTGCTAACCAGTAGCGGAGTTTTCGCAGCTGACAATTCGGCAGTTCTGGGTCAATGGGATCTCAGCCTGAATCTTCAGGGGAACGAAATCCCGGTCAAGCTCACAATAACTGAAGATGCCGATGGGCTGGGCGGAACCTGGGCTGGCCCGCAAGCTACTAACGTATTGTCTGACGTTAGTTTAGCCGGAGACACTCTATCATTTTCTATGCAAACACAGCAGGGATCACTAGAGGTATCATTCGAGTTGGAAGGCGATACGCTTAGCGGTGGCCTATCTACACCGCAAGGGAACTTGCCGATTGTTGGCAAGAAGTCTGCTTAAATAAAGCGATGAATCAGCGGATGATTGACAATGGCGACATCCCAGTCGGCACGACGGTTTGTAATGGCGTAAACAATCCATCGTTGAAAGCAGGTAATCAATAAAATGTCGGAGCCGAACGTGTTAAGCAGAAAATATGAACAGCCAAGCCATGATCTGGCATTTTCGGAGAGCCCATGACCCATCGCAGACAGTTTCTGAAGTATCTGGCAGCCAGTCCCTTGTTAACGAATTACAGTGCATTCGCCCAGGAAGTAGAAGAAACTCTTGGCGAGCGACTGACCGATCCCAGTGATGTCATCAATGTGTTTGAAATGGAAGCTCTGGCCAGGGAACGCATTCCTCCAGCCCACTTTGGCTATCTGGCAACAGGGGTGGACAGTGATGAAACCCTGCAGGCAAATCGGGACGGATTTAGC
>Ga0315321_10000419_pt1 | contig 30984 bp, 30 predicted proteins | sample M180m21515metaG_FD_203464 | JGI IMG/M metagenome (GOLD analysis project Ga0315321, IMG submission 203464) | Ammonia-oxidizing marine archaeal communities from Monterey Bay, California, United States - M1 80m 21515 | ecosystem: Environmental > Aquatic > Marine > Intertidal zone | place: USA...
CACAAAGCCAATCACGACGCTGACTGCTCTGGTAGACCGTGAGCAGATGCACCACTCACGACCATCACAGCCTCTTGAGCCCCCCCAACAGCACCACACCTTTTGTGATCCTACGCCAGCGAATAAACTGTCCGCGTCGGCACTGGACCAGGCTGGGCCAAGATGACTTGTGATTAAAAAAACTCACTCAGCAGGAAAATTGCTGAACGAACACCCGAAGATCAGCGTCACCTCGCCAGGGATTGGCTTGTTTCAACCTCGACATGGTTTCAAGCTCCATGCCCAGCCTTGCCCGCCTTGCAGGACCACCACACGCTTTGCTGTGGCTAATGCATGAGTGAGCCCTCCGAGCACGAGGACTGACTCTGACCGAGACAACGCAAGAATGCTGACGTTTGCCCGTCTAACTCTGTCAAAATTCGAGTTCGGCAGAGTCGGGCTTGATACTCAAACACTTTCACAACTCCCCGCTTCAACCCTAAAGACGTACCTGCGATGAAAGAACTGTTCAACCTCAACGAAGACGTGGCTGTCGTGATTGGTGGCACAGGTGAACTTGGTGGCACCATGGCGGAAGCACTTGGAGCGGCAGGTGCGAAAGTGGCTGTTGTTGGGCGCAATGCTGATCGCGGTAATGCACGTGCCAGTCGTATCACGGACAACGGGGGCGAAGCCAAATTTTTCGCAGCCGACGGTCTTAACGCTGACTCTCTTGATGAAGCCCGTCAGCAAATCGCCAAGTGGTCAGGCACCCCGGCATCGATTCTAGTCAACGCGGCGGGTGGCAATCGACCTGACGCGACGATTCCTCCAGGGGGCGACTACTGCAAACTGCCTCTTGACGCATGGCGCGATGTCTTCGACTTGAATCTGGTTGGTGGTGCCTTACTGCCCAGTCAGGTCTTCGGGCAGGACATGATCAATGCCGGCGTTGGCAGTGTGATCAACATCGCTTCCATGTCCGGCATGATTCCACTGTCACGCGTGGTCGCCTATTCAGCAGCAAAAGCTGCAGTCATTAACCTGACCCAATGGCTGGCACGCGAGTGGGCCACAACGGGCGTTAGAGTCAACGCAATCAGCCCGGGTTTCTTCCCAGCGGAACAAAACCGCAAGTTGCTGTTCAATGATGATGGCAGCTACACCGAACGAGGCGGACAAATCATTGGTCACACACCGATGGGGCGTTTCGGCAAAGCGGAAGAATTGGGCGGTGTTGTCACTTGGCTGGCATGCCGCAGAGCGGCCTCCTTTGTTACCGGACAAAACATCGCGGTGGATGGTGGCTTTGCATCCGTCACCATCTAAATGCTGCCCACTTCAAGTGGTGGCGTGAACCTGAGTCAGTTGTCGCGAAGCCAACGCGGAATTGGCACAACTGCCCTGATTCGATGCGGCCACTTCAAGTCGCGAACATGAAATACTGCACGCAGGTTTGCACTTCGGACCGACGCTGGCCCCCCAGTCGCCCCTCAACCTCAACCTCACACGAACATCAACCTTCAATCGACATCAATCCAAACACAGGTACAGAGACATGATGGAACTTCGTAACGATGCAAAATACTCCTTGGTCATTCCCACCAGCATGGGAACACGCTTGACCCCAGTGGACCACCAACCCTTTCACTGCAGCGACACCTTCAAGATGCAGGCGACCAGTGCCGAATCCAATGTTGGCAGTGTCTCTTCTTTTCTTGGTCTGCCGGTAAAAATATTGACCGCATTCGTCAAAGACAGTCCCGTTGCCCGTTTCATCAAGGACGACTTGGCTCGCCGGCACATGGATTACGAAGGCCCGGAATTTGATCAGGACACACCTTGGGGCGTCCGTCACCAAATCAACATGGCCGACAGCGGCTGGGGAACTCGTGGACCGCGAGTTCAGAATGACCGAGCTGGCGAAGTGGGTCGGCAATTGAATGTCAAATACTTTGACATGGAACGCATTTTCGCCGAAGACGGGGCAAAGATTGTTCACATGTCCGGATTGATTGCAGCGTTGTCCGAAGACGCCAGCCAATTCTGCCTTGAGATCGCTCGCGCTGCGAAAAAACATGGCGCTCGCATCTCGTTTGATCTCAATCATCGAGCTTCGTTTTGGCACGGCCGTGAAGCCGAACTGTCGGCAGCTTTCAAAGAAATTGCCAGTCTTTCAGACATCCTGATTGGCAACGAAGAAGACTTCCAGCTCTGCCTCGACATCCCTGGTCCAGAAGCTGGCGGTGAAGACATCGGTGCTAAAATTGAAGGATTCAAGGAGATGATCCAACGCGTGAAGCAGGAGTACTCAGGTGCCAGCCTGTTTGCCACAACGCTTCGAGAAGTCGAAAGCGCTAACAGCCATATGTGGGGAGCCATCGTGTCCAGCGGAGATGACTGGCACGTCGTCAAACCAAGAGAAATTGGAGTGCTGGATCGGATTGGTGGCGGTGATGGTTTCGTGGGCGGATTGCTGTACGGTGTCCTCAATCAATGGGAAGCTGAAAAATGCACCCAATTCGGCTGGGCCACAGGTGCATTGGCGGCAACCATGTACACCGACTACGGACAACCCGCAGACGAAGATCAAGTCTGGAGCATCTGGCAAGGAAACGCCCGCGTGAAACGCTAGGCAGAGCCCGCAGCAACAGAATACTTACGCCGCAATACTCCGGTGCACTCGCTTGTGAGCCCCGCGACACTAGCCCAGCGGATATAACCCAACCATGCCGCGACTACCACATGCGTGGCATCCCCGGAAACGGGGAGTCCCCTGAGGCATTGGCTGAACCATCCAATGAGCAAACTTCGGATTGACCTTGTGTCGTGGCAGGTTGGGGTTGTTTCCAATCCATTGCCAAATTTGGGTTAGTCATAATGCAAGATGAGCCGCGCAAGCACGAACTGGCACAAAAGGTCATTCGCTTTGTTGACATGATCATCAAGCCTCTGGTTGTGATCAGCATTGGCATGTTTTTGATCGAACTGGAAATGAGCCTGCGTTATGACTGGAAAAACAGTCTCGACGCCCCCCCGGATTTTCCTGTGGAGTGAGCGATGCATCGCTGTCATCTTCACGGCTGAATTTTTTGCCCGTTGGTGGAAAAACAATCCGTTGTCGTACCGTTCTCCCCACAACAACTACCCGTTCAGCGTCTGGGGCTTTATCGATTTCATCGCAATTGTGCCGTTCTGGGCAGGCATGATCGTCCCCGTGGAGTACCTTGGGGTCGTGCGATCACTGCGAATCCTTCGAAGCTTGAAGTTCTTTCGTTACAGTCGAGAACTGCAACTCACAGCACTCATGTTCTACCGAGCCTATCACAACATGAAGGGGCTGTTTTTCTCGATTGGTTTTCTCTGGCTGTTCTTCGCGGTGATCTGTCTTGAACTCGAACAGGAGCAACAACCCGAGACATTTGGAAGCCTCTTTGATGCCGCCTGGTTCACCATTGTTACCGGAACGACCGTGGGCTACGGAGATGCTTTTCCAATCACCGTTTATGGCCGCATATTTGTGGCCTGATGCTGGTTCCAATCATTGGCAGCATCGGCATCGCCATTTCGGCATTCACCAATGCGTGCGATACAGTGCAGACGCTGGAAGACGATCCCACTGTCGATCCGATTGAAGAATGGCAGCGTGAGCGTGAACGAATCATTCAACGCAAACGCATGGGACGGGCCTACCAGATGAAAGAATAGCCCACGATGCTCCCAAGCGTGGCGTGACTCGCCATTGAGCATCGGCGGGAAAAAACCCGCTGCTATCCACCCTCGTCACCCGACTCGCGCTCGTCTTTTTCGTCCCACTTCGAGGAATCAGAACTCTCGGGTGTGACGCCGGAGTCATCCGTGGCCGGGGGCAGGGTCATGACAGGCTCGCCCCAGTCTGCCATGAACGACGCACCGCAAGAATTGCACGTCAGTTCCGTGCCCAACAACTGGTCATCGACTACCTGCGCGGCCTTGCAATCTGAACACTTGACCCGGACAGATCCGGCCTCTTCGGCCAACGTCGTCAGATGCTTCTCGGTGACACCGGCGACCTCAATGTCCTGCGGCTCCAAGGTGGTCAGAACTTTGTGATCAATGTCACTGAGTTTTGCCAGACGATTAGCCATTCGGCGAACACTTCGTTCAAAACTGTTTCGAGCACAGCGACCATTACCAAAGTGCTGATCCCGGCTGATGTACAGAAAAGTGAAGCCTCGCAGCAACCTGCGACGTGATTGAGTGGGCAAGGTGTATTTGGCTTTTGCCGCAATCAGTTCAAAGATACGGCACAGCGCCTCAGGAGGATAATCATCGAAATGCATTGTCGTGCCGACACGCGAAGAGAGTCCCGGATTGCTCCGGATCATGGTCTGCATTTCATTGGGATACCCGGCCAGAATGACCACCAGTTGATCCCGCTGGTCTTCCATGCGTTTCAACAAAGTCTGTACCGCTTCACGGCCGTACTGATCCTGCCCACTTTCATCAATCAGGGTATAGGCTTCATCGATGAACAGGACTCCATCAAGCGCTTCATCGATTTTCGCGTTGGTTTTCGGCCCTGTTTGCCCGGCGTACTCGGCCACCAACCCGCTGCGATCGGTCTCGACCAGATGCCCGCTCTCCAGCACGCCCAGAGCTCCATAGATTTCGGCAACAATTCGGGCAACCGTCGTTTTTCCGGTGCCAGGATTACCCACAAAGGCCATGTGCAGACTTGGCTTGGTGGTTGGCAAGCCGGCCTCTGATCTTTGCCTTTCCATTTTTAAAAAATTGGTCAGCGTCTGAATCTGATCCTTAATGGCATCAAGCCCGATCAGTCGATCCAGACTCTGACGGGCATCAGCCAGACGCTGCTCCGGCGTGCGGTCGTCAACGGGTTGCTTGGCCTTCTTTTTTTCAACGGCGCTGGCTTCCGGTTCCATCGCAGTGACGGGTTTACCAGATCCGCCAGGACCAGCGATCGGAGTCGGTTTTTCTGCGGCGGTTACGTCAATTCCCTCACGCAAACGCTTCGCCTCATTACGCAACCAGTTCAGAGCATCGCGTGCATTGTCAGTATCTTTCTCGCTGGCCAGATGGTCCGGTGCGTGCCCCCGCAATTCATCAAACTGACGCTGCATGGAAAGCAAACTTGCGTTGTCGGCCACCGACACGTCACCATCAACCGAGGCAAGCAAATTCGCCATTCGCATCGTCAACGTTTGCAACTCACCCCAACGATCGCGAATCGCAGGAATTTCTGCAAATGGCCTGACAAGATCACGCCACTCAAAATCATTCGAAGCATTCAGCAACCAATCAACCGCCTCCTGCAACTGGCTTCCCATCACCGATTTGCCCCAGATGTGTTCAAGCAACACGCGGCCCATTTGACGCTGTCCGATATTGCGACCATCAATGCCCTGCACCACCGCCGCGAAAACTTTCATCAGCAAACCCTGATGCAAATCATCCATCTGTTCTGCGACCGAAGCAGCATTGGCGTCTTCACCTCCCGTCAACCAACCATACGAACCACGCACCAAGTTACCGCTTTCAACATAGAGCGAACGTGTTTCCCGAAGCGTCTCGCGGTACAGACGCATCGTTTCAATGATTTGGTCGTCGGTGCGTCGTGTCATGATCAGTGGGGTACAGGGTCAATGGGGTACAGGGTCAATGGGGTACAGGATTGGTCTTTGCGAGAAAAAGGTTCACATCATCTTAACGAAAAAGGCTCGGAGCATGCCGCAGCCTATCAGGCGAATCCTGCTATCAGGCGAATCCTGCTATCAGGCGAATCCTGCTATCAGGCGAATGATCGACGCAGCGGCCAACATGGAATTCACTGGGGTAACTGCACGGCGACAAGATCGCCTGCCGCGTTTCTCGCATACACGCGCCCATCAAGTAAAACCGGCACGGTCCAGCAACGGCCTTCAAGGATTTTTGCAGAGCAAACTTCTTCGTATTCGGCTGAGGTGGCATTGGCGATTACGAGTCGCCCATCATCACTCAGAATCACCAGCTTGCCATCAGCAATCATCAGCGAACCGCAGCCCAACCCGCTTTCAGTCCACAACACCTCGCCCGTGTCATGTTTCATGCACGTCAGATTCACTACCCGTCCAAAATTTGAGTTTCCATCAAAACCGTACAGAAATCCATCGTAGAGGATGCTGTTATTGAAGTGGTTGCGCATCTTTCGATTGTCATAGACGAGTTCCAGCTTTCCATCATTCAACCGAAACAATCCGCACCCCACCTGATAGCCAGTAGAGACGTAAATCGTTCCCTCATGGACAATCGGCGTCGTGGAATTGGTTCGAAAGGGGGATTTCCAAGGAAACGCATCGACCTCAACACCATCATCAGCTTGCACCAACCGAAGAGCATCTGAATCAAGCGTCGCAAGCAAACCCGCGTTCTGATGGTCGAAACTGACGACGGATCCGTAACCAGCGGTATGTTTTTCTGTCTGCCAATTCAACTCACCGGTCGCTTTGTCAAACGACACGACACGCCCTGCTTCGAGAATCAATTGGTCGCCAAGAATGAAAGGCGATCCATTGAACCCCCACTCAGGCAACCCGACCTCCAAATCAGCCTGCAAATCACGCTGCCACATAATCTTGCCATCGGTGGTACGAAAGCAGATCAACTGCCCCTCTTTGCCAACGGTATAAACTCGATCACCATCGATCGTCGGTGTCGCTCCCGGACCGCCCTCGTAAAGGTTATCAACCAATTTGGAAGGGTAAGTATGTTTCCATATTGTTTGGCCCGTGGTCTGATCGAGACAAAAAACCGACTCGCTTCCATCACTGTGCCCCATTGAGAAAAGTCGACCATCTGCGATCGATACAGAACTGAATCCAATCCCAATCTCTCGCTGCCAAACCACCTTCAATCCCTCTTCCGGCCAATCTGTCGACCAACCAGTCTCACGCGATATTCCATCATGCCGCTCCCCCATCCAGTTGGGCCAACTGGATGCCTCTGCGCGACTGCGTTCTGCAACGGATTCGGGTTCCTCTGCCCTCGCAGACTGTGGCAGAGATGAGTCAGTCATGACAAAAAACACCACACCCATTGCTGCCAAGCCTGTGGTGAGAATCATTATCCTGAGCATCGACGACCTCGTGGTATTACCAACATTCATGAAACGACCAGCCGAAGTGTAAGAAAAGAAATTTTCTACGATGATCGTAGACAACAACGTCCAAGGTTCGAAACCTCCCTGCCGAACGTTTTTTCACAGCCCGACGCGGAGATGCAAGCCATTCATGTCCCTGCAAATTCTCAAGTGGATAAAACCGACCCAATCAGAATCCACGCACGGATGACTTCTTGCCAACGATCATCTGAATCTTCGCACTTTCCCGACAACACAAGTATATCGCGAGGCCTGCTGATCCCGGGGCTTGTGATGCCAAAGCTTGGCGAGCGAAATTTCGAAGCTCTTGTAATCAAGGCAGGCTTGCTTTCCATGCATCAGCTAATTCAGCGAGGTTCATCAGTGCGTTCACAGCCATTTGATCTTTTCTTTTCCCAAGCAATACATCATTCGCTTTCGCAATGCTCCAATCAGGATGTGGTCGCTCGAGCAAGGACATTTCCTGGCCCGCCTGAATCTGGCCCGGTTCCTGCACGCGGATGTACCACCCCGTTCGCCCCGTCTGCGCCACACGCTTGGTCAAAGTACTGAGCCCCCAGCGTCGGGCAATTTTCCAGCATGGCTGCCGAGGCTGGCTGACTTCAATGCGGCACGGACCAATTTGGAATTGATCACCGATGCAGACAGATTTCTCATCAACTCCGCAAATCGTCAGGTTTTCCCCGAATGCTCCCGGCCCCATCTTCAAATCCGGCAGCTCCTCATTCCAGTCTTGATAGTGGCCAGCGGCGTAGCAAAGCACCGCCTTGTCGGGCCCACCATGATGGTGAGCATCTGCGACAAAATCCCCATCTATCCCAAGACGCCCCATGTCAACCACGCAAGCAACGGGTGATTTGTAAAAACCGGTCGTCCATTGGTGTTGTGCAGGGTCCCGACTAGCAGGATTACCTTCGGTCAAAACCTTCCCAATCTGGACGCTCTCAATGGTGATTGGCATCGAATGTCTCGGGGGATGTGAAGCGAATCTCGCGAACGGTTCCGAAGTTCGCAGGGGGACTGTCGCAAGTATTGGTGATTTATAGGTTTGCGGCAACATCCAAAGACCGTTGGGTCGTTGTTAAGCAGACCGGAACTCGCTAGAATTTGCGTTCCTTTTCAAGGCCATTATGGCGTCTCCCTGAAACGTGACTTTTCTTAGGAATCCGGGCATTGGCAGAAGACGAAAACGGTAACGAAAACGGTTCGGACATCACTCCCGAGAGCCAAGGTTCCGAAGACCAAGGTTCTGGAGGTGGCACGGGCGCGGGCGCCCTGAGGTTGATAGACCTGCCGATCGAAGACGAGCTTCGTGATAGCTATTTGACATACGCAATGAGCGTGATTGTCAGTCGCGCCCTGCCAGACGTTCGTGACGGGCTGAAACCTAGCCAGCGGCGAATTCTGGTCGCCATGAACGACCTGAACCTAGGCCCTGGAAGCAAACGTGTTAAATGCGCGAAGATTTCCGGTGACACCTCGGGGAACTATCACCCACACGGTGAAAGCGTGATCTATCCGACACTGGTTCGGATGGCTCAGGAATGGAATATGCGGCGGATGCTCATCGACAAGCAGGGCAACTTTGGCAGCATTGCCGGACTTCCCCCGGCTGCGATGCGATATACAGAGGCGAGATTGAGCGCTGTCGCTGCAACGATGTTGGATGACATCAAGCTCGACACGGTCGATTACACGCCGACTTACGACGAAGTGAGAAGCGAGCCGACCGTCCTGCCCAGCAAATTCCCCAATTTGTTAATCAATGGGTCGGGTGGTATTGCGGTGGGAATGGCGACAAGCATTCCGCCTCACAACCCGACCGAAGTCTGCGATGCGGTCATTGCATTGATCGATAATCCAGACCTGACAGTCGACGAACTGTTTGGAATTGTTCCGGGGCCGGACTTTCCCACCGGTGGAATCATCTGTGGGCGCTCCGGAATCTGGCGTGGTTACCAGACCGGCCGTAGCACCATTGTGCTTCGCGCTAAGTGCCAGATCGAGGAGATGAAAGGGAACCGATCACGCATTGTCGTCAACGAGATCCCCTACCAGCAGACACGAGACGGGGTGGTCAAAAAGATCGCAGAGCTCGTCAATGGCGATAAGATCAAAGGCATCTCAGGAATTCGCGACGAAAGTGATCTGAAAGAGCCAGTGCGGCTGGTGATTGAGCTCAAACGGGATGCAGATCCCGATGTGGTGCTGAACCAGCTGTACCAGTTCTCACCGTTGCAAACCACGTTTTCGATGATCTTCCTTGCGCTGGTTGACGGAAAACCGCGTGAATTGACCATCAAGGAAATGCTGACGGAATTCATCCGTCATCGCCTGAACGTAATCCGCCGTCGGACACAGTTCCTGCTGAATCGAGCCAGACGCCGCAAGCATACGGTCGAAGGCCTGCTGTTAGCGTTGGCCGACATCGATAAAATCATTCAAACCATCCGCGAAAGCCGCACTCAGGTTGAGGCCAAGCAACGCTTGATGGGAATCGAATGCCCCGCAGCCATGATGCAACGTGCTCTGGGCGATCAAGGATTCCAACAGTTCGTCCTCGAAAGAGGCGAAGCTTCAGGTTACACGCTCACCAGCGTCCAGACCGATGAGATCCTGCGGATGCGGCTTGGGCAACTGGTCAACCTTGAGCAGGAAAAACTGTCCAAAGAGCATCAGGAACTCTTGATTGAGATTTCAGACTATCTCGATATCCTTGGCAATCAGACAAGAATCTATCAGATCATCAAAGATGACCTCGAAGATATCAAACGAAAATTTGGGGACGTCCGCCGGACCGAAATTTCACAACTGGAACTCGGTAATATCAACATCGAGGACCTGATCACCGAAGAGACGATGGTGGTTTCCATCAGTCACTCCGGCTACATCAAACGCACCGCATCAAGCGTTTACAACACTCAGAAACGGGGAGGCAAAGGGCTCAAGGGAGCCAAGACCGATGAAACCGACCCGATCGAACACCTGTTCGTTGCCAGCACTCATGCCTACCTGCTGTTCTTGACCACTGCTGGAAAGGTTCGTTGGCAAAAGGTCTATGACCTGCCGCAGTTACCACGCGACAGCCGTGGACGCGCGATCGTCAACTTGCTGAATCTTGAAAAAGATGAACGCATCGCTGAGTGTCTGGCGGTCAGAGACTTCGACCAAGAAGGCTACTATGTCGTCATGGCGACTCGCAGTGGCTTGGTCAAGAAAACACCTCTGGAACAATACAGTCGCCCAAAACGTGGTGGCATCATCGCGATCAAACTGCGTGAAGGTGACGAACTAGTCGATGCGGCTGTGATCGGGCCTGGTGACGAAGTGGTGCTTGTGACAGCCCAAGGCATGGCCATTCGATTCCGTGAATCGGATGCCCGCCCAATGGGACGCAACACATCCGGTGTCAAAGGCATCAGCCTTGTGGGTGATGACCACGTTGTGGGAATGGTTGTGGCTGACCCGAGCGATTCGTTGCTCACCATCTGTGAAAATGGCTACGGAAAACGAACCAAGTTCGGACCCAATGCATCCGCCCCCAATGCATCCGACTCGTCTTCGGGCGATGGCGAAGCGGAAGGAGACGATGCACTATCATCCAGCGCCCGCTACCGAACCCAGAAACGAGGTGGAAAAGGGCTGCGGGATATCCGCACCAGCGACCGCAATGGCCAAGTGATCGGTATCGCACGCGTCAATGACGAAGACGAAATCTTCATGATGACCGCCAAAGGTAAACTGCAGCGAATCAAAGCGGCAGACATCAATGTCATTGGTCGTAACACGCAAGGCGTGCGAATCATGAATGTCGACGAAGGTGATAGCCTGATCGCTGTTGTCCGCGTTCCCGCAGAGGAAGTTTCCGATGATGAGGAAATCTCCGGAGACGGAACACAAGCTGAAGGCGAAAACGCAGCCGTGGCTGCATCAGAGCAGCCCGCTGTCGGCGAGGCAGAAGTATCTGATGCAGAGGCGACTGACGTCCAAGACGTTGAGCCGGAAGCCGAAAATGACTCGCAGGGCAACACTGACGCTCAGGAATAACTCCTCGTGAGCTACCCCTGAATCCTGCTTGCATCAAACCCGCCAGCCTGAACTTCAAGGCTGGCTGGGCCTCGGGGGGGGAATGCCCGGGCAATGCGACGAGATCCAACCTCACCGACTGGCTCAGCGTTCCAAAGCTGACAGTAGAGTCGAGGCATCAACACCCGAGCAACATTCTCCGGTGCCGATTGCGTCGTGATCCGGTAACAAAGAGTTTTCGAGCCCATTGGCCACCCAGGATACTCGCAACTGCCCACAGTGGTCACGGATTGTTCTGCGGCGACGCAAGTGCGATCACGACTGCAATCAAAGCCGTGATTGACGCGATATCCGAGCTCCACGCGGCTCACATAGCACTGAGGTTGCACGAAAAAAACCCGCCAGGAATCAATCCCAACGGGCATCATTTCGATACCGCAGTGTTTTGCCACCGCAGCAGTGGCGGCTCAAACAAGCTGCTTCGCTTCAGTAACCTGGCGTATCTCAGGAGATATGGGCAACCAGATCGAGAACCTTGTTCGAGTAACCCCATTCATTGTCGTACCAGGCAACTACTTTGACAAAGGTTCCGTCCAGCTGAATTCCGGCACCGGCGTCAAACACCGAAGTGCAGGACTCGCCGCGGAAATCAGTCGCGACGACCATGTCTTCGGTGTAACCGAGAACGCCCTTCATGCTTCCCTCGGAAGTGTCTTTCATGACCTTGCAGATTTCTTCGTAACTGGCTTCCTTGTCGAGTTCGACGGTGAGGTCAACAGCCGAGACATCGGAGGTTGGCACTCGGAATGCCATTCCGGTCAACTTTCCGTTGAGTTCTGGAATGACTTTTCCAACGGCTTTGGCTGCACCAGTGCTGGAAGGAATGATGTTCTCGAGAATACCGCGTCCTCCACGCCAATCTTTCTTTGACGGGCCGTCGACCGTTTTCTGAGTTGCAGTCGCTGCATGAACGGTGGTCATCAAACCGCGTTTGATACCGAAATTGTCATTCAACACTTTGGCAATCGGAGCGAGGCAGTTTGTGGTGCACGAAGCGTTGGAGACAAATACTTCGCCATCGTAGGAATCATCATTGACCCCCATCACGAACATGCGGGTGTCGTCTTTGGAAGGTGCCGACATGACGACCTTTTTCGCACCTGCATCGATGTGGCCTTGTGCAGAATCTGATGTCAGGAAAATACCAGTCGACTCGACCACGACATCTGCACCAACATCACCCCATGCCAATTTCGAAGGATCTGTTTCAGCAGTGACCCGAATTTCCTTGCCATTGACAATCAACTTGCCATCCTGGGTGGAAACTTCACCTTGAAATCGACCGTGAACGGAGTCGTACTTGAGCATGTAAGCCAGATAATCGACTTCCAACAAGTCGTTGATTGCGACTACTTCCATATCATCACGAGCTACTGAAGCTCGAAAAACCATGCGGCCGATGCGACCGAAACCATTGATACCGACCTTGATCATGATTGTTGTTTCCTTTTGCTGTTGAGGCGTTTGTGTTGAGGGCTACAAGTGGTAAATGAGCAACAAGAAACACTCAGCACGCCGGGCATTTCTTTTAACATTCGGAATGGGACAATTGTTGATGATGTTCGCAGGGGTGATGGATCCGGTGCGTCGCGTCGTCTAGCAAAGAATGCCGTGGACTTCGCTACAGGCCCATACCCAGTCGCTGTTGCGAGTGACGAAAGCCACCCAACACGACTCACTGATGCCTTGCCACAGTGGTGGCACCTCAACAACAATCGTGGTGAAATCAACGCTTGCGGTGAAACAAGGGTGTTGAAATCGGGTCGAAGTGGGAACCTTCATTCACCCACTTCGTGAGGCGGATTATAGGAATGCAAACTCAAAATGAACCAGCCCCCGCGCCAACGCCCCTCGATCGGCACCGATCCGGAACAACCGTCCGAGCCAAAGACGCCGTCGCCCAAGCCTCCTGAAGGGCCGATTCCACAATGGCGCCGGCCCCGAGGCGTCGCTCCGGGAACATGGGAATATGTCCATCAGCGGTCGATAGCCGACCATTATGATGACTTTGTGGCGGATACTCCGCTATGCGGACTCGACCAACAGATCCTGCAAGACGCCTTCCCGGGCCCCAACCAGACTCATTCTGAAGTCATTCTTGACCTCGGATGCGGTAGCGGACGCACCGCTCTGCCGCTGGCAGAACGAGGTTATGATGTGGTCGGGGTCGACCTCAGCCGTGCCATGCTCGAGATCATGAATCGCAAATTCATGGCCGGTTGCACCGCTGGCAGCATCTTTCCTATTCAGGCAAACCTGGTCGAATTGGCTTGCTTTGCCGAACAAAGTGCCGATCATGCCGTCTGCCTGTTTAGCACCCTAGGAATGATTCACGGGAGAGCCAATCGACGGGCAATGCTCAGCACCCTCTTCAACCTGATTCGGCCCGGCGGAATCTTTATCTTGCACGTGCATCATCGCTGGGCCGCCCTTCGCGAGCACCGCGGACCCAGACAACTGATGCGTTCTTGGTGGGATGCCATCCGTGACCGAGACAGTGAATTTGGAGACCACACCTACGCATACCGTGGTCTGCAAAGCATGTTCATGCATCGATTTTCAAAGCAAGAACTCAAACAGGACCTCAGAGCATCTGGCTGGACCATTGATAGGATCGACCCTCTCGCCGTCGATGGATCACATATCAACCGCCAAACATTTCTACCCGGAGGCTTTGTCGTGCATGCCATTCGAAACTCGCATCCCAAATAACTCCCCCCACTGGCTTCAACAACGCACTGGCTTCAACAACGCACTGGATTCAGCAACGCACTGGATTCAGCAACGCACTGGATTCAGCAACTTGCCCCGCCTCAAAAACCCCAGCCAGTGAGTACAAATGCTCACGCTCCAAAGCTCATGGTTGGCAACAAGAAAACACATTCCTGAGGTTTGTTTTAGGCAGAGTTCCCCCTGTGCAACGACGCTCTACAAACTTGATGCATTCCCCTACCCCGATACTGATACACTGCGAGTCAACGAGGCAACATCTTTCACGAGGCACACGTCGCAATTGCAAATCAAGCGTTGTGCGGTGCCGATGCTTCATCAGTCACGCAACCGACACTCCAACGACTCTCAACCAAAAATCCAGAGCACCCTGATGACGAACGCATTGCAGTCACTGATCGACACAGGAACCAAACTATACCTCGACTCAGTTGCCCCGGACGAAGTCGATAAAAATCTGGCGTGGGGAGCAGTTGGAGCAACCAGCAACCCCGCGATCATTTCAGCAATCGTCGAGCATGGCGGGTTGGATGATGAACTCGAGTCATTGATTGCTACTGGGCTTGATGACGAATCCGTTGCGTGGCGACTGACCGACAATCTTGTCACCCATGCTGAAAAAAAGTTTCAACCAATTCACACCGAAACGAACGGCAACGCTGGCTGGGTCAGCTTTGAGCTCGACCCCTTGCTGGAAGATGCAGAGCTTGGATTGAGCGATCATGATCGCACGGCCCACTACATCGACCTGGGAAAACACTACGCTCAGGGGCACTGCAACCGCATGATCAAAGTACCGGCTACCCCTGCGGGCATTGCTGCACTGGAGGAGCTTGCCGCAGCAGGAGTCACACTGAACGTCACCCTGATCTTCACCGCAGAGCAATACACCAAAGCTCGTGAGGCGGTGTGGCGAGGAGCCCAACGCAGAACCAGCCTGACTGATTTCAAAAGTGTTTACAGCATTTTCATTTCACGCATTGATGTGTACACCGAACAGGAAATACAGCACCTTCGGCCCGAGGCTCAGGGTCTCGTGGGAATTTTGAATGCAAAACGTGTCTGGCAAGCGAATCAGAATTTCTGGAATGACAAAGGCCTGAAACTGCAGCAGGAACTGATCTTTGCCAGCACAGGCACCAAGAAATCATCTGACCCCGCTTGGAAATATGTTGAAGCACTTGCAGGCAGTGACATTCAAACCAATCCACCTGAAACCAACGCAGCAGTGGCTTCGAGTGACATCGAATTCTGTCGAACCGTGGATGTCATGCCCACACTCGAGATACAGCAGGAAATTGATTCAAAGGTGGACATGCAAACGATGCATGATGTCTTGATGAAGCAGGGCGTTGCAAAATTCGTAAAACCACAGCGAGCATTATTGTCGCTGATTGCCAGAAAACGCGGTGAACTCTCGAAAAGCTGAATGTTCAATTTGCCCAGTGTCAGGAATCTTAGCAAACAGCCTCGGCTACTGAGTGTTCGGCTTTGCCTTACCGACGTCTGCCAATTCACCTTCACAGTGTCTTTTCATTCACAGTGTCTTTTCAAGCGGGCTTTGGCAAATCATCAGCACCAAAGGAACTCGGCAGCAACTCTGACAAATGACAAACACTTCGTGCACCATCGATCAGGTTCACAAGAATGATTGGCGTATCCATCCCGAACTCAGCCAGAAACTGACGACAAGCTCCACAGGGTGGAACACCACCGACGCTTGCGATTGCAACCCCTCGCCATTTGCGATACCCAGCCGCAACGGATGCGGCGGCAGCTACCCGTTCTGCACAGATCGACAAGCCATAGCTCGCATTTTCAACATTACATCCTGCAATCACTTGCCCGTCGTCCATCAAAATGGCTGCGCCGACTTCAAATCGGCTGTAAGGCGCATAAGCTCGTCCGCATGCATCTACAGCAGCAAGAGCAAGCTGTTCGATTCTTCGGTCACTCAACTTGGGCATTCGAACATCCGCAAAGGGTAATGAAAGAACGATACGGGAAACGACTGCATTCGGGGAAAACAGTGTCACGAGCAGCATCAATCGTTGATGCTCTCGGTGATTGAAATTTAAACATCCGCAATTTGTCTGTGCAACACCAGCGGCCTTGCAGCAACGGGAGTGTCTGCCAACTGGATCGCTGCCTTCAGCCCAACAACATACTCACTGACGCGGTGTCTGGCACAGTGAAGCGTTAACAACGGGTCTCCTTTTTCAACGGAATCACCGATTCGTTGGTGCACTTTTAAACCGACGGCATGATCGATTTCATCTCCTTTTTTCCGTCGCCCACCGCCCATCGAAACAACTGCTCGCCCCAACGCTCTGCAGTCATACCTGGCGACCCACCCAGCTCTGTCAGCAGTGATGACGTGCGATTCAGCGAGCGGTAAGGGACCTTGCAATTCCCCCTGCTGCGCGTGAACCATTCGCTCAAACCTCTCAAACGCATAGCCTTGGTCAATCATTTTCTCAAGCTTCGTTTTCGCTTGCCCAACCTCGTCAACCACTGACATTTTCAGGAGCAGGGTCGCACCCAGTTCGATTGCGAGATCGCGCACGATACCAGAGCTACCCTGCAGCACCTCCACCGCTTCGTTGACCTCACAGGCGTTGCCCACTGCCTGCCCAAGAGGCTGGTCCATATCGGTCAAAAGAACGGAAGTGGGCAACCCCGCATCATGTCCAACTCCCACAAGCGTGTCAGCCAACTCATGCGCAGCGTCCAGTTCCTCCATGAAACCTCCTGCACCAACTTTGACATCCATCACAAGTGCGTCAAGGTCTTCTGCCAATTTTTTACAGAGGATGCTGGCTGTGATCAGCGGAATCGATTCGACGGTTCCTGTAACATCTCGCAACGCATAGAGCTTTCGATCAGCAGGGGCAATTCGGTCACTCGCCGACTTGATAAAAACACCTGCTTCGGCCAGCACTTCGGCTGATTTTGATGGTGACAGATTGATGCTGAACCCGGGAATCGATTCGAGTTTATCGAGCGTACCACCACTGATGCCGAGACCGCGACCGCTGATCCGTGGCACATCAAATCCGCAGGCGGCCAAAGTAGGTGCCAGAACCATGGAAGTCTTATCACCAAGGCCTCCGGTGCTATGCTTGTCGACCCGCTGACGTTCAGGATTTGTCTGATTTCTCGGCAGCCTGTCACCGCTTTCCAGCATCGCTTGGGTCAAAGTTGTTGTTTCCCGCCGATTCATACCAGACAAGCAAACAGCCATCGCAAAGGCAGACATCTGGTAGTCCTCGACATCGCCATTGCAAAAGCCATCAATGAGAAAGTGAATTTCCTCATCAGTGAGAGCCTGACCCTCTCGTTTCTTGACCAACAGGCTCGGAATGTACATTTGCTTGCCGCGGATTCGAGGAAGACGGACCATACAAGGTCTTGAATGCTCGTTATATTGCATGGAGCAAGAAAAGGCGATTCAAATTGGAGTTCCCCTGAAGATGATCTGTCGCAGTCACTGCAAAAACCCGACCACTGGATTCCGCATGTACAACGTTTGGTGCAAGAGACGCTCGGCAAACGGGGCATTTCTGAATGATGGCTATGGCTGTGAGCCTCAAAAACAGCTTTTTCGAGCAGGCCACAAGCTTGTCCTTACTAGTTTCTGTGCGGTGGCCATTGTGCTTTTCTCTGGCATGACGGTTGCATCCGCAGACGACCCTGATAGCGGGAACACGCCTGCCACCGCGCCGAACGATGCTCGGCCCAACAGTGACGGGTCAGAATCATCATCGAACAAAGCAAGAGTTTCCATCAAAGACCTGGACATTGCAGAGCTTGAGTTGTTGGTCGGTCCCCGTGCGTTGTCACGTGCTTTTCGCAATGCAGCCCGCAAAGCGACTCCCGCGACGGTGACTATCCTCTCCTATGGCCAAGTCAACGTGATGGCGAATCAGAATCCGCCGGCGGCACCCGCCAACCCTCTTCAAGGCGACAAAGCCCCCGAAGAACGCCCCGAGCCGGACGAGAACCAACTGACTGGTGTCGGTAGTGGCGTGATCGTCTCAAAGGATGGAATGATCATCACCAACAATCATGTGATCACCGGCGCGAAACGGGTTGTGGTCAAACTTGCCGACGAAACCGAGGTAGAAGCGACGGCAGTCCGCGGTGATGTCGACAGCGATGTCGCGACGCTGAATATCAGTCGCAAGGGGGGATTCCCCGCAGTCGAACTGGGCAACTCTGATCTGCTCGAAATCGGTGATTGGGTTTTGGCAATCGGTAGTCCATTCCGTCTGGAAGCCACGGTCAGTGCCGGTATCATCAGTGCGAAAGATCGCGCGCTGCGACGCATCAGTCGAGGACGACTGCTTCAAACCGATGCCGCCATCAACCCTGGCAACTCCGGCGGCCCACTGGTTGATCTTGATGGACGAGCAATCGCAATCAGCACGGCAATTGCTTCGCGAAACGGTTCCTATCAAGGAATTGGTTTTGCAATCCCAATCAATCAGGCCAAGTGGATTGCTGATGAACTGGCACAACACAACAAAGTCCGCCGCGCTGCCATTGGTATTCGCATGGCCGAGTTGAACCCAAAGATTGCAGGTAAATTCAAACTTCCGGTTGGCTTGGGCGTACTCGCATATCAAGTCACAAAAGATTCGGCGGCCGAAAAAGCTGGAATTGAACCGCTTGATGTGATCCTCGAATTCGCGGGTGAGAAAGTCAGCGATCCCAGCAGCTTCCAGGAGATCGTTGAACGCAAACCCGTTGGCTCTATCCAAGACATCAAAATCTACCGCAAAGGCAAAGAGATCATGCTGAAGGTAGAACTGGCAACCCTTGAAGACCCCACCCTGCAAAACAAGGATGCCGAAAAGGAGGATACTGAAAAGGACAACGCCAAGAAAGATGATTCAAAAAAGAAGGCGCCCAAGGGGAAGCAGGGAAAAAGCAAGTCAGGCTCCAAAAAGAACAAAGCCTCCAAAGCAGACGCCGAACAGAACAAAGGAAACTGAACATCGGCAGGGTCACGAAAACCACTCCCCGTCCCGATGCAGCTACCAACTCAGCAGCCAGAAACTCAGCTGCCAGAAACTCAGCTGCCAGAAACTCAGCTGCCAGAAACTCAGCTGCCAGCGAATTCGTCAACATTACAAGACGTTTGGATCACATCGCCTTGATGATGTTGTTTGATCAAACGTCAATGATCTCTCGAATGAAGTTTGGATCCGGGTTACTTTTCCCCTTCTTATCGCACTTAAAGAACTCGGCCACGTAACGCGTTGGGGTTCGACTTTCTGGTACTTTGAAGCGATCTCCTTTTTGCAGCACGGGGCGGTATTCATCCATTCGCCCAAATTGACGTGTACCTGCAGCTTGGCAAGGGAACCAATGTCCGTTGCCCGAAGCATCCTCAAGGTAAAATTCGGGATAACAATGGTCGGGAATCCAAACCATCCGAGCTGGTATTTTTGCATTTCTGCACAGGGCGACGAACAGGCTCGTCATTTCCTCGCAGTCACCGCGTCCCTCTCGTAGCGCCTGCGATGCGTTCATCAAATCGCCCTCGACATACTTAAGCTTGTCGCGGACAAAATCGTAAATTTGTTCAACACGAGCCCAAGCGTTGGGCACCTCTTCTTCAGAAAGTCCTCGCCATGCCGCTTTGATGCGTGCATTGCTGCTGTCGATATAGGGACTACTGGAAAGGAAAAACCGCAGGTCACGTCCTATCTTTGCCGGAATAACAAGATCATCAGTCTTGGTTGGCCCCACAATTCGAGATCGTTCAATGGCGATATTGAACGTCATTTCGACCGTTGAACCAGCCGGCACACGAGCCATTTTCAACATCACCTGCTTCACTCCGGCACCAAGTTCGCGGGTATCCCAGGCCGTGATTTGCGGATCGATCGTTCGCCCCGTAACAGTGACTTTTTGTTCTGGCCAATTCATGGGCACAGGAAAAGTAGCGAATACATCAGTGCAGGTTACAGGAGTCTTTAGCACCAGCCCGATTCGCCAATTCTGCACCTGCGGCGTTTCATAACTGAGTCGAGTTTCGGCAGCTTCCTCTGGTTTTTCTTCGGTCTTATCCTGCGCCATCGCATAAGGCAATGAGCACATTCCAAGCGTTGCTAACCCACTAGACAATGCATGCCGACGGTTCAGCAAACCAGTGGAATTCAACATACTCATCCGAAATCTCATATCCGAATACCAACATACGGGGTGAAATAAAAACCGAACGGTCGAAGTAAAACATTGCCAAGGCAACCTTTACTCCGACCGTCGCTCGCTACGGTAAAACCAGTTTAGCGAACTGGTTCTGAACAGGTCCAACAGAAGCATCAGATCCGGGGCAACTTACAGCGAGTTGCTGCCAGCGGACTCTTCCCACAAAATTCTGCTTCCATCTGTATCAAACTTACGAGCGTTAAAGCTATCGGTTTGCACGGGGGCACCTGTGCCACCCATTATTTGGCCATTTTGAGGAATCATCTGACCAGACTGGTAAGGGTCAGCGACGCCATAAGTCCCGCAACCACAGTTATTTGGCACAGTTGACCCACAACCGCCACAAGGCTGTGCCGAGTAGACTTGGCCATTGCAACCAGCAGCTGGTTGCTGACAGGGGCCCGATGGGTTGGGTGCCTGCATGGCATTACCAAACTGGGGGGCCGCTGAGCCTCCGCTACAAAGTCCGCATCGTGCACCACGACCGAACAGAAAATTCTTGATTCCAGAGCATCCGGAACTAAAGGTCACGAGTGTCATAATCACGATGACCGAGCAAATTCGAGTATTCATGTTATCTTCCTTCATATGCATAGCGAGCGTATTCGGTAGTCTCAAAGACGAGACCACTGAAAATTAGGCCACAGACAATGATGTGCAAACGCAACATTGTTTTTTTTCTGCAACAATGTGGTGACCCGAGAGAACTTTCACCAAGATTCACTGACGTGTTGTTCCCCATGAAGCATTCCCGCCACAAACGAAAACAACCTGCCGCCGCATTTGCAGCGGCTCTTGTTTCCCTGTGCGTATCTCGCCAAACTCCCGCTGAAGAAATATTTCCATGGGGCGGGCGATCACCGCTGGCACAACAAGAAATGGGTTCGCTTTTAGCGGATTCACGTCCCTCGCTTCTTCAGGCTTCCCTACCAGCACTGACCGAGAGCGCGACTGATGCCGCGATAAAAGCAGCTCGCGAGCAGATCAATGTGACGAAGATTCCGGATGTAGCGGACAGATTCTGGATGATCAGCACACGCTCTCTCACCAGTTCCACCTGCAACGCCAATCTCAAATCACCGGAATTGCGAATCCACCGTCTGGACTGCCGCGGCAACTCATCTCCCGCGACCTTGAACGAATATCTAGGTGCCCTCACGCCCGAACGTCAGGTCGTGGTCTATGTGCACGGAAATCGCATGGCATCCAACAAAGTTGTCCATCGCAGCTTCTCCGTCTACCGAAACATCATTCGCTGTAATGAAAAGCGACCGATAGATTGGGTCATCTGGAGTTGGCCAAGTAGTAAACAAGGTACGCTGATCCATGATGCTCGCCGCAAAGCATCACGCACGGATGCACAGGGGCTTTACCTTGCATGGCTACTTCGGCAACAGGTCAAGCAGGCCGAATCAACCAAGATGATTGGTTTCAGCTTCGGAAGTCGAGTGATCACCGGTGCACTGCATTCCCTCGCCGGAGGCAAGTTGGGTGGACGCCTTCTGCCGGGACCACCGACGACAGGTGCTACCTTCGATGTCGGCTTGGTTGCCCCAGCAATCGACACCTACTGGTTATCAGAAAAGGGCTACCATGCCCTGGCAACCAAAAACCTCGATCGCCTGGCACTATTGTACAATCGCCGGGATGCGGTCCTGAAACGCTACTGGTTAATCAACAAAGTTCGCGGTCGATTAGCACTCGGCTACACCGGACCACGTTCATTTGCTCCACGTGCTGACGGCACGGAACTTCCCGTCGTTGCTCGAGACTATTCCTCTTACATTGGCCTGCGTCACGATGAGTTGGACTACTACACCAAGTCCCGTCACGCCGCCAATATCATGGCAGACTTGATCAATGACACCGACGACACCGAAACAGACGACATCGAAACCCGGTGAACCAACTGAAGTGATCACCACTGGTTTTCTGGGGGGGCAATGGGTACCTCAGAATCAGATGTTCATTAGCGTGGAAGACGGGGGATTTCGCCAAGGCGTTACTGCCGTCGAGCGGTTGCGAACTTATGGACATACGATCTTTGCGGTTGACGCTCATTTGGATCGCTGGCGACACAGCACATCGGAGATGGGCATCTGTGACCTACCGACGTTAGCTGATATCGAATCGTTGCTGCAAGAATTGCTCTCCCGAAATCAAAGGACGCTCGAGTCTGAGGGCGAACTTGGGATCACGATGTTTGCGACGCCTGGGACAGCACAATCCGAATCAGCAACGTTTGGAATGCACGTCAATCGCCTCAACCTGACGAGTATCCAGCAACGTCAAGAGTCGGGACAGCCACTGGTGATCACTGACGTTCAGCAACCCTCTTCCCAGTGCTGGCCAAGAACGATCAAAGCTCGATCACGATTGCACTACTATCTCGCAGACCAGGCAGCACAACAGAAAGACCCGTCAGCATCGGGAGTACTGATCGACGACGATGGTACGATCACTGAGACAAGCATTTCAAACGTCGCCATCGTCAAAGCTCAAAAGATACTTTCTCCGCCACGGGAACGAGTGCTACGAGGCATCACTCAGTTATATGTCGAGCAACTGGCGAAAGAGCTTCAAATCGACTGGTCGACCTGCCCAATATCTACGGATGATCTTCTGAATGCCGAAGAGGTGTTGCTGATGGGAACAGACGGCGGGTTGTGGTTCGCCAACCGAGTGAACGAAACGTCGATTGGCAACGGGCCCCCGCCTCGCACCTACGAGAGTTTGCAACGTCAGTTCAGATCACGACTGGGGAGCATCCCAAGCTGAAATCGCCGGATGAAATCGACTGGAATCTAACCGACCATACAGCCTGCGAACTCTCTCCGCCTAGGCGCCCGTGCTCAATACGCCCAACGGTTGTTGCCTGCACTGATTCCATTGCTACCGATTCGTTTGCTCAGCAATGCTGCAATTTCGATCATCAAATGAATGATGGCAGCCCCAGCGAGTCCTCAAATCGCTACACTATCGATGATGAATTCCCGTATTTCTTCGATGGAGTACCCAATCGGTGTATCGATTCCTTCAGGCTAATGTTTTTGTATTGGTTTTTTTCCTGGTGGCATTGCTGATGGGCTGCGGCCCCTCCGCTGAACCAACCAAAAGCACGAACGCAGGGGGTTCCGATGGAGCCAAATCGCTGCGGATTGCCGTCATCCCGAAGGGCACCAGCCACGAATTCTGGAAGTCCGTTCACTTCGGTGCTCAAAAGGCAGCGGATGAAATCGGTGACGTTGAAATCATCTGGCGCGGACCTGTCGTCGAAAGCGATACCGGCAGCCAAATCGAAGTGGTCAAGAACATGATTACCATGCAGGTAGACGGTATCGTTCTGGCCCCGAATCAGAAAGGTGGTCTTGTCGATGCAGTGGAAGAATCCATTGGCGAAGGCATCCCTGTTGTGATCTTTGACAGCGGACTCGATAAAGGCCCGGAAATCGTCAGCTACGTGGCAACCGACAACTACAAGGGTGGCCAGATGGCAGCCAAGCAGATGGCTGCTGCGATTGGTGACAAAGGGAACGTGATTCTACTGCGTTACATTGCAGGCAGTGAAAGCACAGAACAACGAGAGCAGGGTTTCCTTGAAGGGCTCAAGGATTACCCGAACATCAAAGTGGTATCTTCTGACCAACGAGGTGGCGATAACACGACTTCATCCAAGGAGAAGGTAGATCAGCTCTTACAAACCTACGGCAATGACTTGGCTGGCATCTTTGCGGTCTGCGAGCCCAATGCCAATGGTACCCTTGAGTCACTCAGAAACGCAGGCTTGAATAAGAAGGTCAAGCTAATTGCGTTTGATCCGAGCGACGCCCTGACAGAAGCACTTACAGATGGTTCCTGCAGCGGCATCATCATCCAGGATCCGGTGCAGATGGGCTATCAGGCCGTCAAGACGATGGTCGGTTCGATCAATGGCGAGAAGGCAGAGGCGTTCATTTCCACGGGCGAATATGTTGCCACACCGGAAAACATGAACGACGAAGAATCGTTGCGTCTGCTCAAGCCTTCGATTCTCGAATAGGTACGTTCAATCATGACGTCGGACCATGAAATGAGCAGTCAGGAATCCGAGCAAACGGAAAGCAAACACCCCATCTCGGCTAACCAGATGCGGGTAGATCCTTCATTACGATTCAGTTGCTTGTTGACGGTGGATGCGATCAGCAAGAGTTTCGGTCCTACACAAGCGCTGAACTCTGTCTCCCTTTCTGTTCAGAGCGGAGAAGTCCTCGCTCTGATTGGCGAGAATGGCGCTGGCAAGAGCACGCTCTTAAAAGTCCTCAGTGGCGCTCATCGCGCAGACTCCGGCAAAATGTCGATCGAAAATCGATCCTATCGGCCCAGAGGCCCCAAGGATGCGCGAGCTGCCGGTGTGGCAATGATCTATCAGGAACTTAATCTCGCGCCCGATCTGAGTGTCGAAGACAACCTGTTGCTGGGGCACAGCAACATTGGTGCAGGCTTCTTATTCCGATCAAAACAACGTCAGAGGGTACAAGATGCGCTGAATTTGGTCGGCCTGAACTCCCTCAGCCCAACCGCGATCGTGGGAGAACAATCAGTCGCAACTCAGCAGTTACTCGAGATTTCTCGGGCTTTGGTCAGCAACGCCAATATTATTCTGTTTGATGAACCCACCAGCTCACTGCCACAAAAGGATGTGCAACGACTCTTCGAAATCATTCATCGACTGAAGCAACAAGGCATGGGACTGGTTTACATCAGCCATTTTCTAGAGGAAGTTCGTGCGGTGGCTGATTCCTACAGCGTGCTTCGAGATGGAGAGAATGTGGGCGAAGGCCGCATTAACCATGTCAACGACGACCAAATCGTATCCATGATGGTCGGTAGAGATGTCAATGATTTATTCCCCAGTGTTCCCCACGAACCTGGGGAACCGTGGGTCAGCATTGACCGTCTTCAAGGTGACTCACTTGCCAGCGAAATTACGTTTGACCTGCGTCGAGGTGAAATTTTTGGTATTTCAGGTTTGGTGGGAGCAGGTCGGACCGAGCTACTACGCACCATGTTTGGGCTCGACCACATCACAGCCGGACAAATCCAGATCGACAATACCAAAGTTCAGCATTCCGTGCGTTCGAAGATGCGAGCCGGCTTTGGGATGTTATCCGAAGACCGCAAACATGAGGGACTGGCACAAGACCTGTCTCTGATCGAAAATACGACGCTGGGCAACATGGACAGATATACAACCATGGGTTTTATCAATCTCCGAGCAAGAAACTGTGCTGCTACGGAATTGATGCGGCAAGTAGAAGTCAAATCGCACTCGGGCAACCAAAGAGTCTCTGAACTCTCCGGTGGGAACCAACAGAAAGTTGCGATCGCAAGAATACTGCACCAGGAGGCAGATATCCTGCTGATGGATGAACCCACCAAGGGAATCGACGTCGGCACCAAAGCCGAAATCTATCGACTGATGGGAAGTTTGGCAGCGCAGGGAAAAACAGTCGTCTTTGTCAGTTCGTATTTACCAGAACTGCTTGCAGTCTGTGATCGGATTGGCGTGATGTCACGCGGTGAAATACGAGCCATCCGAAACGCTGACCAGTGGACCGAAGACGAAGTCATGGCCACCGCCATGGCACTTGAAGAAACCCCTCAAATCAATACTCCGGCTTAGCACACGACGTTTCTCATGGTGAAAAAGTTACTCTGGCAACTCGGACCTCTGGTAGCGTTGCTTGTGATCATGATCTTCTTCTGGATAGCAGATAGCTTTTTTGGGGGAGGCTACTTCATGACAGCGCGGAATATTCGTGTCATCAGCAGTAGTGCTGCATTGATCGCTGTTCCTGCATTCGGCATGACTCTGATCATCATTTCCGGTGGCATTGATCTCTCGGCAGGAACAGCCCTGACTCTTTCGGGAACTGCCCTTGCGCTCAGCCTTAAAGCAGGCGACCCGATTCTGCACGCTTTCATGCTCATGGTGCTATTCGGTTGTCTCTGCGGACTTGCCAATGGTGTGATCATCAGTGCTACCAAGGTAGTGCCCTTCATCGTAACCCTAGGCACCATGACAATTTTTCTGGGCATTGGTCAAATCCTATCCGGCGAATCCACTGTATACGCACCCAAAGAAAACATCCCAGACTGGCTTAGCCTTTGCTACACAGGTAGCGATAGCGTGAGGTACCTGATTCCCAAGGTACCAACGAGTGTTTTGATCGCCACCGTCATGGGAATGGGTGTTGCCATCATGTTGAGATACACCGTGTTCGGACGTAATGTCTTCGCGATCGGCTCAAGTGAATCGACAGCTCGTCTTTGTGGCATCAATGTTCCGTTGACCGTCATCTCGGTTTACACAATATCGGGCTTCTTTGTAGCCATCGGCGGACTTCTCTATTTTGCGGATGTCAAGAATGGAAACCCCAGCGATGGCACCGGCAAAGAATTGGAAATCATCGCGGCAGTCGTCCTAGGTGGCGGAAGCCTTAGCGGTGGTCGCGGATCGATTTTCGGAACCATGGTTGGTGCGTTAATCATCACCGCGATTCGCAGCGGTTGCAGCCAACTGTCCATCCCGAATACCTACACCCATATTATCATTGGCTGCATCATCATTATCGCCGTGATTGTCGACCAATTGAGACACGGGTCACCTGAGTGGTTCTTTCGCATGTTTCGCAATCAAACAAATGCGACATGAATAACGCGTCATCAAGATGGTTTGGTAAACACGGAGAAGATGATTCCGCGCAACGCCCCCTCGGTGATACATTTCGTTACCGCAAGCCTGGCGATTTCTGGGCGTCATTCGCCGTTAAGCCGCCCTATCGGGTTGCATACCTGCAAACTCGCTGCCCCATTGGATTGCTATAATCTCTAACTGACCGAGTGATGCAGGCACTCACGATGGCCTCGGGCAAGCTTTGAAAGGGATGGAAAACCATTCAGCCAAAACAAAAATTCTTCCCGAATGCGCCCCCTCGCCTCAGCAAATCAGCCTGTCCAGCGAGTCGTTCTGAATGCTGCAACCAAGAAATCGATTGTCTCTATCGTTCGTCACTCTGCCATATTCCGCACGCTGGCATGTTCGGCACTCTGGCACATTCGACAGACTGAACACATGGTGTTGCTGAATCAGCGTCATGAAAGACACTTTCAGCAACGCAAGGGTATCAAAGACAGGGGGTAATTATGATAAAAAAAACGACGCTAAGAATCATCGGATTCGCGACATGGATAGTCGCCATCAGCCTGTTGCTCGCGGGGCTACGAAGTGAGCAGCAACGAGTCGATACCGGAGCAGATCATTCGCTCAAGAATTATTTATTAGGCCAACAAGACGAAGTCTCCGTGATCGTTCCCGCCGGAGTGTTACGACAGCACGATCCGGTCTTTCTTCAAGGGCATGATGAATCGTGGGTACAAGTCGGCTTTGTAGAGGCAGTTGAGGTCACCGCTGCTGACACCGGTAAAACTTCATCCTCAGCCACTTTGAATTGGCACTCTTCCCAAGTCGCAGCGCACGACTGCGATTTTGTTTTGTATCGCAACCGTGGTCGCCTGGAAGATGTGATAGCGACGATGCTTCCGCCGGAAACACGGGCAAAGATCCAAGAGCGATTGGCAGCCACGATGAAACAACATGGGCAGGAACTTTCCAACGCTTTTGTACCGTTAGTTCAGGATAGCCTGAAACGCTCTCTACCGATCATTGAGAATGAATTTCGACTTTCTGTCAAAAGACATCGCACTGAGATCGAGGCCTTAGGTGACCGCTGGAACGACGAGGTGGTGAGCCAACGACTCGTCCCTCTAGCCCGCCGAGAGATTGTGCCGATTGTCAGAAAACACGGTGAGCCCACTGCTGAAGAAATTGGTCGCGAACTCTGGGACCGTGCTTCGATTTGGTCTTTTGGTTGGCGAGCCGCTTACGATGGATTGCCTCTCGTACCACGAAAAGACCTTGTACGGGAGGAATGGACACGCTTTGTAGAAGATGAAGCTGTCCCCGTTTTTGAAGAACGAATGGATGAAATCGTCACCAGCATTCAAAAGATTGTGGCTGACGTGGCAGCCAATCCCAAGATTCGAAAAGAGCTCACCGATGTTGCAGTAGTGATCGCAAACGACCCAGAAGCTCAAAAACTCGTTCGTCAGATCCTGAAAGAGTCGCTGGTCGATAATCAGCGACTGAAAGATTCATGGAAAGATATCTGGAGCAGTGATCAGGCACAGCAAGCGTTCGAGTTAGCCGGTGATCGACTGGAACCTGTCATTCGGAAAATCGGTGATGACCTGATTGGATCTCGTGAACAGGGTATCAATCCAAACTTTGCCAGAGTGCTTCGAAGCCAGATTCTGGGTAAGGACCGGCAATGGATCGTCGCCATCCCCCGCCAAGGAGACCATGCAAAACAACTGCCCAAAATCGAAATCTCAACGGAAACAATGCCGTATCCGATTATTTACCTCGCCAATCCCGAAAACTCTCAGCTTGCGTTCAAAAACGCGAAAACAAATCTCGGCAAGGGAACCGATCGCACAAACAACGCAGCGTCCATGGAGGCAATTTCCAAGTGACAACCCGCCCCACAGCCAATGACCAATCAGCTAGCGTTCAACAGCTGCCTCCAAAATCGCTTCACCTCACTGACTTGACCATCAATGCGGGTGACAGGGAATTGCTGGCGGAAACAAATCTTAGCATCGCAGCTGGCAAAATCACTGTCATCGTCGGCGGAAGCGGAGCCGGAAAATCGGTACTGCTCCGCACTCTTGCCGGGTTAATTCCCCGCAATGGCCCTGTCATCAAATGGGCAGGGAAGATTGAAAGCGGACACGACTTGCCAGCTCAGCCCGCACCGAAAATCAATCACAAAACGCAAACAACAAACGCCACCTCAGAAAGCGGGACAGACTCGGAGAACATCTTTCCTGATCAACCACGCATCGGAATCGTATTCCAGCAATTTGCCTTGTTCGATGAACTGTCACCAAGCGAGAATGTGCAGTTTGCTATCGATCATCGCAACGATCGAACAATCGCTCCCAGCCAAACATCACGACAGTGGCTGGAAGAACTGGGTGTACCAGCCAAGACACCAGTCGCAGCCTTAAGCGGAGGCCAAAAGCAGAGATTGGCCATCGCCCGCACCCTTGCCGCCAACCCAGACATCATTCTTTACGACGAACCAACATCAGGCTTGGATGCAGCCAGCGGTGGAAAGGTGGCTGAGTTGATTCGCCACACCCATGACACCTATCACCGAACCAGCATCATCGTCACCCACGACTACGAGACGCTGATTCCGATCGCCGATGAAGTCTTGTTGCTGGATAGTGAAACCCGATGTTTGGTTCCTGTCCCACGCCAAGACTGGCCGCAAATTCCAACACGCATGCGACCTGTACAACTCAGCGAGACAGCAAGCAGACCGCCAACTCTGGTCGAGCAGGGCACGCAAAAAATCGACACGTTCTTGGCACAAACCGGGTCAACGGTAGTTGCAGCATTGCGGCTTCCCTATGATTTACTACCCCTGTTTCCCCGTCCCCGTTGGGGTCTTCGATTCTTTGCACATTACCTGCGATTGGTGGGTGGTGTATCCGCGTGGGTTTATCTGGTTCTGGCTGGGCTGATCGTTGGATTCACAGGAACCTATTTCACGTTCCGCTTCCTGCCGTTTCGGCTCTACACACAACCATTATTGATTGATGAACTACTATCATCTATCGGCTTCGCACTCTACCGCATTCTCGTTCCCGTGCTGGCAACCATCCTGATTGCGGCACGATGTGGCGCGGCGGTCGCGGCTGATGTAGGCGTGAAACAATATGGAGGTCAGATCGATGCAATGCGAACACTCGGAGTCAAGCCAAGACTCTACCTGTTACTTCCGATTGTGCTGGCATTCATGTTGGCAACACCAATGCTGGAATGGATGGCTTTCACGTCCGCTCGCTTTATCAGCATGCTTAGCTTCACAGCAGCACACCCGGATGTTGGCCCTTTTTTCTGGGAACAGCATTTCTATCGCAACCTGCTCACTTCAGACGGGGGCTGGCCTCAAGGCTGGGGATGGGTGATGCTTAAGAACCTGGTGTGTGGCATTGGAACCGGCGCAATCGGTTTCTATCGAGGCTTGGCTCCAAAGCAATCCGCCAGTGACGTAAGCAATGCAATCACGTCCACAGTATTATGGGCCACTCTGTATGTATTGCTGGTTCACTTCATCATTGCATTGATTGAATTCTAGCACTCCCCTCATCTCCTCAGGAAATCAGCGTATGGACAAAAAAGCAAAAAAACGCCTCAATGTCATCAACAAGAAACTGCAAACCCTGCGACCACGATTGTCAGGATCGCGTGAGCAAGCTGACGATGCTGAGGAACTGAAAGCTCTGGAAGATGAAATCACCAGTTTGGAAGAAGAAGCTGCCAAACTAAAGGCCTCCTAAAGGCCGCAACACTTCCGGCACCGACCACAAGAACACGAAGTCTTTCGCATCCCTGCCTGCTTGATGCTACAGAGACAAAGACGACGATTCACGCTCGCCAAACCAAACGGGATTACCGGCCTGAAAGTGAATCGCATTGTTTGCCTGGGGGTGCCTGAAAGAGAGGCGTTGAGCATGCAGACACATCGGTGGATCCGCCAGTGTCAGCGTCTGATTTGCAACACGCTGCCCATCTATAAGATAGGTAGGGTCGCCCAGAACAGGCGTGCCCATGCCCCACAAGTGCAGACGAATCTGATTGGTGCGCCCGGTTTCCGGAAAAGCGTGCAAGAGAGCCGTGCCATCAGACAATCGCTCCAGCACATGAAAACGAGTGCGTG
>Ga0315321_10000420_pt1 | contig 30980 bp, 14 predicted proteins | sample M180m21515metaG_FD_203464 | JGI IMG/M metagenome (GOLD analysis project Ga0315321, IMG submission 203464) | Ammonia-oxidizing marine archaeal communities from Monterey Bay, California, United States - M1 80m 21515 | ecosystem: Environmental > Aquatic > Marine > Intertidal zone | place: USA...
CCTGTTTGATACTAATTATACCCGGCTGCTTTTCAGAAGATAGTCCTGACTTTCATGGTAGCGATCTAAACGAAATGGAGACATTTAAGTTTACACTTAGTGACCAAGATCAATCTTCATATTCATTGGAAGATGCAGATGGTAAAGTCGTAATTCTCGCATTCGTTTACACTCGTTGCGACGATGTTTGCCTTTTGATTTCACAAAATTTGAAAGTAGTAAAGTCTCAATTGACACCAGATGAACTTGAAAATGTAATATTCATTTCAGTGACAATCGATTGGCGTCATGATTCTCCTGAGGTTTTGAAAAACTGGTCCTCAGAGATGGGGTTGGATTGGCCACACCTTACAGATTGGAATTCAGATGAGATAAAGAATACATATTCTGCATACGATGTAATCCCATATGATGAAGAAGAGTACGAAGAAATTCATCTCCAACCGGTTTACATCTTAGATTCAAACCTAAATGGTAGGGTAATGTGGAGTGAATATGACTGGCCAATCGACCTATTTATGGAAGATTTACGCACGGTGATAGAATTGGAGTAATGGGCATGAGAATTGCAGCAATTATTCTTTCATTGATCTTACTTCTTCCAGGCTGTATGTCGGAAGATGAAGATGAACCAATCACATTTAATGGACTCAATTTAGAAGGTAGTGAAACTTACAAGTTCACCCTTGAGAGTGCAGATGGTGAAATTTGGAGTCTGGAAGAACAAGAAGGTAAAGTGGTCATACTCGTATTCATGTTTACTAGATGTGCCAATACCTGCCCGGTAACTAGTCAGAACATCAAAATGGCTCAAGAAGCACTGACTGAAGATGAATTAGAGAAAATAAGTATAGTCTCAGTTACAGTCGATTGGAGAACAGACTCACCCTCTAAATTACAAAACTGGACCGAAGATAGAGGATATGATTGGCCACATTTAACCGGTAGTGAAAATGCCCTGAAGACTGTTTATGATACATACGGAGTAGGGCCATTTGAGGAATCTGATGATTCTGATGAAGGTTACACAGTAATCCATACTTCACCTACATATATTCTCGATAGTGATTTGAAAGGCAGAGTGGTTTGGTCAGATTATGATTTTCCAATCGACCTCTTTGTAGAGGATGTACGAACTGTACTGGATAATTACTGATTATTTTTGGCAGGATGCACACCAGAAAGTAGAGCGGCCACCCTGGACTAGTCGTTCGACAATTCCACCACACTCACAATCCGTGCCTTCTTTGTCGTATACCTTGAACTGATGAGGAAAATAGCCCAGTGTGCCATCAACACCAGCGAAGTCTCTGAGTGTCGAACCACCGGCTTGTATGGCTTCTGCCAGTATTATTTTGATTTCGTTTACCAATATCTCACATTCGTTCAATTTAATTTTGTTCGATACACGTGTAGGTGAAATCTTACTTCGGTTAAGTGCTTCACAGGCGTATATATTGCCGACACCGACCACTACTTTTTGATCCAGAATACAGATTTTGATTGGGCTCTTGCGGCGCTGTAACTTTTCAAATAAGTCTTCAGCTGTCCAATCCTCTAATGGCTCGGGCCCTAGATGGTCGAGTAATTTGTGAGAGTTGCCTCTGTAGATATCAAGTACTCCAAATCTCCGAGGATCGTTGTAGACCGACATACTACCATCATCTAGATGGATTACTACATGGTCATGTTTTCCTTCACAATCACTAGCATCTAATGTCCATTTACCACTCATTCCAAGATGTGAAAGCAAAATATCATCGTTATCAAGATCGATTAACAGGTATTTTGCTCGCCTTCGAATTCCAGTTATTATTTGTCCAGTGAGCCTTTCTTCCAGCCCTTCTGGAAATGGAAAGCGTAAACCTGCTCTACGTAATTCTACGCCATCGATTCTTTTTCCAATCCAAGAACGAGAAAGTCCGGTACGGACTGTTTCGACCTCGGGTAACTCAGGCATGGCTGCTGCTATAACTCGATGTCAATAGTATTGATGTGTTAGAATCCTGCAAGTTTGATACCGGTCCACATCGCTAATCCTATCATCAAAACACCAGTAATCACATTCAGAGTACGCTGATTAGTTTCGATTTTTACTAACATAGTTGAGTTTGAAAGAACTAGTGCAACCAATACATACCATACAGTGTCGATTGTCATTCCCATTCCAGCAATCACCCATTTCGTGCCACTAGACATACTTGGGTCTAGAACACTCGAAAGTACAGCGAGCATGAAAACAGCAATTTTGGGATTCAAAAACGCAATGAAAAACCCCTCTACGAAACCTTTGGTTTTTCCTTCGGATTGTACGATTTCTTTCGCTTCACTGCGTATCATTCCGACTCCTAAATAAAGCAGGAATATACCACCAAGAACTTGCATAAATGTGAATAGTTCAGGATTATTCTCCATCAATATTACTAGGCCAAATACTACAGTGACCGCATAGAAACCAAAACCGATACCATGTCCAATTGCACAAGATAGTCCTCTTGCTCTTCCGCCGATCATTGTATTGCGCAATACGATTGCTAGTGATGGCCCGGGGGAAGTCGCCCCGAGAATGAACATCACGGCAGCAGCAGAGATTGCGGTTAAGTCCACACCACTCGCAAAGTGTCAGTGGCAATGACCTTTCTGCTAATTCATTCCAAGTAAGAGATTGTATGGGCGCCTAATCTCTTTGCAGTTTCTAAAGAGGCTCGCACCATGTGTGCGCGAATTTCTACATGGTCCAGAACAATTACAGTAGCCTTGACTAATGACTCTGCTGCGGTTGGGCGTAGTTTTGTGCTTTCACTTGCCATGATTAGTCCACTACTCTCTTACACCTATTTACCTTTGTCTTAATGCATCATAGCGGCACTTTCTAAATATGAATTTATAGTGAAATCAGTTTCCGATTGTTGGAATTATAATTACCATAAAATGGAATTTTTTTTACATTTTTCGGAATGTGCCAAAAACGCATCAACAGCTTCAGTCCCGCACTTGCCGTTTTACTACCAGTTAGCGTTTTTTTAAAACCGAATCAAACGGTGAGTCCATAAGCGAGCGGCAGCCGCCCCGAAACATGTCCCGTGAACTCATCCGTGTAGAGGGTGTAGACCGTTCATTCGGGCCAGTCACTGTATTACAGGACATTAATATCATGGTCAGTGAAGGAGACCGGATTGGAATAGTTGGCCATAATGGTGCTGGAAAGACAACACTGCTCAATACTATCTCTGAACAAAAGCAGGATGTTGGCGACATCGATTTCGCATCAGGCATACGTATTGCATATCTCACTCAGATACGAGATATCGATGAAGATTCAACAATCGAGGAAGAATTATCTCGTAAAGGTCGTCAATTCCAGGAATTGGAAGAGGAGATTGCAACTATCGAAGCACAAATGATCGACCCATCGTTCTACGAAGGAAATTGGCAACCTGTTATGGAGCGCTACTCAGAACTTCAAACAATGCTCGGCACTTCAGGTGGAGGGAATGTTGCCAATATTGCTAAGGCGATTTTAGAGATGCTAGGTCTTGATCAACATCCTATGGAAATGAAAGTCAACAAACTTTCAGGAGGCGAGAAGGCAAAACTTGCTCTTGCTCGTCAACTTGTTGGCTTAGCCGGCGTTGATGTCATCTTCCTCGACGAGCCTACAAATCACTTGGATATTGCAACTACAGAGTGGCTTGAAGAATTCATCAATGAGTTCGTAGGAGCCCAGTTAATTGTATCTCACGACAGATATTTCCTTGATCAAGTTTGTACACGAATTGTAGAAATAGATAACCTTCGTAATTGGAACTACAAGGGTAATTATTCACATTTCTTGAAGCAAAAAGAAGAATTTCTTTCGGCTCTCGATGATCGAATCAAGAATGTTGAAAAGAAAATATCTCACACTCAAAATGCTCTTCGTTCTATGAAATCGGCTAACAAATACGACAAATCGATTTCAGCCAAGCACAAGATGATCGAAAGGATGCAGCAGGAATTGAAAGCATTGCTTGCTCGAAAACCAAAGCAGCGAAAGGGCCTTCGTTTCAATCTTGAAGCTGCAGACAAATCAAGCAATGACATCATCCAATTCCTTGGGGCATCAAAGCGATTCGAAGGCTTGAAGCGCCCACTTTTGGATAACCAAGATTTAGAAATTTCAAAGGGTGATAGAATCGGAATCGTTGGTGGTAACGGTCAGGGTAAAACCACACTTCTCAAATTGGTTACAGGTGATGAAAAGATCGATTCAGGTAGCCGTGATTTGGCACCTGGTACAATTATTGGATACTATCACCAAGACCATCGAACTCTTGATTTCAAACTAAATGCAGTAAAGCAAGTTGAGTTATTGCGGCCTGATATGTCATATGGGGAAATCCGTGCTGCATTGGGCCGTTTCCAGTTTGCTAAGGAACAAGTGGACACACCACTGGGCAAACTGTCTGGTGGAGAAAGAGCACGTATTGCTCTACTGAAAATTCTGCTTGAAGAAAATAACCTATTGTTACTCGACGAACCAACTAACCACTTGGATATGGACGCAAAAGAAACTCTAGAAGAAGCGTTGGTCGATTATGATGGAGCAATTGTAACTGTAAGTCACGATAGATGGTTCCTCGACCAAATTGTAAATCAAATCTGGGAACTTCAAGATGGTATAGTGACCAAGTATTATGGAAATTATACCGATTACATCAGGAAGAAGAAAGGTCTTCCTGCACTTGTGGATGGAGAAGAACCGGTCCTGTAATCAATGCTCTTGAAAGGTAAGGCGGAATATCATCTGCTACCATTCCAGGACCAATTTCATCACCTGCTAGTTTTCCTGCTGTTCTCATCAAATGAACCCCTAGTCGAGACGCTGACCAAGGTGACAAACCAAGCCCTAGTAGTCCACCTATACATCCTGCAAGCAAGTCTCCAGTGCCACCCATCGACATGCGCGGATTCCCACCATTACCAATTCCTCCGCGCCCAGCAGAGCCTACGATAATATCCTCTACACCAGTACGTACCACTACGCGATTTTCCCCTGATCCAGTCAATAAATCCGGAACAGCCTCAATATCTTCAACCCAATTTTCTAATTCCTTTTGATGAGGAGTAACAACTCCAATCAGGTCATTGGGCCAGTCTTCGAGGGCATTGATAGCATCTGCATCAATTACCTTTGGAATTTCAGGAGTTGCTTCTATCAACGTTTTTACTGCCTTCAGAGAAGCGGGATCAATACCCATTCCAGGCCCGATTACCATTGCTTGTACTCCTCTCCCTGACTTACAGCGTTCGATAATTCGGGAAACATCAGTAATAATTTCCTCATCATCCATCTTTTCTTGAATCAATTCATTCGGCCATTTTGCTCTGGTGGCTGCAACTTTTGGCATTGCAACATGAACTAAATCAACCCCCATTCTGGCAGCAGCCATTCCTGAAAGAATAGGGGCTCCATGATATGGACCACCGCCAACAATGAGCACTCGTCCTCTGTCACCTTTGATTTGTCCGTCAACAGGGTGTGGATATCGCAGTAAATCTCCCGGTCCCGGATCTAGAGTTTCTTCAGGCCAACCAATTGGTGCGATGAATAAATCACCAACTTCTGGCAATAGTTTTCCTTCAGAATCAATCATATTGGATTTTGGTGCTTCGAATGTTACAGTTCGAAAGGCATTGAAAGAGATTCCAGAGCCGCAGCCTGATGGCATATCACAAGCCAAAACCATCGGACCCCCAGGTATCGCTTCCATCAATTTGATTACTTCTCCTCGCGGCTTTCCATGTGAGCCAGCTCCAAGCAAGCAATCTACAATCACTGCTGGCGCAATTTCAGGTAATGAATCAGTAGTGAAAACTGGACCTTTCCAACTATCTCTTGCTCGTTGGGCTAAGGATGTTTTTTGTTTGCTATGGGTTGCAATTACATGGCAATCATCTAGCATGTTTGCAAGTCTGAATCCATCTCCTCCATTATTTCCTGGTCCACAAAGAATCCAAATCGGACTAGGAGCACCTTCCAGTGCATTAGCTAGATGTTCCGCAGCAGTATTCATCAATTCATCCATATTTACACCCAATGCTTTGGCATTGGCATCGAGGATTGCGACCTCTTGAGGAGACATAATCCACCGGGGTCGCATACATCTCGCACTAACTTCCCGGCTTTTCATTTCAACGGTATGATGATGAATGAATGTATGCTCCGTAGGAGCATGTCGGAGGAGGCGCCAGTGTTCGAAACTAGCACTGGGCCGGTCCGTGTAATTACAGCAGCAAGCCTATTCGATGGGCATGATGCTGCAATAAATGTCATGCGTCGGCTCATTCAAACCAGTGGTGCTGAAGTAATTCACCTTGGACATGATAGATCTGCCAAAGAAGTAGTGGATTGTGCGGTACAAGAGGATGCACATGCGATCGCATTGACTTCCTACCAAGGTGGTCATATGGAATATTTCACTTACATTCGTCAATTACTGGATGAGGCTGGTTGTGAACACATCCGCATCTTTGGTGGTGGTGGTGGAACAATTACTCCTCCTGAAATTAGAGATTTACACAAGAGTGGTATTTCCAAAATATATTCCCCAGATGATGGCCGCAAAATGGGATTAATGGGTATGATTCACGATTTGATGGGAACTGCAAGCAAAGTCGATTTGATTACAAACAGTAGAATCAACAGCCTCGAAGGGCCAATTACTGCAGATGACATGGCAAAGGTCGGATTGCTACTAACGCTTTCAGAATCAGCTAGTGCTGAGGATTTCGCAGCAACTTTGGCTAAGGTTCGCTCTAGCGATGCAGACGTTCCAGTGATAGGCTTCACAGGAACTGGCGGTGCGGGTAAGAGCAGTCTTCTCGATGAATTGATGTTACGAATCCTTCGTGATAATCCTGACAAGAAAATCTGTTTGCTATGTGTTGACCCAACCCGTAAGCGAACTGGCGGTGCATTACTTGGTGACCGAATTAGAATGAATTCACTTTCCAATAACAATCTTTTCATGCGCTCTTTAGCAAGTCGTGGTAGCGGCTCAGAAATCAGTGCTAACCTCGACAGAGCAATAGACGCCGCTAAGGCTGTTGGCTTCGATTTGATTTTCTGTGAGACCAGCGGAATTGGACAAGGTAGCGATGCAATTACTACTGTATCTGACCGCTCGCTATATGTTATGACAGCAGAGTTCGGTGCTCATACCCAATTAGAGAAGATCGAGATGCTTGACGTAGCGGATTTAGTCGTGCTAAACAAATATGAAAAGCGAGGTAGCGAAGATGCACTAAGAGCAATTCGTAAGCAAGTTCGTCGTAACAGAAACATGTTTGAAAATGCTGATGAGGATTTACCTGTAGTCGCTACAATCGCTAGCCAATTCGCAGATCCTGGAGTTGATGTGCTTTGGCAGAAACTCTCCGCAATGGTTGGCTTTGAAGCGAGTGAACCGATTGGAATAATCGGTGAGCGCAAGGGAGTAATTCCTCCTGAACGTGTCCACTATCTTTCAGAAATCTCTTCTGTTGTTAGAGAATATCATGCTCAAAATGGTACCGTTTCTGAGAAACTTCGTACCATACAGCATCTAGAAACGGCTAGCAAGGAATTGCCCTCGATCAAGGATGAAGTTGATGAACACCTAGCCGAATTACGTGAAGAGGTTGTTGAAGCCAAGCAAGTAATATCTGATTTTAGAGATTTAGCAGAACAATATTCTAGCGGTGAATACACATACTATGTTCGTGGAAAGCCGTTCACAGTTTCAACTGTGACCGAATCACTGTCACACCAGATGATTCCTCGTGTCTCTCTTCCTAAATTCTCTGATGATGGAGACATGTACAATTGGGTTAGCAGAGAAAATGCACCTGGATATTTCCCTTTCACTTCAGGAGTGTTCCCCTTCAAGCGAACCGATGAGTTGAGTGCTCGTATGTTCGCTGGAGAAGGAGAGGGTGAGAGGACTAACCGCCGTTTCCATCTTCTTTCTCAAGGCCAAGATTACGTTCGTCTATCGACCGCTTTCGACAGTGTAACTCTGTATGGGCGTGACCCAGACCGTCGTCCAGATATTTGGGGTAAGGTCGGTAATTCCGGTGTATCGATTGCAAGTATTGATGATGCAAAGCGACTCTATTCTGGATTTGATTTGTGTGATGCCAATACTTCAGTATCAATGACCATAAATGGTCCGGCTCCGATTATTCTTGCATTCTATCTCAATGCAGCAATCGACCAGCAAGTGGAAAAGCATCTGCAACTAACTGCAGATGCTAGTGGTTATCGAGGTGATTTACCAGAAGGCCACGATGGCTTCGGCCTTGCAACAGTCGGCAAGAGAGGAGATGAAATGGTGGATGCAAATACATATGCAGAAATCAAAGCAAAGACTCTTCAAACAGTTAGAGGAACAGTTCAGGCTGACATCCTCAAAGAAGACCAAGCCCAAAACACCTGTATCTTCTCAACCCCATTCGCTCTCAAGATGATGGGAGATGTTCAACAGTATTACATCGATAATGGTGTACGAAATCACTACTCCGTATCAATATCAGGATATCATATCGCAGAGGCTGGAGCAAACCCAATTACACAATTGGCACTAACTCTTGCGAACGGTTTCACCTATGTTGAGTATTATCGAAGCAGAGGAATGGATGTTGCAGAATTCGCACCAAATCTTTCGTTCTTCTTCTCAAACGGCCTAGACCCTGAGTATACCGTTATTGGAAGAGTTGCTCGCCGAATATGGGCTGTAACCATGCGAGACCTGTACGGTGCAGATGCTAGAAGTCAGAAGCTCAAGTATCACATTCAGACTAGCGGGCGAAGTCTTCACGCACAAGAGATTGATTTCAACGATATTCGTACTACCTTGCAAGCACTACTGGCTATTCAGGACAATGCAAACTCATTGCATACCAATGCGTATGATGAAGCGATAACAACTCCAACCGAAGAATCAGTTCGCAGAGCTTTAGCAATTCAATTGATTGTCAACAAGGAAAGCGGTTGGACCAAGACAGAGAATCCAATGCAGGGTTCATTCATCGTAGAGGAATTAACCGACTTAGTCGAAGAAGCGGTACTCGAAGAATTCGAAGCACTATCTCGCAGAGGCGGTGTTCTTGGTGCTATGGAAACCATGTACCAGCGCGGTAAGATCCAAGATGAAAGCATGTATTATGAGCATCTCAAGCATGATGGAACATTACCAATTATTGGTGTAAACACATTCCTGAATCCCAATGCTAAGGATTTCGATGAAGATTCTGCAGATGAGTTCGACATGGAACTTGCTCGCGCAAATCCAGATGAGAAGCAGGCCTGTCTTGAGAGAACTCAAGCGATTAGTCGTGATGAAGAAGCACTCGCAAGCCTGCAAAAAGTGGCACGTGAAGGCGGGAATGTATTCGAGGAACTGATGGAGACAACCAAGGTTGCTTCACTTGGCCAAATTACTGATGCTCTGTTTGCAGTTGGCGGACAGTACCGTCGTAACATGTGATTTGAATTTGGATTCCCATGACTCAATGGTTATCTATCATGAAAGGGTCGCTTGGCTATGGATGCAACAACTGCCTTACTTCAGTTGTTGCTGATTATCGCCATTGCATTACTCACTCCTGGCCCAAATGCATTGACAGCATTCGCTCACAGTGGCCTGTTTGGAAGAAAGAGTAACATCTCGTTAATCACCGGGATGGCGATTGGATTATTCATAATGGAATTTACAGTTGGGTTAGCAATTGATTCACTAAGTGAAAATGAGAAAGCACTAGTCGCACTTCATTGGATTGGAATGTTATTCTTGGCAGCGATGGCTGTGGCTCTATTCAAATTCGATATAACTTCTCTAAATGTTTCAGAATCTACAGGTAAACTGGGACTAAAAACAGGTATTGCAATGCAATTCGTTAACGGTAAAGAATGGGCATTCGTCATCCTGATAATGAGTCAATACATTGAACCATTAGGTGGAGGTGTTGTTGGCATCTTATCGATTATCTCTGTTACATTGAGTATCTGCGTTGCTGCAATGATCGCTTGGACTTTCTTCGGAGCACGTCTTTCTGGATTATTCAGTGATGAGAAAAACGGCCCAAGAATCTTCAAGGTTTGCGGAATCTTGCTTTCGCTATTATGGGTGGCTTTCCTGATAAGGGGTCCTAATGCCTAGTCAACCTTCATTTTCGAAGACATTTAATTCGCTTTCAAGTGCTTGAGCTTCAAACTCTAAATCCGAAACCTTAGCACCTGATAGTTCAGCCTTCAGCATCTCTTCTTCTAGTTCTTTCAAGCGTAGACGTGCATCCTCTCTCTCTTCTTGGAATCGTTGTTCTTCGATAACCATCTGTTCACGAGCGATTTGTTGGCGTTCAGCCTTTTCACTAAGGTCAGGTGAAGATGTCCCACCTGCGATTTCAACACCTGTTGGGAATGAAATTGAGATTTCTTCGTTGCTGAAATGTTCATCGATAGATTTCAGAATCCAATCCCTTGCAATGAACTCTTCATTGTAGTTTTCAATCCATGCAAATAACCTGAAGTTTTTTGTAAATTCATCCAATTCATTGACCAGAACTCTAGGTTCAGGATTCTTCAAGCAATGTGGAGATTCTCTGGCTAACTTGAGTAGTGTATATTTGACGTGATCAATATCCTCATCATAACTCACTCCTATGTCGATAACAAGCGATTTTCGGCTTGCAATACCCTCTCCTCCTCCTCTTGCGTGGTTTATTACATCGGAAGAAACAATTGTGTTATTTGGAATGATAACTAATCTTTCATCACGGTCTAAAACTTTGGTCGAAAGAACACCAATCGATACTACTGTGCCCAGTGTTTCACCGATTTCAATTCGGTCTCCAACCTCGAAAGGTCTGTCTACTGCCAATAAGAATGAATTAGCAATGTTGCTAATGGTTTGCTGCATCGCAATTCCAAGGATAAGTACGACCAATGTTAACGATGCAAATATGCCAAATAAATCGATATCAAGTTCAATCAGAGCAAAATATGTGCCTACAAAATATAATGCTGCACGAGTACAAATCACTAGGAAGGGATTTCCTCCTGATACGGTGACTGCATCTTTCTTCTGAAATTGTTCAAGAATTACAGGCATCAGATATTTTGCTGAAACACTTGAAATCGAGGTTGCAATCATGATGTAACTCGCACCAAAGTATGGTTGTAGCGTGTTGTAGTCGATATCAGATTCGATTAGCCAAATACTGGATATTTGACCACCTGCTGCTAGAATAAACAGATTTAATCTGACTGCAAGCGGTCCGAGTAATTTATCATCCCATCCTGCAGAACTGCCTTTTACAATCTCCTTCCATGGCCTGATTAGGACATACTTAGTACCGATTAAGGCAAGCGCTGTTCCAAGTACACACAAAATCACCTTGACACTGAATGGCAAGCCATCCAAGTAGTCAAGCAAATCCGAAATTAATTCCATAAGTTTCACTTTTGGTTAGCTAATTTCTTTGCTTGCTTAGCCCACTTGTCTCTCTTAATTCTTCCAGAGAAGAATTCGATAGCGATGTTGACTTGTTCTTCGATTTTTGAAGTCATGTTTCCAACCTGTTCGAAAGTGTAGATTCCAAGAGCATTCAACTTATCTTCAATGAAAGGCCCAACTCCCTTGATACGTTGTAGATCATCCTTTTCATCGGATGTAGCAACACCAATTGTAGCGAAATCGATGGTCTTAGCTTTCTCAGAAATACGTAGGAGTTCTTCCTCTTTCTTACGAGTGGCCTCATCCATTTCATCGAGCTTCTTACGGCGCTCTTCCATTTCCTTATCCATTTGTTCAAGGCGTTCCTTAGCAGCCTGTTCTGCAACAACTCGTGCAGAATCTTCAGCATTTTCTCGAGCCTTCTTTTCAGATGCAGCTTTATCTTCCGCAGCAGCAGCCTTTGCTTCAGCAGCGGCGGCCTTCTCTTCAGCCTCTTTGATTTTCTTGTCAGCAGCTTCCTTTTCAGCACTAGCCTTTGCTTCAGCCTTCTCTTCAGCCTCTTTGATTTTCTTGTCAGTGGCTTCCTTTTCAGCACTAGCCTTTGCCATTTTGTCAGCAGCCTTCTTGTCAGCCTTGTCCTTTTCTTCGGCTTCCTTGATAGCTTTCCTCTCAGCGTCTTCTTGAGCCTTCAATTCTTTGGCTCTCCTATCTGCTTCTGCTAGTTCATCGGCCTCAGGGTCTCCAACTTTGACTTCCCAATTGATGTAGACCGAAGCACTACCAATTCTGATTTGTCCGTTGTAAACTCCACTAACATCGTCTTCAGTGACATTGTCATCAAATTTCAATGTGAAGACGATTGAGCCTTTGCCCTTGTCTTCAGAGTTACCTTCTACTAGGACTGAATCCATATTGAAGCGACCACGATTTGTATGCGTTGCCATATCTGTAATAGTGATCAGAGATTCAGGGTCTAAGTTGGCAATAGTGATAGTTTCCTTACTTTCACAACTGTCACCAAAGTTTTCGACGTGACCCGGTTTAAGTACGAATGGATCGTTCTTAGTTCCACTTCCACTGACAAAGTTAGGTCTTGCAGTTGTGTGTTCAGGTTCAGGACCGTTTCTCATTCCAACCATCACTAGTAGAGAATCTCCTCTCTCTCTGGACCAATATATCAGTGGGATTAGCAACAGTAGCAATAGTAACGGGAAGCAGACACAAAGCCACCACATGGTGGAGGTGCTGCTATCATCATCATCATCATCATCCTTAGATTCATTCTTGACAGTTATACAGGTGGTTTCATCTTCTATGTTTTCTGGGATACTTTCTGCATCAAGACCGTCAGAACCACATCTGTCTTCATCAGCATCTGACCAATTGTCTCCATCGTCATCTTCGTCAGCATTGTCACCGACGCCGTCGCCATCAGTATCTGTATCTTCATCAGGGTCCATTGGGAATGCATCATCAGCATCTACAACTCCGTCACCATCAGTGTCGTCTTCTAGAGCGTCACAAGTGCCATCTCCATCAGAGTCAGTAGGGAAATCAAATTCATCGAGTGGGTCTGTACCACACTCTGATTCCTTGTAATCTTCCCAGTTGTCATTATCGTCATCAAAGTCTTCCTCCAATGGTGGGTCTGATGTTGATGTTCCTGACAATGAGTCAGGCTTACCATCACCATCTGTGTCCTTAGAAGCAGAGCGGTCGTCTGGGAAGTCATCGACATTGTTTCCAACGGTGTCACCATCTCTGTCATCATCTAGTGAATCGCATATCATGTCGCCATCTGAATCAGTTGGCATACTAGATGCATCATCTGGGTCAGAACCACATGACTCTTCAGGACCATCTGCCCATCCATCAAGGTCTCTATCAGATTGTAAAGCATCACAGATTCCATCGTTGTCAGCATCTATTGGCTTAGACTCGTTATCAGTAGTGTTTGAATTACACATGATCTCTTCAGTGTCAATGAATGAATCATTGTCATCATCACTGTCGATGTAATTACACAATCCATCTCCATCGGTATCGATAGGAGTACTGGATGCATCAGCAGGGTCTTCTCCACAGAGATTCTCCATTTCGTTAGACCATCCGTCGCCATCCATGTCATCATCATAGACATCTGGTGTTCCATCACCATCAGTATCTAGCAAGACACTGAGTGTTATTTGGAAGGAACCACTCTGTCCTGAGTTTGTGTTGTTAGCCCAGATAGTGTATACAGTTGCACCACTGAGTTCAGTAGGTGTACCTGTAATCGCCCCAGTATCACTGGTTGAGCGACCAGGCATTGTTCCATTGAATTCTAATCCAAGAGGCAATGCAGGATAAATCTCCCAAGTGTCAATGTCTCCACCCGCTGTAATTGGAATTAGCGAGTTCATTGCTGAATCATTAGCTAATTCTACGCTATTACTCATGTAAATGACGATAATTGCTCTGTCGTCACTTGTATCAAGCAGGTCACAAATTCTATCTTGGTCGATATCACTTGGGTAGTCATTTTCGTCCATCTCATCGGTTTGACAATTTGTCTCATCAATGTTGGACCAGCCATCTCCATCAATATCGTCATCATTGACGTCAGGTATTGCGTCCAGGTCTGTATCTAGGAGAACAGATATGGTCACAGTTGAGATTCCATAGTCCTCGACTCCGGATGCATTGATTGTATACACCGTACTCTCAGTCAGAGTGTTTGGAGTTCCCCAAATTGTACCGTTACTGTTTCCAAAGAAGATTCCATTTGGCAATGTTGGCTCAATGCTCCAAGAGACAACAGCAGCTCCAGATGTAGAAGGATACAAAGCCATCATTGGCGAGTACTGTGCCAATTCTGCGGTATTGTATGGATAATTGATGAATACACCAGTTCCATTTACAGTAATCTCCAAAACAACAGTTCCTGAACCACCGGTATTGTTGGCCCATATGGTGTAGTTAGTTGCTAGTGAATCCACGAATGGTATTCCGATGATTGCGCCATCTCCTCTCAAACTCAATCCAGTTGGTAGATCTGGAGAAATCTCCCATGAGGAAGGAACTCCACCAGTACTTGTTGGTACGACTGGAGTGATTGGTACATCCTTGAAGAATTCGTACTCTGAATCAGCGTAAGAAATCACAGGTGCAGGTTCGTCAATGGTAATTGTAAACGCAACTCCTGCGCTACATACATTCCAACTATTACATGACTTCACCTTGAAGATTGCAGTACTTTGGTTCGCAGTAGGTGTGCCAAAGATATGACCTGTACTGTTAACCTGTAATCCAGCCGGTAGAGGCGGATATGTGGTAAAGTGGTGCAGGTTTGTTGGATTAGTAATTCCAGTTGGGGCAATTGGAGTGATTGCAGTACCTCTAGTGTAACTCTGTGTAGTATCTGCAAGGTTGTATGAAACTACAGGTAATGCCGGACTTATTCCGAATGTTACCTCAAATGATTGGCTTCTATTCCATGCGTATGATGAAGAACCATAATTTACAGTAATCGTATATGTTTCATTTGCAGTGTCTGTACAACCAATAGTTGGAGTTCCAGATATTGTGCCAGCAGCAGTAGCGAAATACAGCCCACAAGGAAGGGCTGCTTGGTTAATATTCCCTGCACTATCATTTAACTGATAAGTTGCAACATTAACGTTATGATACCCTATCGCATCAAAAACAGAATATGCACCTTCTGATGGACTGTTGTAGTTTATTTCGTGGTCGAAATCTCCCCAGAATCTGTAGAGTCTATGTCCCGAAGCAGACATACCTGATTGACCTGATGACCAAGTATCAACGCCATAACAATTCGTATTATCGCTGCCACATTCACTCAGCAATGATGTGGTTCTGTACATGAATTGACTATTGTGGAAACCTGTGAAGTAAATGGAGTCCGAATTATCGAGTCCAAAGTCGGTAGTATAGTGGTTAGAAGACCATGACGAAGAAACAACATCATATGCTACGTTTAGGTCCATATCAAATCCAGTAGTTCTCAGGTCGTGACCATCATACATGTCGATTAAAACATGTGCAATATCATCAGAATCAACTGCCGAATAAATCAAATTACTTCTGAAGGTATCTATACTGGAATAATACCCAATTCGAGTTTCAAGTGAAATAACATCACTGGTAGTGTGGTTCATTGTTGCTACGTTTAAGCAAAATCTGTTAGACGTTGCTCCGAGCGACGAACTGGTCGAGCTTCCAGCGAATTCAATTATGGTGCAATAGTTAGTGTTCGCAGTATATCCGAAGAATAGAGTATCATCACTGAACTTGTCCATTGTAAAGTAGTGATCCGCATAGGTTCCATACGAGGTCTTAGTTGTCACATTTTCTGCCCAAACCCAATTTCCGGAGGAGTCTGCATGTGCAATCCAAGATGAAGAACGATATTCGTACGGATTTGATATCGAGACTGAATAAGACCCAAAGTCATAATCCCATTCGTGGTCGCCTTGAACATGTCCAGCAGTAGTTACAGAACCATCATGATGTAAAACAACATGATGTGAATGAGTAGAGTGGCAATTAGTTGGGTCAGATTTACCAACTTCAGTCCATTGTACTTGTCCATTTGTGTTAACTTTCGCAATCCAAGGTTGCTGTGTAGTTAGACAAGTTCCAAATGGTCCAATTTGCATACCTCCGAACTTCAAATCATCACTGGCAGTCTTTCCAGTAGCGATTATCGCAACATCGCCAGTTGACTTATCTAAGTCCATTTCTGAAGCCCCTGTTGCCGAAGATGTGACTAACTTTGCTGAATCGGTCGAGGAGGTTCCTGTAGATTCAGTATTGATTGCCCACTCTAGATTTCCATAGTAATCCCATTTTGCAAGAATAACAGTTGTTTTTCCGTTATTGTCAATCGTCACTCCATCGAAATTGAATTCAACAGGGTCATTACTTGAAGCAGTTGCTGAGAATAATGCGTAAATGTTACCATTGTCGTCGACATCAACATCTGCGATGTTGAATCCATTTCCTCTAATGCTCTTAGCCCAAACGTAATCTCCAGTAGGTTCTCTCATACTCAAAACAATATCATTGCTGTCATGGTTTCCACCTGCATCAATGCCATCTATCTGGATACTGCCGGTTGAAGTATACCTCTCTAAAGTGACAATTTCACCATTACTAGCGAAGGCTGTTTTAGTAGCGCTTTGGTCACTATATGTAGTAGAGAACATGGTTTCATAACCGGTGTATAATGGATTTTCCATGGTTGATTTAATTGTCATATTCGTACTCCATGCCTCAACACCAGAAGTGGTTGAAATGGTGTAAGTTGAGCCAGCGAAATCTGTACTTGTTATGCGGCCACTAATTTCTCCAGTTGTCGTATTAAGGGTCAAACCAGATGGTAATGACGGGCTTAATGCAACACCAGTTGGCATCATTGCAGGATATTCAGGCATGTATGAAATATCCATTTCCATCTCAAATATTAGACTATCAGAACCATAATCTAAGGTAGCAACTTCCAACATGTCACAAGTTCCATCACTATCATGGTCGCCAGGATAAACTGCACTGTTTAGGGAACTGTCAGTAGGTGAGCCGTAATATGCAACCATATTGTTTTGTGCATAACTTCGTTCATATGGAGTCCAAATAATCCAAGGGTCATCACCTGCTCCAATAACAAGTTCGAGGTTTTTGTGGCCGTAATGGCCGTAGTAGTAACTTGAACCCGAATTACCATGCTGAATCAATTGTGTTGTTGTTTGAGTACCCGAGGTTATAGAGAGTTCAGTATGATATAATGCTCTATTAGCATTATCTACCCATGCCAAATGTACATCATTGTTCGAATCTAATTCTAAACTGACTCCTGACCAGCCAGATGGTGTTGTGTCTGTAAATGGTGTATTCCAACTAGAAAGCGCATTGTCATAGTAACTGTATGTGACAAATGAATTGGCGTCAGTTGAACTCGTGCCTTTCATGAAAGCAATATGCGGTTGTGCATTGGAATCAACAGTGAATGAAGAGCGGCCAGGGCCAACATCTGTTATCGAACCTGAGCCTGAGTCTAAACCTGAATTCCAAGAACTTGAACTTGTGTCATAGATCCAAGTGTAAATTCGTGATGCTAAATCATGATAAGCCAGTAAATGGACATCACCATTTGAATCTACACTAATTTGCTTGTAATCTGCATTTGCTGTAGAGTTGCTCACACCCGAAGGGTACGTAATTCCAGTTACGGCATTGCTTGTAGAAATACTTACGATTTCATCGTGAGCTGTCATGTACACTGTGCCGTCTAGTGCAATTGAAAGGTCATGGTAATAATCATCATGATTTCCATCGAATGTGTAGACTAAATTATAACTAGGGCTCGTTGATGAAGAAGTGCCAGAACCGTATTCCAAGTAGTACAATTGGTGGTCATTCACGATATAAGCACCCTGCCCATAATTTTCGTAATCAAAGTCTGTTTCTCCAGAATTTCCGTAAGTTGTTGTACCTACAGGGCCCTGCGAATTAGAAATTGAAGTAGTAGAATGTGTAAAAGATTTCATGTACCTTTGATAATTATCAATTCCTATGGTTTGGTACTCATGATTAGCATCATTTGGCAAGAATAGAATCCCCGTGCCGTATTCATAATGGAAGTTGTTACCGTAACCATTGGATGCATATGCAGCATTCCTTGTTCCCCATTCCTTAAGCTCACATGCCTGTTCGTCAGCATCACTCCAACCATCACCATCATCATCGGTGTCGACATAGTCACAGGTACCATCACTGTCTAGATCACGAGGTACACTTGTAGAATCTTTTGAATTTGAGATACATGCTTCTTCATCAGTATCATTCCAATTGTCGTTATCATCGTCCAAATCTTCAATCAAATTGGTTGAACAAGCAGTATAAATCGAATCAGGCATTCCATCTGAATCAGTATCCAAAACAGCACATGGGTCTAATCTGAAATCATCATCAACGTCGAGGGTTCCATCATTATCGTCATCAGTGTCCCAGTGGTCAATGATACCATCTAAATCGTAATCGGTTGGACGCATATGCAAATCTGTTGGGGCAAGATTAACTCCCATCTCATTTGCAGAGTCTCCAATGTTGACTGTGTTTTCATGACCAGTTCTTCCGTTAGATCCCGAACCCCAACAGTAGACTTCATTGTCTAGCATAGCAGCACAAGTCGAAGTCTCTGTTAAAGCAAGTAATTTCGCACTGCCTTCTAAATCGACTGCATTCAAGAATGGTAAGTGCATGATACTGTCGCCCAAAGAGTTACTGTTTCCATAACCAAGGCGGCCATAAGTTCCCCTTCCCCAACAATATACTTCTCCCGAATTAGAGATTACACAAGAGTGGTCTACAGATGTTTCGACATCAGACATTATTGTTCCATTGAAATTAATTGGCTTAGCAGTTAGTATGTCGTTATTGGTACCAAAAGAGGTTGTTAAACCATTGCCTAATTGTCCATAAGTGTGAGTTCCCCAACATACAATGTCTCCTACATTGGTAGGTGGAGAAGTAGTTTCATGCAGTTCAGTTGTTGCGCCTACAACCATACAAGCAAAGTCATTTCCAAAAGATAAATCTGAACTTATGATTCCGTTGAAGTCATAAAATACAATTGTATTTGCACCAGTCTGAGTGATGTATGAGCCCGAACCCCAACACTTGATTGCTCCAGTAACTGAAGTTGCACATACTGCACCGTTGCTATGAGATGAAGCATACAAATCTATGAATTTACCAGAGGTTGAGTATTCTAGGGCAGTCGCAGATCCCTGTCCTTTGTAGGTACTTGTGGTAGAAATTGCTCGCTCTGAATCTCTGCCCATACAATATATATCTCCATCTGTTTTCAATGCACAAGTCACATCATCTGCCGCTGCAATCTTAACAACATCGTTACCAAATGCGTTGACTAACCTAGGTATAGGTTCATGATTTGCAGCGGAACCATCGTAGAGAGATTGTCGGTAATCATTGTAACCCCAGCACATGACCTTTCCATTCATGCTACTATCTACGCTAGATTGCACAATCGCACAATTGTGATATTTTCCTACACTCAGTTGTGTTGCTGTAACATTTGCTCCTAAATCGATATATGGCAAATTAATGCCCATCTCATTGATATTATCTCCAAGGTGTGTTGAAGTCGAAGGAATGCTTAATTGCGCCTGATGATTTCCTCCCCAGCACTTAATCAATCCTTGACGAGATAATGCGCATGTGTGGGAGCTACCTGATTGGAGGTCTACGATATCATAAGGAGAGAGTGAATCATCTGAAGGAATGATTTCGTTGCCATTACTATCTTCCACCGGTGAATCTGCTAATGTTGTAACTGGATTGGAAGCAGAATATCCAACTGTAGTTTGGTCACCCCAGCAAATTACTGATGAAGCACCAGCGGAGTCTTCAAAGATACCACATGTTGAATCGACAGAATGCTCGATAACAATCTGCTTTGCAGTCAATCCTGAAGGTACAGAAATTGTCTGTGGTGTGCTGTATGCTGTAGTAGTGCTAGAGCCTTGTCCAAATGAACCAGATTCTTCTACACCCCAACATTCGACGGTATTTTCAACAATAGCGCATGCATGAGATTCGCCCATTGCGATTGAATAAATTCGGTCACCTGCGGTGCCTAAGTCAACTACAGTTCCACTATTGGATGGGCTGGATGAACCTAGAAGTAATTCTCCAGATCTAGTAGTTGTACTAGAATCACTCCAGTCGTCTCTTTGACCCCAACATACTGCTTGAGTGCTGTTGTCTAGGATAGCACAAGAGGTGTCATAACCAGCAGTTATGGAGCGTACTGAATCGGTTCCAAAGCCAATGTCGAGTTTAACGAGTGCTGAAGAATTTGTAGTAGTGGTACTTGAATTTCCTAGAACCATTTTACTGCTTCCTCCGTTGTAACCCATACACCAAACTTCGTCTAAGTGGTTAGTTACGCAAGTGTGTCTTTCTCCTGCAACAATTGAATCGGTTAGACCGCCAGCGTCCAGATTCATAATCTCAGGAGAATCAACGATTCCTCCACTCTCAATTCTAAATCCTGTTCGAATTTGTATATTATCTACGGCTACATGGTCACCACCGGCTCCTCCATCATTTGAAGATGTTCCATCTTTGACGAAAGACCACCTCAGTTCGTGTAAACCAGAAGTAATATTGCTACTGAATGATGACCAATTACTCATTTGACCTTTTGATGAATCGATTTCAACTCCATCGATAGAGAATGACAATTTGTCATCACAACTGTTTAGGTTAGGACATGTATCTGTTTTGTAATCAAAGGAAACAGTTCCATTCGTGAACATTCTGGTTATTGTAAATCCTATATCGGAAGAAGAGATATGGCCGTTAGATTTGAATGAATTAGTGCCTGAAGATGCATCAGCCGTATCTAGAACCCACTGTGTGGGGAATGCAATTGGAGGTGCAGTTCCTTCCAATGTCCAATCAGAAGCAATTGTTGCTGCTTCAAAGTCGTCGTCGTATCCTGCAGAAGGATCTGTGACGTAATATTCTCCGGTTTGTGAATCTCCACCATCTCCCCAGCAGTAAATTTGGCTGGTTGTTGTTGTTAGACAATTGTGGTTTGCACCTACTGCTAAATCAGCAGCTTGGTGATTATTAGGTAGTGTGAGAACAGTAGGGGCTTCTGGAGTAGTTGTAATTGCTCCTACACCAACTTGTCCCATGTTATTTCTACCCCAGCACATAATCTCTCCAGCGGATGAAAGTGCACAAGCGTGGTTTTCTCCAGCATCTATGTCCACTGCTTCAAAGCCAGTTGGCCATGAAGTTCCAGAAGCAGATCCACCCAGTTTTCCATATGTGTTGTCTCCCCAACATTCGATTTCTCCATTGGCAAGAATTGCACATGCGAAGTCTGCTCCTTGAGTAAGAACACTTGAGTCCCCTATTGCAGGTAGATTGTTGACAGTATCCATACTGTCACAACGGCCATCTTCATCGAAATCACCTGGAGTGGATGAAGAAGCCATGCGGTCTGTTCCACAAGAAATCTCTTGCATTCCTGTCCAACCATCTCCATCAGCATCCACGTACAAACCAGCGCCTGCAACTACAGGGTTGATAACTGCCCATAATTCTCCAGCGCTAACTAGGTGAAGAGAAGTGAACACATATCCTGCAGAGTTAATCATCATGCCAAAGGAATCAGCAGCACCTGGCCATGCAGATATTGCTTGGCCATCCCATGTTCCATCGTTCAAACTGAACAAGGTTGCACCAGTTGTGTTGTGGGTAAGTAAAATCCAAGGCGTCCCATCGCCATCAAATTGCAATACTACCTCGCTAGAGGTGTCATTGGATACTAATTCAGTGCTCCATGAAGATGCAGAAGTACAAGCGCTTGAACATGAAGAATAGTATGTTTGGAAAGCATCATTTGTGTGAGCAACCGAAATTGTACCATCTGGTGCAACATCAATGCTCGCTGCCATATACGCAGAGTAAACATCTGTAGAAACAAGAGCAGGAGTTCCTAGGGAATCCGAGTAATACAGTCCAGAGGATGTGATGTGAACTGAATGGTCTCCATTAGAGTCAACAATACTTGCAGAGGCAACTAAAGTGTTGCTGTTTGCCCAGTTTGAAATGCTGGAACAGCTGCTTGAACATGCGGATTCAACCAATTCAGTGGTTGTGACAGTTAGAAGTCTCAAGTCTCCGTTTGAATCAATTGATAATGACAATTCTTCAGTGCCATCCATACCAGTCAAGGTATCTTCGGTCCAAATTCCGTTTACTTTAGTGGTGTAGGAAACTCTGTCTGTGCCACTTGAAGTCATGTGAACAATGTGAGGGTTACCATTAGCATCTATTACGATGTCAACATCGATTACTCCTGAATCACTACCGAGTGTTTCAATAGCCCACATTCCGTTATCGTATGCAGCGAATTTGAGGTTGCCACTACCAGAATCATAGTATGCGATTGCAGGGCATCCAGTGGTTGGGATTTCAGTCATAGAAATCAGGTCGCCAGTGTCGCTAGAATCCGAATCCAATCTCTTGTCAAGTTCATCTCTTTGTTCAGGAACTGCAAGAGTTTCGCAAGAGTTCTCCCCGACTTCTTCACCCAATTGTAAATTTAATTCTGTAGTGAATGGTAGATCGGTTTGGCCATCTCCACGGTCTTCTGTATCTCCGTATCCTAGTTGTCCAATTCCGTTGTCTCCCCAGCAGATGACGTCATTCCATCCGTTTGCTACTCTCACACAGGTTGTTCCAGCGCCAACTTCGACATCATTCACATTATATGCATAATGAGTGTTAGAAGAAGTTAATCGAACATAAGGCAGGTTACTGCCCATTCCATTTGTAGAACCAGGGCCAGTTCCTCGGTTATCTTGGCTACCATATCCTAGCCTTCCATCTGCTCCATTACCCCAGCATTGAACTGGTTTGTAAGACCCGAATTGAACGATAGCACAAACATGGTCTTCACCAGCATCGATTGATAGAACTTCATAAGTCAAATCAGCATTACTGATAGAAGACATAGAACCTCCAGAGCCATCTCCGACATCAGTCGTAGATTCAATTCCAAGTTGTCCGTAATCATTCAATCCCCAACAGAATGTTCTGTCAGTTCCACTGTCGTCAACGATTGCACAAGTAAATCCATCACCTGCAGTGATAGCGCTAGCAGTTCCTGGAAGGTCTAGGAAATCTAGGTTGTCTCCCATTTCGGATGCTCCGTCACCGATATCGGTGGTTGAATCCAATCCGAGTTGTCCGTTGTCATTGCCTCCCCAGCAGGATACACTGTAGTTGTCCCAGACTACACAAGTGTGGTCCCAGCCCAATGCCATGCTGTCAACAGTTCTTCCTGTTGGTACACTGGTAACTTCGAAATTTGTTCCAACTTCTCCGGCAGAATCTCCTCTTTTGTCAGTGTCTCCTAGACCTAGTTGTCCCTTGCTGTTGTCTCCCCAGCAGATTAGGTCGTTGTTGTCCATAACTGCACAGGTGTGGCTCTTTCCAGCTTCTAGCATTGTTGCTGTTTGGCCAGTAGGGAATTGCATGAATGGTAATGTGTCACCGGTTTCGAGGTATCCGTCACCGAATCCTCCATTGCTTGATGAGTAGCCCAAACCAAGGACTGAGGATTCTCCCCAACACTTGACTGAACCGTTTGTGAATAGTGCACAAGAATGGTCTTCGCCCATGACAATCTTGTCTACTGATGCATTAGTTCCTAGGTTTACGAACGGGAGGTCAGTGCCAGTTTCATCTATACTGTCTCCAATGTCCTGAGTATTACCAAGTCCGAGTTGACCTTCACTACCGTCACCCCAGCACTTGATGTTGCCAGATGCGCCGATAGTACATCCGGATTGCAAACCGAACGCCAATGAATCGGCGTTTCCAGTATTGCCCGAACTCATGATAATTTGTTCATAGAGTTCTTCACCAGTTTCTTCAGAGGCGGAGTCGCTTGATTTGAAGTTCTGGTCAGCAAACGGAGTCATGGGCATTAAGACCATGATTAGCGTTAGCATTAGGGCAGATGTGCGTAGTGAAGTTGGGCGCATGCCTCGCGTGTACGCGCTAGAGGCATAGGTCTACACCCATTCATGATAGTGAGGCCCTGCTTAAGTTCCGATGGAATTAATGATCTTTGATTCAGCAGATTGTAGGTGTTCACTAACAGTTGCTTGCTTGATATTCATAGCATTTGCAATATCTCGCTGAGTACAACCTCTTGGACGACTGTAATATCCCATCTCAATCGCCTTATCTAGCACCATTCTTTGCTTATGAGGAAGCATATCCCTAAACTCAGGACTGTGCATCGATTCAGCACCTAATTTGACGCTAAATCCGTTACCTACTAACTGAGAAAAACTTTCTCTAACTCTAGTCAAACCAGCACGAGTTCCTCGAATAGTTAGAGAAAGGCCAATTGGGTTGAGGTAAGTTGGATTTACCCACCAAACATCATTGTCTTCACAGAATATCATTGCTACTGGACCATTCAATAGAACTTTGGCCAAAGCCGAATTTTTGGTCACAGATTTTACCTCAAGGATTTCCAAGCCCCCGTGGTCCTTATCTAGAGAAGTGATGTCATTATATTCAAATTTCATATAGCACATCATACCGAATTTTGTTGTTTCTATCAGTGTTACAAATTCACAGTTCAAAAATGAATCTGGCAAATTAGCACCAGGGAGTGCAATTCCTACCTGTAGACCCATCTCGACCCGCATATATCGCAGGTCGAGTGTGCTCTGAATTTGCAGTTCTTCACTCATTAATCCACCTTCTTCAGTCGTCGCCACCGGCTTCGAACATACTCAGGAGACTGTTCAATTCACGTAGATCTTCTTCTAGCATGTTTCGTGTTTTCTTATCTAGGTCAGGATCGTTCAATTTTTCATTGATAGATTCGATTTCGTCCTTAGCAGCAGCACGTTCTTTGCCCAACTGCTTGTCTTCTTTGACCATCTGTAGTCTTGCCTTACGAACGCTGATACTCTTTCGACGCTTGTTAATTGTAGTTGTTTGCGTAGCTACTATCTCAACTGCAGTTGGGAATGGTATTTCGATACCTTCGGAGGTGAAACTCTCATCGATGTTCTTCAGTAGCCAGTCGCGTGCTACGAATTCATCTGAATAATCTTCAACCCAGCCATACATTCTGAAAACTTTAGAGTATTCTCCTAATTCGATTAAGAGAACCCGAGGCTCTGGTTTGGATTGAACATAAGGGCAATCTCGCATCAATTGCAAGATGGTATATTTGACATGAGAAATATCTTCATCATATCCTACTCCAATGTCTTGAACTAATGAGATTCTGCGTCCTACTCCGTCACCGCCACCACGAGCGTGGTTGATTACTGTAGAGTTAACGAGACTGTTGTTAGGAATTACCACTAGATTTTCTTCATGTGTAAGGATCTTTGTTGAAAGAATTCCTACTGATACAACGGAACCGATTTTCCCTTCAACTTCGATCCGGTCTCCTACTTCGAAAGGCTGGTCTAATGCAAGCATGAATGAGTTTACGATGTTACCAAGTGTCTGCTGCATTGCTAATCCGATGATTAGAGAGAATACGGCTAATGATGCAAGAACTCCAAACAATTCGATTCCAAGTTCGGATAGTGCAAGGTATAATCCTCCAAACCAAACGGCTGCACGGAATATGAATATGATCAGTGAATTGCTTCCTGAAACAGTAACACTTGAAGGGTCTGAGTATCTATCCATAATTACTGGAATCATAATTCTTAGAGCAACACTCAACAATGAGGTTGAAATGATGATATAAGTGGCTTCGAAGACCGGCGTGAATGATTTAACAAAACTATCCTCAACACCCATTACCCAATTCATAGTCAATTGAATTCCAATTGAAAATGTGAAAAGATAAGCTCTCGTTGAAACAGGAGAATACAACATGTCATCCCACTTGGCCTCAGTCTTCTTAACAAATTTAAGAACAACTTTCTTCATGAATAACCGAACAATTCCTAATGCCATAAAGGTAGAAACAATTCCAACGCCCCACTGGGCCCAAGGGTCAAGTTCGTTCAACCAGTCAATAGCCTGTTCAACCTGTGACATGGCCCGCCCTGTGCATATCTGTCATGAAAGGTTTACCTATCATGATAGTATCGAAAAATCATCCGATGTTGTGTTTGTATTCCATTGAACAATGTTCCAACAATAAGAGCAATAATCCTTGATAAATAGTTGAACTAACACGCAAGATTATGAGCAGTGTACAAAACACGATTTTGAAATCGATTATCTGTGTACTTATTCTAATATCTACCACACTGATTCCTTTTGTTGATGAAAGTACTTTGGAATCCGAGATTTCAGACAGTGAATCTAATAATTTGGTATTGAATCCATCGATTTCTCCAATTTCGACCACACTTAGATTAGCCAATAATACTCCAATGTCCGATGTTACATTTTCTTATACTCCTTCTTCGAATGGACAGATAATACTCCCTGAAAATTTGTCATTGGTATCTGACATACGCCCCGGCTCTTCAAGTTCTTATCCGGATGCATTTGCAATTGTGGGAAATGAGTTGTTTTTTGCAGCAAATGATGGGACTAATGGTGAGGAATTATGGAAAACAGACGGTACGGCCAACGGCACAGTACTTGTCAAAGATATACGACCAGGTTCGAGTGGTAGCGGAATAAATAACCCGATGGTTGTGGGCAATACCCTCTTCTTCAAAGCTAATGATGGGATACATGGTACGGAATTATGGAAATCAGATGGTACAGCCAGTGGTACAGTACTTGTCAAAGACATTCACAACACAAGTAGTTCTGGAATAGATCATATGGCTCCGCTTGGCAATAAAATATTTTTCAAGGCAGATGATGGTATCCACGGAGCTGAGCCGTGGGTAAGTGATGGAACACCTAGTGGGACTTACATGCTCAAGGATATGAGGGTAGGAACTGCCGGTAGTTCCGTTTCTTTTTCGATTTATTTTAATGGTAAAGTATATTTCAGAGGGTATAACAGTACTTATGGCTCAGAAATTTGGCATACAGATGGTACAATCAACGGCACACAGTTGTTCAAAGACGTGCGTCCAGGTCAAGCAGGAAATAGTATGGGGGAAATGATAGTAGCCGATGATAGATTTTACTTTAAAGCAAGGGGCCAATATGGAGTTACACTGTTTGTAAGTGATGGAACAACGAATGGCACACAAGAAGTGATGATGCCGAATGCCAGTGCTGGTACTACATACAGTTCGATTCTTGTGTTGGCGGCAGCCGGTAGCAATCTATTTTTCTCAGCATGGGGAGGCACTGTTGCATCTGGAGACCAATACACTGGCCAAGAGCTTTGGTTTACTAATGGTACAGAAAATGGAACCATAAAAATGGACCTTTTGCCAGGAAACAAAACAGATAACACTATTCGTAGTTCCGTCGTGAAAAATGCAATATATCACCCTCATGATGGAAATTTATACTTTTACGCTTGGTCAGATGATGGTTTGACCAATGGAGTTGATAGTAACGGGGACAATATAACAGGTGTCAAATTATGGAAAAGTAATGGCACGCTGAATGGAACCCAAATCGTTGCTCCAGGTCTTGTAAAACCAGGGTGGAAAGGAAAACATACTTCGATTATTAGTGCTGGACTTTATGTGTACGCCTCACTGTATACTCCATCTTCAAATGATAGACACTGGTATAGGACAGACGGCGCCGATAATGGCACTACAATACTATGTCAATCTAATACAACTCAATCGTGCGTGACACATCCAGATAATGCCGAAATGGCGATGGTTGATGGCACACTTTATTTCGAAGCAGGGCAAGGATACGGGTCCGAATTGTACTCTATCAAAAATTCAACTGGAATTATTGCCGAAGTAACTTGGAGTGTATATCCCCCATTACCTCTCGGACTTTCAATTAATTCTACTGATGGTAGAATAAGTGGCTCTCCTCTTGCTGTTCAAAATACAACACAATATACGGTTTGGGCAAACTCAAGCCTCGAATCGGCTTCAGCGACTGTAAATATTGAGATTGTTGGCGCTCCTGAGTTCAGTTATGAACCACCAGGATACAATTTGATTCGCCTGCATCAAATGCCAGATGTAACGCCAATGAATATAGGAGGTGTTGTTGAATCTTGGGAAATTGTACCAGAATTGCCTTTGGGCTTGAATTTTGATTCATCAAATGGTGAGATAAGTGGGACGCCAACAGTCAATCAACCAACCACGACCTATACTGTGTGGGGTAACAATTCTGCAGGAGCTTTCCCGTTTGATATTTCAATAAGTATCGCTGAAGAACCTCCAAATATTGTTTACCAAGATCCTTCAATTGAGTTAACCCAATACATCAGAATGGATGATTTAGTTCCTAGTAGCAATGGTGGATTAATTGATTCATGGAGTATAGATCCTCAACTTCCTCTTGGGTTATTCTTTGATAATGGTACTATCTCAGGTGTCCCTGCAGTTAACCAAACTGAGCAATCTTACACTGTATGGGCTAACAACTCTGAAGGCTCGGACTCAGACATAATTACCATAGAAATCGCTCCCCCTCCACTCGGTATAGTTGCCTCACAATCTGAGTTAATTCTTGTAGAAAATATTGCAATGGACATTGTAAGTTTGAACTACATAGGTGGAAATGTTAGTACATGGGAATTGGAAGGCGAACTTCCATCCGGATTAATTTTCGATTCGACAAACTTGACCATATCAGGTGCAGCTTCAGAAATTGTAAATGGTGTAAGTGTTACAATTTGGGCAAATACAACATTGCTGCCGGATTCAATATCGATTCCGGTTTCAGTCTTATTAGATACAGATGGAGATGCAATGCCAGATGATTTTGGAGGGCTATCAACGACCTTCTTGACGGAAGATAGCGATGACGACAATGATGGGTTAAGCGACGTCTTTGAACAATCATCATCTCCTGCAACAGATTCATTACTAGCTGACACAGATGGCGATGGAGTTTGCGATGGGCCAATTAATGTGACATATGGAAGCACAGATATCTGTACTAGAGGATATGATTACTTCCCTACAGACCCATCTGCTGATGCAGATATTGATGGTGATGGTTTACCAGATGAAGTTCGCGAAGGATTCAATACGACTCTGGTTGCAGATGAAGATGATGATGGAGACGGCCTTTCTGATGTAAATGAGAGTTTGGGGATTTCAAAATCAGACCCTAAAATGTCAGATACTGATGGCGATGGAGTTTGTGATGGACCGATTGATGTAACCATTAGAGAATCGTGGATTTGTGAGGCGGGACCTGACGCATTCCCAGATGATTCCTCGGCATTTTTGGATACTGATTCAGATGGATATCCTGATGAATTATTTGGAGAATCAACAACTGGATTGACTGAAGATTTGGATGACGATGGTGATCAATCAAGCGATATTTCTGAGATTGAAAATGGTACAGATACTAAAGATCCGTTGAGTTTCCCTACAGATGATAATGATTCAGATGGGTGGACAAACTCACAGGAAATGTTCTGTGGTACTGACAAGAATGATGCAAGTAGTGTGCCACAAGATAGAGATGGAGATGAATGGTGTGATTCTGACGATACAGATGATGATAACGATGGGTGGACAGATTCTATGGAGGAGAATTGTGAGACAGACCCTCTCGATGAGGAGGATGTTCCAGGAGATGATGACAAAGATGGCATATGCAATTACCTCGATTCAGAAAGCGAGGAACCGACATCTTTCCCGATTTGGATTATTTTCGTATTCCTTGCAGCCGGTTTAATCATCGCAGGATATGTCCGAATGGGCAATATATCCAAGCAAATGAAAGAAGTCATTGCAAATACCCAATATGATGCAACAGAGCAAGTCTGGGAAGATTCTGAAGATTCTGAAGATTCTGAAGATAGTGAAGAAAGCACTGAAGATGAAAAAGAATGAGTCAGCACTCATTATGATTTCACGTCAATGAAATATTCGACTTTTTTGCTAAAGGTTTGGGGCCCCCTTCACGGGGTTTAAGTATCACGGCGTCTAATATTACTGTGTGGCGCAAGCACTCTAACCTCTGATCACCATTTTGGCAAGCGGATGGCCTACGGGCTCGAAAATCCGCCGAAGCTATTGGAGTAAAGGGAGAGTTAGAAAATATGAAGCATCACAAAAGAGCACACAACGGTAGAGACCGTGTAACGGGAGGCGTCGTTAAGACCCATCCTAAGAACGAAGATAAGAAAACAAGAGGTAGAGTTGCAACTAGTCGTAAACCGGCAATGATGGTTCTGTCACGTCCGCGCAAACCTTGCTGTGAGACCCCTGAGAAGAAGGAACTAGTCAACAAGCGCTTGCTCTCTGAACTGTCCACACTAACATGGGACAAGGTCTGGAACGAGACTACAGGCACATGGGATCGTGCCATACCAGGCCACTTCGTTGCTAGACACCGTGCGCACATGGCTCACTTTAGAGCCGTGGCACGTGAGCACTTCGGACTTTGAGTCCGTAATACCTCACTGAGATGTGAGGGATTCTGGCGAACACAGGGCTTCGGCCCTGTGTTCGCCCCAACACTCCCGTAATTCCATTATCACAGTCCGCTTATTCACGACAATACAAAGTAATTCTCAGGGTTTATAGCACCCCTGACAAACTGATATCTTGTTGTGGAACTCCGGTGCATAGCCACGATAATTTTCTGACGGATTTAGAATAATTTAGATTTTCAAATATAGCAACAATACAGGTGAGAACATGAACAAAAGAATAGAAGAGGCATTGGAAGAGTTAGACGATTTATTGAACGAAGTTAAGGAGTTGGGTGAAGAGATGGGGTACTCAGAGGAAGAATCACACGAGGGGTCAGTCTTCACAGTCAAGACTCCATTCGGAAAGTTCGAGGTAGATTTAGAAGATTTTGAAACTAAAAAGAAGCTTGCTA
>Ga0315321_10000423_pt1 | contig 30927 bp, 30 predicted proteins | sample M180m21515metaG_FD_203464 | JGI IMG/M metagenome (GOLD analysis project Ga0315321, IMG submission 203464) | Ammonia-oxidizing marine archaeal communities from Monterey Bay, California, United States - M1 80m 21515 | ecosystem: Environmental > Aquatic > Marine > Intertidal zone | place: USA...
ACTTCGCATGATCATCCCAAGGATGGGGCAGTGGAATCCGACGGGCCAACGAACTCCCATTTTCCCACATCAAGCACGGCATGAACAGTCAGTAAAAATCGATTATCCAAGTATAAAAGACACGTGAATAACATTGCACTCCTCAAAACGGCAGCAGGCTTTCGGCACATAAAAACGGACCTCACCCCTCCAGCATCATGCACAGTTTGTGACAATTTCGCTTCCGCCCACTCCTTCCAACACTCGGTAGGCTTCAATTGCTGCTCGCTGCGGATACAGCAGAGGGATAGCCGGCCCCAACGCAATGGCTACTAAGAGCCTGAAGCACCGTTCCACCATCCATACTTTTATTCAAATCAAGAACGCCCCACATCAGTGGCTTGAGTGAACGATTCGCATAAAACGGGAGCAAGGACAGCACGGTTATACAAAGAACAGGTAACACGGCACTTGATCGGCGTGGCTTGAACCCAAAGAGCTGTAACGGGACGCCGATGCTGATGAGTGCCAGTAATTAACATGCATCAGGCATGACGAAAACGACTGTACCAATATCTAAGTCCCATACAAAAAGATAGAAAAGGTAGTGAAAGCAACCAACAGAACAGCCTTATCAAATGGTGATTAATCGCGGGCACTGAGGAAGCCCACTTCCACCTCACAAGCTTTGAGATAACCCGTGACTTTTGAATTCGCAACAACCATTACCACTACCCCTATCAACGGCGCGGGCACAAGTACACCAACCGCGTCGACGTACCGCGTCGACCCGTGACTCAACACCCGATCCCTATGAAAGGCACCAAAGCTGGCGTAAACCACAGCAGACAAGATCCCTGGCAAGCCCACCGCCATTACGACGCCAAACGCTGGTGCAAAAGTCGGCTTATCAGACGTTCCATCCAGGCACACGTTTGCGGCGACTAGCACTGGCAAAGCGCACAGGTAAACACAAATCCCAAGAATCAGAATACGCTGCCCACCTATCACATCCTACAAATCAGCCCCACCAGAGACACGAAGCCTGTGCCCTGTTACCACAACAGCCTTCGCAAATCCTAGCCGGCTACTGGAAGGAGGCTGCCTCGGCTTCAAGAACGGGCTCAACCACAGGAACCGCAGGAACTTGCATTCCCTGACCGCAGGGACACGCCACCACCCTGCCTCTTGCCAAAGCCAGTGCTGACAACTTTTGTTAGCAACAAGGGCACTTCAGGGAAACCTTTGACGAACCCGAATGATTCGCAAACAGATACCATATTTACTGACCCTGAAAATTCTCACCACCCAACAACAACTTTAAACAGCGAATCCGGTTAATACGCGAACGAAACCACGAATGCAAAACAGCCACTCTGCAGCAGGGCGAGGTTCCTCATCCATGGTTGAAAGGAACTGCAAATCGAACAGTTACCACCCTTACTCAATCGCACTATACCTACCGGCAGCGAATTGAATAACGGGCTCATCGCCGTTCCACTTGACCACCAGTGCAATCTCGCCAGTTGCATACTCCGGTGTCACATAACCATCTGAAACGACACGTCTCCCTGTAATCCAAGCGTGATCAACAACCCAAACCCAATGATTCCCTGAGTGCATCGCACCAGCATCATTTACAAACACCCGATAAGTTTTTCCTGCTGGCGATCTGATCGAAGGCAACTCCCGTGAATAACCGAGGAACGGCTCGAGTGAAGCACCCCGGGGAACGTACGAATAATAAAGACGCGTGCAAAACAGAGACACCACCAAAACACAAGCAACAGCAATGAAACACTTGTACTTCATCTATTTCTCCGCCTGGAACTGCAAACTCAATACAACAAAAAACACCGAGCATAATGCCAATCATACGTTTCTGTCATTGAACCAAGAACAACGCCGGCATCTTCCTACACCCATCTTGCCGCGTCTTCGGTGAGTGGCTCAAAAGCACTACCCACATCATTAATCTCACTTGCAATTTCACAGCATGTTCGAGCAACAAACAGAAGCATAGTAAGCAAAGCCGACGTCCCCAAACCCCCACTAGTACTTCCATGTAATCTCACATGCTAGCCCCTTTTCATCATCACTCCACGGCACGGTCAAAACCCCGCTTCCGATTCCCCTTCCCCTCGACATTGGGTGACCTCAAAAAAGTCCCCGTGGCGACAAGAGCAATCGCGGCAGTCCAAAAGAGATTGGAAATCCCGCCAAATATCACGAATGCAAAAGATATGTTTTGAGGATCCATGTCCCTGACTATCCGCGGCATGACCAGATAACTGAAGAACGGATTTATGATCACAGTCAGACACAATCCGGCCGCCCCAACTGCAATCAAGCCCGCTCCTTTTTCTTTCCCAAGTTTAAACATGGCTGCCATTGCGAAAACAGCACATGCGATAACAAGTGGAGCTCGTAAAGCAACGGTCTGAATTAATTCCATCATCTTGATACCTTCATTTTGATTTAAGAAATGCACTCGACGCTCATGTAACCAGTGTTGCCGCAGCATACATGAATTACCCAACTGATTGTCGAAGGAACTAGGCATCGCCCTTCTCATATTGAACCACAAAAACCAATCCACTCTCCAGACGCATGCTTTTCCATGTGATTCAGCAAGGAAAAACCGGACCTTACACGCCACGGTGGAAAAACACTTGACCCCAACCTGCCGCTTTCACAAAAAGATTACCGGTAGCAAAGGCATACGGAGCGTGAACACCCCAAGCGAGGCGGAAGCGAACTGCAACTCTAACAACTCTCGACAGCTCCTGATTCCTTGGTGGTTGTCACGCACTGTCAAAAGAGTCGCTTCAATGAAGCGTTCCCTAACCCTGAAGAAATTAAAAGAATCAACACTGAGGGCACGACGTTCAGCACTACCGCAAGTGCATGGTTTCCTGCGTCATGATTTCGACTCCTCTCCCCCTTGTGAAACCATGGCGTATTCGAAGGATCACCGCAGTCGGGACACGGTGCTTGATCAAACCCTGTACCATCCCGGCACGACTTAAAATATTTTTCACATGGAACGCAGAAGTACCAAATTTGCTCGTTGGGATCCTTCTCCACCTCAAAAGAAATTTCGGTAACAGCCAGAGCAATCCCCTTTGGGATCAACCCGAGTTTCTGCCTGACAAAATGGACAATGCAATTTGACCCACAACAACAACCAACCCCGAGCCCTCGCAACATTCAGGTAGCAGTGAGCCTTGTTTATCAATCGTCACCCACAAAACCACGGTTAAACAAAAACAGAAAAGCAACACCACACGGTCAGCATGTTCCGTCCATGTCGCGCCCACAGTTCGAACACCCACGATCCCCACTCGCAAACACACGTCCGCACTGTCGGCAGGCGTGGATTCTCGGCCGTTCCCCGGAGCGCAATGCCACGACAATGACCAATATCACAAGCACAACGGACACGATGGGTGCAAGTACCAATGTGCCGATGACAATCAGTTCTAAAGTACCAGGAAAGCCGTAGCCAACCACAAAACACCTCATCAAACGACACGACACACGATTCCCAAGACTCAAATCAGCCTAGCCCACAGGCACCAATCACGAGACAGCCGCGAAAGTCACCCAGCAACAAAACTCGATGGCCGAACACGAGAGAATAACCAAGTTCTTCTGAGGTCACCAAGCGAATATTCGCCAGATGATTCTGATTTCGGCGATTACTAACACAGCAAACTGCATTTCCAGCCAAAAAACTCGCTTAAAAATACCATGAGCGAACGAGTATCGTTCCTGACCAATCAGCCATGCAGAACCCTCGCACTTGATTGCACAAACGGGATTACTCTCACCCCAGTAAAAGAGCGAACCCAATGAAAGCGGCTCCTAAAAACTCGATCTGCATGCGAAACTCGATCGCATCCGAGCTACACCACGCAAGCCACGCACTTCATTCCATTTAGCCCCGAACGGCGAAAAGCAGCCCCCCGACAATCCCGAACGTCGCAAGGATTGCAATGATAAACACAAAACCTGCAATGACATACTGAATTCGTCTGCGAAGCCTTGGAAACAAATCCGCTCCCACCTGCTTGCCATCCACATGCGCATTCACTTTCCCAGTTTCGTCCACTTCAATATGTATCGCATGAAGCTCTTGCTGCCCCACCTCAAATTCGGCTGGACCTCGCTGCACCGGCCCCCTATTCCCGTCCGCGTCCGTAACATACGTCTGAACGCCTTTCAACAAAGATGCGGATACACAAACTTCATTGATCTCCGCAACTCCGACCCGAATGGTCCACCGAAAGCCGCCAAAGAAATCATTCACCGTTGTTGGGGGTTCGTATGGATTAATGGAAAAACTCCAAAACTCGATCGCGAGAGGCATGTGTAGGAAACAAGCACTTCGCGCTAACGACCAACGATTTGCAAGCCGGCGCGGATAAGCAAAGCGTACTGACGCGCTCTCGATGGTTCAGTTCAACCGTTCGCAACCACCTCATCCGCCACCCAAGAAAGACAAGTGTGTGAATTACAGAAATCGCAGACGAGACAACATGCTAATCATTTCCCGAATATTACCCCATTCACACCGGCACAAGTAGCCACAATGCCCCTGAACACTTCATCGGTGGATTCAATTCGTTTCACGCGAGGAAGAAACTGGCGGAAGCGTTGCCTCCCAAGCAGCCAACGCTGTTTGAAACCCCTCGCGTCCCAGTCCGATGCGTACAAATCGGTTAGAGCAACCAAGACATTCACCGGGCAACAACAGTATTCCGTGGTTTAGCGCGAGGTGGTGACAATAATCAGTAGTACTGGCAAACACCTGTGCCTGATCACCGCCCAAACATTCCAAATCAATCTCAACCAAAGCTGTGGATCCAGCCATCGGCGGACGCCAACGGAACAGCCCTGAATGCCGCTTCATGAAGGCGGAACAAAACGCCAGGTTTGAGCGTACAATATCTCGACTTCGATCTGCCAGTTGGACGCGAACAGACAATGCCTGCATCGCCAAATATTCAGTGGGGGCGGCAGGGCAAATCGTTGTGTAGTGTTTCCAGCCGATCAATTTTTCACGAATCTTACGGTCACGAATCACCAACCACCCTGCTCGCAATCCAGGCAGCCCAAATGTCTTCGACAAACCGTTGAGCACGATCGCTTTTTCGTAAATATCCGCGGCTGAAGGTATTGACGGATCCAGCTGAAATCCTGGTTCCAATCCTCTGTATATTTCATCACAGAAGAGCCAGCAGTCGTTTTCTCGAGCAATCTCTACCAACTGCTCCAACTCGCCGCGGTTAGGCTGATAACCCGTAGGATTGTGAGGAAAATTGACAATGATTAGTTGCGTTTCCAAATTGACCATCGATCTCAAACGATCCAGATCCATTTCCCAACCCGTCGCAGTGGGAACCAGCAGCCACGTCTGAAAATTGCCGCATAAGTGATCGGCTACGTGATGCAGAGCGTCGTACGCTGGACTGAGTGCGACAACTTTATCGCTGGCATCGAGCAGAGTTTGCATCGTTAGATAGATGCCTTCCACTGGCGAAGTCAAAATCACAACATCGTCAGCGGCGACGTGTCCATACATTTCGGCAATCAAACGCCGGTACTCTGGGTGACCTTGCGACTCGGTGTACCCCAACTTCACCGCTCCTAACTCTGTTAACGTTCCACCAGACAAATTCAGCAACTCCGCGACCGAAGTCGATTCACAATCCGATGACGCTAAAATGTGGGATGCCGTGAATTCATAGAGCGCGAAAAACTGTTCAGTCAAAAACGGTTTGATATTCATTGGTAGCTCTTTACTTGATGCTTCTTTCTCATTGGCAGCAGGCCAACATCGAAAAGGTATCCCATTTTAGAATGACAACAACACACTCGGGACGAGTTGTCGGAACCTTGCAGCGGTGCCACCTTGGTGCGTTCAGAACCCCGGCACGCTCTGCAAATCCTCGGTACTCACACAAGACAACAGATCGTGCTTTGCGTGCAATTCGCGAATCCTTGCAACCAAACGTAACTGGCTTTGCGGCAATGACTGCTTTCTGTTCGCCGTAGATTGTGATTTCGGTTTCTGAATGTAATCGATGGCCACTCCCTGAAGCTTCGGGTTGATGCCCTTACCGACGTTCAACAAGTCCATTGCCCACGCCGAATCGGCTGGTTTACGAAGCTGTCCACTAAGTACAAAACAACTTTCCAACAAGACAAAGTCAACATGAGGCGCGAAGTCCGCCAGATACTCGAGCCCCCGATTAGCCATGAGTTTGATCTCAGGATTCGCTTGCCGGATCTCGCGAATCAGCGAAACCCCGTGTTGCTCCAGCTTTCGGTTCTTAAGATCGTCTAAATCGTCAAGAAAAATTCCATTGAAGCCAAGCCGTTTAATTTTCGGAACGACCATCTGCACTACAAGTTCTCTCCACTTGGGGTCTGCAGCATTGACCCGAACACTCCCCGGAAATTGGGGATCCCGGTCATGTTGGATGCCGAGCGATTGAACATCGGAAGCAAAAGGCCGTTGCAGATGAACCTTCGCGATACTCAAGTAGCCGAAAACTATCTTTCCCCGGCGTCTCAATTCGGCGACTGCGGTGGGCGGGTACGCGTAATCAACCACCACCATGGGATACGGAGCAAAATCCTCTGGTGGCACACTTGGGTTGTAGCAGATCACGAAACTATTTGGCTGAACTGTCTCTTGCGTTAATCCATCAACATTCGCGAATAAAAAAGCCCAGCCCAAGAGCGTGAAGTGAAGTATGGAACGCATGGCAAATGAATCTTGATTGGTTTGAAGGAATGACGACCATGTCATCCGCGCGAACAGCAACTCCGTTGCATTTGTGTTTCTGTTCACACGGCGCGGCCGATTCCGCGACGTGGGCAGATCAGTTTATCAACCGCATCCCTGCTAATTGTGGCCCTGCTTACTACCACCTCTCTTTTATATGCCCAGAGGACCTCTGCCATCAATTCTACTGAGGCCGCCATCGACACCTGAACGGGACCATCAACGAACAAGGACTTGAAACGAGGCGTTTCAATTTTTTGCATTTGACAAGGATTAAGATTCAGCACTGCCCACATCCGTTCCGTTATTCATTGCTGACACGCACGCACACTACGATTCAGTCAATGCACCCCGAACCGCTCCAGACCATTGCCTTCAGTTGCATCCGCATTCGTTCAAACTGGAAAGATTACTCGTAACAGACATAATACCAATTTTCCGATAGCTTCCGCTTCTCCCATATGGGTCCTGGAACCTGTGCTTCACCGTCAGGAAGATAGACCACCCGCGTACCCCCTGTGCGATGCAACGCGGTCCAAAAATGCACGCCACCCGAACGCACGGCAACCTTTTTGATGTGCAGTGGCCCAGCCCAAAACGGCGAGTCAATCTCGCCCCCTGCCTGAACAACGCCCACCAACTCTTCCAGCTTTGCATCTGCCATCGCAAATCGCAATTTAAGGGGAAAATCGGTAAAAACACACGACAGCATGACTGCAAAAACAGCAGTCGCAAGCAACGAGACACGAAGCGTCGTGAAGCCAATCGCATAAAAACAAAGCAAGCTGGCAAGTAACCAAACGAGCATTGACAACACGGTCATCACCATCAACGTATCATAAGGAAATTCATACAAAAAGAATCGATAAAGGATCTGCTCCAGTCCCGCCAGCAGGAGCAGACAGCAAACGACAGGATGATTCCGGTTTCTTTTCACAACGTCACACAAACCAGTCAGCGGTGGTAAAAAACAACTTAGAAAAAGACGCGTGGATTTGCCAGAGCACCCTAACGCACGACTCAACGACGTTCAGCCACCACCATGATTACCCGCGGGCCCCACGTCGACAGGGCGAAGCCTTTTAATTTCGATTTGTCCAACCCGCTGAGTGTTGATGACACGAACATCGAGCGGCATCAACGTCCGATTGTGACTTCCCTTGCCATGGCCCCACACAATTTCTTCGCCAGCATTGCCAATCAAGGTATTGCGATCAATCAATACGTTTCGCACCTGCGCGTGCTGGTGCAATTTAGAATTCACGACTCCCGCACTCAGAGCAATTGCGCCACCGACCCGATTTCCTACTCCCTGAATGTGATTCCCCACAATCTGATGCCCTTCGCCGACAATACGAATCCCACCACTATTTTCGTCCTCATCACCCAGAATCAGGTTTCCGCGGACCCTGCAATCATTCCCATGTCGCAAAGTCAACGCCCCTGCACAGCCAGTGATCGTGTTTCCTTCGTAGACATTGCCGCATGATTTGTTGGAAATCAGCTCAACCTCCCCATCACAGTTTTCAAACAGGTTGCTGGATACGACACACTCTGCGGACTTCATCGAATACTCGCTTGTACCAACCCGAATCGTTTCAAAACCGTTGCCGTCTCCTCGCGGCCGGTCCAGAAAATGGTTTTGTTCGATGCGATGCTTTCCCACTTCGGTTTCGCCGTCACCTTCCAACCACACGACCAATGTGCAACCTGAGTGGTCCTGTCCCGAAAATCGGCAATGATCTACCCGATGATGATGTCCAAACAAACTCAACCACTGATATCGCGTGGAGCGTTTTTCTGGGTTGTAATCTTCAAAAACGCAACGAGTCACGCGGCAATGCGATCCACGCACCTTCATCACATGCCCTGATGAGAGTCCGCCATTCTTGAAGACAAATCCATCTAGCACGACATTCTTGCCGATAATTTCAAATGACGATTCGCCACTCCACGTAGCCTCAGAACGAATTGTGACTGGCTTTCGCGCTGAACCAGTTAGCCGAATTTTCAGACGCACATCCAGCCAAACTTCTCCCCCAATCACGATCAGATCACCAGGACTCGCCACTTTGCACACTGCCTGCAACTCAGCAGGTGTTTCAACACGGTGCGTCTCAGCGCGACAAACGTCAAGAGTCCCGATCCATGCGAAAACAAGCAAGACCACGCAAGGAAAGTGCAATTCAATTATTCGCATTGAGAAACTCGTTTCTTGTCGGCACTACAGCGATGTGACCATCACACCAGCCAAGCCACCGCAACAGGCCATCGCTCTGCAAGATAGCATACTTAAAAAGTTACCTTCGTATTTCAGTTGCACGCTGGTGCCCCCCAGAAACAGAATTGGTACTCGCAAACACAGATTTAACCACGAGCACAAAAGCAGCAGCCATGGCTTAGGCGGGGAGCACAATCGTTGCAAGCTTTAGCATCAAATCCTGCACCCACCCTCGAGACCACAGACCACCGCTCAAGCAAGCCATCATGTGATTTCGAATCCCAGAGATCACAAATGCTTTTTGCCAATTTTCTTCAGCGCCGCGTCGACAACTTCTTCAGCCGACATCCATGAAATAGGTAATTTCGAGTAATCAACCTCGTGCAAATACTTTCCCAACGTCTCGGTCGCTCCCGGTGCAAGAACCAAAACATCGACACCGCTTGCTTTGCATTCATGATAGAGAGCTGCGCCGAGATTTAGCTAATACCCTTTCGTTGCTGAATAGTTGGCCATGTAGGGAACACCTTGGAATCCCACCAAGGATGAAACCAAAATAATGCCTCTTCTTCCTCGACTCTGCATTCCCGGCAGGAAATGATGCGTGATTTCCAGTGGTGTCACACAATTCAACCGAACCACATCCTTTTCCCTTTGAATGTCGCTCGAACAAAAGCCCCCCGGATTGCCCGTCCCTGCATTGTTCACCACCACGCCAATTTCCAGATCGCTACATGCTTCAACCAGCATCCGTCCTGCGAAAGATCGAGTTCCAAAAAATGATCTTGAACCCGTACTTGCTGCTCAGTTCCCGTTCCAAACTGCCCGGCACTTCTTCGCGAAGAGCTACAAGAACTAGGTTCATGCCTTCACCGGCCAGCTTTTCGGCAAACATCTTACCGATGCCAGATGAGGCCCCCGTGACAATGGCCCACTCACCGTATCTTGCACAAAGACTATCCACACTCGCGCCTCACAGAATTTTTTGATCAAGGAAATGCAACGGAAATCATCACGCAACAAGTCACATGAATGCAAAGAGAACTTACCTACTGCTCGGCTAATTTCACAAACTGGGACACCCAAATTCCGGCCTGCAACGACTGAATTCGACCAAGGAGAAACATCCAAATAGCAACTACACGGCATTTGATCTCTCTGGGGTGGCCCGGCCCAAGCTGCGACCAACTGAAAAGTTTTCTCTTTCGCGGCATCTGAAAGTCACCTGAAATCATTTGTCTCAGCGAAAGAAACGAGAACGAATCCGAACCAACTCGGGAAAGCAGAGATAGTTTCCCGCGCAAAACAACCCTCTGAATTGACGCGCGAGTGCGATTCGGGGGTCAACCTCTCTTTTCAACTTGAATTGCCGTGATTCGGCATCGCCAAGATTTAGTCCACATGCACTAACAATACAGTTCCCGCAGGCAGCGACTGCGGAGATTCACTTTCCCAAAAAATCAATGGCTACCGCTGGACAAAACACCCACAGCAAGCAGCACAGGGTCGGCCCCGCGAACAAGCTAGAATCACACGCATGTTACGGAGACAAGATGCCGAAAGCTCCGATTTTCACCCTAACAAATTTCGAACTCACACAGGGTTTTCAGGAGATAGCAGGCAGACTGGGATTAAGATGCAGACATACCGAGAGTCGACTACACTCATCGCCATAGACGACATCGAACTTGGCAGAGGAATGAATAAAGATGAGACTTCTTTTAATGCTACTGCCCTTGATCATAGGCGGTCCGATATCGGCAGAGTATCACAACGGGAAAAAGTATCCCAACATCATCCTTATCGTCAGCGATGACCAACGCCCGGACACCATCGCGGCCCTTGGCAATCCCATCATCAAGACACCGAACTTGGATCGGCTGGTCCAACGCGGCAGTGTATTCCTGAACGCAACTTGCGCTAATCCGATTTGCACCCCAAGTCGCGGCGAAATCCTGACGGGGTGCACTGGCATACGCAATCAAGTATTCGACTTTGGGCGAACGCTCGACCCAAACTTGAAAACTCTTCCCGAACCATTCAACGATGCCGGATACTCCACTTGGTACTGCGGGAAGTGGCACAACGATGGACGCCCCGGTAAACATGGCTATCAGACCACGCAAGGACTTTACACCGGTGGAGGCGGTAAATGGTGGAAACCGCAGACAGACTATCGCGGGCATCCAATCACGGGGTACAAGGGATGGATTTTTCGAGACCAAAATGATCAACCGCTGCCGGAACTCGGCGTTGGGTTAACGCCAAACATTAGCGCGAAGATTGCCGACGCTGCCATCAAGGTGATTGAGTCCTCTACCTCTTCCTATCTGCTACACGTCAACTTCACAGCCCCCCATGATCCACTATTGATACCACCGGGCTACGAAAATCTTTATGATCCGACAGACATGCCGCTGCCTGAGAATTTCCAATCTGACCACCCATTTGATCATGGAAATCGTGGTGGCCGAGACGAAGTCCTGCTGCCAATCCCCCGCACCAAGGAATTGGTCCAAGCGGATTTGGCTGCCTACTATGCGGTCATCTCTCATATGGACGAACAAATCGGACGAATCATGGCTGCGATCCGAACCAGCGAGCAAGCCGAATCAACCATCGTCGTGTTCTGCAGCGACCACGGTTTGGCAATGGGCAGCCATGGACTGCGGGGCAAACAAAACATGTACGAACACACGATTCGCGTGCCCATGATCCTCGCGGGTCCAGGAATTCCCAAAGGCGAAAAACTGAAAGGACACGCATACCTGCGCGACCTGTTCCCGACGCTGGTGGAACTGGCGGGGTTGCCTCCTGTTCAATGCGATGGAAAAAGCCAGGTTCCTGTCCTTCGCGGCCAAATCCCCAGCTTGTATGACTTCACCATCGGGTACTTTCGTGATAGCCAGCGTATGATCCGCACAAACCAATGGAAATTGATCGAATACCCGCTCGCCAACAAGACACAACTGTTCCATTTACAAAACGACCCGTTTGAACAACACGATCTTGCATCTGCCTCGGAACATAGCGACAGAACAAAACAACTCTCAGGCCTACTCCGCCAATGGCTTGAGAGCCAAAGGGTTCAGCAAACGCCGTCACAATGAAGCCGCGAACAAATCAGCTGCCGGCCTGTCCACAGAACCGTTGCCAAAACCAGCGTCTCAACGCGAGATTCAGGCCTCCCCCTTGCTCAGGTGAACAGCCACCCTATCGATGCCGGCTTACTTAAGAGGCAACCAACTTCAACATCGCACTGTCCCTCTGAGGGACGCCTCTTTACGCCCACCAATCCTCATTTCCGTTAAGAAGCGACAAATGCTGAGTCGCTATGCACAGAAAACTATTGTCTCCACCGCCCATTTCATGAAGAATGGGTCGTTCAAACCCTGCGCACTTCCCCTCCAGAGATCAACCATGTTCCGGATTGCTTTCATCATCGGCCTGATTCTGACCGCCTGCAGCATCAGTGTCACTGCGAGTCCTCTGCCACAGCCTGCAGAAGACAACAAGAAACCAGATGACAACTATCTCAAGATCGCCAAGCAAATCATCACCCGTTACGACAAAGATGATGATAAGAAACTGAGCACCGACGAGTGGAAAAAGATGTTGCTCAGCCCAGCCAAGGCTGACGTCAATAAGGACCAGCAAATCACGGTGGACGAATACGCTCGCTGGGCACGATCCAAAGACCGTTCAAAAAAGGCGGAACCAAATCGGCCTGCTCAGACCAAACCCCAACCTGCTCCTCAAAAGCCAAAAGCGGATGGTCCCAAGCCTGCTCCACCACAAAAATTCCAACCACAAAAACTCCAGCAACTAAAAAAACCTCAACCTAAAAACACCGACGAACTGAAGTTAGTGCGAGAAAATCGCGAGAAGCAAGAGGAACAGCGGGAACAACAACTGGTGGAACAAATCGAGCGTGAACTCGAACAGCGTGAACAACGCGAAAGGGAAGAAACCAAACGACGCGCAATGGAACAACGCGAACGCGTCGAAATTGAGCAGAACCGACGTCGCGAGATCGAAGAACGCGAGCGTGACGAAATGGAACAGAACCGACGTCGCGAGATCGAAGAACGCGAACGTGACGAAATGGAACAGAACCGACGTCGCGAAAGGGGACAACGCGAGCGTAACGAAATGGAACAAAACCAACGTCGCGAAAGGGAACAACGCGAGCGTGACGAAATGGAACAGAACCGACGTCGCGAAAGGGAACAACGCGAGCGTGACGAAATGAACCAAAACCAACGTCGCGAGAGGGAACAACGTGATTCGCACGAAGGCAACACGCACTGGGAAAACCAAATCCGGAGCCTCGAAGAAGCACGCGCGCAACTGCACCGCGAGCACGAAGATGTAGCTCGGCGACCTGACGAAAATCACACAAGACGGATGGCAATCCGAAGTGAAATGGACAAACTCGATGCAGCCATGGAAGAAATCTTCCAGAAACAAAAAATGCATCAACCAGAGCAGCACGAACGGCACGATTCAAATACCCGCCAACATGGCAACCATCATGAAGATGGCAACCATCATGACAATGGTGAACATCATGGACATGGCAATGATGGTGAACATCGCCATGACCCAAGACACGATGGTGAAATGCCCGCCGAAAAGCGGATTGAACTGCTTCGGATCGCCTTTGATCATCTGGCCGAAGCGGGCATGCATGACCTAGCTGAAGAAGCATGGCGACGCGCAAAAGACATGGAGCAAGAGATACGAAGAGACAATGGGCCTGGCCACGAACAGGTGCAGCATTTGATCGAAGAATCACACCGCGCAATCCATGCAGTCAACCAGCGACTCGATCAGGTGCAACGCGAACTGCAGGAAATGCGTGAGCAGTTCAACCAGCTTCGCAACCAGCGATGATGCCCCCAGGTGACGGGGCACAAGCCCGAGGCAAGACGGGGCACAAGCCCGAGGCAAGACGCGGCACAAGCCCGAGGCAGGACGCGGCACAAGCCCGCCACCGGCATTCCATGGCAGGCCGTCATCTAAAAATGCTGGTATGCAGAAACGGGCATGCAACTCGCCATTGAACAGTAGACGTTCAGGCCCTTCGGGTCACCTGCCTGCTTCCATTCGCACTTGGGTTAATTTTGACGACTCAAGTACCCGTTCGTCGAAAAACGTATGAACCAAGCAAGGTCTCCGGGTTCATCTTGATATCGTGTCGCCAAACGATGAACGGAGTCCTTGGAACGAGGGTCCGCAATCAACTCAATCGCGCGGGCGGCATGAAGCACAATGGTGCGATCATCTTCATCGAACCAGCGAACCAATGCCTGCAACGCAGCCGCATCAGCCGTGTGACGTGCGACTGCATTTGCTGCTTCAATCGCAACTGCTTTGGATGGATCTTCAAACATCTTTCGAAGCTGTATCTCCACACTCTTTGGCAACGTATCTGCCGCACTGCACGCGACTGCTCCCCAGTAACGAACAGCAGGGTCACCATCAACCAGTTTTTTTGCAATCGATTCAAAGTCGTCTGAGCCGACCAACTCGGCAGCCTCCAAAACCCTTTCGGGGTGAAATTCTTTCGTGCTCTTCCATTCCATCGGTGGCATGACGCGTGCATGCCGCCACAATTCGATTTCCGGCACCAATCCCAAATCACGCGACTCAATCATATGCCGCTGCAGTTGCTCGCGCATCTGCGTCACGATGGCTTCATGCTGCAGCGAATACGCCAGATTATTCAGGTTCAGCGGATCTTCAATGCAGTTGTACAACTCTTCTGGCGGGCGAGTTTCAGACAGATACTGATCTTGTTCGGGCGACGCCTTGCCCGAATCGGCCAACGCATAAAATTCACCACGCACGTCAGCTTGATCAATCCAAGCCCCCTGCTGGTTGTAGCCAAGATGCGGCATGTAGTTTCGAATGTAAAGAAATTCTTTCGAACGAACACTTCTTGCCATGTCCATGATCTCATCAACACGATCTCGATGCCCGAAAACCTGCTGCCGGGCAGGAGCATCGAGCGGCCCCAAGAACGGTCGCCCCGTCATATGCGCAGGCAGCACATCGAATCCTGCCAGACTGAGAACCGTTGGCCCAAAATCTTCAAAACACACCAAACGATCTACGTCTCCCTTGGTTGCAACCGAACGGGCCATGCCCTGATATTGCTCAGGGATCCGGATCAACAGCGGCACCCTCATGCCACTATCCAGCAGAGCACGCTTGTGTCGCGGCATTCCACTGCCATGATCTGAATAAAAGAAGATGATCGTCTCATCGTACAACCCGTCGGCTTTCAGCTTGGCCAAAATCTCACCCACCCGTTGGTCCATGCGGGTGACGCAGTCGTAGTACCTCGCAACCGTTTTACGAACCAGCGGTGTGTCTGGGTAGTATGGAGGCAAAGGAACGAGTGCGGGGTCATGAATCTCACTGGCCGACAAATATGATTGCACCTCTTCCTGAAACTTCTGATAAGGCCAAACCATCGAACGCGACTGATGGCTCTCCATCAGATTCATCACCGCAAAAAACGGCTGATCTTCTTTGCGTCCCCGCCAATCAGCCTGCTCGCTGCATTCATTCCAGGCAGATTCCGTGATGATGCTTTCAGCTCCCGAGTTGTAATCCGTCTTTACATTGTTAGTGGTGTAATACCCAACCTCACGCAATAACGTCGGAAAACCATTCATTGCCGCGGGGATCGGAATCTGTGAACGCATCGCGTGCGCGCCCTGAGACGGCGCCAGGCAACCATTGATCAAACAGGCACGCGACGGAGAACAGACTGGCGATGTCGCAAAGGCATGCGTAAAGCGGGCACTCTCCGAAGCCAACTGATCAATGCTGGGCGTGGTAGCAAACGAATCACCGTAGCACCCCAGAGTTCGACTCATGTCCTCAGCAGTGATCCAAAGAACATTGGGGCGCCGCTGAGATGATGGGGAAAGTACGTCCTGGGCGAAACCCTGGAATTCACCAGCGACGAGTGACAAACCAACGAAGATGACTGACTGCAGAAACTTTGACTGATACAAATTCCAGATCCTGAAAAAGAGATGAACCGAACACAGTTCAGACAAAGGCACTAAGTGCCTCAGACAAAGCCACAGATGCCTTGATCCACACACATCGCAGCGGCGAGACGTTCTTCACAAATCAAGCCTCCTGCCAACAGCATCTGTCCAAGCCTAACAGATCATGCCCGCTGCGACCTGAATCAGTTCTAAATCATGTTCAGGACAGATGCCCTCGTAACATCCGAAACGTCCGCGTACATCCCTCGGGGCCAATTTTAGACGCATGCCCAGACCCCACATCATCATTGAATGCAACCCAGGTTCCAGCGCCAAACCAATGCTCTTCTAACGCATCCGGCTCGCCCACGTAAACAAAAAACCCACCTTCAGTGACCTCCTGCAGGTAGGTCACCTGACCATGGTCCGGATGCGTCGCCGCCAAGTGCAAGCCTTTGGCTTCATCGGCCACTAATTTCTGTTCGACGGCACTGATCAACTTTTCTTCGATCAGTGATGGTGTCAGGACGGTCCCGGCCATTTCCGAACGTTTCAACGGGTTTTCACCACAACGAACCAAGCTGACGTTGATAGCCTCTTCCATGCTCAAACTCCTCAGGTGTCTTCTATTTTTTGTTTCTGACGCTTACAACCATCGAAGTCTAGAACCCACTCGCCAAGGTTGCAATTCCATGCCGCGTTCTGCCCTCGACCTTCCTGAGACCGATCCCACACCGATCTTTGAATTATTTCGGGGCAGTTACGGCTCGGAACTGCTAACCGCCGCGATTACTCATTTTGACATTTTCGGCCGACTGGCAAAACAACCGTTGTCATTTGAAGAGCTGGCAAATGCCCTGCAACTGGCAGCTCGACCGGCCACCGTGCTGATCACTGCACTGCGGGCCATGAATCTTCTCAGCCAAACCAATGGCAAACTCGCCCCCAGCGATTTGGCGCGCGAGCACTTGGTGCCCGGAGGATATTTCGATGTGGGCAACTACGTTGGACTGGCCGCGCAATCACCTGGCGTGACAGGCATGGTCCAGCTGTTGAAATCCAACCAACCACTCGGCAGCGATGGCTCGGGAAGTGGCACTGCGTTCATTTACCGGGACGGAATGGAATCTGCGATGGAAGCTGAACAGTCCGCCAGACACCTCACGCTCGCGTTAGCCGGCCGCGCAAAGAACGTGGCCCCAGCTCTGGCACAAGCCGTACCGATGCCCGACCACAGTCGCCTGCTCGACCTCGGCGGCGGAACAGGAATCTACAGTTATGCTCTGCTAGAACAGAACCCGACCCTCAACGCGATCGTGTTTGACAGACCTGAGGTCCTCAAAGTCGCAGACGAAATGGCACAAGACTATGAAATCATGGACCGGGTCGAGTTCATGCGCGGGGATATGTTTGCTGATCCGCTACCCACAAACATCAATGTGATCCTGCTGTCGAATATTCTTCATGACTGGGACGTCGCCGAATGCCAGCAGCTTGTGAATCGATGTGCCGCCGCGCTTGCGCCGGGTGGCCGAATTTTGATTCACGATGTCTTTCTCAATGACGAACACGATGGGCCACTACCGATTGCTCTTTACTCAGCCGCACTGTTTTCCCTGACCGAGGGCAGGGCCTACAGCGTGAAAGAATACCGAGCATGGCTGCACGATGCAGGACTCAGCACGGGGTCTGTCGAACCGACTGGCGTGCACTGCGGTGTCCTCACCGGTACAAAGAACTAGTCGATCCGAATCAATTCACACGTTGTCATCCTCGGTCAAGCAGAGCAATGCCCGTACTGAAACAGAGAAAATCCACTACGGGTTCTACTCATTGAAACTGTTCGCTGATTCGAAAGCGTGGCTTTGGCACCGATGTTAACCCAAGCGTGAACGTGTCACTAACGAACAATCATCAGCTCACGCCCTCGGTTTCCATGTATTTTCCCAACACGTCCTGTGACGGAAAGAGCCTTCAAATACGATCGCCCTGCAGAAGGACTCCATTCAACTAATCACCAACTGGCCCCGAACCTTTGACTCCCGAAACTGTATTTCTGCTTTGCAACAACGCGGCTGCGATCGGATGGATCGTCCTGATCCTGACCCCGCGTTTTCCAATATTCGCAAGACTGGTGATCCCTGTCGGTTTGTGTGGACTGCTCGCGGTTGTGTATCTCTACTTGGTCGTTTCAGATTTCAACGATGCCGAAGGCAGCTTCATGTCATTAGCTGGCGTCGCGCAACTTTTCGCAAACCCCAAAGTCGTGCTAGCAGGATGGATCCACTACCTCGTCTTTGACCTGTTTGTCGGATGCTGGGAAGTCCGCGACTCGCGTCGCCACGGCATTCATCACCTGCTCGTTGTTCCATCGCTGATTCTCACGTTTCTTCTGGGTCCAATCGGCTTGCTGACTTACCTTATCCTTCGACTGGTTCGAACACGCAGTCTAAATTTGTCGCGTCAGGTCACGCCGCAACAAATCAAGAACCACCTTCCTGCCCCTCAGGCAGGTAAAAAAACTAACGGATAATCAAGTCCAGGTTTCTCTTTGATCAGCGAGCAAAGTCAACACTTTGCGTTAGACGGAACATCGCACTACCAATGCATCCCTATGCTATAAACAATGTGATGTAAAAAATTGTGTGACGTTGACAACGGGATTGGATTCACAACCGGACGGCAACTCAAGATCATCAGATTCATCTTCCACACTCGAACATGGCTTGTTCGTTCCTACTCACCTTTCGCTGTGGCCATGATGCCTGCAGCTCATCCCCCCATTTCATTTTCTTCCTGCGCGGAACCTGAGCACGTGAAAAATTCTCCCACCATTAACCTTTTGGTCATCATTCTGGCCTGCATGACTATCCCCAACAGTGGCGACGCTCAGGAATCTCCGGATTCAGATTCAACTTTTACAGGTGTTCGGGTGATCGAATACTACGGCTACACGGACTGCATTGAATTGCAGAACAAAACCACTCGAGTCGTGCTTTGCCCGGCAGCTGGCGGCCGTGTCCTCGAATACTCGATCGACGGAAAGAACGTTCTGTATCTGCCACCGGGCTCAGAGGGCTGGAAACAAACGACCGACAATAAGCGTGGAAGAATGCACGCAGGCCGTTTCGATATCGGTCCGGAAAAGATGGTCAAACGGGGCCGTATTCTTTGGCAGGGTCCGTGGCGGGGGGAATTCACCGGAGACCGCTCTGCCCAGCTGACCAGTGAGTTTGACCAAGAGTCTGGCGTACGTCTGACTCGGGACTTCCAGTTGGATAAAAACTCTTCGCGTCTCATCTGCAAACAAACCATCGCCAACGAATCAAACAAGCCAGTGAGCCTATGCCATTGGAGCCGAACCTTTGCCGTTGGTGGAGGGATCGCCGTGATTCCCAGATCCCCCCGCGGCAGGTTTCCAAAAGGGTTTGTGCTGTATCAGGAAGGTAATGCCATCACCATTGATGCCGATGACCCTAACATTCAGCTCAGCGACGAGGCCGTTGTCGTCACAGGCCCACCCGCATCACCCAAACTGGGGTTTGATTCACATGTCGGATGGCTCGCTTACCTGGCACCCACCGACCAATTATTCGTCAAACGCTATCGAACATTTCCCGACCGCGCTTACAATGAATTTGCTGCACTGACCGCTTCGGTCTGGTACCCACAAGGGGACATGGTCGAAATGGAACCCATCGGCCCTGCGGAAAATCTACGTCCCGGCGAAAAAGCCAACTTCACCGAAGAGTGGTGGTTGATGCCTCACCAATTTCCGGCCGATGTAAAGAACTTTGATTATGCCACCATCAAACGGAAAGTCGAACGCAACAGTCAACCACCAGCAGGAGGCAATCGCGATGTTACGTCTCCGGTGGTGAACGCAAATCAAAGTGTCACGTTTCGTGTCGCAGGCCAGAATGCGAGCGAAGTTCGAGTTCGAGTTGCCAACCAAACACGCAGAATGGAGCTGAATCATGATGGCGTCTGGGAACATCAAACCGAACCACTAAGCCCAGGAATCCACGAATACACGTTCGATATCGACGGTGTGCGGGTCACCGACCCCAAGAATCGTGTGATCAAAAAATGGCTGAAGTGCGCCAGCATGGTCGAGGTCGCTGCCAAAGCCGGGCAGAACGCTCCGCTAACACAACAGCAAGCGGTCCCGCACGGCACGCTACACCACCACATCTACTCGTCGACCACCACAGGCACCTCTCGCAATGCTGTGGTTTACACCCCACCAGGCTATGACCTGAAGAAAGCGGAAGGATATCCGCTCGTCGTTCTCTGTCACGGAAATGGCGATGACCAGACTGCGTGGACCGAAGTTGGACGCGCCCATCAAATTATCGACAACTTGATCCACCAGAAAAAAATCGGCCCCATGCTCATTGCGATGCCATACGGACATCCAATTCCCATTCAGGAAAAAAGGAAATTCCAAGACTACGGCACTCGCAATAATCGATCCATGACAAACGACATCGTCAACGATTTGTTGCCACTGCTAACACAACACTACAACGTCACTCAGAAACCTTCGCAACGGGCAGTCGTGGGACTGTCGATGGGCGGTGGTCAGGCAATCCATGCAGGAATGGCTCACCCGGAACTATTTGAGTCGATAGGTGCATTCAGTGCAGCCGCCCCCCAAGGCAACCTGCAAAAACAGCATCCTGAATTGGCAATCGGGGCCAATTCTGATGCAAACAACAATCGAAAGCTATTCTGGATAGCCTGCGGGGTCGACGACTCGCTGCTGAAACGCAATCGAGAATTTGTTTCCGAACTCCATCGCCTTGGCATTTCCCACAACTTCGTGGAAACCCAAGGCGGACACAGTTGGCCCATCTGGCGAAACTACCTGCCTGAGTTTCTGGAACTTTTGTTCCGCTAACCAAGCGTGTCGCTCTCTTCACTCACCTGAACCGTTATTCGCCCGAACAGCGTTCTGATTCATCGAGAGCGAGTCCGATCTCAACCAGTGAATTGAAGCCTGCTGCTCGGTGTATGTAGCCCCAGTTCAGTAGTTCTCTGTTGGCGAGCCTGCGCAGTGAGTCTGCAGGCTGACAGCGACGCGCCACCGGGCCCAGCAAACACCCCGTTCAACCAAAACCTCCCAGATTAACCTTTCGGCGACTCGGGAGATTTGCCTAAACTCCGACCTCGGTGATTCGAAACTGGGCACGAGCAACGTGGAAACACCTGCCGCCTACACTCCGGATTTCGATTGGAATGCCACACAAGGACGTGTTGCAGACCAACATCAGGACTCAATCAAGGGGAGCGAGCCGGCATGGATGCCGTTAGTCGTCAGCGACGTTTTTTCTTGCGATGGATTGCAAGTTGCCTGTTGGCCGTGTGCTGCAGCACTGCCCATTCAGCCAGTCAACGCACACAGAACTTCATTATTCAGGCGCCTACGCCACAGCTTGCTCAGGCGGTTGCCGAGGCTGCCGAGCGTTATCGCCGCGACTTGGCGATGCATTGGCTGGGCAAGCCCCTGCCAGCTTGGCCGCAACCGTGCCCGATTCGGGTTGTTGCTGGCCCACGTTTGGCCGCCCAAGGCGTGACGACCTACAACCCCGCACCAGTACGTGACTTTCAAATGGAAGTCATTGGTACACCGCAGCGAATCCTCGACTCAGTCTTGCCACACGAAATCACTCATACGATTCTGGCGACCTACTTCGGCCGCCCTCTGCCTCGTTGGGCAGACGAAGGAATCTGCACCACAGTCGAACACGCAGCAGAACGAAAAAAGCATGAGGCCAAGCTTCAAGAGTTCCTGAGATCCCGGCGCGGCATCGCCATGAATCAACTGTTCCTGCTCAAAGAATACCCCAACGACGTGCTGCCAATGTACGCCCAAGGGTACTCGGTCTGCCGCTTTCTGATCAACCAACAAGGCCCGCGGACCTTCATCAATTTTCTAGAAGACTACATGCAGCATCCATCATGGACGGACAACATCCGCCAGCACTATGGATACGCCTCGCTGGCTGAATTACAACAGTATTGGCTGGCATGGGTTTCAGAAGGTTGCGGAGAGGTGACGAAGTATGCCAAGACTCAGACCACACCAGCATCGGGGCAGCTAGCCGCCAATGTCAGCGATACCAGCGGAAGCGATCGCGATGCCAACGCCGCCCGCAATGACTTACAAGGAAACGTTGTCCTCGCGGGCGGTCAAACAACCGGATTCGCAAACAACACCTCAAACGTTGTTCGGGCAACACAAAACCAGCAGCCCGGCATGAACTTGAAATCACCCGCGGTCAACCAGTTAACTCTGAATGCACCTGCCGACAGCAACCTTTCGGGAAATACCAATACCGCAAATCCGATAGGTACCACCACGCAAGCTGTCGATGGCACCACGACCCCGGTCACCAACCTGACTGCAATTGGAAATATCGCAACGTCCCCGTCGCGTCCCATGCCAACAGCACTACCACGTACCTCGCCACCCTCTGCTGCTCTCGCGTCGTCAGTCGTCAGTCGTCCGAGTGGCGACGTGCCAAACATTGCCACGAACGCGAGTCCTCAAACAGCGACAGCAGCGATTCAAGGTTATTACCAAAGACAACAAAATCAGGCCGAAGCAACACGTCAGAGCCGAGGTGACACCGGACTGTCACAGATCACGATTCCGATGGTTCCACCATCGATCCGCCTGAGCGGAAGATATGGTGTGAATCCAGTGGCTACCGCGGCAGATCGCAATCCTGCCGTCCGGTTGGGCCAAGCCAGTCCCATTGCCCTAAGCAACCAAACAGGCCCAACGCTCTCTCTGAATGGGGTAATCGCAGCCAGCAACCAGCCGACCGCCCCGCCGCTTTTCTCATCCGCCGGGCCTTACCAAACAGCTCATCCGCAGTCTGAGCAACAAATCCCACAGGGTGGGCAAGAGATCCTCGCTACTCCACCGACACGATCTCAGCACTCGCAACTGGGTAGCCCCCAACGTTTTTAGCCTTGTTTTTCGTGGTATTTTTGCATTCCAAATCGTCTTCCATCTGCGTTTCAGACATAAATCATGTATTTCGGTTGGTTCAGAAGGCCGTAACGCAAGGAAAACCCTGACCGTCCCAAAATCCCAAACCGTTGGATTCGTAACGTTCCTGCTTGCCTCAGGAAGTACCTACGCGCCGGCGACGAAACCTGCTATTTTGCTGCGTCCCGCGGTTGTTAGATTGATCTGACTCCCTTGTCGCGGCCGATAATCCAGACCAATTCGAACCGTCAATACGGCGGTGTCTTCCTCTGATTCTGATAGTGCATCGATGGCTAAGCCTCAACACAAACTGAAAAAAGCAAATCATGGCCGGCGTCCTGCCAGTGCCAAGGCTCGAAAAGCAAAACGTAAAAAGGTGAAAACCTGAGCGTAACGGTGGATAAAAGCAAATTTATCATCGACCCTGCATTGCTGGATTTCGAGAAGCCGATTGCCGACATCGACGGCATTCGCGCCTTGAATCCGCAGCGTTTTGAAATGGAGCAACTGACCGCGATTCTTTATGAGGATCTCGAGTCGAATTGTTGCGCTGCCCTCAAAGAAATCACGGACAAAGAGTTCTGGGTCCGTGGCCATATGCCCGGCATGCCATTGATGCCCGGCGTTGTGATGCTTGAAGCGGTTGCACAACTGTCAAGCTACTTCACTCAGAAGCACGACTTGCTGGGGGCCGAGATGGTCGGCTTTGGTGGCTTGGATGACGTTCGTTTCCGAGGCGTGGTCACCCCTGGTGACAAATTGGTACTGATGGTCAAGATGGTCAAGAATCGACGTGGCCGCATGATCGTTGCGGCCTTCCAAGGTGTTGTCGGAGAGAACATCGTTCTTGAGGGAACCCTGCGTGGCATACCGATTCCCGTCGAAGCAGTCGAAAGCCTACTCAAGACGCGGAACTGAACTCGGGATTCAAAGTGAACGCCACCATTCACACTGAGCCACCCAGCCAGTTGACCGTCGATCGTCCACTCGACTTCCTCGTGGTCGCCCCACATCCTGACGATGCCGAATTGGGCATGGGAGGCACCATTGTCAAAATGGTCGCCGAGGGTTGGCAAGTTGGAATTCTTGACCTGACCAGCGGCGAACCTACCCCGCACGGTAGCGAACCGCTGCGGAGACAGGAAACACTCAAAGCCACCGAAACCCTCGGAATCGCGTGGCGTGGCAACGCTGGCTTGCCCAATCGCAAACTGGAACCGACTCTTCAAGCACGCGAACTGGTGGCAAGTTACTTTCGTGTACTGCGTCCACGCTGGATCTTCGCTCCTTATTGGGAAGATGCACACCCAGACCACGTCGCCGCAACTCAACTGATAGAGGCAGCCCGTTTCTGGTCTAAACTCAGCAAGACAGAAATGCCGGGCGAGCGTTTTCATCCCGAACGCATCTACTATTACTTCTGCATCCATTTACGCCTAGCTGTGCAGCCCGACTGGATCGTTGACATCAGCGACCACTGGGACCAGAAATTAGAAGCGGTACTTGCTTACCACAGTCAGTTCGTCGAAGGTCGCCCCACAGAACCACCGACCATGGTCGATCGGGTTCGCGATGACGCGGCTAACTGGGGGCGACTCATCAACCGCAAGTACGGCGAACCGATGGCAACCAAAGAACCGCTTGCAATGAAATCGCTCAGAGACCTGATCTAGCCGATCAGCAAGGTGCTTTTTGGGCATCTACTCGGTCTTCACACGCAGCATTTTCAAACTGCGATCAGCCGCATTGATCTCAAATTTAAAGTGATCAAGAAAACTCATTCCCAACAGTGGCTCGGCCGCATCTGCCGCGGCATCAAGAACAGCCGCATCGACGTTCTCTACCTCGAACTCCCCAATACGAACACGCGGCAGAACAACGCCTCTCGCACCAATTCTGTCGCCGTTGGCAACCACCAATTCCATTTGTGGTGCATTGGGAGTGATCATGATCCCCAGTTCCGCTGCGACTCGCGCGGGCAGGCAGATCAATGAAGCTCCACTGTCCACCACCATGCGTGTTGTCTTGTTGCCAACAACCACGTTCACATACATCGAACGATTCTCAACCTGCAACGGAATATTCTCGCTAAACACCTCCTGTTCGACACGTTCCACCCGCTTGTTCAATGCAGCCAATATCTGGTCCGCAGTCGGTTCAGCAGGTGTTTCATAATTCACATTCATGACCTTCAAGGCGATCGCGACTTGAACATTAGCCAACGCATCTTGCACTTCTGATTCCAACAGTGTGAACTGTTTCCGAATGACTAGAATTTTCTCTGCATAGTTTGACTCCGCCTCACTTAGAACCGCACGTTTGGCAGTCATGTTTGCCTTGGTTTTTTCTCGTTCAGCGGCCACCTGTTCCATATGGTTCTTGTTGACGTTCAACAATCCAACGATTCGATTATTCGCAGTTGTATCCCCGGCCACACGAGCTAACTGGAGACTCAAATCAGCACGCTGCTGCTTCACTTGCTGCAATTGCTGACGAAGCGCAGTGAGTCGAACACCTCCTGCATCCCAGTCCTTTTGCATCAACCGCAACTCACGCTTCTCACGTGATAAGCCAGTGATCCCACGAGTGACCGGAGTAGTCCCCATCGCCTGGATCTGCTTGCCGCTTCGACGTAGGGAATGTTCCTGAAGAATTTTCTCCGCCTTGGCGACTACCTCGGGGCTGTATTTTCCGGTTTTCGGCTCATCAGCGGCAACCACACCCGAGAACAACGATAAGATGAGCAGGGAAGCAATTGACAATCGATGTGCTGAAATGAATAGCATTCCCAACAGTTGAGTATTTATCGACAGATGAATACCTTTGCTAAACTGCGACCACACAGTTGCTCTACCTTTGTTGTTAACGCTCATCCGTCTTTTCAGGTTTGGAACGGCAGCAATCGCAAAGTCGTTCATCTGGAAACATTCCGTGGTCGTAAAAAACTGAATTCGAAGGATCGCAACATGTTCACCCCACAACGATTCGTCGTCCGTACCAGTCTAACAGGATACGGGCGCCTTGCATCAATTGTTTGCTTGACGCTGCTGCTCTACGCAACCTCTTCCAGCAACTGCTCCACCTTTGCCCAAACCGAAAAAACAAAGCGGGAACTGCCGTCCCTGACTCTATTGGGAAACGAAACCCGAGCCCTGTTGCGTCAGGAAGCGGTCCTGAAAAGCGGTCCTGAGAAAAATGCGGCGGCAACAGCATTGTGCGATATGTACGTGATTTTGCGTTTGGATTCGCGGTACGGTGGCAGCAAAATGCTTCAGGGTGACGCCACTCGCATTCGCCGACGCTTGATTTCCATTGCAAATAGCCACGAGAAGCAATTGAAGAGGGACGAAATCCCCCGACCGCCCAAGCTTTCATCGGAGGTCACTGCCAGTATCGCAGCAGCGATCACGAAGTATCAAAAGAACGCGGACGACAACAATGCTGACGATAACGCACCCGCAGCAGGGACTGGCAATCCGGCAGACAACCCGAATAACGACCAACGAGCAAACTCAAACGAACCCGAAAATGGCGATCAGTCATCCCGCGGTGGTGACCACACAAACGACCAAAATCCCACAGCCGGTCAACCCGCACAAGGAACAGGCGGTGCCCAAGCAGCCGCTGGAGTTCCTGACACTGGCTGGCAACTAGTTGAGCTGATCCAACGCGTGATCGCACCGGACTTTTGGGAAAGCAGGGGAGGCCCCGGTTCAATCCGTTATTTTGCGATGAGAAAAGTACTGGTCATTCGAGCGACCACCGATGTTCACGAGCAGGTTCGCGATCTGCTGACAGCTCTCCGCTAAACAAAACGTTGCTACGCAACGACATCGCTGCAAAACACTCGCCGTATCAACGAAGATCATTTCTGAAAACACGCATTCCCACTGCAACGAAACGAGACTTGTTCGGCATGCGATTCAGGCGAAATCCTGACCCGCTTCTTTTGCAGCCAACCCCATCGTCTGTCGCAGTGCTTGCCGCATTGCTTCACCCGAGAGCAATTCCTCACTCAGTCCGCAGCAGTAGACTGCTACCGTGTGAAATTTTTGTTCTTCCAATGCGAGGCCCAATAGATCTTCAGCTGACACCGTCTGGCGCCCAGCTCTGCGAACCAGCGAAAATTGCATTTCACCTAGCCCTTCGTAGCTTCGGTACACCACCTCAGTACAGACAAGCCGATCAGCTCGCGTAAAGTCGAAATCAAAATCATACGGTTTGCCGACATGTGACCGCGCGCGTTCAATTGCCTGTTGGATACTTTCTGCGTCCAACGCTGGTCGGATCACGGCCACAGAATCATTCCCGAATGGTGACGACATCTCACGCTCTCGGACTCCATCCTTCATCGATTCAACGACTTGCTCATCGCCAACGTACATGGCAACGTGTGGCCAGTAGCCTGGCAAAAAGTAGTTGGATATAGCGTGCTCTTTTCGAGTAACAAGCACATCTCCTGGCTGCAACAACTCTTGAATCTGATGAGCAATTTTGATCGGTAAAGCAGGAACGTGCTCCGGGCTGGTGCTCAGGTGCGAAACCGCTCGCCCTCCCAGTTCCAGTATTGCATAAATGGCTTTATTCAGATTTCCAAGCAGAACGCGGTCCCGCGTGTTTCTACCCAATTCCTTGACTCGTGCCTTGAGATATCTCCGCTTGCCCACTTCCGTTGCTTCACTCAGTTCCTCGATCACCTCGACTACGGCAGCGAGCGTTTCATCATCTTCAGCGCATCCGCTGATGTAATCCTGATTCTGCTCATAAAAGTCATTTGCATTTTTGATCTGTAACGCATTGCGGGGATCTGTCAACGAAAGCTGTATTGCGTCAAAGCTCCCGGCTTGAATACGAAACTCGTCAAATGCTTCATTCAATTTCCGCCGAACAAGTTCATTCTTGCCGAACAGATCCCGCAAACTGCGAGCCGCATCGACTAATACCAGAGTCGCCGCGTAAGCGAGCGTAAACTCGCCAACCTGTTCGCGTGAAGCTTTACCCACTTCGTTACGGATCACGAAAATGATCTCAAGCAGAGCGGCTCTCGAACCGTGATAGGAGACCCACAGATGCTCGACCTGCTCATCCTCGCTGGGTGTAAAGTAACCCCGCTCGCGAGTCTCAAAGATGGACTGCAAATGCGTCGCCGCTTCACGCAAACTCGACATATGCTCCGCAACGGCTACCACCGTGCGGGCTCCGGGAATGTCCACACCGGTAACAGAAATACTTGCCATCGATTGCTTACTCATCGACTCTCCAGCACAAAACAGATCAGATTCACCATTGCTCGTCAGCAGACAGGGTCGCATACCCTCTTGAATGCAACAATTAGAGAGACTTTCTGCGCGAGTCGGGCCCGCAAAGCCTTCAAAATTTTTCTGTCAGGATGGCAGGGACGCCAATGAACTGAATAAAACGCCCAAGAATTTGCCTCGAAGGCTAGAAACGACTTGCCTATTCCGAAGCCGCCGCAGCGTGTAAAAAATCAAAATTTCGTCGAGGAAACAATGTTTCAGCGATTCAGCGACCCAATGATCGCAGAGACAGAGTCCGCCTGAATTTCGCCCACAGCGGCAGGCAACTGCTCTACCAGTCGCGTTGAAACCGTTGGATCATAGTAGTTTGCGGTACCTATCTGGATAGCGCTAGCACCCGCGACGAGAAATTCCATCACATCATCAATGTTGGCGATCCCTCCGATTCCGATGATCGGAATGTCAACCGCACAGGCAACCTGATGCACACAGCGGAGTGCGATCGGCTTGATGGCAGGCCCACTGAGCCCCCCCATACCATTGCCTAACATTGGTTTTCTGCGTCGCCAGTCGATCGCGATTCCCAACACGGTGTTAATCAAACAGACAGCATCGGCCCCACCATCAGCTGCTGCTTGGGCGATGTCCGCGATCCTGGTCACATTCGGAGTCAACTTGGCCAGAATCGGCACGTCAGTGCGAGCCCGAGTGGCCGCGACCACACCCCGACAAGACTCAGCATTGGTTCCAAAATCCACGCCACCACTAACATTGGGGCAGGAAAGATTGAGTTCAACAGCAGATACACCTGGCTGACTCCCCACACGTTCGGCGAGGTTAACAAAATCGTCTTCTGTGCGCCCTGCCACACTCACAACCACCGATGTTCCAATGTCTTTCAAATACGGAAGATGATGCTCCAGAAACGCATCAACGCCATCGTTGTCCAAGCCAATTGCATTGAGCAGGCCTGCTGACGTTTCGACAGTCCGCCAAGGTGCATTTCCGATACGGGGCTCTGCCGTAATCGTCTTTGGTAGCACGCCACCGAGTCGGGCGACATCGACGATCCCCTCCATCTCCCTCGCGTATCCAAACGTTCCTGACGCAACCATGATCGGATTTTTTAATTGCAAACGACCGAGCGTAACAGACAGATCCATAACAAAAATTTTTAAAGAGGAAACAGGAATCGGAGAAACTTCAACCGTGATGCCTAACCTGCGATCAGCCGCGCATCGATTTCGGCCAACAATTGGCTGGCCACATGTGATTTACTGCCCTGGATACTTGCCAAAACATCACCAGCAGGATCCAACAATTCGACCTCGTTGGTCGCCGCATCAATCGCACTCGGCCCATTACTTACCATCAGGTCACAATGCTTGCGTTCAAGTTTGACAATCGCTCGAAAACGTTGATCTTCAGTTTCCAATGCAAAACCTACAACCCATTGGTCATCACGCTTGCACTGCCCCAGACTGGCAACCACGTCTGGGGTTTCGATCAATTCGATCATCAAAGGCTGCCCCGTTTTAGAAATCTTCTGAGCCCTGACCGTGTATGGCATGTAATCGCACGGAGCCGCAGCACCGATCACACCATCGCAATCTCTGAATTTCGACTTCGCGGCTTGAAGCATCTCATTCGTAGTCACCACAGGCACGATGGTTGCACCATCGGGATAATCAACCACAACAGGCCCACTGATAACGGTCACCTGGTGCCCCAACGCAAGAGCAGCTTCAGCCAAGGCAGCCCCCATCCGACCACTCGACGCATTCGTGATGTAACGAACGGGGTCAAGATACTGACGCGTGGGCCCTGACGTGATCAAAATGTGAGCCACAAGTCATCACTGTGTCAGAGTTTCATCGATCAGACGTTCGACATCAGACGCCGAAATTGACATTTTGGCTGCCGCTAACGCAAACAACCGCTTCTCACCCTCATCCAGCCTACCGTCGGCCGCCATGATTCGAATCAAGTCCCGGAGTAATGCCTCGCGGTCGTTAATTCCTTCTGGCACTTCAAGCATCGCGCCGTCAGACAACCCTGATCTGATCGCAAGCGACAGATCATAGTCATCCAACCCAAGGTCCACACATCGGTCAGCAACAAGATTGACTTCTCGCTCACCCAATGACCCATCGGCGAATGCCATCAGCACCAGGTTCCGCAAATGCTGTCGACGTTTCGTTAATTTTTCACTTGTCATGTCACGATGGTACCCCCATCATTCCTCGCATTCCATGCCCCGCTGACGGCAAATTGCGACTCTCACGCTAAATGGCCCCACCGACCACACACCTCCCGCCTCTGAACACAAGCAACCATTGCATCCGCGGCAATCAGGACAGGCAATTTCCCATCAGGTCGAACCAGCGTTAAATTGCAATCCGGATCAAAAAAGACAATGAATAGCGTGGGGAGACCGCTGTGGGTCAGCACCAGACTTCCCACCCAAAACCAGAAGTTGTAGCCACTCCCACGAGAGTTGCCCAAAATGGGGTGCTAGTAGCAGACGTCGCAATTACTCGGATTACGCAAGCACAGTACATCGCGTTCACGAATCAATGGGCAGGATGCTACGCTGCAGCACAAACAGCTGCAGCATGATTAAATCGGCTCAGCCACAAGAACTCAGCCACAAGAACTCA